>JACCDS010008209.1_pt1 | contig 14049 bp, 25 predicted proteins | sample 7446441 | NCBI WGS metagenome assembly JACCDS01 (sample SAMN15323445, study PRJNA562643) | freshwater metagenome | isolation source: river surface water | place: USA:Blue River Watershed | collected 2017-08-17 | reverse complement strand
GGTCCTATTGACTTTATCGGTAATTTCAATAAAGTCTGCAGCAAAGATATACGGTATGGTAATCGCTTCACTCCTGCTACCACTGCGATTGATGTGAATCCGTACTGGTACAAAGAACACTTCGATGGTATCGCACGTGAGTTTCTGGCTGAAGTAATTCCTGCGATGAATGCTGGAAATCACGATAACTCGGATATTCAGACCGACTACTTCGATGTGGGCTGGTACATTGATGTGAATATCGGTAAGTGGAACAAACCCTACGTTCTGGAGGCCTAATATGAAATACGCTGTTTGGATTCGTAAGTTTAACACCTCTGCCTGCGTACATGTTGAAGCGAAGAGCGAGGACGTTCTGAAATGCATCCTTGTGAATGACTACAATGACAAGGGTTGGGAAGTCGAAAAATATCAAAAAATCGCTTGACGGTTTTGGCAATCTTCGGTATACTGTATTCATTGATGAACGAAACGGAGATACGAAATGACTGAAGCCCAACAAATCGAATGCTACGGTACCACAATTGCCTCGATGAAACAAGCAACCGAATCTGCTCTGCGCCTCTATCGTGATCCTGCCTTCTACGCAATGGCGATTCTCTCTGATGCACAACAAGAAATGGAGTTCGGTCAAGTAGAAGGTGCCCGTAAGACGATCAATCAAGCGAAGTGGGTTTTGTCTCAGTATGTGATGCAAAACGCTTGACAAAACCGGCAAGCTTCGGTATACTACAAACATCGATAAACGATTAGGGGAAACGAAATGGTTAGTGCTTCTTTGATCATGGCTTACGAAGACGGTTCGCTGGACTACGATGAAACCATTGCCTTCTTTCAGGAACTGATCGATACGGGTTATGCCTGGACTCTTCAGGGTTCGTATGGTCGTGTTGCTAATGATCTAATCGCTGCTGGTCTCTGCACTGCTTAATATTATGAAAAAGTTTATTATCACGGTTTTGCTTGCTTCGTCAAGTATTATTCCGAATATTGCATTAGCGCAAGATTGGGTAGGCCCTGCTCTGCTGGGTGGTATTCTTGGGTATAGTTTCGGTCGCTCTGTGACACCTAGCTATCCCCCACCAGTCTACTACCCGCCTCAGGGCTACTATCCTCCTGCGGTGCCCTATGCCTCTACTCTACCCCCTGCACCCTATGGGTATCAGTATGCACCACAATACGTACCACAATGCAACTGTCACCAATGGGTTTTGATCCCAATTATCCGTTGACGAAATGGCAGGGCTGTGAGATACTATGGACATGGATAAGCAAATGGAGAAAAAAATGTACGAGGCACTGTTCGACGAAGTTCTGGCGATGCAGGATGCATGGGGCTGGACTGCCGAGGATGCGATGGGCTTCATCGGGGAGAATCTGGATATGTACCCCGAACTGAAAACCGAATACGAGAGATTCATGGAGGTGATGACCGAGGTTTACGGTTCGACTGAGGAACCCTTGACACTACACTAAATTTGTGTTACTGCGACTGCCGGCAACTCTACAGTGGGGGGGGGTCCGGCACTACAGATATGCGGTTAGAGTCTCATACCCCGTAGTGTCTAGAGTCTCATTAGAGTCTCATCGTGTGTGTGGTACTTTGGTTTTCCTAAAAATTTTTCAAACAAAACCGTTCCAAAAAAATCCGCCGAAAAAAAATCTGCCCCAAAAGTCGGCTATGGAATAACTGAAACTAACTGAGAATTCACTATGACATATACTGAACTTCCTGCATACCCTGTGATTGTTGCTTGTGACAAATACCTCGATAAGCGTTTTGAGCGTATCGAACGGGAACGTGAAGAACTCATTCAGAAGAAGATGAATCGATGGCTATTCCCTATCAAGACCCGTGAGAAAGCTATCAAGGCTCTTGATGATGGATACTGGAACTCCGCATGGAATCGTATCGAAGCTCGTGGCTTGTTTGATGCACAAGATGTAGAGAACATTCGATCACTTGCTGTGATTGCTCTAAAGAATGATGCAAACGTTAGACTCGATACGGATGCTGTGTATCTTTTGAAAAATTTCTTTAAATGAGGTATAATATGTCAAAGACAATCAATTCGGAAATGCGTATTACGCTCTATGCTGATCACGATTACAAGTATACCGTTTTTGCTGGTTATGAATATGGTATCGTGTATTTGGATATTCTAGACAATAAGCGTGAACTGACTTTTGGCTCTCTGGATGAAATGGAAGCAGTCGCTAAGACGATGCTGAAAGTCGTGAAATTAGCGAAAGAAAACGATGAATAAACTGGCTAAAAAACTGATTGAAGAAAATCTGTATTTGTCATGGAAAGATGATGTACAAGACTATACGGTATCCAGTGCATCTCTGGAAGAACTCGAAGACCTTGTAAAGGCAGTGGTTCGTGAATGTGCTTCGGCATGTGAAAGCGTCACAAAAGAAGGTGAACCGTTACACCTAGTGTCTCTTGGTTACGCTCAGAAAATCAAAGACCACTTTGGAGTTGAATGATGAACAATTATCAAACCGCAGTGTATCCTTGTCTAGTATATTACCTAAAGACCAATCCTGATTTTGGTTATAATTTTACTCTCAGTGATATTGAAAAGCCGAGTAGAGAAGTCTATGAATATGTCATGTGTGATTTTATGACACTTGGTAGAGAATTGCCAACCTATGAAGAATGGTCACAGAAACAGCAAGAAGCCGAATATCAATCCAAACTGTGGAGTGCGAGATGTGAGTATACAATTTGTAAGCAAGCTGTCATTTCATTTGAAGACATTCACAATGTCAAGTATTTGGAAGGTTTTGTGAGATTCGCAGATGGTTCTTTAAACGAGCATTTTGGAGTTGAATAATGATTAACCGTGAACCGACTGTAGACCAAATGAAAGCACTCTGGAATAAGTGTGCCGATTTTATTGAAGACTTCGAATATTATTGCCCCGAAAGCATTTATCAAAGAGATAGAACATATGTAGAAGCACCTGAATTGCTGGAGGGTATTTGTGGTATCGTAGGTTATGTTGATATCGATGATGAGGATGACGAATAATGTTCTGGTTATTTCTTTTGGCGGTTATTGCGTTCTGGATTTATGAGAGTCGATGATGAACAGTAAAATTCAAAAGCTATACAGTAAAGCTATCGAAGCTACCAAGAGAAAGCACTATGAAGATACCAGTCTTTCTCAGAAGCAATTGGATAACTTTTGTGCTACCATGTTTTCTGAACTGATCATTCAGGAATGCCTAAGCGTACTTGAAGACGAACGTGAACTCTATGAGTATGGTGACGAGGTCTATGATCATGAGTATGCAAATCGAATGGACGATAAGTCCGATGCACTGAATGATGCGATGGGTGCTATTAGAAACCGTTTTTTAAAGGTGAACAAATATGTTGATGATTCTGTTTAATGCGATTGTTTGTGTGATGGCTGGATGGTATGCGATGAAGTTCTTTGAAGAGGAACGTAACTTTATGGGTTGGTTCAGCATCTTCGTTTCTGCGCTGAATGCCGCTGTTGTTGCTGCAAATATCTTTTGACAAACTGGTAAGATTGTGCGATAATGTTTCTGTGATGATTTTTAACTGACTGGAGAAACCAAATGTCCTATATGAAAAATAAAATCGTTGATATTATTGAAATGATCGAAGAAGGTTATTCGATGGACGATGTGGTAAGTTTTACTGGTATCCCATACTCCGATATTCTGAACGTTGCAAGTGAATACGGCCTGGAAATCAAAGACATGGCTGAGTACGACGATTCGATGGACGGTGACTTTGATACTGCAATGGCTTCTGCTGGATTTGGTACGGATGAAGATTATGGATACTATGGCGATGATTGAGCAATACTATTACGAAGGTCGGTCGATTGAATGGATCGCTGCGGCGCTCGGTAAGAGCAAAGACGAGATTGAGTGTGCTTTGATTGCTTTAGAAACACCTTCGGGGGATTGGTAATGAGTGAAGCTGGATTGAATGATATTGTTCGATTGGACAAAGTGTTTAAGTGGATGCGAAATGCTTGGTCGAAATCGTTCTTTGTGATTGTTGCTTTGGTGGTAGGTTTCTATGCGGGTGAATCTGTGACGGAATGGCGTATCATTGGTGACTGTAAATACCTGAATTCTTTTCGTATCGATCACTTGTCCTACTCATGTAACAGAAAAGTGAACGAGCAATAAAACTACATATTGTCATGAAGATAATTATAGAAAGAACAAAACCTCGTAATCATACCGTTGTGGAACTTCGTTCTGCAAAGTATCGTATGCGAGTGGCAGAATCAAAAAAAGCTTACAATCGACAAGTAGAAAAAAACATTCATAAAAAAGATGAGCATTCCTTCTAGAGATGAGTACGATGGATTATATTTTTTGCCAGGAGAAAACGAAGGTGACCTAACACTTTCGTTTTTTAAATTTAATGGAGAAGTGGATTATGGAAAACCTATTGAGTCAAGTGATTTGGGTGATAAGTTTCATATTGCCTTTTTTAAACGAGATGGTAATGGGCATCCAGTATTTGACGAACACTTTGAAGCGATCTTTGTTGACCCCGCAACCTACGTAAAAAACTTTGTAGACTCGAATTTGTATGGTTGCATTCTTCGAAAAACGGAAAAATCGCAAGAATGGTGGAAAGAATACTTGACAAATGCGATCAATGCATGTAAAGTGTTTGAGAATCAAGCGAATACTGTAACGAGTAGCTAAATTTGGAGAAAATATATCATGGAATACAATGCTGAATCGAAAGAATGGTTGGTCGGTCTGCTGAAAGACGGAAATGTTGAAGTCACTTTCACGAAAACCGATGGATCCGAACGAAAAATGCTATGCACTCTGAACGAGAATGCGGTTCCGAGCGAAAAATCTCCGAAAAAAACAGGAAAAAAGCAAAATCCTGACGTTCAGGTGGTTTTTGATGTCGAAAAACAGGAATGGCGCTCGTTCCGATGGGATTCTGTCAAAGAAATTTACGCTATTATCGATTGAGGGTGAAAAATGGCCAAATATATCGTTGAAGTTCTAACAAGTTTCCGTGAAGCGCATGTTGTCGAGGCGAAATCTCGTGAAGAAGCGGAAAAAATTGCTCAAAATTCAGATTACAACATGTCGGTGTGTCTTGGAACACAAATTTTGAGCGTTAGACCTCATTCTGAAAGAGCAATTGAGCAGTATGTGGATGAAGATGAATATTTTTGGGATGGCGTTAAGAGTGTAAACGACGAAGGCTATCTGGTTTACACTACAGAACATGGTTCACGAGCAACAGATGAAAAAATATTTTAAAAATACCTAAAAAAAGACTTGACTTTGCATATATAATGTAATACAATACAAACTATGATGAAAACACTACTCAAACAATCCATTACAGCGATATCGATGCCTGCGGTAACCGGGCACGACTGCTATCGCTCATTTAATTGGGAGAGTGGCAGTGATGGGGTGAGTGTATAGTAGTATTGTAACAACAGTATACGCAAACCCCAAGTCTAAAAAACTTGGGGTTTTTTGTTTTTAGTGCTTGACACAACGCTCAAGCTAAACTAAAATAGTAGTTCGTTCTATAACAATTTGGTTCTTTTGTTGGGGTGTGGTGAAATGGTATCACACAAGATTTTGATTCCTGTATCCTGAGTTCGATTCTCAGCACCCCTGCCAAAGTGCATTCTTAGCTGATGTGGTCATAGCAGCGGCCTGAAGAGCCGATGAACGTGGTTCGATTCCACGAGAATGCACCATATACAAACATATTTGACGGGTGCCATACTGCATCTCGCAGTCAACATTCGGTATCCCTGGCAGGATGCGAAAAATCGGTATGCCAGTACCGATGAATGTATTGAATGTGTTTCTATATGGAAGTGTGGCAGAGCCTGGCTTATTGCACCGGTCTTGAAAACCGACGGCTCAGAAATGGGTCCGTGAGTTCGAATCTCACCGCTTCCACCAGTATTGCGGGTATAATTCAGTGGTAGAATGTTTCCTTGCCAAGGAAAATGTCGTCAGTTCGAACCTGACTACCCGCTCCAGTTTTACGGAGACATGGCTGAGTGGACGAAAGCGGCTTCCTGCTAAGAAGTTGATCGGTTAAAAACCGGTCCGTGAGTTCGAATCTCACTGTCTCCACCAAAGTTTTACAAGGAGAACGAGATGTCTATAATCGTAGTTCTCGCTATTCTTTGGATGATATATTTAATATTACCGAAATCGAAATGATAGTATGCTTGGGTAGTGTAACGGCAGCACGACGAGATTTATAACCTCGATTCGCTAGATGGGCGGTTAGTAAGGGTTCGAATCCCTTCCCAAGTACCAAAAGTTTTTTGCCCCGATGACGGAACTGGTATACGTGTCGGATTCAAAATCCGAATTTTGCGAGTTCGATTCTCGCTTGGGGCACCAATTTAAAAAAAAGAAAATTATGCTACAACATATTCAGAATATCAAATGGATTGGCGATCTTAGTTTGCAAGATGCAGATGTATTGGCATTCTATGGTAAAAAGTCTGAAGTTGTTTTGGAGCATGGTTCTGGTGGTAGCACAATGATTTTTGCACAGACTGCTAAAAAAGTTTATGCTGTTGAAGAAAATGATACTTGGTTGAAATTGATTCGCACACGAGTTGCGAACCTAAAACAAAACAATGTAGAAATACTTTCTTCATTAAATTTTGCCGATAAAGTTGATTTAATTTTTATTGATGGGCATACGAGTAGAAGAAAAGATTTTGTTTTAAATTCTTGGTCGTTATTGAAAGATGGTGGTTGTATGCTCTTTCATGATGCTAGAGAATTGACGAATGATTATAAAAATAGTTCAAGATTCATTACCGACACTCCAGGTTTACCTCTTTATACTGCATCAAAATTTAGGGTGCAGATTGAAAAGATAGAATTTAATGTTTGTGCTAGTGATGGACTAAAAAGTAATATAACTGTGATACAGAAAAAACAGCAACCATTCTATGAAGACTGGCATAAAAAAGAACAACGACCAGAGTGGTCTTATGGTTCTAATATGAATGTGGTTGACAAATATTTGAATGGCACTGAAGAATAAATGGTAACGTGGTCGAGTGGTTAGGCGTCAGTCTGCAAAACTGTTCCACGCAGGTTCGAATCCTGTCGTTACCTCCAATGGTGTTCATGGTGTAATGGAAGCATTACTCTCCGTGAAAGAGTAGGCACGAGGTCGGTACTCGTTGGACACCCCAAAAGTTTTATGCATCGTTAGCTCAGTGGTAGAGCAGGGTCCTTACAAGTCCAAGGTCGGGAGTTCAACCCTCTCACGATGCACCATCCTTCCGTAGCTCAAAGGTAGAGCAATCGATTGATAATCGATAGACAGTGGATCGTTACCATTCGGAAGGACCAAAGATTTGCCTCGGTGACGGAACTGGTATACGTGTTGGTCTTAGAAACCAAATTTTAGGGGTTCGACTCCCCTCTGAGGCACCAGACATGGGTTGATGGCGTAATTGGGAACGCACTAGATTTGCATTCTAGAGTCCGGGGTTCGAATCCCCGTCGATCCACCAAATTCGGTCTTTAGTAAAATGGATAATTACGCAACGCTACGGACGTTGAAGCGGGAGTTCGATTCTCTCAAGACCGGCCACTATGAAATTAAGAAGTGTGGAGCAGTATCAAATTCACTGATGATATCTTGCTTGCCTTCTTTTTGAATTGTTGTGGTGACTATGCTTTTCATTTTGTCGTAGTCATTGATATCGAAATATGTGTGACTTGTTTTTGTAATAGCACCAAAGATGGTAATAAACATTTGTTGTTTGAAATAAACTTCAAAGCTTTTACCACCATTGATCATGAAGAAAGAAAGTTGAGCGTGAGCATAGTGACCAGCAATTCTTTTTTTATCGAATGGTACGTATTTTTTGCTGAAACCACGAATCTCGTCAATCACTTTTAATTGATAGTTTGTGTAAGAGTCTTCGGATTTGTTTTTAGTCAAAGAATCAAACTTTTCGAAGAATTCGATTAGAGGTTGATTACGTTTTGCACCATAAAGAATGTGTGGTTTTGAAATAGCAGAAGAAGCTTTTTTCTCTAGTTGTGAACATTCTTCATATGCAGTTCGATTCATTTTTTGCATATCAGAACACATTGCGTCGAAACACTTTTTACGTATTTTGATGAGGTCTGGAATGATCGAATTGTACTTTTGGTATTTTGTAGCAAAGTTCTCAAAGGTGTCGATACTAATACCGCCGACCCATTGTGTATCTTTGAATTGTTTTGTTGAAGCACGAAATTGACCGTTCCAACCTGCACCATAACCTTGTGCATAAAGATCGAAGTCTAGATTATAATCTGATAGAGATTCGCCGGTTTCTTCGTTTTTGAGATTTTTGTATTTGAATTCTACGGGAAAGACCCAGTTCAGTTTTTCGAACATTGAGAAGTTGTCGAAGTCGATATGAATCACTTTGTCGATATACTGTTTTGTCTTTTCTGGTTTGTAAAGAATCGCAGATAAGAATTTGATGAATGGATCAACGTCAGGTGAAATTTTTCCTCTGACACCCATTTCTATACGTTTAATATTAGGTTTAGCACTGATTGTTGTTGGTAGCTTTAGAGAAACAGGAAGCAAATCTCCAGAATCAAAATATTTTTTGATCAAATTGGAATAACTGTTCAAACCCTGTTCACCAGCAATGGTATTGTGTATAATAGTTTCTGTGTCGAATACGTATTTTTTGAAATCAGCTTCGATTTGTTTTTTCTTAGCTGATCGAACAAAGAATACATCGACCGCAGAAAGAGCATCGATTTTATAAGGAAGACGAAAAGCTTTTTTAATGTTGTCGAGACATTTATCTTTGATTAAAAGAACGAAAGGATCGTTCTGATCGAGAAATTCGTATTGATTGAGTGGGTATTTAAACATACCTTTTTCAATACATTCTCGTGCAACGTTGTAGACTTTTTTAGCAGTTTCGTGATATGATTCTTGTTTTGTGGATTGAGTAAATGTTACTTTGAATTCCTGTTTGACTTTATCAATCGGGAATTGATTTGACAAATACTTTTTCTTGTAGTTGCTGACATTTTCTTTACCAGAAAATAAGCGATAGAAGTTCAGTGCATGTTCGGATTCTTTTTTACCGACAGCTTTTTCATACTTTGGATTTTCTGCAAAATATGCAAAAGCTAAACATTGTGCTAACTCTTTCGTGTCTGCGACTGCCATGATGTTTTCCTTAAATAAAACAGTATTTATTTAAAAAAGCTTGACAGATTGTTTTGATGTGTATATAATAGATTCTGTTGAGTGATTAAGCAGTAACTAAGTACCGTGGGACGGCTGGTGTGGTCAACTGCCTTTCAAGCAGTGCAGACGGGTTCGAAACCCGTACGGTACTCCAAATTTTAAAAGGAGTCCTGTCATGGATAGTGACAAGAGTGGTAAGATGATGGGGGTATAACTTAACGGCTAAAGTAATCGGCTTTTAACCGATAAATCAGAGTTCGATTCTCTGTGCCCCTACCATATTAGTTTTGTAGTTTGTAAGCCATGGGTTAGCGCAAACCTGAGTAACTATGTAATAACAGAATAATTCTAGACAACCTTCTGTGAGCATAGCAAATAGTGCAGACTACAAAACTAATATGGTTCCAAAGTGTTCATGGACGCACGTATGCCTGTCACGCATAAAGAAGGGGATCGTTACCCCTTGGGACCGCCAAAGTTTTATTGCGGGAGAGAGAAACGGTTTACTCGCTGGTCTCATAAGCCAGAAACATCAGGTTCGACTCCTGTTTCCCGCAACCAGTTTTATTCCGCAGAACCCGAGCAAGGTGCATGGGCGTGGCTGTTAACCACTGGCTAGTAGAGTTCGATTCTCTAATGCGGAGCCAAGTTTATGTCGGTAAGAGAAAAGATGGCGACTGCCTACGGGTAAAGCCTTGTGGCTATCGTGCGAGATGACCCCGCACCTCTTCTGTTCTAGGAACACCGACGCCAATTTGTAGCGTAGCGTAATGGTGAGCGCAAGGAAATCCGAGACACATCATGTGGAGTAGGTATTCAAATGCCTTGAGATGGTTCGATTCCATCCGCTACAAAGTTTTATGGGTGACTTGATGCTATGGCGTGTGCATCATCGGACTGTAAATCCGATCCCTCGTGGTAAACATTCTCTGTTCGACTCAGAGGTCACCCACCAGATAGCGTGTGAGGCGGTACTCTCCCTAGCATACGGAGTATAATGTGATAAGTAGTATGCTGTCTACAGACCCCGACTTCGGATTCTCGGTCGCTAAATGAGAATCCATATTGAAACGCACTACCTATGAGGTAACTAGCGGTGGTAGCCTAGTGAACAAGGTCTCTCCTACCATGAGATTTATAGTGTGTTTCAATATGGCAAATGTGATGAAAAGTAGTTGACAGACAAAAATTTATCATATATAATTAGCAGTAACAAATGGGGGCATAGCCTCTTTAGAATAAGTATCGTGAGATACCCAAAGCAGAGTTGTCCTACACACCTGCGCCAGTGATGGTTCATCTATGCAAGCCTGCTCACTAGGGTGACCTAGCGATCACTGATAAGACCGGTGGTTGTAACAATGAAGCTGGTGTAGTGGAAAGAATGTTTACTCAAGCGCCCGAAAGGGTAACGCAAGTAGACAGAGAGAAACAGGTGGTGCTGTCCTCACTACAAAACCAACCAGTTAGTTGGTATGAGAAAGGGTAGTTTACTTGTCCGAGATGTTGCAGTCAAGGGCTTGTAAGCAGTATGATCGGTTGATGGTTGCGTTGTGAAACGTAAACATTGGTCGTGAAATATCACTGAGTAGTCGGCAGATGAAAGGTATGTGGTGTGTTGTATCGTGTATCACAAAACGATATGCGGCAACTGAAGTAGCACATCACGGTAGGTGCAATGTAGCTCATTTGGTAGAGCGATTTCCTTTTAAGAAATTGGCAGTTGGTTCGATTCCAACCATTATACAAAAATGCAAAGTCTACTTCGGTTGTATGTGAAAAACATCTAATACTTGACTCGCAAGAGAATCAAGTCAGACGTAACTCGCAAGGTGAAATCTGTTTATACTAGATGATTCGTAGCCCGCAAGGCTTAATGGTTCGCAAGATCAACGGATAGTAAGGTATAGAGTAGCATACAGCGACAAGTCTACTGCCTGACTCTAAACGGCGATGTTGGTGGCATACCGAATGACCGAAAGGCATTCAGTGGATGTCGGAAGAAAGCAGACTCGCAAGGTTTGTAATAATGTCCGAAGTGTCACTGGTTAACGTGTAATCTCAGCGTTAATATTCTAAAGCATATTCTTTGAGGTCTTGGTCGTTACCAGCGTAGCAAAAACGGCGACAGAATGTGCTTCAGAATATATGGAAGCGTAGCATAACGGTAGTGCAGCACCTTCATACGGTGTACAGTGTAAGTTCGATTCTTACCGCTTCTACCAAAAAGTTTTGCCCACTTAGCTCATCTGGTAGAGCATCGGCTTTGTAACCCGAAGGTGGTCTGTTCGAGTCAGACAGTGGGCGCCAGAGCAAACGGCTGATGTACACAGCCTAACGGTTGTAAGTGACGATGAGCCATATCGGAACTTTCAAGAATTTGCGGGATTAGTTTAATGGTAGAACGAGAGCCTTCCAAGCTCACGACAGGGGTTCGATTCCCCTATCCCGCTCCAGTATATCTCGGATTGGTGAAATGGTATCATTCGTGGTTTGGGACCATGAGGCGCAAGTTCGATTCTTGCATCCGAGACCAAATATAAAAATGGGATCACTAAAAAAATTTAATGATAATTGTCTGAACTTATCTGAGTTACAGAACAAATACAAATTTGAAGTTTTGGTTGAAACGGGTTGTTTCAAGGGTGATTCCATAGATTTTGCGTTAAAGAATTTAAATTTGAAACATATTTTTTCATGTGATATTGATGAAGAGTATGCAAAATTCTGTCAAGAAAAATATGTGTTGGAATCGAAAGTTTTCATCTACAACAAATCGTCAGAAGATTTTTTAAAAAGTATTCTTCCAGTTCTAGAGGATGAAGCATGTATTTTATTTTGGTTGGATGCTCATTTTTTCAGAACATTTTTTCCAAACTATAATGATATTGATTATCCACTAGAAACAGAATTGGAAATAATTTTCGAATTTAGAAAAAACAAAAAAGACGTTGTTTTGATTGATGACTTTTTTATGTACGAAAACGATAACAATCGAATACGTTCTCCAAAAAAATCTTTGGGTTCTGAATTTTTAAAAAAATACTCGTATAAACGTCATCTATTTCATAAGGATAAAAAATATCTTTTATTGATCAATAATGATAATTAATTTTCATAACACACCATGGGAACATGGAATTATTGATAATACATACGATGATGATTTATTCAATTCAGCGAAACAAGAAATTGAAAGGTTTTTATCAAAGAAACCTATTATAAAGAATGACCAGCTACTTTATTCGTTTCAAACGAGAACTCAGGAATTGTTTCCAAAAACAATAAAGTGTATGGAAAGTTTTGATCTTTTCAAATTCTACGAAAAATCAAAAAAAAGTTTTAGTGAAATGCGGTCTATAGCTAAGAATGAAAAAATAATTGAAACCAATGCAATTGGAATTTTTAAAGATTATCCGCACGATATTCATTATGAAACTCCCAAAAAGATTTTTTCTTTCATAACATACATTTCACCAAAAGAAGATGTTGGAACTTTTTTGTACAAAGAAAGAAATTTGCTCGATTTTCAGAAAATTGTCGAGTGGGAGTTGAATAGGACTTTTTTCTTTTTTGGAATAAATAACAAAACTTGGCACTCATTCACTGCCGGTAATGTGCCAAGGGTGACTTTAAGTAGATTTATAGAAATCGAATAACTCGGTGTGGTGTAATGGCAGCACAGCAGTCTCCAAAACTGTTAGTTGCGGTTCGAGTCCGTACATCGAGGCCAAATACTTTTATATCATGACATATACTCAAAGAGATTACATGGTCGGAACTTTAAAAAAGTTCAATAAAGAAGACCATGATGAATGGGATCCAAAAGGAAAAGCAGCAATGCTTGAATATTTGAATCTCAAATTCAGCAGCAAATACAAAAGTATTGAAAACCCAAATCAATTTGGTATTGATTTGCTGACTCTCAATGAAAATAATGAAGTCATCATTTGTTGGGAAATTGAAGTTCGATATGGAAATTGGAGAGGTGATGTCTCGTTCCCATTTGATAAAGTCAATTGCATCGAACGAAAAATGCATCAATGGATGAAAAGCGACGATACGTTCGTTTCAAAAATTCCCTTCAAATTAGCAGACGATTATAAAATATATTACGTTCAATTGAACCGAGAATGTAATCGTGCTGTTGTCATCAACAGTAAAATTATTGCAGACTACGAACCCGTTCAATGGAATAACAGATTTTCATCGGGTGAGTATGTTCGTCAAATTCCTATTGACAAAACCACACAAATAAAACTTTCCGACATTTGATATGAAAAAGATTTTGGTGAATGGAACGTTCGATATTCTACACACCGGACACCTGATGCTTCTGAACTATGCTAAAGATTTGGGTGATCATTTGACGGTTGCTATTGATACGGACGAACGTGTGAAGTCGAAGAAGGGTGGTTCTCGTCCTATAAATAATTTGTTCGATAGAGGTTACATGTTGTACAACCTCAAACCAGTCGATGAAGTGAAAGTCTTCAACACCGACGAAGAACTAATTGCCTTGATCAAAGAATGTGATGTTCTTGTGAAAGGTTCTGATTACAAAGGTAAATCAGTCATCGGTGAAAAATATGCTAAACGAGTGATTTACTATGACAGAATCCCATTCTATTCAACCACAAAAACAATACAGGATATTATTGATCGGTGATTATTGTACCGATGAGTATCGTTTTGGTACTGTTGAACGAATAAGTCCAGAAGCACCAGTCCCCATTTTCAACGAAGTTCGTAAAACCCAATCAGAAGGCATGGTTGGGAATGTGTGTTTGAATTTAAAAAAACTAG
>JACCDS011149781.1_pt1 | contig 14053 bp, 14 predicted proteins | sample 7446441 | NCBI WGS metagenome assembly JACCDS01 (sample SAMN15323445, study PRJNA562643) | freshwater metagenome | isolation source: river surface water | place: USA:Blue River Watershed | collected 2017-08-17 | reverse complement strand
CACAAGCGATCGTGCGCGAAGGCGCCAAGTCGGTCGCTGCCGGTATGAACCCGATGGATCTGAAGCGCGGCATCGACAAGGCCGTTACCGCGACGGTCGAAGAGCTGAAGAAGATCGCCAAGCCCTGCACCACTTCCAAAGAAATCGCTCAGGTCGGCTCGATCTCGGCAAACTCGGACAGCTCCATCGGCGAGCGTATCGCCGAGGCGATGGAAAAAGTCGGCAAGGAAGGTGTGATCACTGTCGAAGACGGCAAGTCGCTGAATGATGAGCTCGACATCGTCGAGGGCATGCAGTTCGACCGCGGCTATCTGTCGCCGTACTTCATCAACAACCCGGACAAGCAGGTTGCGCTGCTGGATAACCCGTTCATCCTGCTGTACGACAAAAAGATCTCGAACATCCGTGATCTGCTGCCGGTGCTGGAGCAAGTCGCGAAGGCCGGCCGTCCGCTGCTGATCATCGCCGAAGACATCGAAGGCGAAGCGCTGGCAACCCTGGTCGTTAACAACATCCGTGGCATCCTGAAGACCTGCGCAGTCAAGGCACCGGGCTTCGGCGATCGTCGTAAGGCGATGCTGGAAGACATCGCTATCCTGACCGGTGGTCAGGTGATCGCGGAAGAAGTCGGTCTGACGCTCGAAAAGATCACGCTGAACGACCTCGGTCAGGCCAAGCGCATCGAAATCGGCAAGGAAAACACCACGCTGATCGACGGCGCCGGTCAGGCGAATACGATCGAAGCGCGCGTCAAACAGATCCGCGTGCAGATCGAGGAAGCCACCTCGGACTATGACCGCGAGAAGCTGCAGGAGCGTGTCGCGAAGCTGGCGGGCGGTGTGGCCGTGATCAAGGTCGGCGCTGCGACCGAAGTCGAAATGAAAGAGAAGAAAGCCCGTGTCGAAGATGCGCTGCACGCCACTCGCGCAGCCGTTGAAGAAGGCATCGTGGCCGGCGGTGGCGTTGCACTGCTGCGCGCCCGCGCCAGCGTGACCGTCAAAGGCGACAACCCCGATCAGGAAGCCGGCATCAAGATCGTGATGCGCGCGATCGAGGAGCCGCTGCGCATGATCGTCACCAACGCCGGCGACGAGGCTTCGGTGGTCGTTAATAAGGTGCTGGAAGGCAAAGGCAACTACGGCTACAACGCAGCTAACGGCACCTATGGCGACATGGTCGAAATGGGCGTGCTGGATCCGGCCAAGGTGACCCGTTCGGCTCTGCAGAACGCAGCGTCGATCGCCGGCCTGATGCTGACCACCGACTGCATGGTGTCCGAGCTGGTCGAGGACAAACCGGCTGCCGGCGGTATGGGCGGCATGGGTGGTATGGGTGGCATGGGTGGTATGGACGGCATGATGTAAGCCGACAGCTATCTGCTATGAAAAGAGGCACGCAGCGATGCGGGCCTCTTTTTTCCTGAAAAAAGCCTGCACTGAGTGCGGGCTTTTTTTATCAATGTTCGCTTGATGAACCTCAACAGCTAACGCTGTCCGAACGTGATGTTTGGTGAACGAAAGGCACAAAACGGCGTGAGAACCAAAAACCGGTAGACGTCTTTTTGCCATGTGCCTAAGGGGGTAAGCCATTATGTTCGGCAAAATATCGAGAACTCATGCAAAGCCTCATGCAAGCCCCCAAACCACCCGCCTAACCCGTCGCACAGCCAGTAGCAGTACGTCTGGGCTGGAGGAAATCCAGCAATCGCTTAAATCTGCGGGCCGGGAAAAAAATCCGATTCTCAAGCTGCGCGAAGTCCATGCCTCGCCTGTATTCAACGAAGTGTTGGCGATGAGCCAGGCCGCGCGCAAGGCCATCCAGAATCTGGAAACTGCACATACCGATCCGCAAGCGCGCAAAGCGGCAGCGGGCGCGACCGTTTGCCATGCAATCGATGCCATCCTGCTGCTGTCGAAGAATTACGATCTGGGGCCGACAACATGGCTGGACGTTCCGAAGTCAGATCAACAAAATACGGTGCAAGCAAACGACCAGGCTTTTCTGCAGCAGATCAAGCCGGCGCATGAAAAGCAGCTGGTCCGGGATTTCAAAGAGTCCTGGTACAGCAATAACGATGAAAGAAAAGCAGCCATTCTGTCGGCCCTCACACCCGGCGTCGCTGCCTATCTGGGACTGGATGTGCCGCCGCGGCTGCAGGCTCTCGCGCGCAGCTGGGGCGAGATTCCTGCGGATCAGCAACTGAGCAAATCCGAACTGTTTGCTCTGGTCGACTACGTCAACTCCAGTACCGGCACCTTCAACGCAGTTAACGGATCTGCGCTGGCCAAGGCGTATTACGGCGATCATTTGCTGGCCGAAGTCATGCAGGTGTTTTCAACGGCACTCAACGGCGCGATATTCAAACTGTGCGAACACCCGTATTTCGGCAAGACCGACATCACGGTTTACAAGGGAATCAACCTCAACAGTCCTTCCGGGCCATTTCGCAATGCGATGCTGGCAGCGGCCGTCGGTACCGGAAAAATCATCGCGTTTCCGAATGTACTGTCGGCGACGAGCGCCCCATTCCAGAGTTACGCGATCACAAAGCATGATCTTGGCTACCAGACTGAATGTGAAATAAAGATGAAGAAAGGTTTCGATGCCGACCCCTTCCACGACGTCCAGACCATGGGAGAGAAAGAAGTGATCGGGCCGGCCGGACAAAAATTCATCGTCACCGACAGGTCCGAGGTCAGCTTCCCCGATCCTTCCACCGGAGGGCATAGCATCGTCGATCGGTTTGTGCTGGCACCCGCACCGAACAACGCCGCCCGGTAATACCGCGGCCGCCGGAACAGGCCGTCAGGGCTGCCAGCTCGGCTTACGCTTTTCGATAAAGGCCTGCACACCCTCGAGTGCCGCGTCGTCCATCATGTTGCAGGCCATGGTTTCGCCGGCCAGCTGATACGCAGCGCTAATGCCCATCTCGACCTGCCGATAAAACATCTGTTTGCCCATCGCGATCGCGACCGCAGGTTTGGCGAGAATGCTGGTCGTCAGCTTCGCAATTTCCGCATCCAGAGCGTCCTGAGCGACCACACGGTTGACGAGTCCGCGGTCAAGCGCGGTTTGTGCATCGATGAACTCACCAGTCAGCAGCATTTCCATCGCCTGCTTGCGCGGCACATTACGCGCAAGACCCACCGATGGCGTCGAGCAGAATAATCCATAGTTCACGCCGGATACCGCGAAGCGTGCATCGGACGCAGCCACCGCCAGATCGCACATCGACACGAGCTGGCAACCGGCTGCGGTCGCGATGCCCTGCACCCGCGCAATCACCGGCTGCGGCATCTGCTGGATCGTCAGCATCAGCTTGCTGCACTGGGCGAAGAGCTTTTTGTAATAGTCTGCCGAAGGCGATGCACGCATCTGCTTGAGGTCATGACCGGCACAAAACGCTTTGCCCTGCGCTGCCAGTATCACGACGCGTACCGCCGGATCGGTAGCGATCGCATCCAGTTCGCCCTGCAGCGCGGCCATCATTTCTTCCGACAGCGGATTGAAACGCTCGCCGCGGTTCAGCGTCAGCGTGGTAATGCCGCCAACGTCAGCGCGCAGCACATAAGGGGTATCCATTTGCGGTGAAGCCAGTGCCATGATGTCTCCTCGATCGGGATGTCAATCTTCTTCGTTCTCTTCGTCCTGCGGCTCGCCAAGTGAAGGCGGCGGAACATAACTGGCCAGCAGCTCGACCCGGCTTTGCGGCGTCTCGAGACTGATCCGTCCCAGTACACCACTGCGATAGTCCTGCAGCAGAGTGTACGCTGCCTTTTCGAAATCAAGCTCGCCACCGCGCAATCGGAACCCGCGACGGGCTGCAATCGCTTCGACCACGCCAACGCCATCCATCCCTTCGGTACGCAAACTATAACGAGCCGACAGAAACTGAGGATACCGCTGCAGCAAGACCTCGGCAAGGAAGGCGGCAACCTCTTCTTCGATGATCGCGTTCACGCCAATCGCATGGCTGGCCGCCAACATCAGGCCATCCGTCGGATGCTCAATCTTGGGCCACATCATGCCGGGTGTATCGATCAGCACGATGTTATCGCCCAGAAAAAGGCGCTGCTGCATCTTCGTCACCGCGGGCTCATCACCGACTTTAGCGACTCGCTTCTTGAGCAGTGCATTCATCAGCGTGGACTTGCCGACGTTCGGTATGCCCATGATCATCACACGCAAGGGCTTGAGTGCCGTACCGCGATGCGGCGCGAGCTTCAGGCACAGGCCGGGGATCTTCGCCACTTCGGCTGGCTTGCGGCACGATAGCGCGACTGCATACACCTGCGGTTGCGCGCCGTAATGCGCAAGCCAGGCCTGCGTAGCGGCCGGATCGGCGAGGTCACTTTTGTTGAGGATCTTCAGGCAAGGACGCTGACGCGCTCGCCGCAATGACTCGATCATCGGGTTGCTGCTGGCCTGAGGTATGCGGGCATCCAACACCTCGATCACCAGATCGACCTTCTCCATCGACTCCGCGGCTTTCTTGCGCGCGGCGTTCATGTGACCGGGGAACCATTGGATGGACATGGGTAAAAATTCTGGCGCTGGTAAACGCGCTATTGTACCTGCGCATACCGGAGCGGCCTGACGAGACGGAGTTTTAGAGACTCTTTCAAGATGAGCACCGCGAAGCGGTGCGGTCGCTGGCAAGGCAGGGACGTCGCAGACAGTACAGACGGTCGGCAAGACGCCCCCAACGCGGCCAGCGGCATTTTGATAGAGCCTCTCAGTCCAGGCCGGCCAGCACCTTCAGGTGAGCGGCAACACTGCGGCCGAGCGCCGACAGCGCATAGCCGCCCTCAAGACAGCTGACAATGCGCCCGTTGGCATGGCGCTGCGCGACTGCAACCAGCTGCCGTGTGATCCACGCATAGTCAGCCTCGACCAGACCCATCGCTGCAATATCATCCTCGCGGTGCGCATCAAAGCCGGCAGAGATAAACAGCAGCTGCGGCCGGTGCGACTCGAGCGCCGGCAGCCAGTGCTGCTGCACGAGGTCTCGTATTGCGTCGCCGCGCGTATACGCCGGTACCGGAATGTTCACCAGATTCGCCGGTGTCGTACCGGTCGGATGCACACCGCTGTATGGGTAGAGCGGATGCTGGAAAAAGCTGACCATCAGTACGCGCGGGTCACCGGAGAAAGCGTCTTCGGTGCCGTTGCCATGATGGACATCGAAATCCACGATCGCAATCCGCTCGAGCCCGTATGTTTGCATCGCATGTGCCGCCGCAATCGCGACGTTATTGAACAGGCAAAAACCCATCGGCGTGGATGGCGTCGCGTGATGGCCCGGTGGTCGTATCGCGCAGAAGGCATTGGTGATCTCGCCGACGATAACGGCATCGGTCGCGGCTATTGCGGCGCCGGCGGCGCGCAGTGCTGCCTGCCAGCTATGCTCGTTGAGCAAGGTGTCGGCGTCAATCGGATGGTAATCACCGCTGGGCGGAAGATGATCACGCACCTTCGAAATCGCCGCCGGGGTATGCACACGGGCGATCGCGCTGACTGCAGCCATCGGGGCTTCGCGATAATCAAGCAAGTTTGCAAGGCCACACGCGATCAGCTGGTCATCAATGGCCTGAAGCCGCGCGGGACATTCCGGATGCCAGTCGCCCATCTCGTGGCGCATACAGTCCGGATGAGAAAAGATGGCCGTGCTCATTCCATCTATTATGGGCCTATCTCGCCAGGCCGGTGGCAAAGCGGCAGTCCCGCAGACAGTACAGGCGTACGGCAAGGGGCGAGGCGGGGAATTCAGGCAGCATGCTGCCTGCCCGCGCAGCGGCACTGGCGTATTCGCCAGTGCGCGCCCTGCTAGGGGAACAACGCGGCCATCGGCCTGGCGAGATAGGCTCTATGCATTAGTGATGCATGCTCTATACTTGTGCGAGCCTGAGAGCTTGAAGGCTCGCGCCTCCCTGAACTGTACCTGATGAAAATCCTGCCTTTACTGCTTGCCATGGCGGCGGCGTCCGCTTCGCTGCCGCTGTCTTGTTCTGCGGCCGCCCATGGTCACAATCACGCAGCCGCGAAAAAGAAGCAGGTAGCGGCGAAAAAGCTGGTAACAAAAAAGCGTCCCACGGCTTTGCGCGCCGACGATGAAACACCCGAATTCATCAACTTCCTCGACTGGCGGGCCGTCACGGAATACATTGAACAGATCAGCAAAGAACACGGTTTCGATCGAAAAGAGCTGCAACTGGTATTCAAGCGAGCGCAATACCTTGACAGTGTCGTCAAGCTGATCGTCCCGCCGCCGGCCGGTAAAGCCAAGAACTGGACGGCATATCGCGAGCGGTTCATCGAGCCCCGCCGCATCCGAGCCGGCGTCGCGTTCTGGAACCGCTATGAAACGGTGCTGCAGCGCGCGGAGAATGCGTTCGGGGTGCCGGCGGAGATCATTGTCGGCATCATCGGCATTGAGACCATCTACGGACAATCGACCGGCAAGTTCCGCGTACCGGACGTGCTGGCAACGCTCGCATTTGCTTACCCGGACACGCCGAACCGCGACGCGCGAATGGCCTACTTTCGCAGTGAGTTGACACAGGCACTGCTGTTCGCCCGGGAGAATGGTGTGGATCCGTTCAGCCTGAACGGCTCTTATGCCGGTGCCATAGGGTGGCCGCAGTTCATGCCCGGCAGTATTCGCAATTTCGCCGTCGACTTCGATGGCGACGGCAAGATCGACCTGCGCAATTCACCTCTGGATGCGATCGGCAGCGTGGCCAGCTTCCTCGCACGGCACGGCTGGACCACAGGCCAGCCGCTGGCCTATCCGGTACAGGTCACGCCGGACAAACTCTGGCCCGGACTGATCGGCCAGGGCCTGGAGGCGAAATTCACACGCAGACAGATGGAAGATGCCGGTGTGATCGTGCCGGCGCAGGTGCCGGTAACCCTGTCCTACGGACTGGTTGACCTCGAAGATGATGACCGTCCGGTGCAGTACTGGCTGGGGACGGGTAACTTCTTCGCGATCACTCGCTATAACCGAAGCTACTATTACGCGATGGCCGTGATCGAACTCGGCCAGGCGGTCAGCCGGCAAAGGTCTCTGAATTGACTGATCGCGCGGACGGGCATGAACGCCTTGGCGATGACCAGGTGATCGCGCAGACGCGATACTGGGTCGAGCAGGCCGTGATCGGGCTGAATCTGTGTCCTTTCGCGAATGTGGTGCTACGAAAAGAGCAGGTGGAGTTCAGCGTCAGCCACGCACTGACGACGGATGCGCTATGGCGGGACCTGCTGAATTCGATCGAATCGCTGCTGGCCACGCCCGCTGATCGTACCGACACACTGCTGCTGATCCATCCGTGGGCCTTGACGGATTTTTTCGAATTCAACGACTTCGTCGGCGATGCAGAGGTGCTGCTTGCAGAAACAGGGCTCGAAGGCACACTGCAAATCGCCAGTTTTCATCCGGATTACCAGTTCGCCGACGTAGCGGCTAACGATCCGACCAACCGCACCAACCGCTCCCCCTTCCCGACATTGCATCTGTTACGCGAGGATAGTCTGGACAAAGCCATATCGTCCGTGCCCGATACCGACGACATTGTCGAGCGCAACCTGCAGACGATGCGCCGCCTTGGCGATGAGGGTTGGCGCGCATTACAAGCGCGCATCCGCGACGAGTCCGCCCGCTGACACAGTTTCGGAACTGCGCCTTACTGCAGCGCTCTCCATCGCAAATTCGCCGATACCCCTGTAAACCCGGTCAGGCAAAACCGCACCGGACCGGAAACCTATTCCGGCAAAAATCATCCGACAGGTACGACGCTGCAACTGGCAGAAAAACAATTGTTCAGCGGCATTGAGGACGATCAAACGGAATATTTCTCAGTTAGCTAAAATTCCATCTTGTAAAAAAGAAACTTTTGGGCGGATTTAACACTCAAGCCGGACGTAGCCAAGGCGCGCATCAGAAACTGCGCAAAATTCGATAGGAATCATGGGGTTAATTTCAAATCGGCCTTGCCAGTTTGAATTCAAAAAATTATTTTTTCGCAAATAATTTTACTTTATTACTAACACCCAATAGAATTCTGTTAGTAAATTAAGTATGTCTACAGATCGGCTGCAACGGCTGGGTAGAGAGCCAGACATTCAGATTAGGTGTCGGATACTACTCACTGGCGCGTTTGATTCACCTATGGGAACGCTTACGCACATGACGACTCAGTTTGACCATCAGGACAGCAACCGACTCGCGGATCAGGTCGCCTATGACCCGAATAACTTGTTGGACTCTCTCATTGAGAAACTCCATCTGAAAAACGATGCCGCCCTGTCACGCGCCCTAGAAGTCGCCCCGCCCGTCATCAGCAAGATTCGTCACCGCAGGCTGCCCGTCGGCGCATCGCTGTTAATTCGCATGCATGAGGTGAGCGATTTGTCGATCCGCGAGTTGCGGATCCTGATGGGCGACCGCCGGGAAAAATTCCGTATCAGCGACAAGCAGTTCAAACCGAAGCCGACAGAAAAATAAAAATCCGTCTCGTTTCGGCCGCTGTCGGTACGATGGCGGTAGCAGCGTTTCGGCGGAGGGGCTTGTGTCACCAGGTGAAAACGGGGCCCGTCTCAGGCTGGGAACACCCCGGTTGACAGATAGCGATCACCGCGATCGCAAACGATAAAAACAATCACCGCATTCTCGACTGACCCGGAAACGCGCAGCGCCACTTCGCAGGCGCCGGCGGCCGAAATACCGGCGAATATGCCTTCTTCAATCGCCATGCGGCGCGCCATTTGCTCAGCCGCTGCCTGACTGACATTCTCTACCTGGTCCACTCGGCTGCGATCGAAAATCTTCGGCAGATAGGCCTCGGGCCATTTACGGATACCTGGAATCTGTGATCCCTCTTCCGGCTGCGCGCCCACAATCTGTATCGCCGGATTTTTTTCCTTCAGATACTGCGATACTCCCATGATGGTCCCGGTGGTGCCCATCGCGCTGACAAAATGCGTGACCCGCCCTTCAGTATCGCGCCAGATCTCCGGACCGGTCGCCTCGTAATGCGCACGCGGATTGTCCGGATTGGCAAACTGGTCGAGGATTTTGCCCTTGCCCTCTTTCTGCATCTGCTCGGCGAGATCGCGCGCATATTCCATGCCGCCAGCCTTTGGCGTCAGGATAATTTCTGCACCATATGCGGCCATGCTCTGCCGGCGCTCGAGGCTCAGATTCTCCGGCATCAGCAGGATCATCCGGTAGCCTTTCATTGCAGCCGCCATCGCAAGCGCAATGCCGGTATTCCCGCTGGTCGCCTCAATCAGGGTGTCACCCGGCTTGATCTCGCCTCGCCGCTCCGCCCCATTGATCATGGCCAGTGCCGGCCTGTCCTTGACCGAACCGGCCGGGTTATTACCCTCCAGCTTGCCCAGAATGATGTTGTTTCGCTTGGCCGCCTCGTCACCCGATATGCGTTTCAGTTGGACCAGCGGTGTATTGCCGACCAGATCTTCGATCGATTTGAATTGCATGGCGGTGTTGTCCAGATGAGAAAAGGCAAACCACCATTGTAATTTAATCCGCTGAGACCAGCGGCCACCTCGCGTGGCCGCTGGCAGGGCCATTTACTTTTCTGCAGCCGGCTTCCCCGCGTGTTCCACGGCCTTCGGACCCGCAGCGGCGCCTGCCTTGGCGGTCGGGGTATGCGACTGCCCGTTGACCATCAGACCGGCAGCAGAAAGTTTGACGGCATTGCGGCCGCCAATGCCTTTCACGCGTCGCTCAAGGTCGGCCCAGTCCTTGAAATTGCCATGCTTGTCCCGCTCCGCAATGATCGCCTTCGATGTCGAGGGCCCGACCCCGGCAATGCCGTCGAGCGCTGCCTGGTCGGCCGAATTGACTTCCACCGCTGCCAGCGTCGTGCCAGCAAACATGAATGAAACTGCTACGAACAACAGGATTTTTTTCAGCATGGTTGACTCCGCAAAATGTTGATCGGGAATGAAAGCGCGGCTTGCAGTCATTGCTTTTGCGCGCCGTGCTGAATTAAACGTGAACTGCACGCTTCTGCGCGGTGAAGATGGAATGATTGTTTTGCATCGTGCGGTGAAGGGCCTGCTCCGCCTGATCAGCATCATCCGTCACAGCGAAGCGCTACCCTGGTCGCCTACGAATAGCTCGTCATAGTCCGTCGCCGCGGTACCGAGTTTGCCGACGACGATCCTCGCGGCGCGATTTGCGAAGGCGACCGCGGTCTCGCAACGCACGCCGCTGGCCAGCACGGTAATGACGGTATCGCCGGCGCCGCAGACGTCAAACACCTCCCTTGCCTGCACGGGACAATGACGTGCACCAGATTCGTCGAACCATGTCATTCCGTCCGTCGAACGTGTCAGCAGCAACACACGCACCTGGAGCGAACGATGCAGAGCCTGTGCAAACTTGGCCAGTTCTTCTTCGCTGTGCCACGCTCCAACAATACGGGCCAGTTCGGCGCAGTTCGGCGTGATGATCGTCGCGCGGGCGTATCTGGAAAAATCATGGCCCTTGGGATCAACCAGTACCGGCCGTCGCAAGCACCGGGCGATACGTATTACGGCCTGCAGATCGCCGAGACATCCTTTTGCATAATCCGACAAGACGATCAGGTGATGCGCGCGAATCAGACAAGTCAGTACATCGACATCGCATACCGGCGGGACATCCGCACACTCGCCATCGAAGTCGATACGAAGCAATTGCTGCAGTCCGCCCAGCGCGCGCACCGATGGCCACAATATTGCGCGCCACGTTCGCCGCTCCGCCAAGGCGGTCTTCCGAGTTCTGCACCTACACCACGGGTACGGGCGCTTCGGGAGAAATGCGGCTGACACCGCCGAACCAGTAACGGTCCTGCATGACGTCGCCGATCACAAGTATGCGGGTGCGGGCCAGCACACTGCGCGGAAGGAAGGGGGAAGCCGGCGAATTTGCCGGCAGACGGGACATCACCATCGTCACCCTTTGCAGGGTGACGCCGGTCAGCCCTGATTTAGTACGGACAGCTCTTCGCTGCGGCGTGGTGCATAGCTCTCCCACTGGCTGCAGCCGGGGCACTGCCAGTAGAACTGTTTGGCCTTGAAGCCGCAATGGCTGCACTGGTAGCGAGCGAGCTTCTGCGCATAGCCGCCGACCACGCTCTTCATCATCGACAGCACGGGCAAGCGCTCTGGCGGAGCGTACATCAGCCTCGCCTCGATCAGTTTGTCGAGGCCCAACAGCGTCGGCATGCGCCTGAGTTCATCGGTCATCAGCTGATTCGCGGCATCGGGGCCGGACATTTCCAGCTCGGCACGAAACACGACTTCCAGCAAATCGATGGACGGCGCTTCAGCGAGATAGCCCTTGAGCAGCATCAGTCCCTCGCTGGCTCGGCCGACCGCGCGGTAGCCATCCATCAATCGCTGTGCCACCAGGCCCACGTGCGCAAAACTCTGCTGCTCGACCCGCCGCCAGGCGCGAAGTGCGCCCTCGGTGTCGCCCTTGGCCAGCAGCGCATCACCGATCAGGATCGTCGCGCGGACATTATTGCGGTCGTAGGACAGCGCCTTCTCCAGCGTTGCCAGCGCCGTGCCGGCGTTCACATGCACCAGTTCATCCTGTGCCAGCTCGCAATGAAATTGCGCAATCTCTTTCTGGAATGCGCCCACACCGGACGCCTGCAGCGCCAGCGTCGCATCGATGGCACGACGCCATTCTTTCTCACGCTGATAAATCTCGAGCAAGGCACGACTGGCCTTCGCCGCAAACTGCGTATCGGCCAGCCGATGAAATGTCTCTTCAGCCCGGTCAAGCAGCCCGGCTTTCAAATAGTCCTGCCCGAGTTCAAAACGCGCCTGAGCAGCCATGTCCGGCGACAGATCCGGACGCGACAGCAGGTTCTGGTGCACGCGGACTGCGCGCTCGATATCGCCACGGCGGCGGAACAGCTTACCCAGCGCGAAATGCAACTCGGCCGTTTCGGGGTCCAGGCGGGCGATATCTACGAAGATATCGATGGCACGGTCGGGCTGCTCGTCGAGCAGTGCATTGAGGCCCTTGTAATAGCTGCGCGGCAGGCTGCGCGATTCTGAAATCACATGTCGGATGTCTACCCGCGCGGCGATCCATCCCAGCGCAAAGAAAAACGGTACGCCGAGCAACCACCAGGTTTCAAACTCCATGCACGCTCCTCACAGGCCAACCTGCTCGACCAGTGCCTCCGGTGCGGGAGGCTGCGAGCGGGCTGAGGCAAGCTCGTCGGCCGCCTTTTTGTATTGTTCGAATTCTTTGCGGCAGCGCACCGCCTCGCGCCGGTAACGCAGCAGGGTACCCGTCATTCCCAGCACGCCCATCGCCGCGCCGGCAATCAGGAAAATCAGCAACAGCAGAATCAGCGGTGACTTCGCCTGCACGTTCCAGAAAAGATGGAGCACGACTTCATCGGTATTCTTCAATGCGAAACCGAAGAACACGATGAACAGCGCTACGGCAAAAAGCCGAACAAGTATTTTCATCGTCAAAACGCCTCAACCGGCATTTCAGTAGTCGTGGCGAAATTGTACGCGAAAAGAAACGGCGGTCCGACTCGATCGCTGCTTGCGCAGAGGCGAAAAAAAACGGCAGCCGAAGCTGCCGTTCTGCATACTGGGCCGACAAGGCTCAGTCGTCATGAATCGGATGGCCAACCATGGCGTCGACGCGTTCGCGCAATTCCTTGCCCGCCTTGAAGTGAGGCACCCGCTTACCGGGTACCACCACCGTCTCGCCGGACTTCGGATTGCGACCGATGCGAGGTGGCCGGGTATTGGTCGCAAAGCTGCCAAAACCACGAATCTCTATGCGCTGGCCAGCGACCAGCGCATCACTCATCGCGTCAAGCAGCGTCTTGACCGCGAAATCCGCATCCTTGGCAACCAGCTGCGGATAACGCTCGGCCAGACGGGCGATCAGCTCCGACTTGGTCATCGGTCAGGCCTGTATCAGCCTTTGTTGTCGAGCTTGGCCTTCAGCAGCGCGCCAAGGCTGGTCGTGCCCGATGCCGCAGCGGAGTCGCTGGACATCTTCTGCATCGCTTCCTGGGTCTCTGCGTTGTCCTTCGCCTTGATCGACAGCTGGATGCTGCGTGCCTTGCGATCGATGTTGATGATCATCGCTTCGATCTGGTCGCCGACCTTCAGGTGCGTACCCGCATCCTCAACGCGATCGCGCGAGATTTCCGAAGCACGTAGATAGCCTTCGACTTCATCGGACAGCGCGATCACGGCGCCCTTCGGCTCAACCGACTTCACGGTACCGTTGACCAGCGAACCCTTGTCGTTCATCGCGGAGTAGTTATTGAACGGATCGCCCTCGAGCTGCTTGACACCCAGCGAGACACGCTCGCGCTCGACATCGATCGCCAGCACGATAGCTTCCAGTTCATCGCCCTTCTTGAACTTGCGCACAGCTTCTTCGCCAGCTTCGGTCCACGACAGATCCGACAGGTGCACCAGGCCGTCGATGTTGCCCGCGAGGCCGATGAACACGCCGAAGTCGGTGATCGACTTGATTGCGCCCCTGACCTTGTCGCCCTTCTTGTGCGACATCGCGAAATCGTCCCACGGATTGGCCTTGCACTGCTTCATGCCCAGGCTGATACGGCGACGCTCTTCGTCGATCTCGAGGACCATGACTTCGACTTCGTCACCCAGCTGCACAACCTTCGACGGAGCAACGTTCTTGTTGGTCCAGTCCATCTCGGACACGTGCACCAGGCCTTCGATGCCCTGCTCGACTTCGACGAACGCGCCGTAGTCGGTCAGGTTGGTGACCTTGCCGAACAAACGCGTACCCTGCGGGTAGCGACGCGACAGACCGGTCCACGGATCGTCGCCCAGCTGCTTGACGCCCAGCGAGACGCGATTCTTTTCCTGATCGTACTTCAGGACCTTCGCAGTGATTTCCTGGCCAACCGTCAGCACTTCCGACGGATGACGCACGCGACGCCATGCGAGGTCGGTGATGTGCAGCAGGCCGTCGATGCCACCCAGATCCACGAACGCGCCGTAGTCGGTGATGTTCTTG
>JACCDS010250188.1_pt1 | contig 14056 bp, 8 predicted proteins | sample 7446441 | NCBI WGS metagenome assembly JACCDS01 (sample SAMN15323445, study PRJNA562643) | freshwater metagenome | isolation source: river surface water | place: USA:Blue River Watershed | collected 2017-08-17 | reverse complement strand
TTTCACCTCGCTACTGGATTTTGACCAACTGCCCAGTGTCACCCAAACCATTGTACGTAACCACGAACAGGAACTTGCCAATCAGGAATTTCGTTTGGGTTACAACACAGAAAAAATTACCGGTTTTATCGGTGCCTATTACGGCAGAGTGGATGGAAAAGTGGATGACCAATTAATGGCAGGTTCAGTGGTTGCACTGGATTTAAAAGCCGACACCACGATTAATAATGCAGCGCTGTTTGGCGAAATAAATTGGGAGTTTATTGACAACTGGCAGTTGATCGGCGGGCTGCGCTATGACCGCGAAAAAAATGAAACCGACATTCGCTACCCCTTAAATCAGGCGCGTTCAGCACAAAGCGAAAAAGATACCGATGTATTCCTGCCCAAGATCGGCATTAGCCACAATCTGTCAGAAAACCAATTGATTGGCCTGACTTGGCGACGCGGCTATCGCAGCGGCGGTGTTAACCTGCGCACCAATACTAGCCATGTTCCCTATGATCCTGAATTCACCAAAACAACAGAGCTGTCCTGGCGCGGCAACTGGTTTAATGAGCAACTGCAAGCTCGCGCCAATCTCTATCACACTGACTGGATCGACCAACAAATTACCTTCCTCGATGACAACAATAACCGTCAGGTAGCCAATGCAGCCGAAAGCAAAATGCAGGGCATTGAATTTTCGGCCAGCTATGCCCTAAGTCCCAATCTCAGCTTGAGCGCTGGCGGTGCCTATAACCATACCGAGTATCTGGAGTTTATTACCAACGGCGCAAACTATAGTGGTCAGGCGTTTTTATTCGCCCCGAAGACCATGGCCACCCTTGGCGCGAATTATCGCTTTGATAATGGCTGGATGATAGGTGTGGATCTGGTTCATCAGGGTGACCGCACTTCAGCCTATTTAACCGACTCCAGTGGCGAGGTCATAGGCGAACGCCGTAGCGACAACACCACCTTGGTCAATCTCAATGCTGAAATCACCTTGTTCGATTCACTCATCGTTAATGGGTATGTTCGCAACCTGTTCGATACCCGTTATATCACCAACAACCAAGGCGATACCCTGCTGGATGTGGGCGCACCACTGACCCTTGGGGTTGCACTGAGCTACTACTTCTAACACACCCGACAGGCAAGCCATGGACGGCACCGCAATCCCCCGTGACATATCCCCCACTAAAAAGAATCCACTCACAGATAACAATAATTCTCAATAGAGCTTTTTCGTGCCATCAATTACTGGTAAAGTGCGCACAAATATCATTTAGTAATAATTATCATTTACTTGGGATTTACCTATGGGTGTATATAAAACACTTCCGTTCGCCATTGCCTTGGTGATGGGCAGCATACCGCTGGCATTAGCTGACACAGAAAAGACCAACAGGCTTAAAACCGTAAAAGTCACCGCGACTGCTGAAACAACCGCCTATACACCTGAATCAGTCACTCTCGGGAAAACCGGCCAATCGCTAAAGGAAATTCCGCAATCGGTCAGCGTTGTAACCCGTCAAAAGCTGGACGATCAAAACATCAGTAACCTTACCGACGCCATGAAATTTGTCACCGGTGTCAGCGTACAAAAATTTGATGGGGCCGGATTTTTTAATAGCTTCAATGCACGCGGTTATGCGCCGGATACCTTTCAACTGGACGGAATTAACCTGCAATACAACGCCAATATGGCCGATACGGATCTGGTGGTATTTGAGCGAATAGAAATCCAGCGCGGTGCAGCAGGTTTATTCCAAGGCTCGGGTGAACCGGGCGTGACGGTGAATATGGTGCGCAAACGTGCACTGGCAACAACCAAAATACAAGGCATGGCCAGTGCGGGCTCATGGGATAGTTATCGATTGGAAGCTGATGCAACCGGCGCGCTATCGGAATCCGGCAATCTACGCGGGCGCCTGGTCGCGGCAGTGGATGACCGCGATTCTTATCTGAATGGCATAAATGGCAACAAACAAGTGGTGTACGGAACACTGGAGTACGACTTTGATAAAGCAACTACTCTGTCCATCGGCGGCACTTATCAAAAAATAGATTCGGTAATCGATCAAGGCTTACCCGCCTATGCTGACGGCAGCCTGATCAATGTACCCCGCTCCACCACCATCATTGCGGACTGGAATAGTCTGGATATGGAAACCGCCGATGTGTTTGGCGAAGTCGAGCATTTTTTTACCAACGGCGGTCAATTTAAATTCACCGTTCGGCATTCAGCGCGCGAGCGCATTTATGACGGCGCACGTGCAAATAGCGCTGTCGCTACCGATGGGAAAATTAACATCGCCAATGTGTATTTTCCCACTGATTTGGAAGACACCAGCGCCGATGTATTTGTAAATTTACCCATTGAGTTCGGCGGCCACACACACGAACTGACGTTTGGAGCAGATTATCGCACCAGCGATAATGAAACGCCTTACAGCCGTTACACCTACAGCCCTGCCAGTGGCACCTCCAATGTATTTGATCACAACAATGACACACCAAAACCTACTCTGGTAACCATTCCCAATAGCTACGGCAACAACACGGAAACCAATCAGGAAGGCGTTTATGCACGCGGTAAATTCCAGGTGGCAGAGCGTTGGCATGTCTTACTTGGTGGTCGCCTAAGCTGGTGGGATTCAGAGCAAACCCGCACCGATACCGGCGCCGTTATCTCACCGAAATACAAAGAGGATGAACAGTTCACGCCTTACGCCGCACTGATGTTTGATGTAACAGACGCAATCGCCCTGTACGCCAGTTACAGCGATATTTTCAAACCGCAAAGCAACCTCACCAAAGACCAGCAACAACTTGATCCACGCACCGGCGCGCAATACGAGCTGGGAGTAAAAGGTGAATTCCTGAATGGCCGCATCAACACCCATGCTGCAATTTATCGTCTGCAAGATGAAAACCGTGCACTTCCCGATCCGGAAGACAATCAATTTTCTATCGCCGCGGGCAAAGTCCGTAGTGAAGGTTTTGAAACAGAAATCAGCGGTGAATTAACGGCTAACTGGCAGATCACTGCGGGCTATGCCTATACCACCACGGAATATCTACGCGCAATCGCTACGCAAACAGGACAAAGCTATGCGCCTTTCACCCCAAAACACAATGCCAACCTCTGGAGCAAATACAGCTTTCATGATGGATTGCTACGCGGCTTTTATATTGGCGGCGGCTTACGCGCCGTAAGCGATTTTTACAATGGCAGCAACACGCTGAAATTCTCAGCGCCGGGCTATACCACGGTATCACTCCTGACGGGTTATGCATTTGATGACCACTGGAAGCTTGCCCTCAATATCGAAAACGCCCTGGATAAAAAATACTACGAAAAAGTCAGCGGGGCGTCACGCCAGAACTTTTATGGTGCACCACTGAATGCAAGCCTGAGCTTACGCGGCAGCTTCTAAGCCCAGAGTCCAGAACCAGTCGCCAAGCGACCATTTTCTGAATAGTAATAAGGTTCGCTTTTTATTATTTAGGTAGTACAACACATTTCAAAAGAGAAAATTGATGAAGCAACATTTATTTACCCTGAGTGTATTAGCAATTGCCGTATCCATGGCCGCACCAACATTTGCACAAGGTGATCAAAAAAGCAGTAAAAAATCAAAACGAAAGGCAAAGGAATATGCGGTAGAAAATGTATTAGTGGAAGGCAAGCGCATCGGCAACCATGAAAATGGTGCACTGGGCAACAAAGCGATTATTGATACCCCCTTTTCCATCACCCTGATAGATGCTGAAGACATGGCAAAACGTGGAGCAAAATCCGTTCGCCAGATTTTCATCAACGACCCGTCTTTTTATACACCGGCATCCTCGAACACGACAGATTGGTGGGGTATGTCCATTCGCGGTTTACCCGTCAGAAACACATTTGCCGATGACCTTCCCATCCTCCTCTATTGGGGTGGCGACTTCCCAACGGAAGTTGTTGACAGTGTCAGCGCACTGAAAGGTGCAACCGGCTTTATGTATGGTTTTGGTTCACCGGGCGGCGCCGTCAGCTATCAATTAAAAAAACCACAGGACACCGCCAAAACCAATCTGGATCTCGGTATTAGAAGCAACAGTATCGTTTCAGTGCAACTGGATACCAATCAGGTAATGGGCGACGATTTCAGTTACCGACTGAATCTCGCGCAGGAAACGGGAACCGCTTATAACGCAGCTGAGGTTAACAGGAGTGTTGCCAGTTTCGCCGCTGAAAAAGCAATCGGCGAAAAGTTCGAATGGTTTGGCAATGTGATTTATGAAGACAGCAACCTCAAACACGAACCTTTTCAATTTTATCTTGATGGTTATGATTTTGTTGGCAGCGGTGGAAAATTACCGCGAGTCAGTTACGACTACGATGACTTTAATGTCGACAATTCGTTTTATGCAACGGAGACATTAATTAGCACAACCGGCTTCAAGTACCATATCAATGAAAACTGGCAAGCCAAATACCAATACGGCTATATTCGCAAAGAGCACGACTCCAATAAATCCTTTGCCGATCTTCATAACCAGCAAGGCGACTACAGTGGCAACATTTATAATTTTGCCGGAATACTGGCCAACTATTTTAATCAGCTCATGCTCACAGGCGAACTCAGTACTGGCGCAATTAGCCATGAAGTAGTCGCGGGCATTGGCTATCAAAAAGCAACAAGCCAATACGGCCCTTTTTACTATGCCTCCACAGCTGACTTTGCTGGCAACCTGTATCAGGAACAAACATTTTTAATGGGAGATCGCCCTGACCTCACCTTAAACCCTGTAGGTAGCGAAGTCAGGCAAACTTACGGCTTCTTAAGCGATACCATAAAGCTCAATACACAGTGGCAATTAATTCTCGGGGCAAGACACACTTACTACGACAAAGAAGATGTTGACCGCAACCCTGCCGTTAATTCCGGCTACAACACCAAAGCTATAACACCCACCGTTGCTTTGCTCTACAAACCAGTTGCCGATGCAACACTTTATGCGAGCTATGTAGAAGGGCTTGAGCCAGGCTCCACCGTAGGCACACGCTATGCTAATGCGGGCGAAAACCTCGACGCACAAGTGTCTACACAATATGAATTGGGTGGCAAATACCAGACAGGCAAACTGCATCTTGAAATTTCAGTATTTGATATTCAACGAACAGAAACCATGGACCTGTTACAAAACGGTTTGCTCTATTTAACACAAGATGGATTAACTACGTTCAAAGGTATTGAGCTAAGCAGCGCCTATCAATTTACCGAAAGCCTCAGGCTCGGCATGGGCTTCGTCAACCTGGATGCAAGCATTGACGATGTTTCCGAAGCCAATAAAGCACTGAAAGGCAACATGCCAGCCAACGCCGCCAAATGGCAGGGATTGGTCAATGCGGAATACACAGTAGCAGCGATTGACGGCCTGAGCCTGCACGGCGTTATCCGATACTACGGTGACACCTATGTCACCAACGCCAACCAATTAAAAGTTCCCGATTACACCATTGCCAATGCTGGTTTCAGCTACGAATTTCCTTTGTGGAATCGCAATGTCACGCTCAATGGCAACATCAACAATATCTTTAATAAAAAGTACTGGGCCGGTGGTGGCTATGGCGCAGGCAATATTGGAGAAGCCATCAATGCCTCATTAGGGTTACAAGCCAGTTGGTAATCCTACGCTTAATTACATACAGCTATTTATTAGATTAAGGGCTACACATGCATAACAGAGAAACAGTTTTTCGTAAAAATCCACTCTCCATCGCGCTGCACACTGCAGCTTTACTCGCAGTTGTTGGCGCAAGCACAACCCAAGCTGCCAATGAAGTAACAGAAAAAGCGGTGCTGCCTACCGTGAAAGTAGAGGCCTCAGGGGAAGACGTAATCACTGAAGGTTCCGGTTCTTATGCAGCCAAAAAATCGCGCAGTGCGGCTAAATTAAATTTAGATCTGAAAGAAACCCCACAATCCATCAGTGTGATTACTCGCGAACAAATGGATCAACGCGGCCTGACAACCATCGATGAGATTCTGACGGCAACCCCCGGTGTTTATGTAACCAAATCAGACAGCGAGCGCTCCAGTTATTACGCGCGCGGTTTTTCGATTACCAATCGCCAAATTGATGGCTTGCCGGTAGGCGATAACAGCCCGCGTTTTGACAATTTCTTTTTTGATCGCGTTGAGACCATTAAAGGTGCAACGGGTTTGATGGGCGCAACGGGCAATCCATCGGCCACCATTAATATGGTGCGCAAGCGCCCGACTGCCGAGCTTAAAGGCAATATTGCTCTGTCTGCAGGCCGCTGGGATCACCAACGTGTTGAGGCCGATGTATCAACCAAGCTGAATGAGAGTGGCAGCATTCGCGGCCGCGCCATGGCCGCACAAACCGATGAAGATTCCTACATGGATTTTTATCATTTGGATTCAACCCTCGCCATGGCGATAGTGGAAGCAGATATCACACCAAATACCTTGGCCACGCTTGGCTACCAATATCAAAAAAATAGCCCTACCGGCTCCACCTGGGGCACAGTGCCCTATTGGAATAAAGATGGCAGCCTCGCCAATTTGCCACGCAACTTTAGTTTAACGACAGACTGGAGCAGCATTAAAAATAGTGATGAAACTGTTTTTGCAGAAGTGCAACATAGTTTTGCGAATGACTGGTTAGTGAAAGCCGTTGCCACTTACACCACGTCTGAATCTGATTGGATGGTTGCTTACGGCGGCAGCGGTTTTCCCGACCCCGCAACGGGCACCGGCCTGTCGATTTGGACAAGTGTTTCACCTTACAGCGAAAATAAAAAATTCAACCTCGATTTATATGCATCCGGCCCATTTGAATGGTTCGGTCGTAAACATGATTTTATTCTTGGCTATAGCGGTTTTACCTCAGAAAACACCAACAATAATGTCACAGCGAATATTCAGTATTCCGCACAAATTGCTGATTATCGCACCTGGAAAGGCGACATTCCCAAACCAACCTTTGTCGACAATGGTAGCGGCAGTGAAAACACCACAGATATCTACGGTGTTTATTCCACCCTTCGCTTCAATATTGCTGAGCCATTGAACCTGATTGTCGGCGCACGCTTGAGCGCCTATGACTACGAAAGCAAAAGTTGGACAGCAACCACACCCAAAACCGATTCCGCTGCACCACGCAATTTGGATGAAGTCACGCCATACATTGGTGTGCTGTACGACATCAATCAACGTTTTACTGTTTATGCCAGTTACACGGATATGTTCCAACCCTCAGCGCGTAAGGATCGCAATGATAATTATCTGGACCCCGAAACCGGTATTAATTACGAGCTGGGTATTAAAGCCGATTGGATTGATGGAAAACTCTTAACATCTGCCGCTGCATTCTGGTCAGAAAAAGATGACCTCGCCGTTCTGGATGTGGAATACAACACCTACGTAACCAATGCGATAGCCAATGGCGCAAACGCACAAGATTTTAAAGTGCTCACGGCCTACAGCGCCACGGGGCAAGGGTTAAAAGTAGAAGGGTTTGAAATAGAAGCCATTGGCCAACTCGCCGACACCTGGAATATTTCTGCTGGTTATACCTACGTCAACAGTATTAGCTCTGCTATTTCCGCAGAACTCACCAATGTGCCCCAGCATCAATTCAAATTAACCACCAGCTACACACTGCCGGGCAGTTGGTGGCAAGGCGCGGAAGATATAAGCCTGGGCGGCGGCGTCAATTGGCAAAGTGATATCTCCAATAAATGGGGCGATGCGCCAGTAAACGCTGTCGGCGATGGCGTCATTGAACAGGATGCTTACGCCCTGGCCCATGCGTTTGTTAACTATCAAATTAACGATTACATCAGCGCGAACTTGAAAGTAGACAACCTGTTTGATCAAGACTACTTCACCAATGTGGGGTTTTATAACGGCGTTTACTGGGGCTCGCCCCGCAACCTGAAGCTAACGCTGCGCGCACGTTTCTAATCCAGCATTTATTTGCTCGTATTGCGCGGCAACGTCCAAACCGGGCTGAACAACCATCACTGACAAGCGCACTCTCGCCTGTTGGTGATGGCGCCCTCGGCACAAATGACACAAAAACCCAAATGATATTAAGTGCCATTTGGCATAAAATTTCATATAATGCTGCACAATATTCGCGACCATCATTTCAATTGCCAACCATTATGAAACCACTCTCTTCAGATGCCCTGTACCGCTGGCATATCGCACTCCGCGCCATTACCGCCATTCTCGGGGGCTATGTGATCGCCAATCTCGTCGGCTGTTTAATGCCCTTTTTGTTCCCCATGAGCAAAAGCGATGCGGTAATGACCGGCATATTGCTGAGCTTTTTAATCTATAGCTTGGTGATCCTGTGGGTCTTTAGTGTGCGTTCCGTACACAAAGCATGGCGTGGTGTTGGACTGGTATCGCTGCTGTTGGCCGGCATATTGGCCGCCGTTAAATTCAGTGGAGTTGTCGTATGAAAAGTGGTTTTCGTCAATCCATGGCATGGGTTCACACTTGGGGCGGTCTGTCGGTAGGCTGGATTTTATTTTTCGTCTTTCTCACCGGCACCCTCGGTTATTTTGATACCGAAATCGATCGCTGGATGAAACCGGAAATGCAATTGGACAATACTCCCATGGCCCAATCGCTGGATGCAGCCCAGCAACGCCTGCAAGAAAAAGCGCCCGGCGCAGCGCGCTGGTTTATCAACCCGCCCACCAACCGGGACACACCTAACCTGCGCATTTTTTGGGAGTTGCCGGGAACTGATGGTAATCGCGGAATTACTGGCAGCGAAATTTTGGACCCCGACACCAGCCAACCTATCAGTGCACGCAGCACTGGCGGCGGACAAGTGCTCTACCGCATGCACTATGCACTGCATTATTTACCCATCACCACCGCCTATTGGATTGTTGGCATTTGCTCCATGTTTATGCTGATAGCGATTATTACCGGCGTCATCATTCACAAAAAAATATTTAAAGATTTTTTTACATTTCGTTCACATAAAGGTTCACGCTCCTGGCTGGACATGCATAACGTGCTCAGCGTGATAGCACTTCCCTTTCATGTCATGATTACCTACAGCGGCCTGATTTTTTTAGCTTTCACCTATATGCCACTGATTGTGGCCAGTAGCTATGGCACTGAACGGGATGCACAGCGGCAATTTTTTAATGAATTATTTGCTGAGGCACACCGAACAGAACCTGCAAATATAGCGGCACCACTCGCTTCGTTGCATAACATAGTGCAGCAAGCTGAAGATCAATGGGGCAGCGGACAAATACGTTACATCAGTATCTATAACCCTGGTGATGCCAATGCCCGTGTAAACATTGGGCGCATAGTCACCTCACCACTGCGTTCAACTCCCGAGATGGTTTTTGATGGTGTCAGTGGAGAATTGCTCAGCGCACCCAGCTCACAAGGCTCTGCACCAGTTGCTGTTCGCGAGACATTTATTGGCCTGCACGAAGGGTTATTTGCCAATACGACTTTGCGTTGGCTGTATTTTTTCTCGGGGTTATTAGGCACAGCTATGATCGCCACCGGCATGGTGTTATGGATTGTTAAACGCCAACCTGCACAATTAAAAAAGCCCAATGGCCCGGATGTGGGTTATCGCTTGGTGGAAAGCCTGAACCTTGGCACTATTGTGGGCTTGCCCATTGCCATCGCCGCCTATTTTTGGGCTAACCGTTTGCTACCGGTGGATTACGCCGCGCGCGCTGATTGGGAAGTGCACATACTCTTTTTAACCTGGCTCGCATTATTGCTTTATCCCTTTATCAGTTCATTTATTTTCAAATACTCACTCAAACGCAACTGGTTAACACTCTTAGGCATGGCAACATTTGCCTACGGCGCATTGCCCGTAATCAATGCGCTGACTACTGAGCGCCATTTGGCGAATAGCATCACGAACCGTGATTGGGTGTATATAGGAATGGAGACGAGCTTTATCGCTACTGCATTGCTGTTCGGTGTAACCGCGTATTTACTGAATAAAAAATGGAAAGCGCAAATAGCAACACCGGTGATTGAAAAAAAACGGGCAGCGCAATTTAATCTCCATCCACAGCAACAGGAAGCTAACTGATATGTTTTTCGCGTTTACCCTAAGCTACCTGAGCTGCCTTGGTTTATGCATGGCAATGCAGCGTCACTTTCAACAACTATGGCCGCAAAAAAAATTATCGCCGCCATTGGCGCGACTATTTTCTACCAGCGGTTGGTTACTGCTCCTCGGCGCTATCATTCTAGCCTCACAATTTGGGGGAATTGCTGTCGGCCTGGTATTCAGTGCAGGGCTATTCTCCGCTGCGGCCTTCATACTTATCCTGCTATTAAATTTTGCTGCACGCGCTGTATTAATCACTGCCGCACTGCTCATCCTGCTGAGTGTAGTGCTCTTGGTGTGAAGACAGTACAGGTGATTAACAGACAGCGCGTGATTACCCTGCAGGCATTATTGCGCAGGCACCACAGCATAAGGTTCCGGCATCAGCGAGTGCCACCATTCGGTATTAACAGCCACATGCTGTTTTAATGTAGCCAGGGAAATCGGCTGACCAAAGATGGGGGTTAATAGCACTGCATTGGCTTGGCGCGCTGCCGCACTGACACGCAGCAAAGGGTCATACCAACTGTGGAATGCCAAATCAAAAGTCCCATTGTGCACCGGAACCATCACCTGCCCTTTCACATCCACATGTGCCTGTACACTTTGCTCGGGCGTCATATGAATATCAGCCCAATCATTGTCATAGGCACCCGTTTCGATAAATGCAACATCAAAAGGCCCATAAGCGGCACCAATCTGTTTAAAGCCATCAAAATAACCTGAGTCACCACTAAAATAGATCGAACCCGCCGCTGTTTTAATCACCCAGGATCCCCACAACGTCGTATTACCATCGCCAATTCCACGCCCGGAAAAATGCTGGGTTGGCGCGAAAGCAATCAGTGCATTATCGGTTTGCAACTCTTGCCACCAATCAAAACGTACAATGGCATCAGCCGCTACACCCCATTTTTGCAAATCCACTTCCACACCCAAAGGCACCAAAAATTGTTTGGTTTTTGCCACCAATTTTTTGATGCTGGCTTTATCCAAATGATCATAGTGATTGTGGGAGATCAGCACTTTATCGATCACTGGCAATTCATCAATCCCGATAGGTGCTTGATGAAACCGCTTGGGGCCCAAGAATGAAAACGGCGATGCACGCTCGGAAAATACCGGGTCAAGCAACCAGTATTCGCCATAGACTTTTAACAACAGCGACGAATGCCCCAACTTTATAAAATGCACACCTTGATTGGACAATGCACCTAATTGATCCAGGCTGACCTTTTCCACCGGCATTGCCTTCAGTGGCACCTTATCCTGAGCAGGCTCAGTGAAATAACGCTTGGCAATTTGCAAGGTTTTTAGCAACCCGGGTTGTTCAAACACCTTGGTATTCAGAAACTTACCATCGCGATACTGGCTCGCATGAACCAATGTTTCCCCATCAACACTTGCCACTATTTGCGCATTCACCATTGCAACTCCTGCGACTATTAATGTGAGGCCACCCAGCAACCAGGCCGTGACCTTTACGAATGTATTCATAAGCTCAACCACAAATAAACTACACGGTGCAGTTTACATAAAAACACCAATAAGTAAACTGGCTGGTGCAGTTTTTTCTGCTGCAAGCTAGAATAGGCGGATTGATCTGAGGTAAAACATGAAACTGACCGACCAAAAAAGAAGGCAAATACTGGATGCTGCCGAAGAGCTCTTCCACAGCATGGGGGTAGAACACACCAGCATGGATCAGTTAGCACTGCAGGCCAAGGTGTCAAAACGCACGGTTTACAACCACTTTGCCACCAAGGATCAGTTGTTCCAGGCCATCCTGCAACGCATGTTTGACAAGCTGTCCCAAGCCAGTGAAATCCGCTTCGATGCCTCACTTCCGATCGACCAGCAACTGTATAAGATTGCAGAAGATGAAGTTGCCATGCTCAGTTCAGATGCTTTTTTGCGCGTGGCTAAAATTGCCATAATGCAAGTAATGCAACGCCCTGAACTGGCGCAACTGATGAATGACAGTGCACTGGGCTGCAAGCGCTACATGGAAAGTTTCCTGCAGGATGCTTGCACCGCCGGTGCCCTACAAATTGCCGACATACCTTTTGCCAGCAAACAGTTTGTCTACCAGCTCAAATCCTTTGTGTTTTACCCCACCTTGTTTGGTTTGGAAAAACAAACTGCCGCCACACAAAGACACATCATCAACGAAGCCGTGGCCATGTTTCTCGCGCGCTATCGGCCTGCTAAATAACAGGCTCAAGATAATCCACCAACAGTTGTACACTGGTATTGCCACGAAACTCGTTAATATCCAATTTAAAGGCGGCGCGTACTTTTTGTAATTGCGTATTAGGCCAGAGTGATGGATCTATATTAAATGCGATTGCATCGATTAGCTGTTGGCCTTGTGCATCAATAGACAGAGTCATTTTTAAATGATTGGTACCAACCAGTTTTTGTTGCAATAAATAAAACTCACCATCAAACGTAGGCTCCGGAAAATGCTGACCCCATGGGCCTGCATCGCGCAACTGGCTGGCCAGTTGCAGGGAAAAGTCTTGCGCTGCCAACTCGCCATCACTGACAACAACCGCTTGCAAGTCGTCGTCATTCAATTGTCGGCGAACCTCTTCATCAAACGCTTGCGAGAAACTATCAAAGTTTTCACGCAGCAAACTCATACCAGCGGCCATTGCATGTCCACCAAATTTTTGCAGCAACTGCGGATGGCGGGCAGCAACTGCATCCAACGCATCGCGAATATGGAAACCGGGTACCGAGCGTGCGGAACCTTTAATCTGCCCATCACCCACATCGGCAAACACAATAGTGGGACGATGATATTTATCTTTAATCCGCGAGGCCAAAATACCAATAACACCCTGGTGCCAGGTTTCATCAAACAAACATAAACCCCAAGGCAAACTCGCTGCATCTGCATGTAAGGTTTTTTGCAGCATCGCCATAGCTTCCTGCTGCATGCCGGTTTCGATTGCTTTGCGGTCGCGATTTAACTCATCCAACTGCGCCGCCATTTCACGCGCAAGTTGCTCGCTCTCACACATCAAACATTGAATGCCCAGCGACATATCATCCAAGCGCCCTGCTGCATTCAACCTTGGCCCTAATGCAAAACCAAAATCATTGGCAACCAACTTATGCGCTTGTTTACCGGCGACTTCCAGCATTGCTTTTATGCCTGGGCGACAGACACCCGCTCGAATACGCTGTAAACCTTGGGCAACCAGAATGCGATTGTTATAGTCCAAAGGCACCACATCAGCGACTGTGCCCAACGCAACCAAGTCCAAAAAACTGGCCATATTCGGTTCAGTAATTCCGCTTTCGTCAAACCAACCCATTTGCCGCAACTCTGCGCGCAAGGCGTTCATGACATAAAAAATAACACCAACACCCGCAAGGTTTTTGCTGGGAAACTCGCAACCGGGCTGATTGGGATTCACGATTGCATCGGCATCGGGTAATTCAGCGCCCGGCAAATGGTGATCGGTAACAATAACGGCAATACCCAACTCACGCGCAGCATTCACGCCCTCAATGCTGGAAATGCCATTATCAACCGTGATAATAATATCTGGCTGCTGGGCTGCAGCTACCGCAACAATTTCTGGCGTTAAACCATAGCCATATTCAAAACGATTAGGCACAAGGAAATCCACATCCGTTACACCCATCGCTTTTAGTGCCAATACAGCTAATGCACTGCTCGTGGCGCCATCAGCATCAAAGTCGCCCACAATCATTATTTTGGCTTGTGCCACAACAGCATCCGCCAAAATGCTCACCGCCTCTGGCAATCCTTTAAAATTCGGCTTATGTAAATTGAGCAATGGATACTGCAGTTCTCGTTCACTCTGCACCCCGCGCGCCGCATAAATACGCTGCAATAAAGGGTGTATCGGCGAAGTAATTTCAAAGGCAGTCGATAACACTCGACGACGAATAG
>JACCDS012415245.1_pt1 | contig 14058 bp, 12 predicted proteins | sample 7446441 | NCBI WGS metagenome assembly JACCDS01 (sample SAMN15323445, study PRJNA562643) | freshwater metagenome | isolation source: river surface water | place: USA:Blue River Watershed | collected 2017-08-17 | reverse complement strand
GGCCGCGACTGCCATGCCCCAGGCTGGCGAACAAGCCGGGCGCGAGCGCGCCGACCAGCGGCAAGCGGTCCGGCGTGGCGGCACGCACCGAGACCCTTGCCGATGTGAGCGACTGATCCCCCCAGCCGGGTACCAGCCGGCTGAGTCGCCAGCGGTTGGTCTCGTTGTCCTCATCGCGAGCGGCAAGGTCGGCATCGTCGCGCTGGAAGGTGGCGCCGACGATGTGACGGCCATCGAGTGCCGGCGTGACGTAGCCCTCGCGGCAGACGATGGCGTCCAATGGCCGCCCCGGTTCTGCCTCGGCCCAGGACAGCTGCCCCCTCACATTTCGGAGCGGAAGGTGCAAGTGACCGCTCACTCCAAAGGCGTTGGCAACAACAACCAGGGGCCAGGTCGAGCTGCTGCCATCGGCCAGGGTCACGCGCCAAGTAGGCGCATCGGCAGCCGATCGGACGGCGGCCGGCTCAGACTCCACCCGCTGCACTTCACCACGCGCCAACGTGGCCCCCGAGACCTTGAGCATCTGCCGCACCAGATTGCCGGGGACCAGGCTCAGACCGTCCTCGATCCAAACACCGTCGCCGGCAACCGCCCGCCCCGTCCGCGCCATCGCCTGCTCGGCTGGCATCCAGTGCATCCACTCGGCAGGTGCCGCCTCGGCGTGCTCACGCAGCCGGCGCGCGTGCTTGTTGTCACGCGGCAGACGCAGGGCGCCGCAGCGTTCATAGCGGACGCCCTCAGCACCTGACCCGTGCCGCTCAAGCCATGCCTCCAGCCACCAGGTCGACCAGGCCGTGAGCGCGGAGATCGGGTGATCGATGCCGGAGGGCTCCGGCCGCACCACGCCGAGCGGGTTGCCGGAGGCGCCACTGGCCGGTACATCGGCCTCGATCACCGTCACGGCGATGCCGCGCGCGGCAAGAGCAGCCGCCACGCTCGCGCCGGCGATGCCGGCGCCGATGACCAGCGCGCGGTCGGGGGGGCCTGCTGAGGCGGTGCTGTCACAGGCGGCGGGTAAGGCACCAATAGGCGAATCGGCCCCTGCGAGTTCATGCACTTGTGCCATCACGCCAGACGGTGCCGACCGCTCAACCAGCGCCTCCAGCCGCTCGCGCTTGGCCGCGAAGCCGGGCTTGCGCTCCACCCGGCAGCCGGCTGCCTCAAGCGCACGCCGAACCTCGCCGGCCACGCACCAGCTGGCCAAGCGCGTGCCCGGCCGACAGTGAGCGACAACCTCCGCAAGCACCTCCGGCCGCCACATGGCCGGGTTGCGGTCGGGCGCAAAACCGTCGAGGAAGACGCTGTCGGCCCGACACTCCAGCGCCTGCAGCGCCGCAAGCACCTCGTCGAATACCAGCGTCAGGGTGAAGTGCTCGCCCAGCCGGATGCGGTAGAAGCCCTGCATCGGCAGTGGCCAGCCGGCCAGCAGCGCCTCGCGCCAGGGCGATAGTTCGTCAAAGGGCGCCAGCGACACCGCAAGGTCCTCGCGCGACAGCGGGTGCGCCTCGATGCCGACGTAGTGGATATGGCAAGCATCAGCCGTCGATGCATCGGAAACGTGAGCTCCGGAGGAGGTCGTTCCGCCAGGAACATGGGTGCCGTCAAGTGGCAACTCCGCCTGCACCTGGGCGAGCGCCAACGCATTCAGCCCGGTGCCGAAGCCGGTCTCCAGAACCGTGTGCGAGCGCCCCGTCAGCCGCGCCGGCAGATCGCAACCGGCGAGGAACACCGCGCGCGACTGCGCCAGCGCGCCGGCCCGGCTGGCGTAGGTGTCGCCAAAATCCGTCGCCAGCAGCGAGCCGTCGTCCTGCTGGACGATGCGGCCGGGCTGCAGCCGCCGCACGGGCTAGCCCTCGCGCTTGAGCGCGGGAAAGAGGATGACGTCGCGGATGGCCGGGCTGTCGGTCAACAGCATGGCCAGGCGGTCGATGCCGATGCCGCAGCCGCCGGTCGGCGGCAGGCCATACTCCAGCGCGCGGATGTAGTCGGCATCAAAATGCATCGCCTCGTGGTCGCCAGCGTCCTTGGCCGCCACTTGCGCCTGGAAGCGTGCCGCCTGGTCCTCGGCGTCGTTGAGCTCGCTGAAGCCGTTGGCGATCTCGCGGCCGACGATGAACAGCTCGAAGCGCTCGGTGATGCCCGGCCGCGTGTCCGACTCGCGCGCCAGCGGGCTGACCTCGACCGGGTAGTCGATGATGAAGGTCGGCGCCCACAGCTGCGACTCGGCGGTCTCCTCGAACAGGGCCAGCTGCAACGCGCCCAGGCCGGCGTTCTTCAGCTGCGGGCCCTCGACGTGCGCGCCCAGCTTCTTCAGCTCGGCACGCAAGAAGGCTGCATCGGCCAGTTGCGCGTCGGTGTAGTGCGGCGCGTGCGCCTTGATCGCCTGGACGATGGTCAGCCGCGCGAACGGCTGCGACATGTCCAGCTCGCGACCCTGGTACTGCAGCACCGCGCTGCCGGTCGCCTCCACAGCCGCGCGGCGGATCAGCGACTCGGTGAAGTCCATCAGCCACACGTAATCGGTGTAGGCCGCGTAGAACTCCATCATGGTGAATTCGGGGTTGTGGCGCGGGCTCAGGCCCTCGTTGCGGAAGTTGCGGTTGACCTCGAAGACGCGCTCGAATCCGCCCACCACCAACCGCTTCAGATACAGCTCCGGCGCGATGCGCAGGAACATCTCCTGATCCAGCGCGTTGTGATGCGTGATGAAGGGCTTGGCCGCGGCACCGCCCGGGATCGGGTGCAGCATCGGTGTCTCAACCTCCAGAAAGCCGGCCTCGACCATCTGGTTGCGGATCGCCGACATCATCTTGCTGCGGGCAAGGAAGGTCCGGCGCGTGTCTTCCGAAACGATGAGGTCGACATAGCGCTGGCGGTACTTCATCTCCTGGTCGGCCAGGCCGTGGAACTTGTCCGGCAGGGGGCGCAGGCTCTTGGTCAGCAAGCGGATGGTGCTTGCCTTCACAGTCAGCTCGCCGGTGCGGGTCTTCATCAGCGTGCCCTCGACGCCGAGGATGTCGCCCAGGTCCCAGTGCTTGAAGGCCTCGAGCGCGTCGGCGCCGACCGCGTCCAGCTGCACGTAGATCTGCATGCGGCCGCTGCCGTCCTGCAGGGTGCCGAAGGCGGCCTTGCCCATCACGCGCTTGAGCATCATGCGGCCGGCGATGCAGGCCGGTACCGGCTTGGCCTCGAGGTCCTCGGCGCTGGTGTGGCCGTGCGCGGCGTGCAGCGCGGCGGCCTGGTGCTGCGGGCGGAAGTCGTTGGGGAAGGCCGGGCCGGCCTCGCGCAGGCGGGCCAGCTTGGCGCGCCGCTCGGCGATGATGTGGGATTCGTCGACCGGGGCTTCGCCGGCTTCAGGTCCGATGGCGGACGGGTTGGTGTCGGTCATGGCATGCCGTCGCAAGGGGGACGGGCGGTTCGCGGAAAGGCGCGATTGTACGGCGGAGTGGCGGTAGCGGCTGATTCCGCGCCCTCGTCGCCGCACGCAGAGGCCAGCGAACGAAGTTCCGACTACGCATTTTCATGAGGCCACTTCACGCAGCCTGCGCAAGCATCCGGAGGGGCCAGCGCTGATACTTCAACCACAGCAACGCAACGCGCTGCCCAGTCAACCAACAAGGAGTTTCACCATGTGGACCAAGCCCGCTGCCTCTGACCTGCGTTTCGGTTTCGAAGTCACCATGTACATCGCCGCCCGCTAAGCGAGCCGCGTTGTCCACGAAAAAGCCACCCCCGGGTGGCTTTTTTGTCGCCTGCCGACCTGTTCCGGCAAATGACAGCGCTCAGCGCCGCCAGAGCGTGCCCTGCGCCGTGTCTTCCAGGGTGATCCCGGCCGCCGCCAGCTGATCGCGGATGGCGTCCGAGCGGGCGAAGTCGCGGGACGCTCTCGCGGCACGTCGCTCTGCCACCAGCAAGTCGATCTCGGCATCGCTCAAGCCACCGGCAGCGGCTGGGCCGCGCAGATAGGCAGAAGGGTCGGCCTGCAACAGGCCCAAAACCCCGCCCAGTGCGTGTAACAGCCCACTCGCTTGCGCCGACTTGTCGCGGTTGGCCTCGGTCGACAGCTCGAACAGCACCGCGAGTGCCTCCGGCGTATTGAAATCGTCATCCATCGCAGCGGCAAAGCGCGCCGCGCGCGGCGCGGCCCAGTCGATCGCCGTGGCCGCCGGCGGCACGTCACGCAGGGTGATGTACAACGAGTCGAGCGCACGACGGGCGTCGTCCAGATGCGCATCGGAGTAGTTGAGCGGGCTGCGGTAGTGCGCGCGCAAGATGAAGAAGCGCACCACCTCCGGCGCGTACTTGGCCAGCACCTCGCGCACGGTAAAGAAGTTGCCGAGCGACTTCGACATCTTCTCGTCGTCGACGCGCACGAAGCCGTTGTGCATCCAATAGTTCACAAAGGTGCACTGGTGCGCGCCCTCGGATTGGGCGATCTCGTTCTCGTGGTGCGGGAACTGCAGGTCCTGGCCGCCACCGTGGATGTCGAACTGGCGCCCGAGCAGCGACCCCGCCATCGCCGAGCACTCGATATGCCAGCCCGGCCGACCCGGGCCCCAAGGACTGGCCCAGCTCGGCTCGCCCGGCTTGGCCGCCTTCCACAGCACGAAGTCGAGCGGGTCTTCCTTGGCCTCGCCGACCTGTACCCGCTCGCCGGCACGCAGGTCGTCGGGGTCCTTGCCGCTCAGCTTGCCGTAGCCGGCAAAGCCACGCACCCGGTAGTACACGTCGCCGTTCGGCGCGGCGTAGGCCAGACCGCGCGTCTCGAGGGTGCGGATCATGTCGAGCATCTGCGCCACGTACTCGGTGGCCTTGGGTTCAAAGTCGGGGCGGATCACGCCCAGCGCCTCGGCGTCCTCGTTCATGGCGGCGATGAAGCGTCCGGTCAGCTCGCCGATGCTCTCGCCATTTTCGGTGGCGCGCTTGATGATCTTGTCGTCAATATCAGTGATATTGCGCACATAAGTCACCTTCATGCCGCCTTCACGCAGCCATCTTGCGACAACGTCAAAGACCACCATGACCCGCGCGTGGCCGACATGGCAGAAGTCATAGACGGTCATGCCGCACACGTACATGCGCACCTCACCCGGAACGATCGGGCTGAAGGTTTCCTTCTGGCGGGTCAGGCTGTTGTAAAGACTGAGCATTTTTCGGTCTGGTGCGCGGTGGGTACGAGCGGGGATCGGGAGGGCCGTTTCACCGTATCGGATGGTGATGCATCGGCCGTAAAGCCGTTTTACACTGACCGCCAAAGTTGCTCGAAACGCTCTGGCGGAGTCCGCTCCGGGCGGCGGCGAGCATAGCATGACGGGGCGCAGACCCCGGACGAACACCGCTGGAGGAGGAACCCATGGCATCACGCATGCACATGGCACCGGGCCTGTTGCTGGCGCTGCTGCTGGCTGCGGGACAGGTCGCCGCCGAGCCCTTTGTCGAGCTGCGCACCAGTGAGGGCAGGATCGTGCTGGAACTGCACCCGGACACCGCGCCACAGACGGTGGCCAACTTTCTGGCCTACATCGACGAGGGTTTCTACGCCGGCACCATAGTGCACCGCGTGATCCCCGGCTTCATGGTGCAGGGCGGCGGCTACGACGGGCAGCTGCGCCACCGCCCCACCAGAGAGCCGATAGAGAACGAGGCCGCCCACTGCCTGAAGAACCGGCGCGGCACCGTTGCCATGGCGCGGAGCCTGGCGCCACGCTCGACAACCAGCCAGTTCTTCATCAACGTCGAAGACAACAATCACCTCAACCATGTGCGGCCACAGGCCGGCTACGAGGGCTATTGCGCCTTCGCCACCGTGGTCGAGGGCATGGACGTGGCCGACCGCATGAGCCGGTTGCCAACAGGGCCGGGCGGCGCCTTCTTGTCCGATGTCCCGCTGCAGCAAGTGGTCATCAATGACGCGCAGCGGGTCGATGGTCCGGTGCGCTTCGTCGAGAGCAGCGAGAGCCCCGCCACGGTCGAGGGAGCCAACGCCGTCAACCCGAAAGCCGCCCCGAGGTCCACAATAGCGCGGCGCGCGCCGAACCGGCGCGCAACGCCCTGACGACGCGCAGGCCTTCCCCCGACCAGGAAACGCTAATGAGCAAGGTCCGACTGACTACCAGCATGGGTGACATCACCCTCGAACTTGATGCCGAGAAGGCGCCAGAGACCGTCGCCAACTTTCTGGCCTATGCCCGCGAAGGTCACTACACGAACACCGTATTTCATCGCGTGATCAAGGGCTTCATGATCCAGGGTGGCGGCTTCGAGCCCGGCCTCAAGCAAAAGCCGACCCGGGCGCCGATCAACAACGAGGCCACCAACGGCTTGGGCAACGCCCGCTACACCGTTGCCATGGCGCGCACCTCAGAACCGCACTCGGCCACCGCGCAGTTCTTCATCAACGTCGCCGACAACGACTTCCTCAACCACACCGCACCCAGTGGTCAGGGTTGGGGCTACTGCGTGTTCGGCAAGGTGGTCGAGGGTACCGACGTGGTCGACAGCATCGTCAAGGTGCGCACCATCAAGCAGGGCTTCCACTCCGATGTGCCGGAAGAGGACATCGTCATCACCGGTGCCGTAGAGCTCGCCTGAGCAACGTTTCGCCCCCATGAAAGCATCACACCGCTACCTCGCCGGTGAAGGCCGGGGTGCGGTGCTGTTCGCGTCCGACCTGCACCTTTCGCCCCAGCACCCTCAGGGTCTCGACGAGTTGCGCCGGCTGATCGAGCGCACGCCGGCAGCAGACGCGCTCTACCTGCTCGGCGACATCTTTGAGTACTGGGTCGGCGACGACGACCTGCTCGAACCGTTCAACCAGGCCGTCGCCGAGACTCTGCGCGATGCCGGTTGCCCGGTCTACCTGATGCACGGCAACCGCGACTTCCTGATCGGTCACGCCTTCGAGGTGGCCGCCCGAGCCACCTTGCTGCCGGACCCCACCCTGATCGACCTGTACGGCACGCCGACACTGTTGCTGCACGGCGACACGCTCTGCACCGACGACGTCGGCTACCAGCGCTTCCGCGCGGTGGTGCGGCGTGTTTGGGTACAGCGACTGTTCCTGCGCCTGCCGCATGCGTGGCGCCGGCGCGTGGCCGGATACACCCGGCAGCGCAGCCGGGCGGCGCAGTCGCGGGTACCGATGACGGTGCTCGACGTCACGCCGGCGGCTGCGGAGACGCTGCTGCAGGAGTCGGGCGCGGCCCGTCTGCTGCACGGCCACACGCACCGGCCGGCGCGGCACCAGATCGATGTCGGTGGCCGCGCGTGCGAGCGCTGGGTTCTGGCCGACTGGTACGGGGTGGGTACGGCGCTGGAAGTGACGCCCGAAGGCGCCGACACGATCCGGCTGGAGGCCTAGCCGGGCCCTGCCGCGTCGTCTTCGTCGGCGTCCGCGGCGGGGTCGTTCAGGCCAGGCACCAGCGGCTCTACCGGCATCGCATCGAAGGCGGTGTCGCCATCGTCACGGGCGATGCCGTCGGCGCGCACCGCCGTAAAGTCATTGAGCGCATGGTCGAGCAGATGCGTCGGCACCACCTGCGACATCGCCCGGAAGGTGCTCTCGACTCGGCCGGGGAAATCCTTCTCCCACTGGCGCAGCATGGCCTTGGTCTCGCCGCGCTTCAGGTTCGGCTGCGAGCCGCACAGGTTGCAGGGGATGATCGGGTAGCCCGCCATCGCCGCGTACTTCTCGATGTCGCGCTCCGGCACGTAGGCCAGCGGCCGGATCACCACGTGGCGGCCGTCGTCCGAGACCAGCTTGGGCGGCATGGTCTTGAGCTTGCCGCCGTGGAACAGGTTGAGGAAGAAGGGCTCAAGGAGGTCGTCGCGGTGGTGGCCCAGCGCGATCTTGGTGGCGCCGAGTTCGTCCGCCACCCGGTAGAGGATGCCGCGGCGCAGTCGCGAGCACAGCCCGCAGGTGGTCTTGCCCTCCGGGACCACGCGCTTGACGATGCTGTAGGTGTCCTGCGTCTCGATGTGGAACGGCACGCCCAGCGCGGTGAGGTACTCCGGCAGGACGTGATCCGGGAAGCCGGGCTGCTTCTGGTCGAGGTTGACGGCGATGAGCTCGAAGCGCACCGGCGCGACGGCCTGCAGCTTGAGGAGGATGTCGAGCAGGGTGTAACTGTCCTTGCCACCCGAGAGGCAGACCATGATGCGGTCGCCGTCCTCGATCATTGCGAAGTGTTCGATGGCCATGCCGGTCAGGCGGCGGATGCGCTTCTCAAGCGCCACCTGCCGACGCGAGGTGCCGGTGGGGCGGCTGAAGCCGCGCCGGCCCTCAAGCGAGGTGGCTGCATCAGGTGTGGCAGCATCGGCCGGCCGCTTGCGGAACTCGATGGTCTGCGTGCTCACGCGGGTGCCCTCACAGGAAGATCCACCACGCCAGAAGCGCCAGCACCGACCACTTGTAGGCGTAGTACGCCTTGCGGTTCCACTTCTTCAGGCGCTTGCTCCAGATGCGGATCTTGTACAGGTACTCGAAGGCGCGATTCAGACCGCCCACCCGCTCTCCCGGCAGATTGCGGGTCGCCGCAGCGCGCATCACGAAGCCCTTGAAGAAACGGTTGAGCCAGCGCGCCACCGGGTTGGTGAGTGGGCGCTCGATGTCGGCGAAGAAGATGACGCGCGTGGTGTCGGTCTGGTTGTGGGCGTAGTGGATGAAGGTCTCGTCGAACATCACCGCCTCGCCATCCTTCCACCAATAGGTCTCGCCATCGACGTCGATGAAGCACTGCGGCGAGTTCGGCGTCATCAGGCCGAGGTGGTAACGCAGGCTGCCGGCGAACGGGTCGCGGTGGCTCACCAGACGTGCGCCGGGCGGCAGCACGGTGAACATCGCCGCGTTGATGCTGGGGATGCTCTCGACCAGCGCAACCGTTCGGGGGCACAGCTGCTGCGCCGATGGCAGCGGGCCGTCGTACCACTTCAGGTAGAAGCGGGTCCAGCCGGTCTTGAAGAAGCTGTTGAAGCCAGCGTCGTTGTGCTTGTCGGCAGCCTTGATGGCGCCGCCCGCCTGCAGCTGCGCAGCCTCATCGCGGATCACCTGCCACTGGTCGACCAGCGGCTGCAGCTCGGGGAAGTCCTCGAGACGCTGGTAGGGCGTGTTGGGCACGCCGGAGAAGGCGTACATGATGGCGTTGTAGGGCGCCAGCACGGTGGAGTGATCGGTCAGTTGCCGCCCAAAGCTGTGCCGAACGCGGCCGCGGTAGTGGATGAACAGCGCCGAGGCGATGAACAGGTAGAGGACAAGGAAGGCGGGTTGGGTGAGGGTACTCATCATGCGGCTGGGAGGATACCGGGCTACAGGTGGGCGCTGCGGCCGCCGTCGACGTTGAGGATATGGCCGGTGATGTAGGGCGCGTCCTCGACCAGGAAAAGGACCGCCCGCGCGATGTCATCGGGGTCGCCGACGCGGCGCAGCGGCACCGTGTTGATGATGCGCTGGCGCGCCAGTTCGTCCTGCCAGGAGGCGTCCTCGGGCCAGGTGATGGCGCCGGGTGCCACGCCGTTGACGCGCACCTCGGGCGCCAGTTCACGCGCCAGCGACTTGGTCAGGTTGGCCAGACCCGCCTTGGCGGTGCTGTAGACGACGTAGTTCTTCATCGGCCGGTCGGCGTGGATGTCGACGATGTTGACGATGCAGCCGCGGTGCGCCCTCAGCTGCGGCATGGCCGCCTGCGACAGGAAGAGTGGCGCCAGCAGGTTGGAGCCGATCAGGTCGTCCCAGTCCTTCTTGGTGATCTCGCCGACCGGCGTCGGCGTAAAGCTCGACGCGTTGTTGACCAGCACGTCGAGTCGGCCGTGGGTGCGGACGGTCTCGTCGACCAGGCTGTTGAGGCCCTCGATATTGAGCAGGTCGGCTTGCACCAGCGCCACCGAACCAGGCCGGATGTCGTTGAGGACCGCCTGCAGGGTGCGCGCTTCGACCTCCGAGCTGCGGTAGTGGATCATCAGCTGGAAACCGGCCCCGTGCAGACGACGGGCGATGGCCGCGCCGACCCGCTTGGCGCCACCGGTGATCAGCGCGACGCGCGGCGGATCGCCGTTCTGGCTGTTGCTGGGTTCGGCTTTTTGCATCTCGCAAAGGGTACCATAATCAGATGCTTAGCCCCCACCCAGAGGCCCCTGACGAGGCCACCCGGAGCGCCGTGTTGCGGTCGCGCATCGAAGCCGCGATCGGCGAGGCGGGGGGCTGGATACCGTTCGCGCAGTACATGGACCTGGCGCTCTACACGCCGGGGCTCGGTTACTACAGCGGCGGCAAGCAGGTGTTCGGCAGGGGTGGCGACTTTGTCACGGCGCCGGAGATGGGCGGGCTGTTCGCGGCCACCCTGGCGCAATGGCTGGATGGGTTTTTACCCAAAGATGCCCGCACGATAACCGAATTTGGCGCAGGAAGCGGGCTTTTGGCGGCACAGCTGATGGCCGATCCGCTGCTCGCCGACGTCCGCTACCGCATCGTCGAGGTGAGTGCGCCGCTGGCGGCGCGACAGCGCGAGCGCATCGCCGAGGTGCCAGGCGCACTCGAGCGTACCGAGTGGCTCAGCGCCCTGCCGGATCGTATTGACGGTGCGGTGATCGGCAACGAGGTGCTCGACGCCATGCCGGTGCACCTGCTGGTCGGCCATGGCGGCAGCGTTCTTGAGCGTGGCGTGGCGATGGTGCAGGGCAACCTCGCCTGGTCCGACCGGCCGCCGACGCAGGACGCGCTGGCAGCGCGTGCGGCGCGCCGCGTTACGGCCGGGCAGTGGCCGGACGCCTACCTGAGCGAGGTGCACCCCCGGCAGGAGGCCTTCATCGCCAGCCTGGCCGAGCGCCTGCGGCACGGCATGCTGGTCTTCATCGACTACGGCTTCGACGAGGCCACCTACTACCACCCGCAGCGCGCCGAGGGCACGCTGCGCTGCCACCACCGGCACACCGCCAACGACGACCCGTTCTGGCTGCCCGGCGAGCAGGACATCACTGCGCACGTCAATTTCGATGCACTCGACGAGGTCGCCGCGGACGCGGGTCTGGAAGGCGGGCACGTCAGCTTTGCGCGCTTCCTGCTCGATGCCGGCATCCTTGAGGTGCTGTCGCGCACGCCGGCGGATGACCCCGCGCGCTACCTGCCGCTGTCGACCGAGGCCAACCGGCTGCTGTCGCCGGCGGAGATGGGGGAGCTGTTCAGGGTCGCGGTCTGGGGGCGGTAGCTGGGGGCAGCACGCCGAGGCTGCTTGTTGCCGCGCTGATCAGTGGCGGGCGGGGCTTCCATCGGGACACTCTTCTCGCTCCTGCTCGCTGCGCTCGGAAGTCGCAGCGAAGAGCTTTCCCGATGCGCCCCGCCGGCGAATGTCAGCGGCGCAGAAGGATCAGCATCAGCAATGCAGCCAGCCCCACCACCAGCCAGTCCCCCCACCGCTGATAGGGCGTGGTACCGGTGCGGCCCTGCAGCTGCACGGGCAGCACGCCGGCGCTGAACGGCGGCAGCGCCGCCACCACCCGCCCGTGGTGGTCGGCGGCCAAGGTAACGCCATTATTCGTGGCGCGCAGCAGCGGTCGCGCGTTCTCCAGCGCCCGCATCTGCGACTGCTGTGCGTGCTGCCACGGCGCGGCGGTCTGGCCGAACCAGGCGTCGTTGGTCTGGTTGATCAGCACCGTGGCGTCGCGTGCGCGCGCCGCCACCTCGCCGCCAAAGATGTCCTCGTAGCAGATCAGGAAAGCGATGCGCTGGCCACCGAGGGCAAAGGCCGGCTGCTCGGGTGCGCCACGGCTGAAGTCCGCCAGCGGGATGCTCACCGCGTCGACGAACCAGCGGAAGCCCCACGGCACGAACTCGCCGAACGGCACCAGGTGGTGCTTGCTGTAGGGAATGGCGGTGGTGGTGCCCAGCGTCACCACCGAGTTGTAGTAGCGCTCGCCCTCCAGCGTCGGCAGGCCCATCAGCAGCACGGCGCCTCGCTCGCGCACCGGGTCGTGCAGCGCACCCAGCACCGCGCCCGGCATCTGCTGCAGGAAGAACGGCACCGCAGTCTCCGGCAGCACCACCCACTGCGCGGTCGCAGCGCCCACCTGCTTCACCACCTGGTCGACCACGGCACGGGCGTGCGCCGGGTCCCACTTCACCGACTGCGCAACGTCCGGCTGCAACAGCTCGACCTTCACCGGCGCACCCACCGGCTCGCTCCACTCGACCGCTGCCAGACCGCGCGCAGCGGCGACCGGCAGCAGCAGCGCGGCCACACCAACCAACAACGCGCGCCGGTCACGGCGGCAGACGCCCCGGGCGGCCAGCACCAGCCCACCCGCCGCCAGCACGATCAGCGCCGACAGCCCGAAGTGGCCCAGCACCGGCGCCAGCGGTGCCAGCCAGCCGTCCGGCGCCTGCGAATCGCCCAGGCTGAGCCACGGGAAGCCGGTGAACACCCAGCCGCGCACCCATTCCGCCAGCAGCCACGCCGCTGGCACCAGAGCCAGCAGACGGACCGCAGCGCAAGCCGAGCCGCGCGCCGCAAGCCACAGGGCAGCGCCCGGGAACAGGGCCAGGAAGGCCGCCAGCAATGCCACCGCCAGCCAACCCAGCAGCGGGTGGAGCTCGCCGTAGACCGACAGGCTCACCTGGATCCAGCCGGTGCCCACCATGAACATGCCGAAGCCCCACAGCCAACCCAGCCGTGCCGCATCTCGCGGCGAGCAGGGCCGCAGCAGGGCGCGCCAGAGCAACGGTGCAAGCGTGAGAGGGAGTAGCCACCACCAGCCGGTCGGGGCAAAGGCCAAGGGTGCGGCGGCACCCAGCAGCAGTGCCGCCAGCGGTGTGCGCCAGCGGCGGAGCCGGTGACTCACGCCAGCGGTCAGTCCGGTTCGCCGAAGCGCTCGGCGATCAGCTTAACCAGTGCTGCCATCGCGTCCTCTTCGTCAGCACCGTTCACCTCCAGGGTGACCAGACTGCCTTTGGGTGCGGCCAGCATCATCACGCCCATGATCGACTTGGCATTGATGCGACGGCCGTTGCGCGTCATGAAGACGTCGCTCGAGAACTTTGCGGCGGTCTGCGTCACCTTGGCCGACGCCCGCGCGTGCAGGCCCAGACGGTTGACGATCTCGACGTCGCGCTTGACCACCGCTCACTCCTCCTCGCCGTAGCACTGGTCGGTGGAGAGCCGGATGATGCCCTCCTTGGCGCCATGCATGACCTTGCCGACGGCGATGCCGAGCGGCAGGTTGCGGTTGGAGATGGCGCGCAGCAGCATGGCGACGTTGACGCCGCTGATGGCCTCCACCTTGCCGCGCTCCATGAGGCGGGCGGCGATGTTGCAGGGGGTGGCGCCGAAGATGTCGGTGAGGATCAGTACGCCGTGGCCATCGTCGATGGCCTCAACCGCCGGCCACAGGCGCGCCACCATCGTCGCCTCGTTGTCGAACATGTAGACCTCGATGGCGGCGACGCGGTCCGGCAGCTCACCGAGCACGTGGCGCGCACATTCCAGCAGGGCGTGACCCAAGTTGCCGTGCGCAATGACGAGGATGCCGAGCATGTCTTGTTCTGCGGGCGTGTCCGGTTTGGCTTACACGCACTCTAGCGGGTTTTCATTGTCGCCGGTCAATCGCCCCCACCAGTTGCGCAGCAGGGTCTATGCCAGATTCACGGAAGATCTCGACCATGCAGGTCGGGCTGGTGACATTGAATTCGGTCATGCGGTCGCCGATGACGTCCAGCCCCACCAGAACCAGACCGTGCTCGCGGCAGTAAGCGCTCACTGCGCCAGCGATCTCCTGCTGCGCTGGGGTCAAGGGCCGCACCTCGCCGCGGCCGCCGGCGGCGATGTTGCCGCGCGTCTCGCCGGGTCGCGGGATGCGCGCCAGACCGAAGGGGAACGCCTCGCCATCGATCAGCAGCACACGCGTGTCGCCATCGGCGATCTCGGGCAGGAAGCGCTGCAGCATGACGTGGCGGTGGCCGTGGTGGGTCGCCGTCTCGGTGATCACACCCAGATTGTGGTCGCCGGCACGCACGCGGAAGATCCCCGCGCCGCCCATGCCGTCCAGCGGCTTGACGATGATGTCGCCGTGCAG
>JACCDS011377682.1_pt1 | contig 14062 bp, 20 predicted proteins | sample 7446441 | NCBI WGS metagenome assembly JACCDS01 (sample SAMN15323445, study PRJNA562643) | freshwater metagenome | isolation source: river surface water | place: USA:Blue River Watershed | collected 2017-08-17 | reverse complement strand
GAGCTGTCCAACGGCCTCAAGGACTTCGACTACATCGTCGAAGCCCTCATCAAGGGAGGACAACGTGACGCCCTGATGCGTCTGGCCGAGGCGCGCGTGCTCAGCATGCGCTCCCGCCGTGTCCTGGTGAGCAAGTTGCTCATCAATTGATGTTCTTGGGAGAGGTCGCATCCGCGTCCTCTCCCTTGCTTTCTCTACTTGTCCGATGACCCCGTTCCTGACCCGTAACCCCCTCCTGTCGCTCGCGCTCGCCTACCTCGCCTGGAATGTCCTCGCGCTGGGTGGGGTGGTCCTGTTCGTTTTTGCGGTTTACGCATGGCGGGAGCACCAAGTGTTTTTGTCGGTGCTCATGGTCCTGGGCGGCATCGTCGTGACTGCCGGCGGCTTCGTTCGCTGCATCCAGGTCTTGATGCTGCTCGGAGCAGAGGCGCTGCGGCAGGTGGCGGCGCTGAGAAAGCGTTTGCCCTGGCATTGAGCTCACGCGTCGGCTGTTGCCGTATGATGGCCAACACGCTATGACCCTGCGGAGCCGCCAGCATGGCCTCAACGTTTCCGCCAGCTCCCGCTGCACCAGCCCCTGCCAGCAAGCCTGGCCCGTCGCCGTTTCCCGACGACATCAGCCCGGCCCACAAGTACGGTCCGGCACTGCTCATCACCGGCGCAGAAGAGGCTCGCGCCTATTTCGAACTGTGCGTTGAGCATACGCTGCGAACCAGCGAGGTGGACCGGCAAGCGGCCGAGCGCATCGAGCGGGAAAACATCGGCTACTGGGGCGGCTACGGCACGTTTGAGCAGCGCCAGCGCATGGAGCGGCTTTTTGGCGCGGTGCACCCCGTCTTCGGCAGTACCGAGCGGGGGCCTGTGACCGCCGAGCAGGCGATGGCGCTCGGGCAGCGCTGGGGCTTGGAATCGCTCGGACGACGTTCGTCCTGATACTTGTTTGGAACGAAAGAACGGCCTCTCGATTGCTCGAGAGGCCGTAATCATTTGACGGACGCTGCGACTGTCAGGCCGTTTGCGCTTCTTCGACCAGTGCGGTCACCTTCATGTAGGCGCCGCTGGGGCCAATGAACGACGGCTCGGCCGCGTGCAGACCGCGTTCGGCGAGCAAGGCTCGCGCGCGCTCTACGGCTTCGTCGAAGTTCGCTCCCGTCTGGCGGTGCAGGTCTTGGGAGCCGTCCTTGTAGGTGAGCAGTTTCACCGGCAGGGGGCGGTTCCAGCCTTCGTCGTGTGCCTCGAAAAGCACTTCTTCGGTGGTCATGGGTTCGGTTTCCTTGTTCTTGTGAAGCTGCAGTCCATCAGCGATGAATGCAGCCGGAGAAGTCGTGCTTGAGCTTGCCGTTGCGCCGGAGCTCGGCGTAGACCGCCTGGTTGACTTGGCGCAGCAACTGCACTTCCTCGTTCTGCGAGCCGCTGGAGGGCGGCGTCAGGTCGATGCGCAGATAGCTGCGGGCCCACTGGAAGACCAGGTAGTCCACCAGGTCCTGGCGGTCATGGTTGTCGAGCACCTCGCGCACCGATGCGCCACCCCAGAAGTGCCCCACGAGCGGTAGCTCGGTGGTCATCCAGGGGCTCGTCAGCGGCTTGAGGTAGTCGCAGTTCTTGGCGTAGCGCAGGGCCATGCCTTCCAGCCGGTCCAGTGCGTCTTCGTCGTCGCCGAGGTTGACGCCTTCGAACATCTTCTTGTTGCGCGCCAGCTCCTCCTCGAAATTGGGCACCCAGGTGTCCAGTTCGTTCTCGATGAAGCTGCGCAGCGACTGGCGCTGCTTGCTGCCGTACACGTAGACCTTGTTGGAGGAGAAGCGCTTGACCAGTTCGTCGTAGGCCACGCGATGCATGAGCATCGTGCCGCGGTTGGCGAACAGCCCCTTCTTCGACAGGTAGTCGTACGCCGACCAGCCTTGCGCAACGCCGAAAGCGTCCTGCACGTGGCCAAGCAGCTGTTCTAAGAAGGTGTCGTTGTCCTCGGCGAACTCGGCCTTCTTGAGCGCGTTGCCCAGCTTTTTGAGGGCAGCCTGGCTGCGCTTGAAGGCTTCGGTCGTGCGCTCCTGAGCGTCCTTGTCGTAGGAGTCGGTGTCGCGCATGGTGACGCCCAGCTCTCCGTAGAAGAGGTGCTTCATCGGCGTCTCCAGCCCCCAGAGCGTGTCCGCATGGGCGGCCACCAGGCGGTGGGCCGTCATGCCGAAGCCGCGTTTGGTGGTGTGGGCCCGGTACAGGCCGGCCTTGTCGAACGCGCGGTCCGCGAATTCGGCCAGCTCCGGGCGTTCGAGGTTGTCGATGCCGCCGTAGTCATCGTACTTGCCCTTGAACGGCAAGCCGAAGAGCAGGGTCGTCTTGAACCCGCCGCCTGCCGGTTCGCGGTACTGCGGGCCGTGCACGGTGTTCAGGGCCACCACCGACGCTCCGTAATAAATCGGCGCGCGAGTGAGCACACAGGTTTCGTTCCAGCATCCCATGGAGCGGAATCCTTTCGTGAGGTGTTGTTGTCCTTAAAGAAGGTATAGAGAGCGCGCCGCGCAGGGCGTTGGTCGCTATAGGTGGAAGGAAAACGTAACTTCCAACCAAGGACTTTCATGACAACCCTGGCACTTCTGCTGGTGTTTCCGCTGGCCTGGCCCTTCGTGGCCAAAGCACTGTGGAAGCACGAAATCACCCTGGGCGAAATGGCCCTGAACCTCCTCATCGGGGTGGTGGTGGTGAGCGGTGGGTGGGCACTCGGGCGCTACGCCCAGGCTGCCGATACCGAAATCATCAACGGCCAGCTCACGAGCAAATCCGGCGACCGCGTCTCTTGCGACCACAGCTACCGCTGCAACTGCAGGAAAACCTGCACCGGCACAGGCAAGGACCGCAGTTGCTCAGAGACCTGCGATACCTGCTACGAGCACAGCTACGACATCGACTGGAACCTGCACACCACGGTGGGCGATGTGACCATCGACCGCATTGACCGGCAGGGCGTTCGCGAGCCACCGCGCTTCTCGAGTGCCGTCATCGGCGACCCGATTGCCAAGAGCCAAAGCTTCCAGAACTACATCAAGGCAGCTCCCGACAGTCTGTTCAACGCCATGCAGGACAAGCAGGTGCTCGAGCAGTACAAGTCGGTCGTGCCGCCCTATCCGGACGGCGTCTACGACTACCACTACGTCAACCGAGTGCTCTCGGTGGGCGTGGCGGTACCAGACCTGGCTGCCTGGAATCGTGACCTGGCGATGCGCTTGCGCACGCTCGGCCCCTCCAAGCAAGCCAACATCGTCGTCGTGTTCACCCGAGAGAAAGACGCTCAGTTCGCCAACGGACTGCGTGCGGCCTGGCTCGGCGGCAAGAAGAACGACGTCGTCGTTGTGATGGGCACGCCCAACTACCCGGCCATCGACTGGGTTCGGGTCATCTCCTGGACCGACAAGGAAGTCTTCAAGGTTCAACTGCGCGACGCGCTGCTGGACTTGAAGACCGTCGACCGAACGCAGGTGCTCGACACCATCGAGCAGCGGGTGGCCAAGGACTTCGTGCGCAAGCACATGGCCGACTTCGCGTACCTGAAGAATCAGATTGAGCCCCCTGGCTGGGCCATCGCGCTTCTGGTCGTGCTGTCCATCGTCGCCAGCGTGGGTGCGTCGCTTTACCTTTCACGCAACAACGTCTCATCCAACGGCCTGCGCAACGGCTTTCGTCGCTACAGGTTCTGAGTTCCTCACCATTCCCCACAGGAGAAATTTCCCCATGAAGAAGCATCAACAAGGTTCTGCCGTCACTGCCCTGCTCATCACGCTCGGCGTGGTCCTGGCCATCGGCGGCGCACTGTTCCTGAGCTACGTCTCGGCCTACAACACGGGCAACGAGATGGAGAAGACGCTCCAGGCGACCTACGAGAACAACAAGAACGTCCTGGCCCAGTACAGCCAGAAGGTGCTCGAGGCTGCGCAGGTGCCCGAGATGGCGCGTGATGACATCGTCAAGGTGGCGCGCGAAGCCATGCAGGGCCGCTACGGCGCCGACGGTTCCAAGGCGGTGACCCAGGTCATCGTCGAGCAGAACCCGAACGTCGACCCGTCGCTGTATCGCCAGATTCAGCAAATCATCGAAGGCGGCCGCACCGAGTTCCAGAACTCGCAGACGCGCCTCATCGACCAGAAGCGCGTCTACGAGACCGCGCTGGGTTCGTTCTGGAAGGGCATGTGGATGCGCATCGCCGGCTACCCGAAAATCAATCTGGCCGACATCAAGGTCGTGACCACGGACCGTACCGAGCAGACCTTCAAGGCCGGCAAGGAAGAGGCCCCGCTGCAACTGCGCAAGAAGGACTGAGCCACCTCGCCGCTCATCGTCTGATTCTCTAAAAGGCTACCGCATTCGCGGTAGCCTTTTTCTTTAGGTTGCTTTAGAATGACATTACCGCATCATCACACTGCTGTCATGCCCATCCCGCCGCTGAGCTACGAAGGCTTGAAGAAACTGAACAAGAACGAACTGCGCCTAGCGCTGCAGGGGCGCCCGGTCACGGAACTGCTTTTGCTGGCACAGGAAGCCGCGAATGACCTGCTGCACACCGTCCAGAGCATTCCGCTGGCGCTCTACGACGGCATGGAAGCGCACCTGGAGTCGCACCTGCCGTCTCGCGACGCCGCGGCACAGACCTTGGCCCGCATGAGGCTGGGCGCCTGATGCGGGATTGACCGCTCAGCGCTTCGCGGGGAAGTACTCTCGCACGTCTGCCAGGGCTTCGCCTTCGCATATCTTGGCGTAGAGCGCGTAAAAGCTGGTCGCGTTGGCCAAGGGCACCGGCACGCTTTCGCCGGGGATGAGCTCGCACAGCAGCTCGTCATCGTCCAGGTTGATGTGGACGCGGCAAGCCAGCGGACGGTGCTCGTAGATGGAACAGGCCCCGCCTTTCAGAAAAGTGCAGGGCTGGTCGTATCCGTAGGGCTTGTCGCGCATGCGTACCGACTGTGCGACCGCGGCAGGCTCCACGCCCAGCGCCTTGCCCATCACGCGGGCCTCCGACGGATACACCGCCACAGGGATGTGGCAGCAATGCGTGCAAGACCTCTTGCAGGCGCTGTGAGGCTTGGCTGCTTGGCTGAACTCGCCCGCCAGCAGCCGCAGGCGCTTGAGGGCCTCGAACTTCTTCAGGTGGCGGGCCTGAAGCTCCGCAAAGCCGGTTGAGAGCCGGGCCAGGGTGCGTTGCGCGGCCTGGTTGAAGGTCTCCGCGTGTGCCTGGGCGGATGCTTCGGCCGTCTCCAGCCGTGCCAGCACCACGGAAGGCAGCGTCGGCGCTGCGTTCGCGCGCAACGAACTGCCCTGCATCACCTGCAAGGCCTGCTGAAGTTCGTCTGCCGACGGCAGGGAGTGGAGCGTCTCGTCGGGGCGGGCGAAGGGCATGGGTGCCGGTTGAGGTTGACGACGTACGGGCTTGGCTGGCGATGACGGCGGCCTCTTGACGGGCCGAACCGTTGCCGCAGCCAGCAGCCTTTACATCGTCAAGAGGCCGCCCCAGATTGTATTCCCGGCAAGCCGGTAAAACCCGATGGCCCTCCGCGGTCCCACGCTCGCGCCGAGCGAACCTACGGGCTCAGGCGGCTTCGACCGGCGCCCAGTCCGCGTAGTACCGGCGAGCGCGGTAGCGGCCCGGCTTGATTTCACCGGTGCGCAACACGATTTGCAGGACTGTCTCGGTCTGCTGGTGCAAGGCCATCATGCGCTCGTGGGTGGCGTCGTCGATTTCTCCGTCTTCATTGACGAGGTGCTGCTCACCAAGAATCTCGAGCATGTCCTGGGCAACCGCCGAATTGCCGTAGGGCCGCTTGCAGTCGATGCCAGGGGCGCCCGCCTCGCAGTCGTTCCAGCTCACGCAGGCCCTGCGCATCAGCTTGACGTGCGCATCGGTGACCTCAAAGTATTCGTAGTTCACGTCTCGTCCTTAAGTTTCGCCCCTCATTCTAAAGCGAAACACCTAAAGTGAAAAGGAGACCAAAGCCTCCTTTAGTTCAAGCCGAAGCGCCCTTACTGGCGGGGAGGCTGCGCGCTGCCCGCTTGCGAACCTTGGGGTCCGGTTTGGCCGTGCGGGGGCATGCCTGGCGTCATGCCCGGGGCTGCACCCGGAGGGCCGCGGCGGTCCGGGCGGTCCATGCCGGCAGGTGCGTCACCGCGCGGACCTTGGCCCGGGCCCTGGGCCTGCCCTTGGCGGGCGCTGAACTGCTGCATCATCTTTTCGCGAAATGCTTGCATCTCCTCGCGCGTCACCTGGCCGTCACGGTTGGTGTCCATGGCGTCGAACTGCTCAGCGGTGCGCTTGAGCACGAGGGCGCGGCTGAGGGGGAAGTCGTCACCACGGGGACCAGCAGCGCCCGCTTGTGGCGCAGCGCCGGCAGAACCACGCGGGCCAACGGCATCCGGGGAGGGCACTTGAGCGGCGGCGTGGACCGGTTTTGCGTGGGGTGCGCCGGCCGGAGCGGGCGCGGGCTGGGCCATGCTTGTGAGCGCGACAAGGCTCAACGAAGCGGCGAGAACGGACAGTGAAAGTTTCATGGGGACAGTCTCCAAACTGCAAAGGGGCGCGCAACACGGCGCCTTCTGCTACGTCTAGGGAGCCGGGACAGTCTGCCTTGTCAAGGACCGGCAAAGTTTGGTGTCCGTGGTGTGTCAGTCCCGCAGTACAGAGGAAGGCTTCAGGCGCATTCTTTCGATGAGAGACGCACAAAAAATAGGGGCGGGAGAGTGCTCCCGCCCCAAACTCGGAGCCGTCAAGCCCCACCCTCGTCGTACTTCGTATAGCGATGGCTCCGTCATGTTGTTGCGGCGCGCAGTTTGGCTTGTTGCGCAGCCAGCCGACGAGCGGCACGCGCGCGCCGACGTTCGCGCAGTTGCCGGCGCAATTCCCGGTCCTGTCGGTCGGCAAGAAACAAGACGAGGCCGGCGGCCAGCAGCCCCATGCCGAGGTCCTGCAGGGTGTTCATCAGCGTTGGCCAAGCGATGCCGGACTTCGCAGTCATGGCAAGGACTGCCACCAAGGCAATCAGATTAAAGGCAAGAGGTTTTCGGGGAGAGGTCATGGCGTGCTCCGATTTAAGGTATAGCCAGCGCTGAGCCCGGTCTCTACACGCAGGGTCTGTCTTCCCTCTCTTCAAGGACATCTCGTGATTGAAAAAACCGGACCCTTTACCTGGCGCTTGACCGGCGTTCACGCTCGACGTGCGGCACCGTTCATGGGGCTCGCCGTTCTCGCATTCTTCGGCTTCTTCCTCGTCGCTGCCTACCTGGTGGTGGTGGGCTCGGCGGCTCTGCTGGGCGTCGGCGCGTGGTTGACCGCTATCGTCTGGTTGGTCTTCTCGTTCAGCCTGACCATCAACGGTCGACGCGCCGCGCTGCTGCCGCAATGGGGCGCTACCGCCGTGAACTGGGCCCTCATCTCGATGGCCACGTGGTACTACCTGCAGCACGGTCAATGGCAAGCATGGGTGCTCGGCACCTTCTTGCTGCTGGGGGTCACCTCCACGGTGCGCAAGCGTCTAAAGGCGCGCAAGGCAGGCATCGCCTGATTGGCTGCCCAAGCAGCTCGAGCCCCGTCGACATTTCGGCGGGGCTTTCTCTTTGGGCCAGGTGAAGAGAAGGGAGGGCGGAGGCCAGTACAACCAGCAACCTCGGACCGACAACCGATGTCTTGCCAGCGCTGTCCAGTTCCCGCAGCGACACAACCAACAAAAAAGGATGCGCCACGAGGCGGCAGCTCAAGCAGACCATTGATGCCAAGAATCTTGGCGAGTCGGCCTCCGCCCTGACGCCTGGCCAGCACTCCAAGGAATGCTGGCTCGTTCCTGAGCCGGGGCGTCACCGGACCAGGCCCCTTGCGGGGAAATTCTGCGGGCGGCAGCATGGGCCGCCGCGGGGTCAGCCGCCGGTCACTTCGACGGCGATGTCATCATCCAGTTCCAGCGCCAGTCGGGCCGCATTGGCCTCGGCGATTCGGTCGGACACTTGCACGGCTTCGCGCTGCAGCTGGCTCAGGGCCGCCTCCAGCACTTCACGGCGGGCCTGGCCCAGCACGTTGACCGCCACGCCGGCGCTGTAGCTGCGGGCTTCGCTGCCCATCAGCGGCTTGTAGCTGGCCAGCTCACTCGGCTCGATGCCGTCGGACTTCGCCTGCTCGAGCAATTCCTTCTTCTGCGTCACGAGTCGGTTCACCACGTCCAGGCGCGCCAGCAGGGCGTTGATGCCGCGGGCTTCGTTCTCGCGGGCGATGACGGTGCGCACATCGGCCATCACACGCAGATAGCGCTCGGACTTGGCTGACAGCGCCATCGCCTTGTCGCCTTGCGCGCTCAGGCGCTGGATGTGGGCGTCGCCGGTGATGCCGGCAATGTGTGTCACCTGCGCCTGTGCCAGGGCTTCCTTGCTCAGGTCGGCAGCCTGGGTCTTCAGGCGTTCGGCAATCTTGTGGGCACGCGACAGGGAGATTTCGATGCGGGTCATGGGTGTCTTTGATATTGAAGCAGATGAGCATTCTAAACAAACCTAAAGCTCTTGGCAAGGAAAAACGCTCACCCTGTAAAGGGCGAGCGTCTTGAATTTAAATGAGCGGGCTTCTAATCACGGGGATGCCTTGACTGGTGGCCGCCAGTTTCGTGTTGCTGACTATGCATCCTCGAAAGGAAACACGGGGTCAGCAAGGCAAAGCTGGCCGCCGACGTTGAACAACAGGTTTCCCGGTTGACCCACGTCCAGCAGACTGCGGGCCTCACCCATCAGGCTTGCCAAAGTTCCGAACGCAGCCCCCGTGCCGGCATAGTTCCTCTTTGAAAGCCAGCGAGCCGCGCACAGGTCAACCACCCATTCCGGCCGCTTGTAGCAAGCAAGCCGGTCTGCAACAGTCCTTGCGAGCAGTTGCAGCCCGCCAACCGCTGTCATCTCAAGAAACCGCTCGGCCGGCCGCAGCCGCTCAACGCAGTAGCCCTTGAAAACTTGACCGTCGGCGTCGCGAGCGCAGTCGCCGAAGGCGGCATACACCTTGGGCAAGCCCTCGACCGGGCATTCCAGCAAGGAATCGAAGAGCTTCTGAGTCGCCGTGCAGCACGTCAGCTTGAGCACGGTGGGCTGGGTAAGCACTTCTACGGGCACCAGGCAGAAGTCGTAGACAGGGTTGAAAATGACACGCGAGTACCCGCCATCGCGCATGCGCTGAGGGTCGTAGTCCTCGATGTCCACTGTTGCGCCGCTCAACGGGACCAACGTGTGGTGTATTTCGGGTCCGAGAGCCGGCATCGCCATGGGGTGCGTCGCCGGGTCGTAAAATTGCGGGTGTTCTTCGAACGACAAAAAAGTCTCTCCTCATGTTCTGTCCTAGTCAGGTGTAGGTATCTGGAGCGGGCGCGACGCTTCGCTACACAGGCCAGTACATCGATTCGTTTGAAGGACACTCCATGAAAACCTATCTGGTCGGCGGCTGCGTCCGCGACAAGCAATTGGGCCTGCCCGTGCAGGACCGCGACTACATGGTCGTCGGTGCGACGGTGGCCGACATGCTGGCACTGGGGTACACGCAGGTCGGCGCGGATTTTCCCGTCTTCCTGCACCCCGAGACGCATGACGAATACGCCCTGGCGCGCACCGAGCGCAAGAGCGGCGTGGGCTATCACGGCTTCCTGGTCGGTACCGAGAACGTCACGCTGGAAGAAGACCTGGCGCGCCGCGACCTCACCATCAATGCCCTGGCCGAGGACGAAGACGGCAACGTCATCGACCCCTACGGTGGCCTGGACGACCTGCGAGAGCGGGTGTTCCGGCACGTGAGCGCGGCGTTCGCCGAAGACCCGGTGCGCGTGCTGCGCGTGCTGCGGTTCCACGCTCGAATGGGTTCGCAATGGCGCATCGCACCAGAGACCCAAGCGCTGATGCGCGACATGGTCGCCCGCGGCGAGCTGCACCATCTGACCGCCGAGCGCGTCTGGAAAGAGGTCTCGCGCGGACTGATGGAGGCGCACCCGGAGCTGATGCTCAGGGGCCTGCTGGATTTCGGTCTGTGGAACCTGCCGAGCTTCACCGCGTACGAAGGCGCCCCCTCGCACGCCACCAGCTCGCTGATGGCAGCAGCGCAGGCCGGCGCGTCTGTAGAGGCTCGGTTCTGCCTGGCCTTCGGCAACGAAGACCGGGAGCCTGTCATGGGCGCGGAAATTCCGCGTTCAGTCAAGCTGGCACTGCAGGCCTACCAACGGCTGCGGCCGCAAGGCGCCTATGGCGTGCTCGAGTGGAGCGCCGATGCGACGCTCGAGATGCTGCACGTGAGCGGCGCACTGCGAGAAGGCAGCACTTTGCAGCACGTCCTGCAGGCATTCGACGCACGCAAGATGCCATTGGCGGCTCACCTGCGTCAAGCGCTGGAGAAAGTCGGCGCGGTAGACACCAAGGCCATCACGCAAGCCATGAAGCCGGGTCCTGAAGTGGGCGAGGCCATCCAGCAAGCACGTCTTCAAGCACTGAGGGGCTGAGACCGTTTTCCCATTCGCGGGCGTCTTTTGACGCCCGCTTTCTTTTGGTCCTGCCGGGCGCCAAGCGCCCGCGCTACACGTGCAGACCGGCGACCTTCCTCGTTCGCTCTCTCGCTTTCAACCAACGGGCTCCCGATGTCGTTTTCTGCTCCATCCGACGGTTCGCGACCTCGCGTCGCCATCTTGGGCTTCGGCCGTTTCGGCAGACTGCTGCACCGCATACTGGGCAGCGACTTCGACGTGGTCGTTCACGACCCGCAGCCAGTCCTTGACTTCCCCGCTGCTTGCGCGGTATCTCTTGAAGAGGCGGGCCGGTCGGACATCCTCTTTCTGTGCGTGCCCATCGCGACGTTCGAGCTTTGTCTCCAGCAACTGCGCCCGCACATCCGACCTGACGCGTTGGTCATCGACGTGCTGTCGGTCAAGGAGTACGCGCATGAACGCATGCAGCAGCTCCTGCCCTCGACAGTGCGCCTGTTGCCCTCGCATCCGATGTTTGGGCCCGATTCGGCCAGCAAGGGTTTGGCCGGGCTGCCCTTCGTGCTGTGCCCTGTCGCGCAGACGCAGCAAGAGGACTTGGCGTTCTGGCAGGGGTACCTGCGTGGCAAAGGACTGCATACCGTGGTGATGTCCTGTGAACAGCACGACCGAATCACCGCACGGTCACTTTGCCTGACACAGCTGCTCGGGCGTGCTCTCGACGAGCTGAACATCGAGGGCTCGGATATCGACACGGGCGGCTACAAGAACCTGCTCACCATGCGGAGCATGGCGGTCAACGACTCCTGGCAGCTCTTCGAGGGCCTGCAGACCCACAACCGCTATGCGGCCGCCATGCGAGACGCCTTGCGCACTGCGTTGAACGCAGTCGAGTGCAAGCTCCAGCGGCCGGAATGATGGCTCAGTAAGCGAAAGCCAGGCGCACGGTGCGACGGGCCTTCTGACGCAGCTGCTCGACTTGCCCTGCAAACACTTCCTCGGTCAGGGCCAGGGCCGGCTTGGCGAGCACAGCACGTTCGCGCGCCTGCTTCAGGGCGCCCTGCACGGCGTCGCAGGCCTGCAGGCTGGTGCCGTACCAGCGCGTGTTCCAGGTGTTGAGTGCATGCGCATAGGCGCGCTCATGCGTCTGGGGCCGGGAGGCATCGCCACGGCCGAGCTGTTGTGCGTACGCGTTGGCGACGTCGGCCGGAGCGAGAAACAGGTTCAGCATCAGCCCGGCCAGGGTCGGTTGGTGAGCGGTAGTCATGGAAGCAGCGCCGTTGGGTTTGGATACTGCGTTTAGGGAATACCCTTATACCTCGACAACCAACTGGGGCAGGAACCCCTTGTTTTCGTAGACCAGGTCTTGCTCCGATGCGGCCATCTTCAGGTTGAGCGGATAGCCGCGAGGATTGGCCAGCACCCGGCAACGCCCCTCCTGCAGGTCCACGGCGCTGTGCGTATGGCCGTGCACCCACAGGTCGACGTCGCCCATCAAATGGCGCAGGTCGCTGAAGAAAGCTCCGTTCAGCGGGTCGCCCTGGTACTGGGGCGCCACGCCGTCTGGATGCGGTCCGTGGTGGGTGACGACCACCGTCTTGCCCTCGAAGGGCTGCGCCAGGTGCGCGCGCAGCCAGGTGAGGCTGTTGCGATGGCGCTCCAGGGCCTTCTCCGGCGTGAAGAGACCGTTACCTGAACCGATGGCGCGGTGGTCCATCAGGTTGCGCTGTGCGTGCGCCATGGCGGCGTGGGCGGTGCCCATCAGCTCATAGTCGGTCCACATCGTCGCGCCGAGAATGCGCACGCCTTGCAGCTCCAGCCCCCGCAGCTCGAGAAAATGAATGTTGTGGCCCTGGGCTTCCTGTCTCAGGTGGTCGAGGAGGCCATTGAGGTTGGTGCCATAGGCCTCGTGGTTACCCGCCACGTAGACCACCGGCACAGGCCAGTCCCGAAACGCGGCCAGCGCGCCATCGTGGGAGTGGATGTCACCGGCGAGCACCAAGAGGTCGGCGTCAGGCGCCGGCAGGAGAGGGCGTGCCTCGGGAAAGCGGTGGCGCACCCACTCCAGGTGCAGGTCGGAAGCGATTTGGATTTTCATCTGGCCTGTAGCCAAGCCAGTTTAGGCGCGCGCCTCGCAAACCGGTCGGTCGATGAGCGCGCGAAGCGCTCCCTATACCGCATCAGAGGAACACACATGATTTTCATCCAGTTGAACGACATGAACAGCTACTGCCATGACGGCGTGTACGCGTTCTTCGACCCCGCTCGACAGGGCATCGACCAGCCTGACCGCAAAGCCCTGCAGCAGGTGCTGCGCCGAGCTGACTTCTTCGGAGGGCGCAGCTACCAAGTGCAGGAAGCGTGCGAGCGCTTCCGTGCTGCCCTCGAGGCCGCTCTCGAAGGCATACCCGGGCTTCGGCTGGCCTGGACCACCCAGGCCGCCGAGCCGCTGGCGTTCGAGCAGCTGTCTCAACTGTCGGACTGCGAAGTCTGGCAGGTGGCGGAGCGGCGCTTGAGCGAATGGCAGCTGTCTTGCTACGGAAGCACCGAGTTTCCGGCGCGGGACGGCAACAACGACATCTGGCTCGTGCACTCCTGGCTGGCCAACCTGGGCAACATCGGCAACCCGCAGCGGGCGAGCTTCATTCAGTTGCTCGCGGCTCACGTTGTCGAAGTGACGCTGACTCAGGCTAACGACCCGACGCTCGGGCCGTGCTGGGACGCCCATTTCGAGGCGTTCCACCGCGGCAACCCCCATGACGGCGGGGTGGAGCGCTTTCTGCTGACTGCAGCCGGCGACTTGCCTGACCTGACGCACACCCTTGTGCTGGACCATCTGGTCCTGGAAGAGCACCTGCTTCGTTTCGTGCAGACGCACGCTTGAAAGGAATGGCCATGACGGCACACATCGACTCCGACGCGCGGGAGTGGCTTGCGCTCATCGAGGAGCGCAAGCGTGAATTCGACAAGGTCACCGTGCTGCTGCGGGAGGAATCCAGGCGGCGCGAAAAACTGAAGTCCGAGAAGTTTCGCAAGACCTCCGACGAGCTCATTGCGGGCTATGAGGCCCAGAAGACGGCGTGCGAGGCCTACCTCGACGAGAACACCCGAGACTTCTTCCAGGCTGTCTTCGGCGTCAACGACTGCACGCCGGTGGCGCTGCAGGACGCGGCGGGCAAGACGCTCGGGGCGCTCATTGCGACCGAGATGACGGCACGGCTTCTGTCCGACGGCACGGGCGTATTCACCATCTCCGGTGACTCGCTCGACCAGGACGTGATACCGGGTCTGCCGCAATCGAATTACCTGCTCGCGCAGGAATCTGCAGGTCAACGATTCGTTCCGCTCGCGTAAACCCGCGCAGCGCGACCTGATTCCCCAAGGCTGCTTCGTCCACGGACGAGGCAGCCTTTCTTTTGGCGAAACCCCGCGGCTAAAGGAAGGCCGCTAGACGGGAGCAAACCAGTGCAACTTCCAGTGTTCGCTCCCATGCGCAATGTGGCCAAACAGTCAACCCTCGATGGCAGGCCCTCCCTGCTCAAGTCCAATACCGTTTCGACTGCTGGATTCAAGCTGTCGAAATCCGACACTCCTTCCAAGTC
>JACCDS010037517.1_pt1 | contig 14065 bp, 6 predicted proteins | sample 7446441 | NCBI WGS metagenome assembly JACCDS01 (sample SAMN15323445, study PRJNA562643) | freshwater metagenome | isolation source: river surface water | place: USA:Blue River Watershed | collected 2017-08-17 | reverse complement strand
GGTACAACTCGATATGAACCATCAACCTACCGTGTTGCCGAAAAGAACCCCTGAATTTGAACAAAAGCGCATCGAATACATTCAAAATCAGGTAACAGAATTGCTTACCCAATATGGTAAAATTGATTTAATATGGTTTGATGGCGGCAAAGGCGAAATTCCCAACAAAGTGGTTAGGGAGTTGCAACCCGGTATTGTTATCAATCGTAGAAATGGCGGTATGGGCGATTATGGCGATAGCGAAGGTGCCTTGCCCAAAAAGCGTTTTGAAGGATGGTTTGAAACATGCGAAACGGCTTGGCCAAGTAAAAAATGGTCGTATATAGCGGATACTAGCTGGGATTCGGCAACGGATGTAATTACCGAACTCGTGAAATTACGTGCATGGGGTGGCAATTTGTTGGCCAATGTGGGTCCAAAAGCTTCTGGTGAAATACCTGAGCAAGCCCTAACCGCTTGGCGCGAAATGGCAACATGGATGAAACGCAACAAAGAATCGGTGATTGGTACCAATGCAGGGCCTTGGCCGGCCGATGTAAATACACCGGTAACTACTCGTAAAGGGGTTGCATACATTCATTTGCTTCCCGGCGAAAAACAAACCATCGTTTGGAAAAATGCACCAAAACCCATCAAGGTCTTTTTGTTGCAAAGCAAAAAAAAGGTGGCATTTACATACGAAAATGGCGTATTACAAGTTAGTTTGCCCGATGCATTGCGAACCAATCAGGTAGATGTAGTGAAGTTAATCATACAAGAATAGTAGTTGTAATGCTATTGCCCAATCGAATTGTTTGTATATGAAAAATAGTTACTTAATCTGTTTGCTGCTTAGTGTTTGCGTGCTTACCGGCAATGCACAAATGGCAACAACAACTGCGCCTACTTTTTATGTTAGAGGCGTGTTGAGTCCGCTCAAAAAAGGGGCAGCCACAACCGAGCAGTTGCAAAATATTTTTAAAAAATTAATACCAGATAATAGTAAGGGTAAAATAGTGTATTCACTTGCTGCAAATGCGGGTTGGTATTACACCCAAAAGCCAAGTAATTATACTGCATTTGTGGATGATAATTATTTGGATTTGTGTAAACGAATGGATGCGGTTGGCGTGCCATTTGTAATTAGTGTGGGCAATGTAGATGCATCGTGGACGTTCGGAAATAAACCTATGCCAAATGCGGGGGAAGCTTTTACGCCCAATGTTATTTCTTATTTTATTTCACCCGAACAAGTGGCAACCATTTTTCAGCAAACAAAAAATTGTGTGGGCATTGAATCCGGCGAAAATTTCTGGACTTACAACAATGCCAATGCACAAACAGTTTTGAGTTTTCTGCGTGTTTGTAAGCAGTATGGTAAGCACTATGTATTGGGCGAAGGCGGTTGGGGCTACAATTCGTTTATGCGTTTTTTTTATGATTATCACAGCGAGTTGGTAAACGAAGGTTTGGGGCAATATTTTTACCCCAATTTTAAAAATACCAAACCTTACGGGGCGTTGGTTTCGCAAAGCGCATTAATGGGTGCTTGGCTAACCAATAAAGTAGCAAACTACGGTACTTGGAACGATGAATGGGTGTGGACTTACGCTTCTTTTGGGAATGTAGGTGAATTTCCTATTTATAATAAATCGGATAAAAATTGGGAATTAGTTCCTTATACACATTACTTGAAGTCTTGGTTGCTAACTATTGCGGCAGGTGGTGCAATTAATTTTTTAGAAACACCCTCCTTTAACCGTGATGGAACGGCTAAGGAAGAATTTTCCAACTACCTTCTTCCGTTTGTGGAAGGGTTGGTGCAACATCATATTTTACCAAGCAAAAAGGCTGTTCAGCAAAAAGTAAAAGCAATGGCCAACCCATTTGGTAATTATAGCGTGAGCGCAAATACACAAAAGTTATTCAAAGCAACCGATTGGGTAACTTACCGTAGCGATTCGTTGGTTTCTCCCAACACCGATCCTTTTGGGAGGCTATACAACAGTACTTATGGAATTTGGAACGATACTGCCTATACGAATACCGGCACTGCTACCGACCGTTATTACGAAGTAGTAAAGAAACGTACAGGCAAGGAAATACTACCCAATAGTTTGCTACGTGAATTGATACCCAACAATGCTCGATACTATTTAATTCCATTGTTAACAAGTCCTGCCGATTCTCTTAACATACCCAAAGGCATCAAAAATTTGTCGCTCAATCAATTCAACAACAATCAGGCGCTTACACAAGCATTCAATCAATTATATCCGATTACAACTGCCAACAATCAGGCATGGGCTACGGAAGTAGATAACAGCTTTTTTGCCATCAATACCCATGAAAATATCGACCTCGATCAAACTTTTAGTTTCCCGCTAAACGGTACCATTTCAAAAATAGAAGGCGTGTTGCCTTTTCAAAATATTTTGTTTGGTAAACGGGAAGGAAAAGATACTTATTGGTTTCAATCTAACGGGTTTCGAGCCAATATTGGTCAAAACAAACGAGCCTATACCTGTACCGAAAAACCAACGGTGTTGCATGTTTTTGCTGCAACCGAGCCAAAGTTGGTAATTGAAAATAACAAAACTAGCGCCATTCGTTCGCAGTGGGATGGTAGAAAAAAGGTGCTTACCATTTCAATTCATCACAATCAAGGGGCGGTTAACTTTAGCATTGTTGGTCAAGATAAGTTTTCTAAATAAGTACTATGTTTTTGATTACATGATTATTTATTTGAAAGGAAATTAGGTCAACTAAGACATTGATGAATAAACACAATGTTAATTTTTTAAATTTAATATTTAACTATTTATAATACAGAAATAAACCATATGAAAAGACAATTGCTACCCAGTTGGAAAGTTTTATGCTTTCTTGGAACCGCATTTTGGGCAACATCTTGCACAAAAATGCTAAATGAAACGGCAGAAGGCGGAACCCGTGTACCTGTAACAAATGCACCTTTGGCTTTAGACGAACCTGAGTTAGTAGAGTTATTTAGAGAGGATTTTGATCAAAATAATATTAACAAGCAAAATGATAATTTTTGGCGTACTCGCAAAGGACGCAGTTATGCTTGGGGTAAAACAATTGCTATGAATGCAGATGAAAATGTATCTGTAGATGAAAGTATCTTGTCATTAAAATATACAATGCAAAAAGGCACAAATGATACGCTGTTTTATATAGGAGGAGGCATTATTTCTAATGCGAGTTTTGGATACGGACGATACGAAGCTAAAGTAAAACTTTATACAGGTTCGTATGGGTATCATCAGTCTTTTTGGATGTCAAATGACATTCAAGACTTGAATGGTTTTGAGTTCGATTCTCGTTTAACCGGTTTTTCGTATTTATATCCAAGTTGTTACAACCACTTGAAAAATCCTGATGAAAAGTTTGAGTTCATTCCTTCCACAGGTGATGGCTATAAGGCTCTTTCCGGCGGTGCTACCAAACTGGATCCGGGCTTCATCAATACGTATAATCAACCTACTAATACATCAAATACGCCATGGCATACTTTTGTTTATGATTGGAAACCCGGCTCAATTACTATGTATTTAGATAATGAATATTTTGGAAAAATTAACCCAACGGGTACTAATGGTACAAATTTCGATGCTTTATATAGCCCTTCTCCAGTTTATTTAAGTGGTATTCCTTTCAAATTCTATCCTCAAACAAATTTAGTGCCGCCCTCCGAAGGTGCAAGAATGCAGGTAGGTTATTTTTCCTATTCAGCACGTAAACACTTAAATGTGAATATTTTGGGCGATCCCGCTTTTAAAAATGCAATATTTAATTCAGCTGAAAATGGATATTTATCCTCTATGTGGCGGAAAAGTCGCATTACTGGCTATGATGTAAGTGATAAGGGTTATACTAATAATGTCATTCAAGTAAATGGTCAAAACTATTTACAACACAAAGGAACAGGCAGTTACCAAGCCAATTCTTATCAAACCTTACAATACATTAGAAACGGAACTTATAAATTGTCGGCAGATATTATGTGTTCTGATCATAGTGCAGATGGGTTGCAACTTATTGCCATTGATATTACCAATCAAAAGGTATTGGCATCGTATTCTGTGCAATATGCGCATTCTACATTGGTTACAATTACTGCTAAGGGTAAAGACGCAAATGGAAATCCTACCGATACTTTCAGTGTAACCAATAATAATGTTCGTGTTTTAATAAGATCGAACGTAATAAGTGGTGGTGGAAGTGTACAAGTGGCTAGCGTAAAATTAGTTGCAGTGAATTAACGATCTTTTTACATGTAAGGGGCTGTTAAATTGCTCTTTTTTGTATCATAAAATTGTTTGAAAGGATGTTCTATTTGTTTACAATTAAAATAAAGTGCTAATTCAATAGTTATTCAATTAACCGAATACATTTTTAACAGGCTCTTAATTACTATTTAATATGAAAAAAAAACGATTGTTGCTTTTTTTTCTTTGCTTGAAAAGTATAGCGATTTTGGCTCAAGAACAGCCTAAATTTTATTTTAGAGGCTTATTGGATATGTGGAAAAAGAATGCCTCTACAACACAAAAACGCATAGATGCCTATAATAAGCTAATACCTTCAAGTATTCAGCAAAATGTTGTTTTGTCTATTGGTGCTAGCCATCCTTGGTACTATACCAAAAATGTAAGCAACTATACTTCATTTATAAATGATAATTATCTAGAACTATGCAAGCGAGTAGATTCAACAGGTATTTCTTACCTAGTGAACATCAATGAAATTGGCAATTACCAATTTCCACTTCCTGAACCACCCGATACTTTTTTGGTTACAACACCGGTTACAACATCTTACTACATGCGACCATCCCAAGTAGATAAAATATTTGCCAATACTAAAAATTGTTTAGGGATAGAGTCGGGAGAGAATTTTTGGACATATAATGCTACAACTGTAAATGATGTACTTAATTTTTTGCGTGTTTGCAAAAAATACAATAAAAAGTATTATCTCGGCGAAGGAGGTTGGGGGTATTCAACTTGGTTGCGTTTTTTTAGCGAAAATTATACAGCACTTAAAACGGAAGGGCTCGGTAAATATTTGGTTCCACTTTTTAAACAAACAAAACCCTACGCGGCTTTGGTTTCTGAAAGTGCCATTATGGGTGCATGGATGACGGGACTAACTGCCGGATTTGGCAATTGGAATGATGAGTGGGGGTGGACATACCATTCATTTAATCACGCAAACCAATTTCCCATTTACCAAAAGGCAGACAATAATTATGTGCGCATTCCTGTTACGCATTACCTCAAAACATGGTTACTTAGTATTGCAATGGGTGGAAACGCAGCTTTTATGGAGTCGCCTACTTGGTCTCGAAGTGGCATACCCGATGCTAACCATGCACCCTACATTGTTCCCTTTATTAAGGGAGTTGCCGAACACAATATCATGCCTTCAAAAGCAGCTGTTATTGCTAAAGTAAAAGCGATGGCTAATCCTTTTGGTTTACATACACTTACCAATAATACAAAAGCGCAATATAGTCCACTCAATATAGTATCTTATCAAGATACCACAGTGCCATTTAAATGGAGTTGGTCGTCGGCTGCTACTTTTGTTGACCCCTTTGGTCGTTTTTACAAAAACACCTACGGTATTTGGAAAGATACAGCTTATACCAACACAGGCACCGTAACAGATATCTATTTTCCAACAGTTAAAAATGCAACGGGTAAAAACTATTTGCTAAATGCAGTTTTAAGAGAAGTATTGCCCAATAATCCTCGATTTATGATTATTCCACTGCTGCCTAGCATTCGGGACTCGAGTAATATACCTTTTGGAACAAAGCGCGTAGATCTAAATACGTTGATTACCGATAGTGCTTACAAAGCACAGTTCAATGGATTGTATCCTGCTTCTTTAAATGAAAATGGTGCATGGGCAATAGAAATTGATAACAGTTTCTTTGTAATCAATAGCCACGAGAATGCCGACATTGATCAAAATTTTACATTTCAATTTGGGGATAATGACATAGAATCTATGTCTGGAAAAATGCCACTACAAAATCTTTTATTTGGCAAGCGCGAAGGCGTAAATAATTATTGGTTTCAATCTATTGGTTATGCTGTTGCCGATAACATAACAACAGGACAAAAATACATCTGTCCTGTTAAGAAAACTATTTTACAATTCAAATGCAAATTTGAACCCACCATTGAAGTTGAGGATAACAAGGGAAGTGAAATTATAAAAACTTGGGACTCATTATCCCATATGCTGCAACTTCAAATCAATCATAGAAGAGGGGCTGTTAATTTTAGAATCACTGTTCCCCAAGGCCCATTGCCAATAATTGTAAAATCGTTTAGCGCAAATCAACATTTATTACAAACAACATTGCGTTGGGAAACAACCGAAATAGGCAATTTTTCTCATTACGAAGTTGAATACAGTACGGATGCAATTCATTATTTGAATATTGGAAAAGTTCAAGGTGGTTCATCAACAACAGTGTACACTTACAAGCATCAATTAGTAGCTTCACTTATGAATTGTTTTGTATATTATCGTTTAAAAATGGTAGATACAGACGGTCGAAGTATTTACTCTGCTATACAAAAAGTGGAAGTAAATAACACAACAACATTGTTTAAAGTAATACCAACAATAGCAAAAAATACAATACAGATATTGTTTCAAGGCAACGAATTAACCAATACTTTTTCACTCAAAATTATTCAACATAGCGGAAAAGTAGTTCTAAGCAAAGAAAATTGTACCAATGGAATAAACATTGATGTCAGTAAACTTACAAAGGGTACTTATATAGTGGTTGTTTACAAAAATGGGAGAAACTTTTCGGAGGAAATCATTGTAATGTAATCGACTTAATATTGTTTATTTTTAATTACTATTTTTTTGCAGGTGTTTTTTGGTGTTAAAGAGTTAAATTAACGATGACTTTATGAATAAAATTCTTTTTCTCATTTTTGGGGTAATTGCATTTACCATTACCAATGCCCAAATTTATGTTGCCCCAAATGGTAGTGATAACAATGCTGGTACAATCACTAAGCCAGTTGCTAGTTTTAAAAAAGCACAGCAATTAGCCAGAAAAATAAATACTACTAAACAAGTACAAGTAATTTTTAAAAGTGGCACGTATTATTTACCCGAAACCATTCAGTTTTCTAAAGAGGATAATAAAAAGAATGGGGTTGTTTATTTTGCTGAAAAAGATGGCTCTGTTATTATTAGTGGGGGCAAAAAGCTAACCCTTTCATGGCAGCGATACAATGAAAATGTTTATGTAGCAGATGTACAAAACGTAGCAACCATCGATCAATTATTTGTGAATGATGTAAGGCAGCGAATGGCTCGTTACCCCAATGCAAAAGAGGGTAAAAATGTGTATGATGCATGGGATTTAAGTCACAACATTCAAGCAGATTCGTTGAATGATGTGCTACTTCCGTCAAGAGTAAAAACTTGGCAAAATCCTACAGGGGCTTATTTACATGCAATGCACAATTTGTTATGGGGCGATATGCATTGGTTGGTAAAAGGAAAAAAAGACAATGGTGAATTGATACTAGAAGGTGGTTGGCAGAATAACCGTCCCGCAAAAATGCACCACGTGTATCGAATGATTGAAAATGTGTTTGAAGAATTAGATGCACCGGGTGAATGGTTTTACAATACGGCTCAGCATAAGCTTTATTATTATCCAGCCAATGGGGTAGATTTAAAAACAGCTACTATTGAAGTAGTTCAGTTAAAGCATTTGATTGAGTTAAATGGTACAGCAAAAAATCCTGTAAAAAATATCCATTTCAAAGGTTTTGTTTTTAAACATGCAGCAAGAACTTTCATGGATAATAAAGAACCATTACAACGCTCAGATTGGACGGTTTATAGAGGCGGTGCAGTAACTTTTAATGGTGCCGAAAACTGTTCTATTGCCAATTGTGAATTTAGTTCTGTTGGCGGCAATACCATTTTTGTAAATAATTATAACCGTCACATCACCATCAAAGGTTGTTACATCCACCACAGTGGTGCAAGTGGTGTATTGTTTGTGGGCGACTCTGCTTCTGTTCGTAGTCCTTTATATGGCTATGTAAAAAGAGATTATACCAAACTCGATACTATTAAAGGACCAAGAAGTAATAATTATCCATCCGATTGTTTGGTAGAAGATTGCTTAATTACATTGACTGGTAGAGACGAAAAGCAAACAGCTGGTGTACACATGTCTGTATCGGCCAATATTCGAATAAATCATTGTTCTATCTACGATATGCCACGTGCTGGCATCAATATTAATGAAGGCACTTTTGGTGGGCATGTTATTGAAAATTCAGACATTTTTAATACTGTTCTAGAAACAGGTGACCATGGAAGTTTTAACTCATGGGGTAGAGACCGCTATTGGACAGGCGATGGGAAAGAAGTGGTAAAAGCTTTAGAGAATAGACCGAATTTGTATTTGTTAGATGTGCTTGCACCCAACATTATCAGAAACAATCGTTGGCGTTGCGATCATGGTTGGGATATTGATTTAGACGATGGTTCTTCTCACTACCGTATTTACAACAATGTATTACTGAATAGAGGTTTGAAATTACGTGAAGGTTATGACAGAGTAGTTACCAATAACATCATCCTTAATAACAGTTTGCACCCACATGTTTGGTACACCAATAGTGGCGATGTGTTTAAAAACAACATTGTATTTGGTGCTTACCGACCTGCCATAATGAATAAAGTAATTGCTGCTGATGGTAAATGGGGTAAAGCCATTGATTCAAATTTATTTGTTTGTGATACGGCTCAAATGCGTCGGTTTTTCAAAAATGGATGTGATAGTAATTCTATCGTTGGTAATCCTTTGTTTGAAAATGAAGCAATCGGTAATTATCGGGTAAAATCGAATTCACCTGCTTTAAAAATAGGCTTCAAAAATTTTGAAACCAAGCAATTTGGTGTACAAAGTGCCAAGCTAAAAGCTATTGCAAAACAACCGGTGTTACCTCAAGTAACTATCAATTTAATGGCTGCATCTGCCAATAAAACCAAAGTAATAAAATGGATGGGTGCTACATTGTATGAGCCTAAAGGCGATGAATTATCTGCCTTTGGTGTAGGTTTTAATGAAGGTGGCGTGGCGCTTACGCAAATTGAAGCCAATAGCAGTTTGTTAAAATTTGGTTTTAGGTCTAGCGATATTATCCAAGCTATTAATGGTGTTGCCATAAAAACTATCGCCAACTTCCAGCAAATTTTGAGTAAGTTATCAACCAAAGAAGAAAGCTATTTATTTGAGCTTGTTCGTAATCAACAAAAGCAAAAATTGGTCATCAAAGCACAGTTAAAACAGCCGGAATAAGATGAAAAAATATACATTGATTATTGTCTCTTTGTTTTGTGTTAGTTTGTCATTTAATAACAAATTACAAGCACAGCAATCGCTGAAATTGCTTTACAATGAACCTGCTGACAATTGGGTAGAAGCATTGCCGTTAGGTAATGGTAGAATTGGTGCAATGGTATATGGTCAGCCATTGGAAGAAAAAATTCAACTCAATGAAGCTACTTTTTGGTCGGGTTCGTCACATAATAATTTAAACGATAGTGCTTCATTTTATTTAGATACCATCAGGCAATTACAATTTCAAAAGAAGTTTAAAGAAGCTGAATTACTGTGCAACAAATACATGTTATCGCCTAAAGCTCAGGGCATGATTTATGAACCTGTTGGTAATTTTGGATTTCAATTAACTACTTACGATGGTTATTCCAACTATTCTAGAAATCTGGATTTAGAAACAGCTATTGCAACAACTAGTTTTCAAATAAAAGAGGTTCGGTATAAAAGAGAAGTGTTTGTATCGTACCCAAATCAGGTAATGGTGGTGAGAATTACCGCCAATAAACCTGCAAGCATAAGCGGTACATTTCATTTTGAAACCATGCAAGAAGCGGTGTTATCAGGTATTGATAACAGCACTATTCAAATGTCTATGATTTCACCTAGCCATGAAAGTATAAAAGGCGGTGTTAAATTAAATGCTTATGCAAAAGTTACTAGCGAAAAAGGGCATTTGGCAAAAGTAGGGTCAGCAATTGTTGCCAATAAAGCTGATGCTATCACCATCTACATTTCTTTACGAACAAACTTCAAATCTTACAACGATTTATCTGCCAACCCAGCATTGGCATTAGCCGATGTACAACAGGCGGCTACAAAAGGCTACAATGCGATTCTTCAAGAACATCTTAACGATTATCAGCAATATTTCAATCGTTTGAAGTTTAGTTTAGGTAGTTCTAGAGTAGAAGAATCGCCTATTAAAGAACGATTGAAAAATTACGAAAGAGATACCACTTTGCCCGTGTTGTTGTATCAATTTGGAAGATATTTAATGATTGCAGGTTCTAGACAAGGCGGTCAGCCTTTAACCTTACAAGGCTTATGGAACAATCGTTTACGCCCTTCTTGGGATAGCAAATACACCATCAATATCAATACGCAAATGAATTATTGGCCGGCGGATGTTACCAATCTATCTGAAATGCAAGAACCGTTGTTTAGTATGATAAAAGATTTGAGTGTAACAGGTGCGGAAGCCGCTACCAAAATGTACAAAGCCAAAGGCTGGCTGGCACATCACAATACCGATTTGTGGCGTACAACAGGTATGGTAGATGGTGCTCAATGGGGTATGTGGGTTACTGGTGGTGCTTGGTTAGGCTTGCATGTATGGCAACATTATTTGTATACTGGCGATACTGCTTTTTTAAGAACTAATTATCCCATCATTAAAGGGATGAGCGAATTTTTATTAGACTTTTTAGTGAAAGAACCCGAGCATGGTTATCTAGTAATTGCCCCTTCTATTTCACCTGAAAATTCGCCAAAAGTCAATAAAACGGCAAGGGTAAATTATGGTTGTACCATGGATAATGAATTGATAGCCGATGTGTTTGATGCTACCGAAAAAGCTGCCAAAATAATTGGTGTTACCGATAAAGATTTATTGCCAAAAATAGCTGCTGCTAAAAAACAATTGGTTCCATTACAAGTAGGTCAATATGGGCAGTTGCAAGAGTGGATGTGGGATTGGGATGTGAACAATGAAGACCAGGCTCATGTATCGCATTTATATGGATTTTATCCTTCTAATCAAATCAGTTACAATCGTACGCCATTATTAGCTACAGCAGTTCGTAATTCTTTGTTGCAAAGAGGTGATAAAAACTACGCAAGTTGGGGCAGGGCTTGGCGTGTTAATTTATGGGCAAGATTACACGATGGGGAACAAGCTTTTTATTTTATTAAAACATTATTACGTCCGGCAGTAACGCAAGTAAATGGTGGCAGTTTGCCCAATTTATTCAGTAGTATTGGGCCAATCGGCAACAATATTTTTCAAATTGAAGCCAATTTCGGATTGACGTCTGGTATTTCTGAAATGCTGTTACAAAGTCATGATGGTGCTATCGAAATTTTACCTGCATTGCCAAAGGCTTGGCCCAATGGAAAAATACAAGGTTTAAAAGCAAGAGGTGGTTTTACAGTGGATATAGAATGGAAAGAAGGAAAGTTGATACATCTATCCATCCATCCTAGTGTCAGTGGTGTTTGTAATGTACGTGTACCCAATGCTATGAAACCCGTTGGTGAAGTAAAATTATTAACCAATAAAAAAATGGCAGTTAATTCGTTCAATCAATCGCCATCTATTGTACCACCTTTATTTGCAAAAAATTTACAACTTGATGCTTTACAACTACCTAAATCAATGCTATTAAGCTTTAATGCTCAAAAAGGTGTTGCTTATGAATTTGAAATGCCTTAAACAGTATGGTTTCAATTAAAACGAATGTTATGAAATGTTTTTTTAGTACAGTGCTATTTTTTTGTTATACACCATTTTTTGCCCAAATCAATAAAGCCTCATTTAGCTTTATGAAGTACAGTGGCAACGATGTTTGTTTTCAACAAAAAATAAATCCTGCAAAGCAATATCGCAATCCCATTTTGGCAGGTATGTATCCGGATCCTAGCATTTGCAGACGTGGCGATGATTACTTCTTAATCAATTCTTCTTTTAGTTACTTCCCTGGCATTCCAATTTTTCACAGTAAAGATTTGGTGAACTGGAAACAAATTGGCCATGTACTCGATAGGCCTGAACAATTAAAACTTGATGGCTTAGGAATGTCGGGTGGTGTATATGCACCGGCTATTGAATACAACGAAAAAAATCAAACATTTTATGTTATCAATACAGTGGTAGGTGGTATTGGCAATTTTATTGTAAAAACCAAAGACCCTTTTAAAGGCTGGGGCAATCCAATTGCTTTGCCCGAAGTAAAAGGTATTGACCCTTCTATTTATATAGATGATGATGGCAAAGGCTACATCGTTTGTAGTCAGGCTAGCCCCAAACCACAATGGTCTGGACACACAGTTATTTGGATGCATACTTTCGATTTTGCCAACGATAAAGCATCTGCTGAACGAACAATAATTGTGGATGGTGGTCCCGATACAGCACAGCACCCCCGTTGGTTAGAAGGGCCACATATTTACAAAGAAAAAGGGTATTACTATCTCATGGCTGCTGAGGGTGGCACACAATCAGGCCATAAAGAAGTGATTTTTAGAAGTAAAAATGTAAGTGGTCCTTATTTACCTGGCCCAAACAACCCCATTTTAACACAACTTGGATTGCCTGATAGTAGATTAAATAAAGTAACGAATGTCGGTCATGCAGATATGATTAAAACACCCAAAGGCGATTGGTGGGCAGTTTTTTTAGGATGCAGACCTTATGCCGACGACCAATTTAATACCGGACGAGAAACGTTTTTACTACCGGTACAATGGGTAAATGATTTTCCAGTGATAGTAGAAAAAGGGGCGGCCGTTCCTTCAATTGTGAATAAGAAAATTGCACGAATATCACCTCAATATTTAAATGGAAATTTTACTTGGATAGATGAATTTAATCAAAATCAACTTGGTTTAAAATGGAATGCTATACGAACTCCCCGAAACAATTGGTGGACAATTGCTGATGAAAAATTATACATCAATGTTGTAGCAAAAAGCATCAGACAACTAGAAAATCCTGCCTTTTGGGGTATTCGTCAGCAGCATTTGAATTATGAGGCAGAAACAGTACTCGATTTTGAACCTCAAAGCAGTAGCGAATTTGCCGGCATGGCATATGTCCAAAACGAAAAAAACTATTTGGTACTTGGTAAAACCCTCATCAATAATCAACCTACGCTTGTGCTTCAAAGTGTTAACAATGGCATACACAACATTGTGGCACAAAAAAGTTTGTCTGCAATGGATGCGAAACAAGCAGTAAACTTAAGGATTACAGTCCGTGAAGGTAAAGCCAATTTTTTCTATAGTATGGATAAAAATGGCAATTCTTTATTAGTGGCAAAAGATATAGACGTTACCCATTTGAGTACCAAAAAAGCCAAAGGTTTTATAGGTGCTTACATTGGTTTGTATGCTACTGCTTTAAGTTATTGATAAGCTAACTTTAATCAAATAAATATTTTATCGAAAAAGTATTTATTTTTTGATAGTCAATTTTAAATATAAACTAAAAACGAAGAAGGTGAAACGAAACATTCTATGCTTAATCTTAAACTGTCTGTTTGTTTTTACAAATGGTCAGCAAAGCCTGCTTGATGCATACAATGTGGTTTGGCATACCCCAAGTATGAATTCAAGCGAATCAATGCCTTGCGGCGGAGGCGATATTGGCTTAAATGTGTGGGTAGAAAATGGCGATATTCTTTGCTACCTTTCTAAGAGTGGAGCCTTTGATGAAAATAATGTTTTCCCAAAACTTGGACGTGTGCGTGTGCAACTATCTCCGAACCCTTTTGATAAGGGCGATTTTTTTAAACAAGAACTGAAACTGAAGGAAGGTTTTGTTGAGATAACGGGTAAGAAAAACGGACTAACTGTCAACGTTCGCTTTTGGGTAGATGTTTTTCGACCCGTCGTGCACATCGAAACCTCGGGTAATAAACCATTCAACACTACAGC
>JACCDS011037925.1_pt1 | contig 14067 bp, 13 predicted proteins | sample 7446441 | NCBI WGS metagenome assembly JACCDS01 (sample SAMN15323445, study PRJNA562643) | freshwater metagenome | isolation source: river surface water | place: USA:Blue River Watershed | collected 2017-08-17 | reverse complement strand
CTGGCATGTTACTGAATGTACATGTTGAACTGGCCAAAGCAGAAGTGGTGCAAATCGCTGAAAAAGCCGTGATGCCACTGCAAAGCAAACATTATGTATTTGTGGTAGAAGCTGCAGATAAAGTTCGTCAGGTTGAAATCATTCCCGGCCAGCGTTTACCCGGCCTGGTTGAGGTTATTTCGGGCCTCAAAGTCGGCGATGAAATTGTCACTGAAGGCAGCCAGAAGCTGCGTACCGGCGTGGCGATCACGCGGTCGGAGCCTTAAACCATGCTGCTGTCTGATCTGTCTGTCAAACGTCCGGTTTTCGCGACCGTCATTAACCTGGTGCTGGTTATCTTCGGCATCGTCTGTTTCAGTATGCTACCGCTGCGCGAGTATCCGGATATCGATTCGCCAGTAGTCACCATCAGCACCGACTATCCTGGCGCTTCTGCTGAAATTGTTGAATCGAAAATTACTCAGCCGCTGGAAGATTTGATCAGTGGTGTCGAAGGTATCATCAATATCAGTTCCAGTAGCCGCGTCGGTCGCTCCAACGTCATTATCGAGTTTAATGTCAACCGCGATATCGACGCCGCCGCTAACGATGTACGCGAGCGCGTGTCGAGAATGATGGAACGCCTGCCTGATCAGGCCAGACCGCCGCAAGTGGTCAAAGCCAACGGTGACGATGACACCATCGCCTGGTTTTTACTCAACAGCGACACCATGACCAATCTTGAACTCACCGACTACGCCAACCGTTATATCGTCGAACGGTTTTCAGTGGTCGATGGCGTGGCAAGGCTGCAAATCGGTGGTGAGCGCAAGTATGCGATGCGCATCTGGCTGAATAAAGATGCGATGGCGTCGCGAAATGTCACAGTTGCCGATATTGAAAACGTGCTGCGCAATGAAAACGTCGAATTGCCGGCCGGCAACGTCAAGTCCGCTGACCGCGATTTTATTGTTCGGGTGATCCGCACCTATAAAACTCAAGACGATTATCGCCGCCTGGTGGTGAAAAAAGGCGACAACAACTATTTAGTGCGGCTTGGTGAGATTGCTGACGTAACGCTGGCTTCAGAAAATGAAGAAAGTGAATTCAGAAGCGACGGCAAAAACGTGCTCGGCATCGGCATTATTAAACAGTCCAAAGCCAATACGCTGGATGTGGTGCGCAACGTCAGAACTGAAGTGGATCGGATCGCCGCCAGTCTGCCGGCCGGAACCACCATTGTACCGGGTTACGATTCGTCATTGTTTATTGCCGAATCAATCCACGAAGTCTATGTCACGCTTGGTATTGCCATGGTGTTGGTGGTCCTGGTGATTTTTGCCTTTTTAGGCAGCGTCCGCGCCACTTTTATTCCTGCAATCACTGTTCCCGTCGCCCTGATCGCGGCAGTAACGGTGCTGTATGCGCTCGATTTCTCAATTAACCTGCTGACGCTGTTGGCTATGGTGCTGGCGATTGGTCTGGTGGTCGACGATTCGATTGTCGTGCTGGAAAACATCTACCGGCGCATTGAACAAGGTCAGCCGCCACTGCAAGCGGCATATTATGGTAGCCGTGAAGTCGGCTTTGCTGTGGTTGCGACCACTCTGGTGCTGATCGCGGTGTTTGTACCTTTGGTCTTTATGCAAGGTGATTTAGGTAAACTATTCACCGAATTTGCGCTGGCGGTTGCTGCAGCGGTGGCATTTTCAGCGATTGCCGCTCTGACGCTTTCGCCAATGCTGTGCAGCAAGATGCTCAAAGTGCAAAAGGAAAAACGGGGCTTTAGTTTGTTTATCCATCGTGCGATGGAAAAAGTGGAAGCCGGTTATCTGCGTCAGCTGCAAGTAGTCACGCGTGTACGTTGGCCAAGTTGGCTGGTGCTTGCCAGCTGTATTGTGATTAGTGTGTTGCTGCTGAAATTGCTGCCATCCGAGCTGTCTCCGCAGGAAGACCGCGGCACATTTTTTGTCATGATGAGCCCAGCTGAAGGCGCTAGTTACCAATCCAACCAACAAAACATGCGGCTGATTGAAGACATTCTGCTGCCCTACTACGAAAAAGGCGAACGGAACCGGTTGTTAATTCGGGTGCCCGGTTTTGGCAACAGCGGCGGTATGGCGATTGTCGGCAGTGAAAACTGGCACAACGGTCAACGCCGCACACCAGAGCTGATGCAGGAAATAGGTCAGAAGCTCAATGGTCTGACCGACGTGCGCGCCTTCACCAATATGCGCAGTGGCCTGACCGCTGGACGTGGCGGTGGTGGCGGCGGACGGCCGGTGCAATTTGTTATTCAGGGCAATACCTATGAAGAGCTGGCCAAATGGCGTGACATTGTGCTGGCCAAAGCGCGGGAAAACCCGAACTTACAAATGCTCGATCATGATTACAAAGAAACAGTGCCACAAATTCTGGTCGAAATTAACACCGAACGCGCGGCGGATCTGGGCATTTCGGTCGGTGTAGTCGGCCGGGCGTTGGAAGCTATGCTGGGCGGCCGCCGCGTCACTACTTTTCTTGACCGTGGTAAAGAATACGACCTCATTCTGGAAGGCGCCGATTCAGATTTCAGCGATCCAACCAGTATCACCGGCGTTTATGTGCGCTCCACTGGTTCCAACAAGCTAATTCCATTGGACAATCTGGTGACGCTAAAAGAAGAAGCGACATCATCGACACTGAATCGTTACAACCGGATGCGCGCTATTACCATTATGGCCAATCTGGCGCCAGGATATAGCCTCGGTGAAGCATTGGAATACCTGGAGGGCGTAGTACGAACAGAAATCAAAGACGTCGGCGGTATCGATTACAAAGGCGAATCACTGATGTTTAAAAACAGCGGTGAGTCAACCATCCTGATTTTTGCTTTGGCGCTGATCATCACTTATCTGGTGATGGCTGCACAGTTTGAGAGCTTTATCCATCCGTTTGTCATTATGCTGACAGTACCGCTGGGCATGGCAGGAGCGCTCGGCGGGCTCTACTTGGCCGATATGACATTGAATATCTACAGCCAGATTGGGTTGGTGATGATCATCGGTTTGGTGGCGAAAAACGGTATCCTGATTGTTGAATTTGCCAACCAGCTACGGGATGCGGGTATTGAATTCACTGCGGCTATACATCAGGCTGCAGTCCAACGTCTGCGACCTATTACGATGACAGCCTTTACCACTGTGATGAGCAGTATTCCGTTGATTATCACCTCAGGTCCAGGCTCGGAAAGCCGGATGGTAATTGGTATGGTCATTTGTGCTGGTGTTGGCTTTGCCACGCTGCTGACCTTGTACATAGTGCCGGTCGCTTATGTGGCGCTGGCGCGCAACACCGGTTCACCACAGGATATCGCCAAAGCGCTGGACGCTATGGCGACGCCAAAAGACTAATCCTGTTATTGGCCACCCGCCGTGTGCTCGGCGGGCTGGGCCTTGCGTTGAATATTTGTTACTATCAGCGCATTGTTTTCCTAGGCTTTGCCATAGCCCTTCTTTTCGGTGCAGCATTCAATGACTGACACGTCGGTGTTACTGCAATGCCAACAAGTCCAACTGCAACTCCCCGGCGGATTCGTACTTGGGCCACTCAGTTTTGCCCTGAGCGACGGCAAAATCTATGGATTACTCGGCGCAAACGGCGCCGGTAAATCGACTTTATTACAAGTGTTGGCCGCACTGAAATCACCCAACCAAGGCCAGGTGCTGTTACAGCAACATCCGCTTCAGCAACTCGAACCAAACGCCCGCGCCCGCCAATTAGCCTATTTAAGTCAGCAACAACCCCCCACGGATATGACAGTGCAGCAATTGCTGCAATTAGGCTTAATGCCGCATAAAGCATTGTGGCAAGCGGATAGCAGTTCAGACAAAGCCGCGATGCAGGCTGCTCTTAGTCAGGTTGGTCTTGCGGACAAAGCAGCGGCTTTGCTACGTCACTTGTCCGGTGGTGAGCAACAACGTGCCCATCTGGCCCGGGTGTTGGTGCAACAGGCCCGCATATTATTGCTTGATGAACCAGTCAATCATCTGGATATCCGCTATCAGCATCAGTTACTGGCGACGTTACGCAGCAGTGGCCTGACTGTGCTTGCCAGTTTTCATGACATTAATCTGGCTGCCGCCTATTGTGACGAATTACTGATGCTACAGCATGGGCAGCTGCTGGCGGCTGGCACTCCTGCCGAGGTACTGCAGCCTCAACTGCTGGAACAGGTGTATGGTCGGCCTTGTATGGTTGACCAAAGCCCGTTTGGCCAGCACTGCCGCGTAACTTTTGCCCCGGAGCGCCGATGACCCGTCACCGCGTGTTGCAGCTATTACTTTTAGCGGGGGCATTGGCTGTCAGTGTACTGACGGCCCTGCACATCGGCGTGGTCGATTTGCCGCTCTGGTCACTGTTGACCGGTCAGGCGACTGATCCCCTGCCACAGCAAATATTCTGGCAATTACGCTTGCCCCGCGTGATGCTGGCAGGACTTGCTGGCGCAGCCTTGGCACTCTGTGGCGCATTGCTACAACTGCTAAGCCGCAACGAGCTGGCCGATCCGTATTTATTTGGTGTAGTGTCCGGCGCCTCACTCGGCGCCACTATCAGTAGTTTGTTGTTCCCGGCGCTGGCACTGGCGTTACCAGCATCGGCTTTTGCCGGTGCCCTGATCGCGATCTTGTTGGTGCTGACACTGGCGCAACGAGCCACAGCGCAGGGGATGCAATCCCTCAGCACCTTATTGCTGACCGGTCTTGCCGTGTCGTTTTGTGCCAGCGCAATCGCCAGTTTATTGCTGTATCAGGCCGACAGTTTTGCCGCCAATCGGATTATCTTTTGGTTAATGGGCAGCCTCAGCCACGCAGACTGGCTGGCCGTAAAGCTACTGGCGGTCGCACTGCTCGTAACCATAGTCGTCTGTAGTCTTGGTCGCCGCCAACTGATGGCGCTGGCGTGGTCAGACGATATGGCAAAAAGTCTCGGGGTGGCTGTTTCGCGCTGGCGCCTGCTGTTGCTGCTACTTTGTGCCTTATTGACCGCTGTGGTGGTCGCTTACTGTGGCGGCATTGGCTTTGTCGGGCTGATGATCCCACATCTGATCCGGCTTATGTTCGGCGGCCAGATCCTGACGTTGTTATTTGGCAGTGCGCTTGGCGGCGCGATTTTTCTGATCTGGGTCGATACCGTCGCCCGTAGTGCGCTGGCACCACAAGAATTGCCTATTGGCATTCTGACCGCATTATGCGGCAGTGCGTTTTTTCTGTTGTTATTAAGCCGACGCCGGAGTCCAAATGAGTAATGAAGTACCTGTACCGGAAGAAAAAACCGGTCACCAGAAACGCCAGCAAAAACTGAAAGAACAGGTTGATGCCCGCATCGCCAGCGCCACTATCGATAAAGGCTTACTGTTGGTGATCACCGGTAATGGCAAAGGTAAATCGACCGCCGGCTTTGGCGTCGTAGCGCGCGCTACCGGTCATGGTCAGAAAGCTGCCGTCGTGCAGTTTATCAAAGGCGGCTGGGAGTGCGGTGAGCGCAACCTGCTGCAGCAACACGGTGTGCCTTTTGCGGTGATGGCGACCGGCTTTACCTGGGATACGCAAAACCGCGAAACCGATAGCGCTGCGGCACAGCTAGTCTGGCAACAAGCCAAGCAGTTTTTGCAAGACCCGGCACTCAAGCTGGTATTACTCGATGAGCTGACCTACATGGTCGCGTATGACTACATTGCGCTCGATGACGTTTTAGCCGCGTTGCAAAATCGGCCGGCCACCCAACATGTGGTGATCACCGGTCGGGGCTGTCATCGCGCTTTGCTTGAGCTGGCCGATACCGTCAGTGAAGTACAGAATATCAAACACGCTTTTGACTCTGGGGTTCGCGCGCAACAGGGAGTGGATTGGTGATGCGCCGGGCCGTCACAGCGCTATTGTTGCTGTTGTGCGCGTCACCGGCATTGGCTGACCAGAGCCCCCGTTTAGTCGTGTTAGCGCCACATCTGGTCGAACAGCTGTACAGTATCGGCGCAGGTGGCATGATTGTCGGCACCGTCGAACATGCCGATTATCCGCTGGAAGCGTCAGCCATTCCCCGGGTTGGTAACTACGCCGGGTTGCAACTGGAAAGTATTCTGGCACTCAAACCAGATTTGGTGCTGTTTTGGCAAAGCGGCAGCCCAGCCTCTGAAATCAACCAGTTACAACGGCTTGGCATTCGCACTGAAGGCTTTGAAGCCAAAACACTGGATGATATCGCTGCAGATCTGGAACAGCTTGGTCGCCTGACTGGACAACAAGCACGAGCCAGTCAACAGGCTAGCGCTGTAAGATCACGCCTGGCGGCGCTGCGCCAGCAATATCAGCAGAAAAAAACTGTGCGGGTGTTTTACGAATTATGGGATGAGCCGCTGTCGACCATTGGGCCTGGTGCCTGGCCCTCGCAGGCGTTGCGGCTGTGTGGCGCGGAAAATATCTTTGCCGACGCCACCGCAGCCTATCCGCAAGTCAGCGCTGAAGCGCTGCTGCAGCGCCAGCCAGATTTGATTGTGCAGCCAGTATCGACCACAGAACCACGCCACCTGACGGACTACACCAAACGCTTTGCCAGCCTCAAAGCTGTACAACTACAACAACGGGCACAACCGAATGCCGACTTATTGCACCGAGCAACAATCCGCACCCTTGATGGCGTAGCCGAACTGTGCCAGCTGATAGACCAGAGCCGGCAGTTTTATGCGACAAAGTCTGGCGTCTCGCCACAGCCTCTGCCGCGATAAAACACCAACACATTAGCGACAGGCGTAAGTTGCCAATGCTTTTTGTACGGCAAGGATATTGCCGTCTTTACTGAAGGTTTTACGCAATGGCTCCGTCGTGCTGCTGAGCCAAATGACCAATTCTGATTCCAAATCAAAGTGACCTTTGGTTTCCGCGCTGAACCGCACAATCGAGCGGTAAGGCACGGACATATATTCTTTCTTTGAACCGGTAATGCCTTGTTTATCAATCAGGATCAAACGCTTATTGGTAAACACAATCATATCGCGCAACAACTTGAATGCTTGTTCTGCTTGCTCGCCGTCGGCCAGTAAGCTGGCCAGTTCGGCTTCAACTTCGGCCACATCAATTGCACCGGCATTCCCTAATAATCCACTGAACAACCCCATCTGAACTCCTTTATCATCAATGCCTTGCCACTAAGGCGTTGTCCAGCATAGAGTCAATGCTCGCGGCTGACAAGTCAGTAACAACCAATGGTTACGGTAGCAGAATTGCTGCGGCCTGTTGCCCGGCCAAATAGGCATTTTCGACCCGACCGCCCAGACTCCAGTCGCCGGCCAGGATCAATTGTTGGGTCTTGTCCGTCAGCAGTCCAGGCGCGGGCTGCGCCGGGTTAAAACTGGCATACAGCCAGCGATGACACAGTGACTGGCTGACTTCAACTTTTTGGCCAACGATTGTGCTGAATTCCAGTTGAGCTAACGCGACGAGTTCTTCCGGAGTCGCTTCCAGCAACTGCAGACTGGTCTTAGCATTAAAATGTAACAGCCATTGTTCTGTGATACCGGTTCTGCCTGGTTTGGCACTTTGCCGGGCACACCAGCTGAGCGGTCCTTCTTTGACAAAAATACCATCTGCCGGATGTTCGACAGCGCTTTGCAGCTGCAGAGAAACTGCCCAACACGGCAATAAAAGTTCCGGCGCGATCTGCAACGCCAGCGGATGTTCCGCCAGTAACTGGCGGCATTGCTCTGGCGGACAGGTCAGGATCACAGCGTCAAATCCAGGATAGCTGGCTCCTTCCGCCGAGCTTAACGTCCATTCACCACCATGTTTACTACTGAAACTACTCTGACTAAAACTTAGTTCAGTGATTCGGCAGTTCAGGTGCAGCGGCGTGTCGCCCAAGATGGTCTTCACCAGCTGATGCATCGTTGGCGTGCTGACATACCGGCTTTGGCCGTCATGAGATGGCAACAACAAGCCATGCTGCCAGACATAGGGATCAAACTCCCAGCGCTGTACCACGCCTTGTGCCAGCCAGCCCTGCAACGCCTTTACGAACAATGGATGGCGGGCGGTAAAATACTGGGCACCAAAATCTAACGGGTAAAACGGCAGCGCCGCATCGAGCGACTCCACCCGCTTGGACGTCATACGCCCGCCCGGTCCGCGCGCTTTGTCAAACACCACTACTTCAGCACCACTCTGGCGCAGCTGGTGGGCTGCGCTAGCCCCGGTCATCCCTGCGCCGATAATCGCAACTCGCATTTTTTTCTCCATTTATGTCATCTGTTGGCCTGAGGGTACGTATTAGACTACGCTATCGGGCATTTAGCAGATTGGTTTGGGGATTAAACATGGCACAACTGGCAACTTTTGCAGGCGGATGTTTTTGGTGTATAGAACCTGCGTTTGCGCAAGTACGAGGCGTATCACAGGTGGTCAGCGGTTACATGGGAGGCAGCAGCGCAAACGCCAATTATCGCGCGGTCTGCACTGGCACCACCGGTCATGCTGAAGTGGTCCAGCTTAGCTACGATCCTGCGCAGGTCAGTTTTGAGTTGCTGCTCGGGATGTTTTTTCAGCTGCACGACCCGACTACATTAAACCGACAGGGCAACGACGTTGGCACACAATATCGATCTGAGATCTTTGCCCACGACGAAGTACAGTTTGAAACAGCCCAACAATTCATCCGCACTGCACAAGCGGATTTCAGCGCGCCTATAGTGACAGCCATCAGCCGGGTCAGCACTTTTTATCCGGCCGAATCTTACCATCAGGATTATTTCAATCAGAACCCGCAGCAGTCGTATTGCGCATATCTGATTGCGCCAAAGCTGGCAAAATTCAGCAAAACATATGCGTCTCATCTGAAAACGGCCTCTTCTGCCTGACGAGTTTGTTCTCAGCCTACAGACAAAAAAGCCACCTGAATGCAGGTGGCTTTAACGGTATTAGCGACTCGTTATCAGAACTGCGCCACCTGAATACCAAACATCAGCTCCAGACCAGCCTGCCGGTAGCCATAATCGGTCTGATAACTGCGATTGAGCAAGTTATCGACTTTCAGTTGCAGACGGATTTGTGAGTCCCACTGGTAGGTGGTACCAAGACCAAACAACACGACAGATGCTAAATCCGGTACTTTGGTGCCAAAATTATCACCGGAAAAGGTGCGCGAGCGAAAGTGCGTGTTCAGTCCGACCGTCCAACGTTCCAGTTGATGATCCAGCTGTAAATTGGCCTGATGCCGTGGCCTTTTGCTGAGTTGCTGTTTCTTCACAACATCGCGGCTATTGAGCCAAGTGTAGTTAAATGCCACATCAATATCAGACAAACGCAGACTTTGGCTGTATTCCACGCCTTCAAACTGTGCCAGCTCAACGTTTTCCAGTAACTGATTCTTGCGTTGGATGAGGTTAGTCAAATCTCGCTTAAACAACACCAGGCTGCTTTGCGCGCTCCCATCGATATAATCCAGCCCGATTTCCCGCGATAGTGACTCTTCCGGTTTTAATGCCGGGTTACTGAAGCCCGGCCAGTACAATTCATTAAAGGATGGGACTTTATAGCCCGTCCCTTGGCTCGCCCGAATCTGCAGGGCTTGCGTCAATTGGTAGCCGGCGCCGAGCTCATAACTATTTTCGCCACCATAACCACTGACCTGATCACGCCGGCCAGTGCCGTCCAACAACCAATCGCCAAATTGTGCACTGAGTCCGGCAAAACCACTGCGGTTGGTGCGGCTGTCGATGACGTATTGGCTACCGCTTTTGCGCACTTCTTCCTGATACCAGTTGCCACCAATTAATGCACTGATGTTGCTGGTCAGGGCAAACTGGCTCTGGCCGTCCACTTCGTCACGTTGAGTGCGAAACAAACTTTCCGCCGCTTTGTTGCCATAGTTCAGGTCATCATCAAGGTTATGCGCCAGTTTCAGCTGGTGCGAACCGCCAAAACCAGAACCTTGCCATTGCAGTTGGTGCATCTCCTGACGCATTTCCGCCTCATCGCCGCCCCAACTATTATCGTATTCATAAACACCATCGTTGATCTGCGACTGCCACTGCCACAAACCAAACTGGTTATCGAGTTCTGCACCGGCTTTAACATAGGTTTGCTCAAAACCGTCTCGGTCCGGGTCGCCATTGACAGTAGCATTAAAACCTTCTGCCATCGCAGTGCCTACAGCACCAAACACTTTGACGTGTTCAAGCTGCTGGCTACCGGACAGATTGGCTTCAGTATGTTTATGGCTACCCGCTTTGGCATTGAACGTCAGATTGTCGCTGCGACGGCTGGTAATGGCGATCAGGCCGCCGAGCGCATCTGAACCATAAAGCGCAGCTTTGGGTCCGCGGATAATTTCAATCTTTTCAATTTGCTCCAGTGGCACCATCGCTAATGATTGATAACCCAATGTCGCAGCGCCGATCCGCACGCCATCTAAAAGCACCAGCGTATGGCCGCTTTTGCCGCCGCGGATAAAAATACTGCTGGTTTGACCGCGTCCACCTTGTCGTAACACGGTCACGCCGGGTACTTGTTGCAATAAAGCAGGCAAATCGCGTACTTGTGCTGCCTCAATCGCCGCGCGATCCAGCACTGTGACGCTGGTTAAGGTGTCACTCACCGGCTTGGCCTGACGGCTGGCGTAGACTGAGATATGTTCAAGGTTAGATTCTGTTGGTTGCGCCAAAGCGCTGGTGCTGGCCACGGCAAGGGCCAGTATAGAAAATTTCGACATGTTGACTCCACTGCACATGCCCGCCGCATGTGGTTGGTTGATGAAATTTTCAGGCCGGTCTCCGGGCTGATCCTGTTGTCGGGGCCGACAGCGACACGTCCCTTCCCATCCGAAGACAGTGGTGGCGTGACGCGACTTTGCTGCTCGAATTTACACGAGGGCATTGCCACAAAATTTACCGTTGCGGGGGCAGCGCTGGATTGAGTCAGAATGACGGACACCAGCTTCCCGTTTCACTGCGAACTAACGCAGCACCTGAAAATGCGCGCTCAGTTTAGCGATGAGCCGAAGAAAGTCAATGAATTCAGCAATCCAGACGGCTACTGCGATTTAACTGAGGGTGAACCTGCTTTGCGCTGCAAAGCAGGTTGTAATGGCAAAGCGGATTAGTCGCGGAAGTTCTGATATTGCAGCGGCTGACCTAAATCAGTTGCGCGCAACAAGGCGATGGCTTCTTGCAAATCATCGCGTTTTTTGCCGGTGATCCGCACTTCGTCGCCTTGAATTGACGCCTGTACTTTCAGTTTGCTGTCTTTGATCAGATTGACAATTTTTTTCGCCAGCTCTTTTTCAACGCCTTGTTTCACTGTCAGCTGTTGGCTGCAGGTCTTGCCAGAAAACTCGACTTTCGCCGATTCAAAGGACCGGATGTCCAGACCGCGTTTAATGGCTTTATTAAAAAACAGGTCTTTCATCTGGGTCAGCTGAGGTTCGGCTTCCGCTTTCATCGTTACAGTGGTTTCTTTGACGCTGAATTCAGCCTGGACACCGCGAAAATCAAAACGGGTCGCCAGTTCACGGTTGGCGTTGTCGACGGCATTCAGCACTTCTTGCTGATCCGCTTTAGAAACGATGTCAAATGTAGGCATGTCGCGCTCCTGATATTCCAAGTTTTTCAACTGGCGATTATACCGTCGTGCACCGTATAATCCGAGTATCTTGGCGTAAAATCAGGTGTTTTTCCGTGCTTCCACTGCAAAAACCACTCGCAGTCTCGTTGTTTTCAGCCTTGCTGGCACTGGCAACTTACGGTTTTCTGAAAGATGTCAGTGGTATTCCATCCAGCTGGATGCCTAATGATAAAGTGATGCATTTGGTGGTGTTCTTCGCACTGACCCTGAGTTTTAAACAAGCTTTTGCCCGCCCTTTTCTACACGCCTTTGTGCTGCTCGCGTTTTACGGCGCGTTAATTGAAGTAGCACAAGCAACTTTTACTAGCCGAATGGGTGATCCACTGGACTGGTTGGCTGATGTCGCCGGTATCCTGCTCGCGGCGGCATTGGTGCGATATTTACCGGCGCATTGGTTCGTCCGCGCTGCACCATGAAGACTTCAACACAACAACCAACCATTGGCATTGTTGGTCAAGGTGCTGTTGGTCTGTTAGCTGCCAGTAAGCTGGCACTGCGGCACTTACCATGCCACCTGCTGACACGAGACCCTGCTCTCTCGGTATTAGTGCTGAATTTCCGGCAACAACAACAGGAACATTCATTGCTGCTGAATTGCCACAAGCCACAGCAGCCAGTGCAACTCCTGCTGGTGCCGGTTAAAGCATTTTCCGTAGGACAGGCGCTGCAACAATGGCTTCCCAGCTGTGCAGCCGACGCCGATATTGTGCTGTGTCACAATGGGATGGGCACGCTGGAGCTTGCGCAGTCGCAGCTGCAAAGCGGTCAAAAGCTCTGGTTTGCCAGTACCACCCATGGCGCATTAAAATCAGGACCGCATCGACTGCAACATACCGGGGTCGGCCGCACCGTGCTGGGGCCCATCAACGCATTAGCCTGTCAATCGTCACCACCCGCAGCTCAACTTGCTGCCGCGCTAGGCCCTCTGCAGGTCGTGACTGATATCCTGCCGGTACTGTGGCAAAAGCTGGCGATTAACGCGGTAATTAATCCGCTGACCGCTCTGCTGATGGTCAAAAATGGCGAGCTGAGCAAACCGCAGTATCGGCGCCAAATCGAATTGTTGATCCACGAATTCTGTTTGGTGGCACAGACCAAAGGCCAGACGTTTGACCCGCAGACGTTGTGTCAGACTGTACTGGATGTCGCAGCAAATACCGCCGGAAATTTTTCGTCCATGCAACAAGACCGGGCGCTTATGCGCCCGGACGAGTTGGAATTCATTACTGGTTTTTTATTAAATGCTGCAGCAGAGGCTGGACTTGCGATCCCGGCGCACCAGCAGCTCTATCAGCAACTGCGCGCCGTCAAACCGGCCTGACCTAGCAGTTTCAGACCTTTTTATACACACCGACATTCTGGTAACCCTGCTCTTTGAGCAGCAACGCCTGCAGCCGGCTCATCACGCCGCGGTCACAATACAGGTAGTATTGTTTTGTTTGGTCCAGACCGGCAAATTGACTGGCGATACGGAAAAACGGTAATTCCTGCACCTGATGACTGTCGAGCTGTAACGGATGCATATCCGTCTCATCGGGCGCACGAACATCTAACACGATGGCATCTGGCGGCAATACAGATTCGGTTGCCACCGTTGTTAGTTGCTGATCAGCCTGATACTCAACAGTGCGGATATCCAGCACTTTGGCCTCAACACTGACTTTTTCCAGAATACTGAAATCAAAGTGTTGCTCAGCCGCCAGCACATCAGCGAGCACTGCATTAATAGTTGGGCTACGTGAAATCACACCACAGTATTCCGGCATCGTTTTCGCCATATCTTCGACACCAATAGCGCGGGCGATATCAATAATTTCTTGTTTATCCTGATAAATCAGCGGCCGCAGGATCAATGTCTCAGTGACCCGATCGATGACATTCAGGTTCACAATGGTCTGGCTGGCAACCTGGCCAATACTTTCACCGGTGACGACGGCTTTAACGTTGAGGCTTTCCGCTACTGTGGCCGCCGCCCGCATCATCATGCGTTTTAACACCACGCCCATCAGTCCTGAAGGGATCCGACTTAAAATTTCATCAACCACCGGGGCGAAGTCAACCGACACAAACTTTACCTTGTGTGACAGGCTGTATTTTTGCCAAATGTAAAACGCCATCTGCCGCACCCCGGTTTCATGGGCGGCGCCACCTAAATTAAAAAACAGAAAATGGGTGCGCAGACCTTTGCGGATCATCAGGTAACTGGCAACCGCAGAGTCAAAACCGCCAGAAATCAAAGACAATACATCCCCCTGGCTTGGTAGTGGAAACCCACCCATACCTTGGTAAATGCGTTTTTTCATCAATAGTTTGTCGCGACGGATCTCAAGTTGTACTGATACATCCGGATTCTTCCACTGCACCCGCGCGATAGGAATATGCTGATTAAGCCCGCCGCCGATATCCCGCTCAGCATCCAGTGAACTGAATTCATGGT
>JACCDS010656653.1_pt1 | contig 14072 bp, 17 predicted proteins | sample 7446441 | NCBI WGS metagenome assembly JACCDS01 (sample SAMN15323445, study PRJNA562643) | freshwater metagenome | isolation source: river surface water | place: USA:Blue River Watershed | collected 2017-08-17 | reverse complement strand
TAGCATACTACAAGCAGGCCCCAAGTCCACCACCTGCCGAACATGTAGTGCACCATAAGTCGGCCCCTAGTCCGCCACAAGTTGAACGTAAAGAGGGCTCGTTATTGCAAACTGCACTTCATGAACAGATGCAGGTGAGCGAGAGCCGTGAGACAGTACGTGAATCAGTGGAGCATCAGCCTACAGTCCCGAGCATCAGACTCACGTCTGTACAAACGACTATCCATCCGTTCCAGATCGATCTCGAGGAGCACCAGAACCTACGTGTGGATGTTGAAACGGCTACCAAACAAGACATTATAACCGGCCCTTGCTCACCGCCCATGCTGTTCAACAGTTCTCGAGCCGCAGGTAATCGCAGTCTCCGCTAACAACGTTAAGATGGTTGCGGCCTGAAACGATTGCAGCGAGCTCCGGTGAATACGGCAGTGCCTCTCTGCTCGGCGCCTCTCTGATAGACTTAACAAGGCCCATCACGGCCTCTCGTTGGGCCTCGGTCAGCCCTATGTAGTCGTCCAGTGCCGCGAAGAGCGTGGCCTTCATTGTTTTTTGTATTGTTGTATGATGGAACCTTATCACCAGGTACCCATTGCGCCTCGACTGGCCCAGTGTTTCATCGACGGTCCTCTTCTTGTTGTAACACTCGAGTACTATCCTCATCACTGGGTTCACATAATCAAGTTGCCCCGAGTCGCAGTCAAGAGCAAATGGAACACCGAGTGTTGCCTCAGCCAATTCCCTAACTCGTTTGGAGAATTGGGTGCCACTAGAACACGTTCTGCAGGCTGGCTGGGCCACGATAAGATCACTTATGTAGTACTTATGAATATGCCCCACAGAGCACTTGACGGCCAACGTTCCAGTATCATAGATATAGCCCTTGTTATCCCTCAACGGGCACATCGGGGGTAGGATCCCGGCCGCTATAGCATCGATCGATGGGGGGACATATGGGGGCTCAGTAGGTGGCGGCACGGTATGCTTGAGTGCGGCTGGCATGGCGGCACGTTTGGATGCTATCATGCGCGTCAAGTTGTCTTTGGTAAGCGTCTTGAGGTCCGCGTATATGCTGCTCATGGTGTATTGAAACAGAGGTATAAAACCTACAAAAAAGAATAGAACCGAGCCCAGGTCAGTCGATCCTGTTCATCCCACGTGGCCTGTCATGATCGTCCTCATATATGGTATCAGTAGGGAGTTTATTGTCCAACCAAGCCTTTACTCCATCGGAGTGCGAGTGTTTGAATACGTTGATTATGGGAGAGTTCCTTCTGATAGAACACGGTTGTTCCCTATCCTCGTCTTGATACTCCACCATGACAACCGTCGGGCCGGCAATGCCAAAGCGCAAGCGTCTTAGGAATGAGTTCCCACTACCACATTTCACTACATTGGCACGGCCTGCCCCATGATCGGTGCCGAACTCCCAGCAGTTATACCTATGACCTTCTACATCTACCCTATATAGGGTACATAGCCCGCCACAGTCAACTGGGAAGAACATCCCGCTGGTTATCTTCTCGGCCGCCCTGCCCAACACGTTAATGTTCACGATGAACCGATGTATCTCTCCGTCCTTCTTCATCAAAGCGTGGATGTAGTCCATGGTAGCTCTGCAGTGTATATGTGTACCATCCTCATATTCAATTTTGAAGTTGGATATCTATCGCCCTACTCATATACGATGCTGCTCGAGATCAAAGACATCAATACCAACGTTATTGCCCCCATTACACAGGCCACTAACGCGTCAGCCAAGTATAGATTGGTAGGGAGGACCACACGCGATTACTTCACCAACAAGATAATCAGCGACTCCACGAACACAGTGATTGCCACAGGGGTTCGCTCAGGCGGCACAGCGGTCAACTTCCCAACCACCGCTCCGACGGCACATCAGTCTATGGTATATGACGGCACAGTATTCGCCTGGGACAACGCCATTAGTGCATCTGGGGCGGCCAATATACTGCTGGTTAGTAAGCGCGGAGACGACACTACGGGCTCGCGAGAGGGATACCCCTTCCTCACTATAGCCGCCGCACTGGCCGAAGCAGAGGCCGGGGACGTTGTTCTTGTATACCCAGGTACGTACTCCGAGAGCTTAACACTGCCGGCCAATGTTGCCATTCGGGGCGTAGATCGTTCTAAATGTATTATATCACTCACTGGGCGCGTAGTGGACACCACGTTGATTACTATGGGGGCCTCATCAGTCCTCTCTAATATCACGCTGAACCTCGCCTCTGCGGTGCACGTGGAGCTTACTGGAGTGGTTTTCCCAGGCACCACATCGGCCACCGCGATGCTCCAGTCGGTCACTCTCACTGTCGACAACTCGACGGCCGGAGTAGGCACATCGGACATCGTGGGGGTCTCTGTTCTGGGCACAGGTGATCCCCCAGAGTCCTTCACTACCATCTCTGACTCTACCATTACAGTGGCTTCAGTGTCCAGCGGGACAAAATCAGCAGTCTCGGCCGTATCAGGCTCAAAGGTGAACATCATGAATACCAATGTCCACTGTACAGGATCCGGCCCAGGTGACTTCATAGGCATTGCCTCAGGGGGCGGTGTGGTAGACACACGGCATACTGTTGTGGCAGGAGATACGACCGATGCAACTGACTCTGGGGCTATCATAGAGACGCCCTCTCGCCGCCAGAGATACCTCCTTAATTTCACTTCAACCGGCCCCATAACCCTCGACACGAACAACAGCTCGATCAGTAGAGTGGTATTCCAGGGGATCATCAAGCAGAACACGTTTGCGGGGACTGCGGGGGCCGTGTTGTTCTCAATAGGGACTGCGTCTGCGCTTGTCGGCTATCTATCTGATGCGTCCTCGGTGGGAAGTAATTCAGCAGTCCCTCGTATTGTATCTACGCCCCCCTTCAATAGCTTCGGAACCTTCGATTTTGGGCTACTCGTTTGGGCTCCAGGGGCCGATCTACAAGTCATCTTCGAGAATGATCCTACCGGCGTCGAGGGAACGCTCGAGGTGATCTGGATCGGCCTTTAATCGAGAAAAAAGAGGAGGGATGCACGCTGGTTGGGGTCGGGTGGTGGACTAGATTATGGTTTGCCCAGAGGCCCACATGTATGTACCATCAGAGATGAAGTGCTGTGTCAATGTCTTGCCTGCAGGGATCAACGCGGATCCAGTCACCTTACACGAGCCGGTATAACCGAGTATGCACAGAGATCCGCTGTTGTTGAACACTGATAGCCACATCGGCTGGCCATCGAGGCCCCCAGTGGTCATATTGACTGTGCCTGATGAGGACGTGATAGTGTACTTGTGCAGGTTGTAGTCAGCTGGGTCAAAGGTCAATGACCCGAGCGTTGTTGATGTTCCTTGGATGAAGGCGGCCATGGGGACGGGATGTTTATATAGTGGTACACACATATTTATATCAAATTACGCGCTCACTCGGCGCCCTATAGGCCATGCCAAGGGCCCTGAATATATCCTCTTCACTTGCCACGGGGATCCTCTTGCGGCCCTTGAAGAGCCCATGCTGGTTCAACAGATAGCCCTTGTTTTTTGCCACTCCACGCATCATGACGTTGAACTCGTAACTACCAGTGAAGTACAAGAGGGCCGCAGGGAAGCTAGCCTTGTCCACGTTCAGAACGTCGATTTGGCGGCATCGGTGGCCCATGTAGAGGAACGTGAACCGCTCTGGGCCGAGACTCAGAGTGGCTATGTAGTGGGGGTCATCAGACAGCTTAAGGGCGAGCTGGTCCAATAGACTAGGCGGACCACACACTAGTATATCAACATCACCACTGTCGGCCAACCCACGTCGATAACTGCCGGTGATCTCGAAGCAAGTGACCATAACATCCTCGCAGGCCGCCTTCACCATGGCCCCCAGAGTGGCCACCTCGGCGCGTGGTATGCGCGTCTTCAGGTCCTCGTAGTATCGCACTCCCCACTTCTGCACAGTAGTCAGTTTGATCTCCCCGCGGCCGACAGCTTGCCGCAGTGAGGCGATCGACTTGACCCCACGCGCGATCCACTCTCTAACGGACGAGGGGCCGGCCCCTAGTATGCCACTTAGGGCCTCAATAGCCGCCACCGAGGCCCTAAGTGTATTCACTTCAGCTATCTGTCCGGTCTCTACGTATTCTCTGATGCGGTCCACTATACCTGGGCCAATACCGCGTCGCCGAGTCTTTATGAAGTCTTCTAGAGTGGCTGCATTGATCTCATACGCGAGGCCCTTTAGTACACTCACCGCCGTCCGCATAGCGCGCTCTCGATACACATCCCCGAGTACCTCGTAGTGGCTCCTCAGTTGTTCAAATAGGGCGATTAGCTCGGCGTTCATATGTATATACCTTGGGTGACTAAAAAAGGTGTCCGTCATACGCCGGTCAATGCCAACGGCTACCGCATATGACGGACTACTTGCCCCCTGCAAACACGTTGTTCATCTCCACCAAGAGGTCGTATATCTCCTCCATGGTCTTCTGTTGATGCTCGAGCAACGAGACCATGATGGGTATCTTCTGATCCCTGTTGGTCTTCCCTCGTAGATCTGCTATAAGCTGAGCCCCTGCCCCTATGGCCGCCTCGACACGTTCAAACTTCCTCATGTATTCATCATCAGTCTCGCTGGCTATGTTATCCATCCCTATATACAAGAGGACATATTTATATGATAAAATTGAATCCCGGGTCCCTATTGGTGTCTAGCATTGACTACGCAAGTAGTCCGTGTGAAACCCGGTTAGGGGCGACTCTTTCCGGTTTTGTTTTTTATGTTCAGTCCTTATATACGACTATGTCAGGCGAGATACGATATACATCTGAATGCGGGGCATGTGGCCCAGCAGTTCAAGCACGGGCATCCTGTACAGGTGAGCTTGGAGACGAATGGTCATATGACGGGTATGGTTCATGTAATGACTGCCAATTCAACTGCGTGAGCTTCGGCTTGCTAGGTAACGCATGTACGGTGGGAACGCGGGCTAAATGCAAGCATGTGTCCTATCTGGGCGATAAGACGGCGTGCTGTCTAGGCCGCGGGTCAGGGGACCCTAAGAAGACATGTAACCCTACTTATAACATCTCTAACCCTGCTTGCGATGGGGCGTATATCGACTATTGCAAGGTGAATGATAGGATCCTCAAGGACCCCATCTGTCAGAACTGGAGGAACGTCCGCCCAGATCAATCAAAGGTCATCCTCAAAGCGTACTGTGCGGCCCACTTAGACGCGCCTGAGTGCAAGACGTGGTGCTCTACTCGTACAGATGGGACATGCGACGATATAGCTGTTGCATGGTGTAAGGAACACCCTGCGGACCCCTTTTGCTCATGTATTAGCTCGCCTCTCACGGACGTTAAGTTCGGCATTAACCCCAAGTGCGTTGATCGCAAGTGTATAGACACAGGCTATATAACCAGCAATATGAGGACCACAGCGTGCCCGGACATCACCAACTGCGAGGTGCAGTCCCTGTTGGAGAACTCAGGAGTTCAACTGGCCGGCGTTACCATCAATCAACAGTGTGGTTCGGGGGCGAGCGCTAGCGTCAACACATCGGAAGCTAGCCCACTGTCCCCCCCTACGGCCCTCCCGACGTTCTCTACCGATATATACCTCATCGTGTTCTTCCTTGTCCTTGCAGTCCTCATCGCCGTGATCTTCGCCGTCCCATGGACGCGTATGTAGGGGAATTAATATCCACTCAGGATCATTGTGGTTGTGTTCATATAGACCATGGGTGGATCCGAATCAAAAACAACTGTATCTAACCTCTCCGCAGTGATCACTGAACTGGTATCTTCTACCGTTCAGTCTTGCGAAGTGGCAGTGCAGCAGAGGCAAGTGCTCCGTGTAAAGAACACCGGCTTCAAGCTGTGGGGGGACTACAAGATGGAACAGCAGACGGAGATCAATGCCAGCTGCTTCAATGACGTCAATAAGCAGACGGATATCCAGAACAAGATCATTGACTCGATCACTCAGGCCTCTAGTGCTTCCAACATAGCGCTCTTGGGGGCCTTTGGATCATCCACAGCGGAGGCCACTGCTAACCTAACCAACATAGTCCGCAATCGCATCACCATGGAGAACATTCAGAAGTCCTATATGGCGATCATGCAGGACCAGGAAGGTATACTAGAGAACGAGGGTGGAGTGATCGTATTTGAGCGCGTGGAGCTGACTCAGGGGGCCAAGGTGTTCGCGGCCGCGACGATCAAAGAGATAAGCAAGGCGGGCATCTTCAGTTCCATATCCACGTATATTGATCAACAGTCATCAGCGACGATGACTAACCCACTGGATTTCATCTCCAACGCCATAGGCTCTGTTGCCTTGGTGATATTCATGGTCATCCTCTTCATCCTTGTTGTTGCCGCAGTGTTCTTCTTCGGTTTACCTTCGTTGTTCTCTACATGAGGTCGTTGATGGACACCAGAGAGTCCCCCAATATGCGGCCAGTACGCTTACTATAGCGCCTCTGGGAGACGTCCTCGGCGAACCTCACATTCCCGCTATTGGGCCGGCTACGTAGGGGGCTTGGTGGGCCGCGCAGGGCCCCATATGGTGTGCTGTCTGGCGGGCCCATAGGCCGACTATGCGGCCGTCTCCAGTACGTCAAGCAGTATATAACGATGATGACAACGATGAACAGTACTAGCTCCTCTCCCATGTGTATGTCAATGTCCTATACTTGCGAACTCACTATAAATCTGTTTTTTTGGCACAGAGTACTCTGTGTACTCATGCCACACGTCGTTCTTGATCATCTGCTCGTAAGTAGGTATCTCGCCCTCTATCTTGCGTATGTGCTCAGTATGATACTGAACGTAAGACCTGTTGGGCTCTAGTGATTGGAGTAGCTTGTCCACGTAGTTTGGCTTGTCCCCCGCCACATGGCGCAGGCGGAAGTGTATCCAGTGAAACAACAGCAGCAGATCGTTCTGTGCCCTGAAGTACATCCTCTCTTTGTCCTCTGTGGCGTTTGACACGATCCCCTCTTCGGGCAGTGAAGAGAACCCAAAGTCTATTATCTTGGCCACTATGCCGAAGTATGGGACAGTGTACTTGGTGCCCGCGATGTTGAACACCATGAACTTAGGGTCATTGGACTTGAACCGGTACGAGGTGTCGAACTTCAGCATGATGTTCTCAGTATGGAGGTCGAAGTGTCGGAAGCCCGGATAGATGGTGGTGATCGCGTACATGGTATACACTATCTGAAACAACAGGGACTTGAACACGACGATGTTAATCGGCGAGTTGGTCCCCTTATGAAGGTACTCATCGAGGGACATATCGCACATGTCCAGTACAAGGAACGCGTACTTGTCGTGGGCCAAGTCGTTCTTTATCAGGTCGTTATAGCGGCACAGCTGTGTTATGACGTCGTACTCAGGTGAGCTGTCATGTTCATTTGACTCCGTACAGTCCGTCTTCTTTGTTATGAGACCCTCTAACCCAGTGCAAATACGGGAGTACACCAACTCGATGATACAGGGCGAGATGTTCCGCGCCACGATCTTTTCGTTGAATATCCTCAGTATGTTCATCTCGGCATCGATGTGGGGTATGACGGTGTCGGGCGGGGCCCCATAGATCTCAATGGCCGTCTTGCGGTAGAAGCACATCTTGGTCAAGAATCGGACTCCACCTACGTCGCATAGGTAGAACCTACTCATGCTTATCCCCTTATATGGAAGCACTTGCACGATGGATGATATGAAGTTAGATAGGTCCGAGCAGTCAAACAGGTTATTGGCCGTTATCTTCTTCTTGATGGTTCTCTGGGACATCGTTATATATCCCCCGACCAATATAAAAATTGAATAGTGTACCGATGTAAGGTACTAACCTCAAGACTACACAGCAGTGTTCATGATAATCTTCATAGTACCAGAGGGCGCGAATGTCTACAAGATCATAGCTGGAGAGATGCTCAACATCGAGTTATCGGCACTCCGGTTCGTTGATGGAGAACAGGTTGATAACGTTGTCAATGGGTACCCACGCATAGCCCATGATGGCAAGTTGGACATATTCAGGGCCACCTCCGGTTACATATACGTGCCCATGGGCACCGATATAGACGACTTCAAGTGCCGATTAGTGGAGGCCTTGGCGCCCCTAGAGGCCCCGTTAGATCTATTCACGGCCTACTCTACTATGTTCGTGAACTACTGTACTAACATCAAGGGAGTGTCGGATAACACAAATAAGACGGCCATCTCCGATGAGGACACGAAGCCTCACAAGAAGCTCTGCCGTAGGTTATTCACTGGTTGCCTCGGCCTATGCACGACACCCGCTCGCTTCATATGGTGCATCGTGCCGATCAACCACTTTGACCCAGAGATCTCCTCTGCTAACCTTGAAGATCCCATCTCAAGGCACGTGTCCAGCATATTCTGGGACAGGGACAACATATGTTCCATGCCCCACAACACTGTAACGTTTGAGTTCTCAACCAACATGCTGACGGGTTACCGCCAGATCTACGACGAGCACTTCACGTTAACCACTAAGGGCCACCCCCTTACAATAGAGTTGTCGGACTACTGGGCCAACAATACCCCCTCGGTCAAGGCCTCTAAATACCTACGCGATGTGCCGGTCGATCTCTATGTGGGGGACTATAAGGCTTTTGATTTGCAACCCGTGACCTCTTGGGAGGACGATACCGTTATGCCTGGCTATGTATGTGTGGCGTGCCGCAGTCGGCTATGGGGCGACAACTACGTGATCTCGAAGCGCGCTTATCTGCCGGTAGCGATGTGCCCCATGTGCTTCCATAGTATACCTCTGGAATCCAAATTAGTGAGCTCGCCGTCCTGTGTGTATCGAGTTACGTTCCCTATCGGAGTAGGGGATATGATGATCGCCAAGGGCGTCCCTGCGGCCAAGCGAGATCTATATGAGGAAGTGCTGCGGGGCTTCAAGATCCGCAAGACCATGATTGGCGATACGAAGTGTATATACGTACTCATCGGGGACAGATACGCCGCCTTTGAGGACATCAATGACTATCTATATACAAGACTATCCACTGATCCGGAACTGCTCGGACGCAAGATACTCACGGTGGACTTGATACGATAGTAGTATCGATAACAGACCACTCTTTTTTGCCCCCCAGGTGTGCACTGAGTAGTCCACTATGGGCCGCGACTTGGGGGTGCAAAAAAGGTCGACTGGGCGACGAGACGACCCCCATCGGTTACTCATCTCTTCTTCCATTTGTGGCCACAGAGTACGCACTTGATAGCTAATGATGTGTCCTCATCTGCCGACCTCCCTTGATATCCTATGGGGATGGTCTCGTTACCCTTGCATTTTGGGCAGATGTGGGCCCTAGATACCTTGAGTGCCACCTTCTGGTTCTGCCTTAGTTTGATCATCTCCCTCTCGCACTTGCTCGCCTCTGGGCACAGTTCAAACGATGTATAACGCCCCACATCGACTGCCTTTATCTCACCACTGATGATCCTGTCAATAAGATAGGATGAGCCTACTGAGCCGTTCACGTCCAGGTTAGCTAGCAGCTTGTGACAAATGATACTATAGCGGCTCACGAACCGAGCGTCCGTGAACATCCTATCAATACCCTCTATCACGCACTCGTCGATGGTTATCGCGAAGCAACCGCGCTCCATATGACGTATCAGTCTATCCCGCACATCAGCCCCCAGAGCCATCCATGCAGCATACTGTTCGCAGACCTCGCGAAAGCAGGCGTGCATCTGAAGACGTGGTGATGAGATCATCCTCGATTAACCTCCATGTATTCACTGTTGAGTATTCAATTATGGACATAAAAACAGCTTAAAGTCCACTGTTGGGCATCAGGTGCTGCCTAGTGGTCTTCGTATCGAACCTTATATACTTAAGCTGATCAATCACTGTTGCGAGCATTGTTCCTAGCTCATTTACACTCGAGGTGAGCCTCTCGAGTCGTTTATTCAGTGCGTCCTGTGTTTTCACTATGGAGGCCAACTGTCCCTTGACTGTCGACATGTCGGTCATTAGGTCATCTGTGTTAGCTTCGATGATAGTGGTAGTGTCTTGTATTGTATGTATCCGTTCATCAGTACTGGGAGGCGGTGGCCTGATGGGTTCGATCAGCTCATCTTGTTCATCATATATCTCAGTCCAGAACGTTGATGGAGGGTACTCTATTGCCTTACTCACGGGGGAAGACTCTTCGTCGGCGATGTTATCGTAGTCCATTGGTAGGTATCTCTCTATATACTGCTCGTATTCAATTCAATTTTACCTGAACCCCATGTCCCTGACCAAGCGCAGATCCCCCTCTAGTAGGGCAGGATCACGCTCGAGTATCACTACAATCCCTCTCTTGTCGGCCCAAGTCAGTATGCTCGCCAGCCCTGAGTCCTCTATTGGCAGACCACCGTTGGCCCTATAGACGCCCCATAGATTACCCTGCGTCAGAGGAGCGTGCTTGTCTTTGCCGCTTGCAAGAGTGCTCATGCTGTCGTTCAGATGAACCATCACGGGGACCTGCTTGGCCAGCTCGTCGATGGCCCCAAGCCAGCTCACGGCGTCCTCGCGGGCCAGCAGCGCAACTCCACAAGAGAATAGGTGGGCAGTATCTATGCATAGCCCTATACTCATCGCGTGCACATTGGCCCGCATGACCCGCTCAAAGAGCACTTGTAGCTTCTCTGGTGTTTCATATGTGTATTTTGACGGCTTGGCCGTGTTGATCTCTAGCCACAACGTAGTGTTCGGAGGGCAGTCAGCCCCAAGTTTATCCAACACGAAGGCCAATGCCTCATCGACGAAAGTCCCCGCACTCAGATGCACGATCACACCTGTTGCCCCTATCTCACTAGCCACCTTCAATTCACGCCTGATGTTCTCGATGGAGCCAGCTGATCGCCCCCATGGGTGGTCTATATAGGCCCCATGAATGACCAATACGAGGCCCGTCTCATCTACTAAGCGGCGAACCTCTATCTTATCTGCGTCATCCAACGTGGGATCGAACGACTGCGGGCCTGACACAAATATCTGAGCGCATGGTGTCTTGAAGCCATAGTCGGACAGCACTTGCATATCCTCACTCAGCGCTTGGGCCATACGCCTATTCTTCTTGCGCCCACTCACTGCGGACACTGTTTTACTAACATGGAACCCGAGCAGCATTGGACAACGTAGTATATAGTCCCGCGCTCTTTTATATTATAAAATACATGTGTATTGTGTTATAAATGGCCAATAAACAAGACGACGAGAGCTACGAGAAGCCATCGCGACGCGGACTATGGAACGAACGATCGAGGCGGCCAGTTGCGGCTCGCACGATGACCAAGGCGGAGATAGAGGAGCATCGGCAGCTCCTCGTGGCGAGCTACCAATGCGAGGACTCGGACATCATCTTTGACTTCCAGAAGATAACGGATGAGAACGACGAGGACCGCGACGACTGCATATGGCTCAAGTACAAACTGAAGATGGGCCCGCCTTCGCAGTCAGGTGGAGCGGTCCCCACCCGCGAGATATTCAACATCAAACTACCCATACCAGACGACATAAGGAGGATGGCGGAGACCCTTCGTCGCCAACAAACAGACCGCACCAAGACCACTAAACTCATGGCACTACCAGCGCCCGAGTCGAGTGAACCACGGGCGGCAACTGTGGCGACGGCTGGTCAACCCCCAGCGGCCGAAGTGGGTCTCAAACTACGCAAACCAGTGAAGCGCCGAATAATAAAGCAATGAGAGATATACGCGGCCCCATAGTATACAACATGGAGAACGTGATTGAACGCACTAGGGGCGTGCTGTCCCAATATGGCCTAGTGGTCCCCGTGGCAGTCCTACGAGTACGTTTAGGGGCCAAATACCAGCAGTTCTTAAGCAAGTTAGTAGCGACTCATGCTCAGTTGGTGGGGCCGCCTAAGAGGATGCTCATGTATAAACTGATAGTTCACGAGGGGCGCCAGTATCTAGTACTGCCAAGAACACTACTGAGAGTCCTCAGCGGCCCGCCTGTAGTGTGCTGCATAGACATCCGCTTGGCCCCACTACAGCGCATCATGGCCCCACTTCAGATTGACCTGTTCGACAACCAACGACTCATCATTGATCACCTTGTTGAGCGTGTATTCACGGCCCATAGACTCGCTGCAGGATCTGCCACATGTATACTCAACCTGCGTGCCGGTATGGGTAAGACCTTCGTCGCCGCGGGTTTGTTATCAAGACTCGGCCTTAGAACGCTGTTCGTTGTTCCGAAGATCCCCCTTGCGGCCCAAGCTGTGAAGGACTTGAAGGACTGTCTGTATTCGGAGCAGTCTGCTGATAATGACTCTAACCAAATTACAGTCGGCCGCTACTGCGCTAAGGAGGCGGCTAGTAAGGAATCCAGAACACAGTCAGTCTCTGTCGTGGTCATCAACACCGCAGTGAAGATGCCCCCAGAGGTTCTAGCTGGCTACTCACTCATTATACTGGATGAGGTACACTCGTACTGCACAGAGGGCCGCAAGGAGATCTTTAAGGCCGCTTGTGCGCCCGCTATTCTAGGGATGAGTGCGACTACAGAGGACCGTCGTGATGGGTTCGATGTGGTGGCCCACAAGGAACTCGCATTCGACGGCATTATCCGCGCTGAGGAGATACCTGGCTTCACTTATGAAGACGTGCAGTTCGACTGCCATGCGAAGATAATAAGGTACTCTGGCCCCTCGTCGCACACCGCCAATCTGCGGCACGAGAGCACTGGATATGTATTCACTCATTACATGCACAACCAGTTCATTAGTGATCCATACCGTACACAGCTGGCCGTCAACGAGTTGATAGAGTTATACGACTGGAAGATGGCATCATGTACTGAGTTGCGTGACGACGAGAATCACGGGGACGTCCATCATCGTGCAACTCAGTACTTGACCCACTTCATCATCGTGTTCGCAGAAGAGATAGATATACTAGTCAAGGCCAAAGATGCCATGATCGCAGCCCTCACCATGCGTCAACGTAATGATATTGTCGGGAATATCGAGGCGCCCGAACTGGGTCTCAGGATGTTCACTGGGGGGTTAACTCCTCAGCAGATCACTGAGGCCACTACTAATGGCCGAGTGTTATTCGCCACATACTCTTATGCGGGCACTGGAGTGTCCATCACTGATGCCTCTGCACTGCTGTTCTTGACCCCCCGACGGGCCAACATGAAGCAGATCTTGCCGCGGATACTACGTCGCGGATCGAACACGGCCATCCCCCGCATAGCCGTCGACATAGTGGACAACAAGACGTCGATGCGCTACCAAGTGGGCGACCGTAAGATGGCTTATGACTTCTATGGGTTCAAGCAAGTGGAACATAAGGTGTCCTATGGGGCCCTCTATCGGCCGACTTAGGGGCGCATAGTAGAGGCCCCCATGGCCCACGTCAAGACCCCCATGTAGTGCCCCCATAGCCGGCCCATTAGTCGGCAGTGGGTCTTTTTTTGGTTGGCTCTGTATACACATGGTGGTGATAGTACTGATTATCCTCTTGGTTATCGTCGCGGCCTATCGATCATATATGGCCAAGACATCGTTGTATGTTAGGCTGGGCGGCATATATCCTATTGCCGCAGTCGTGGGGCACTTCTCTGACGCGTTGATCAATAACCCTATTGTGGGACGTGATTCCCCCAACGAGCAGTTGCGTGATTGGCACCGTAACCAACTGACTAGACTGCCTGGACTGAAGTTCATGAGGACATTGTGGTTGTGCGATAAGGCCGGCGGACCATTTACATTCGTGCCGTCTTCAGGGTCCACTTGCCCGTTTGCTCGTGGGCAACTAGGGGCGGCCCATACGAAGTTCAATATAACCCATGTTGAGTTTGACGCAGTGGCTGCTGAGTTGTCCCTCTCACTGGACCACTTCGGGGTCCCCGAGCGAGAAAAAAAGGAGGTGTTGGGGGTGTTTGCGGCCCACAAAGGCGAGATCACTGGCCAGTAACACGACAGACGTGCGAGTATAGAAGGTCTATGGCAGGCATGTGTGCTAGCCAGTCCTTCTGTCTACCGTTGTTAACTATAATGATGTC
>JACCDS010861553.1_pt1 | contig 14073 bp, 7 predicted proteins | sample 7446441 | NCBI WGS metagenome assembly JACCDS01 (sample SAMN15323445, study PRJNA562643) | freshwater metagenome | isolation source: river surface water | place: USA:Blue River Watershed | collected 2017-08-17 | reverse complement strand
TTGCACGCACCTGAGTAATCCCAGGATTGAAATCTGCAGCAGCCTTTGGCGGACAAACTCCCGCCTTCACTGAAGCAACCTTTTTAACCTTTACACCCTTGTTCCAAACAAGCTTTCCACCGCTTTTTACACAAGTAAATTTCTTACCAGCAGATGTAACCGTCGCCCCCGCCTTGGCGCACTTTCCGCCAGCCTTAACAGCAGCCTGTGCAGGTGCAAGACCCAATAATGAAATAGCTAGAACAAGAACGATTAATTTACGCATGGCCTAACCGTATCTCTTTAAAATTAAAAAATAGCCATAGATAAGGAATTCACTCTTGGAATATCATGTGAATATGACCGAGCAGATCGACCAGTTCTTCAACCCCGATGGCACATTAATCTCCATCCCCGTTAAATCCGCCAAGAAGATCGCAGTCCTGCTCCACATTGCCCGAGATTTATCCCCCACCACCAAGTATCCCGAGAAGGAACTTAACGCGATTATCGCCAAGTACCACGCTGACACCGCAGCTATCAGGCGTCACATGATCGAGTATGGGATTTTGGAGAGGGATAGTGAGAGTGTTTATTGGATGAAGAGCATCTCCCCTTTAATTACTCCTAATTTTCAATGAGCATGGAATACCAGACATTCTTGAAATCTCCTTAATTTTAAACATGTATGGTTTTGATTTTCTAATGTCTTCATAGACGAATTGAGAGAGAATTAAAGACACTAATAATGTGTGAAGGATTGTTTCGTCACTTTCAACTACTCCCAATTGAAGAGTCGCAGTCGGCATAAGTTGATCTTCATTTTCAAAGTATAAATAAGCATTTTGTACTTTGTTCCCGGGATGCACAGGGGCAGACATAAAAACATAAATTGCATATAGTGACTTAGATTCAATGAACAAATCGCAGGTATTCTTAAAACTCCGCAATTCGTTAGGTCTAAACAATTCTGGCATTTCTTCGAAGGCGTCCAAGACTGTTTGGGGAATTGGATAAATTTCCCTAGCCGCTTCTAAATTCACCTTGTAATCACTGTAAGTCTTGGCTCTAATTCCGTCCAAACCGCTTGGCATCAGATGTGCGTACTGAGCAACGACCGCATGTTCAAAGGAAATTCGAGCTAACGCCATGGCTGCTAGCAATTTTCCCTCATCTATCAATTGAAGTGCTGTTCTTGCCATACTTATCGAATGCGCGACAATTGGATGAAGCAATGTGTATTTCGCGGCTTTTGCTCGACCTACAGAAAATTGCTGACTATTTGTGTCAATAGTCAGCAATTCATCAATGAATGACTTGTACTGGGGACTTGAAATCTTAATGTCATCACTCATTTAGATTTATAAGTTAGAGAAGCGATCGAAGAAGGCCTTTAGCTTCTCGATAACCATCGACTTTTGAAGGCTGTGCTCGTAAGAGGGACTGAACATGTTCTTGGCGGGCAGGAGCTTCGTAACGGCCGTACCAGCTGACTTAAGTTCACCATCTGCAAAAGCCTTATTGATAAATTCAGTGGTTTCAGATGGATTCAAATTCTCATCAGTGATGATTTTCCCTAGTTCTTCAGCCTTAGCCTGTTCAACGAACTTTTTCCATTGTCCTTCAACATCTGAATCGTTGTTGATACTCTCAATGAATCGTTCGATCAGGTCTTTTTTGCTGCGCAAAGAAAAGGATGAAAGAAGTGTTTTATTGATCTTCGCCTTTATTTCCTTGTTTTCGCTCGCTGAAGCACCTTGCAGACCACGAATCAATATCAGGATGAAGTCAACATTGATTTCAACTTGCTTCACTAATTCAATTTCGAAGATTAGGTCTTGAATAATGGACTCCTTGTCGCCTTCGCGACCCTTGGTCAAAGCTTGGTAAATCTCAATGTAGGTACTTTGATAATCCTGGAATGTACGCTCAGGCAATAGCTCATTGCCTTTAAAGTCATCAAAGGATTTCAAGATATTCTGGAGCCTAAGAATCTTGTTGTACAAGTTCACAAATTCCCGTTGCTCTGTCTCTGATGCAGGGAGTTCACCGGGACTAAATTTAGAGGTTAAATCTGAAACCAAATTTGAGTACTCGTCGTAGTACTCGCGGAATGGCTTAAGAATCACGATGCCGCCCGCATCCTTGTTTCCGAAGAGCGAAATGGAATCGTTAGTGGCTTGTTCGAGATCGCGGAAACAGACGATGTTTCCGTAGGTCTTCACAGAGTTGAGAATGCGGTTAGTGCGTGAGAAAGCCTGAAGCAAGCCATGAAGTCGTAGATTCTTATCCACCCATAGCGTGTTGAGAGTCGTGGAATCAAATCCGGTTAAGAACATGTTCACAACGATTACAAGATCGATTTCGCGCTTCTTCAACTTTTCGGACAAGTTGGCGTAGTAGCCAGAGAACCCTTCAGATGAAGTGTCAAAATTAGTCGAATAGATCGCGTTGTAATCCTTGATAGCTACTTCCAGGAAGTCACGAGAGGAAGCATCCAGGTTGCTTGCCTCAAACTCTTCGTCGGGCAACAAGCCATCGACTTCATCCTCGTTAGGCGCGTAGCTGTAGATAATGCCAATCTTGCGGCGTGATTCAACTGGCATGTCTTTCTGAAGCTCTTTGAAAGTCGCGTAGTAGCGCTTGGCTGCATCGATTGAAGCGGTAGCCATTAGTGAGTTGAAGCCAGATACTCGCTTGTTCTTGAGCGTATATGTGTCATTGCGACGAGTCTTCTGATCGAAGTGCTCGAGAATGTATTCAGCAATCTTGGTAATGCGCTCTGGTGCCATGAGCGCTTTCTCCGTGTCTATCGCACTGACGTCTCTATCCACGACAAGCTCAGGCATCTTAATTGTATTGACGTAATCAACCCGGAATGGAAGTACGTTCTTATCTGTAATCGCATCGACGATTGTGTAGGTGTGCAGCTTTACACCGAATGCCTGCTCCGTAGTACGAAGGCTTGGGTTGTTTCCGCTGGACGAGTTGGCTGCAAAAATCGGAGTGCCTGTGAAACCAAATAAGTTGTAGTTGGAGAACGCCTTCTTGATTGAAACGTGCATGTCGCCAAACTGTGAACGGTGACACTCATCAAAAATCAAAACAACACGTTTGTTCTGGACAGAGTGGTTTGGATTCAGAGCAATGAACTTAGAGAGCTTCTGAATCGTAGTGATGATGATCTTCGCGCCTGGATCTTCTAGGCGTTCCTGAAGCTGCTTTGTTGAGTTGCTCGCATTTGCTGCACCCTCTTGGAAACGGTTGTACTCCTTCATCGTCTGATAATCGAGATCTTTACGATCTACAACGAAAAGCACCTTGTCCACCGACGGCATCTTGGATGCAATCTGTGCAGTCTTGAAGCTAGTGAGTGTCTTTCCAGAACCAGTCGTATGCCAGACGTATCCACCTGCATCGATGGTGCCGAGAGTCTTTTGATTCTCGCTCATCACAATCTTCTGAAGCACACGTTCGGTGGCAACAATCTGATACGGACGCATGGTGAGCAACATCTGATCTGATGTGAATACGCAGTACTTCGTCAGGATGTTAAGCAGGCTGTGCTTCGCGAAGAAAGTTTTGCCGAATGACATCAAGTCATAGATCGGCTTATTGTTGGCATCCGCCCACCAGCTCGTGAACTCGTAGCTGTTGGACGTTTTCTTGATGCGTACGTTGCCGCTAGCTTCTTTGATGTGCTGATCACGAACTGTGTTGCTGTAGTACTTGGTGTATGTGCCGTTACTGATTACGAAAATCTGTACATACTGGAAGAGACCGCAGCCAGCCCAAAAGCTGTCGTGCTGGTACCGATTGATCTGGTTGAACGCCTCGCGTATATCAACACCTCGGCGCTTGAGCTCGATATGAACAAGAGGTAGGCCGTTCACGAGAACGGTGACGTCGTACCGATTGCTGCGAGCACCCTCAACTTCGTACTGGTTGAGCACCTGAACACTGTTGTTGTGGATATATTGCTTGTCGATGAGATAAATGTTCTTGCTCTCACCGTTATCTCGATTTAGCACTCGGATGTGATCTTCTTGGAAGCGACGGGTCTTCTCGATGATTCCGTCTTTCTCGCTCGAGATGCTTTCAGCGAAGAAGCGCTCCCACTCCGTGTCACTGAACTCGACCTTGTTCAGCTTCTCTATCTGAACTTTGAGATTAGCGATTAGCGCAGTCTCATCTGTAATCGACAAGTATTCATAAGCTTGATCTTGGAGTAGCTCGATGAATGCGGCTTCGAGTTCTGATTCGCTTTCATACGCCTTTGCTTTTGTCGCCTTTGGATCGAGTTCAGCAACAACTGTGTTTTCGGACGTTATCGCGATTGGCTCTATATTCTGAAAGCTCATGCGACTTCCGGTTCTTTGAAGGAGAGCAGCTTATTAAGGTAATACTCGTACTGCTTACGGCGAAGATCCAACTCCTTATGGATTCCGCCTTTAGAATCTCCTATGTATGCCTCTAGCAAGTCTAGGAAATGGACAATCTTTAACTGTGATTCAAGCGACGGGAAAGTAACCTCAAACTTCTCAAACATCGGCCTGCGAAGTGATGTCACAGAAGCATGAACGGCTTTTGATTCCAAGTACACACCAAAGTTGTTTTTCATGAAGTAGTAGAGAAACTTAGGATCTACAATTGAGCTGTCAGGCTTTATTCGATATGCCCTCTGATGTAGCGAATACTTTCCATTTGCGAAATGAAAGACTTTCCCTACGCCAACACCATCACCCGCAGTTAGAACTGCCTGTTCGTCAAACTCGTAACGGTCAATCGAAAACGGCGTTTGGGAGCGGACATAGAATGGATACTCCGCGCCTTCAATTGCATCCTGCGAGTTTCGGGATCCTGTACCAATTTCCGCAAACTCTGAAAGCGTCTTTGTTGTCAGTTCGTCATTTGAGAAAATTTCCGTCATCGCTCGTGCGTAATGTTGCATCTGAAGGATGCGATTTTCGAGCTCTGTGCCTAGCTCTACTTCTAGCTTCGCAAAAATGTTCAGGATTGTAACGATTTCCCGCTGTACCTGTAGTGGAGGAAGTTGGATGAGCAATGACTCCCATTTCGGTTTTGTTAGGCCGAATCGCGTGATTCCATTCGACGCACTGAGAATTTGAGATTGGAGATGTCGGCTTCGAAATTGATAAGCCAGATATTTGGGGTCTGCTACTTCTTGGTCCAAGATCCGCAACCTCATGACGTGATAACTGTAAACAGTTTTAGGGAGTGGCGTGATAACGACAGCCGCGTGTGCCAAGTCATCTCGAGTTTCAGAAGTAGGGGTAATGATGATGTCACCTAGACGCAAGTCACAATCGCGAATCTGATTCTCAGTAGCAGTGGTTTTAGAAAGTACGCGGTCAGGCGTTATTTCTCTATTCCGGTACACGTCCATGTAGTTCAGCAGAAATACCTCTTCCTCATCAGGTTTTTCTACTTTGTCTACACCTCGATTTGCAATTTGAGCAATCGATCCCAAGGCAACGTAAGGAACACCTTTGGCACACAGTTTAGAGATGAGTCTCTCTATTCGATTCATGATCCCTTTCCTTCGAGATCTAGCACTATTCGATCAATTTCGAGTCGTAGTTCCGACTGGCGAGAAACGATTTCTGCGATTGATGTGTTGAGTTCATGGATGTCAACGACTTCACGAGTATCTTCAGCAACTACATAGCTGGTAACGGAAAGCGAGTAATCATTTTCAGCGACTTCAGTGTGATCAACCAAACGGGCGAAGAAGTCCTCATCTTTGCGGTCTGTGTACTTTAGAAGAATTTTTTCGATGTCCGCCGAACGAAGCTTATTCTTGTTGCCGATTCGCGCGAACTCACGTTCTGCATTGATGAAGAGAACTTTGTTATCTTTCTTGGATTTCTTTAGCACCAAGATGCATGTCTGAATTCCAGTTCCAAAGAAGAGATCAGCCGGAAGTTGAATGACAGTGTCAACAAAGTTGTTGTCTACTAGGTATTTACGAATCTTCTGCTCTGCTCCGCCGCGGTACATAACTCCTGGGAATTCGACGATAGCTGCCGTGCCATTTGTAGAGAGCCAATCGAGAATGTGCATTGTAAAAGCAAGGTCTGCCTTACTTTTTGGGGCAAGTACGCCAGCTGGTGAATAGCGAGGATCGTTGATCATCAATGGGTTGTCATCGCCATCCCACTTGATTGAGTATGGCGGGTTAGAAACGATGGCTTCGAATGGTTGGTCATCCCAGTGAGTTGGTTCGGTGAGTGTGTCACCGTGGGCGATATCGAACTTCTCGTAGTTGATGTCGTGGAGGAACATGTTGATGCGACAGAGGTTATACGTCGTAATGTTGATTTCTTGTCCGTAGAAGCCATCGGTCACGTTGTCTTTGCCTAGAACTTTGGCAAACTGAAGTAGAAGTGAGCCAGAACCACATGCCGGGTCGTAGACCTTGTTTACTTTCTTTTTTCCAACGACAGTAATCTTTGCGAGGAGCTCTGAAACTTCTTGCGGAGTGAAGAACTCTCCTCCCGACTTTCCTGCGCTCGATGCGTACATCGTCATCAGATACTCATATGCATCGCCGAATGCGTCGATTGAGTTGTCGGCGTAGTTGCCGAGGGCAAGTTCGCCAACTGAGTCCAGGAGTTTTACAAGAAGTTCATTCCGCTTAGTGACAGTTCCGCCAATTTTGTTGCTGTTAACATCCATGTCATCGAAGAGGCCTTTGATGTCGAGCTCGCTTGGTGAACCAACAGCTGATCCTTCGATATTGCGGAAAACTCGAGACATGGTCTCGTTTAGGTTGGGATCGTTCTTGGCATCAGCCCGAACATTGACGAAAAGTTCGCTGGGAAGAATGAAGAATCCTTTTTCTAGAACAGTCTCTTTGCGTCCGAACTCTGCGTCTTTGTCGCTGAGCTTTGAGTAATCGAAGTTCTTGATGCCAGCTTTGTGCTGGTGCTCGTTTAGGTAGTTGGTGAGATTCTCAGAGATAAAGCGGTAGAAAAGTGTGCCAAGAACGTATTGCTTGAAGTCCCAACCGTCGACGCTACCGCGGAGGTCATTGGCGATCTTCCAGATCGTCTTGTGGAGCTCGGCTCTATCTGTATTTGCCATCGTCAGTTAAATCCTCTGGTTGATGAATCAAGAGTCATTCTGCGTGAAATGTTGGATTGACTAATCGCCGAATGGTTCATGGTTGCAGTTTAGACAGTTGGTCCGCCAAAGAGCTTGCACGGGAGCGCTTAAACCCTTCCCAGCCACAAGTAATGCACTTGTAGTCAGGCATTTGGTCATCCATCAGGCATCCGCCGATGTAGTACTTGGATTCATCGGGAGGACCGACAGGCATCCCCCAAATGATGATTCGGACTCCATCGCTGGAGTTGCAGGTTGGGCACTTTCGCTTCATGGCACCAAGTTACTGAGAGTGACTGACAAACTGATCTACCTACCCTGCTTGAAGCCATAATTCCTATTTTGCCAAAATCTCTTTGCTGTAGGTGGCCAAGATTCTGGAGAGATGGTCTTCAGCCTTCTTTGTGAGCTTTGTGAAATCCAACAGAAGAAGAACCTGGCGGAACAAATCGCCCCTCGCACTGGCTTTGGAAAGTGCGGGTTTTGATTTCATCACCCCTCGTATGATCATTGCAATTTCACGCGGTGGTATGTCATATAAGTCCCTTGCCCCACGTACACGTGTAATCACAGCGGGTTGCTCGGCCAGCCTGAATGTAGCACTAGCGATCGATTCGCCCGAAACTTGCTCCTCCATGATTAACTCATCACGCAGCACAAGGCTCTTCAACTTTTCAATGTACTCATGTTCATTATTTGAACTGAGGGAAGATCCGCCTGTGGCTTTGTAATGTCGACGCATTAAGAACGATCCTAGGATTGGACCTTCGATTTTTACTATTTCCAAAAGTTCATTCATGATTTTCCAACTACCTGATGCAATTTTGGATAAGTTGGCGACATCTTCTCTGTCCCAGCTTTGATAGGACTGAAGCCAAGCAAATTCCTTTGCTATGGGCTTAGGAAATTCACGTACACGGAGACCGTCAATATAAATTTCACGTGGTCCAAGATCACCAGCACTGGAATAAGAGACGGCGTCCGGATTGAATGTGGGTTGAGCGATTTCGTCCTCGGCAAAACTCGCACTTTCATCAAAATCAAGAGATGAATCCAATTCCAGATCATCTTCCTCAGAAAATGTCGAAACCTCAACTTGGACTAGGGGTAACTCAAGATCGTTTTTTGTGGAAACGAATTTATCTAACTCAGGCCAGAGTTGATCTAAGTAAGTCGGATCGCCATAAAAGCGTGATTCAGGAATTCTAAAGAATTTCCATCCGCACCTTTGAAGCGTTTCCTGTCTCAAAAGATCCTTCTCAAATGCCTCGGGACCGCCATGCCAGAAATCTCCGTCGCATTCGATCGCATACTTTCCATGTGGCCCAACAACTACTAGATCTATCCGATACGCAGGTCCATCGATCTGAGGCTCGTATTGAGGAATGACTTTATATCCCCTCTCAACAATACGGTTATGCACTCTTTGCTCAAACAGAGAGTCAAAGGGCTCAACTCTTTCATCGTTTGGAACTAGTCCTACAGCCCCATCGACTGGATTCAAGAGCCCGCTCTCTATATTTTGGCAATAGTCGATCAATTGACGCCGTAAATCTGAGGTGTTCTTGATGTCCGTTGCTCGCAAACTATGAACTAGGACCATTTGATCCTTAGCTCGTGATGCAGCAACGTTATATCGCTGCACCATAATGTCTTTTGTCTGGGAAGTGAATCGTTGATTTGGCGCCATGACCATCGAAAGTAAGACAACATTTCTTTCTGAACCTTGAAAATCCGGTGGCATGCCAACTCTAATTTGTCGCGATTCCATCTCCGACGGTGGAATTAAATCAATTAGCCGCGCTCGTATTACTTCTTGTTGCTTGGAGCCTTGAAGTGTCACGATTCCGATAGTCATTCCACGGTAAACAGGGTCCGAAACCATGCGAAGAACTTCTTGGGCAATTGCTTCGGCTTCTGGTTGGTTAATAAACTGACCAGAAGTGCCCCGCACAAAGCCTTCTTCAACAAAAATAGTTCGCACTGGTTGTAAGGCATCGGTACCGGTTTGTCGTACTGGAACTAAGCGTATGTTTTCTGGGATGTATGCGATCTGATTTGAGAAACCAATGATTTCCGGAACGCAACGTCTGTGTTCTGTCAGAGTAACCATGTTTCCGAATGCAACTCGACATTCATCAAACAAACTTAGATCGGCATTGCTCCAATTTGCCTTTCTTGGGCTATCCGATAAATGACGGTTTACAATCTGTTCAACTTCAGCAACTTGAAGCATTCCTCCATCAGGCGAAACTTGCTTGTGATCTCCCACAATTACAACTCGCTTTGAAAGTGCAAGCAAAAAGACTGAATCTAAGCGCGCTTGGGAGGCTTCGTCGACGATAACAACGTCAAACATCTCCAATTGCGCCGGGAAGAACTGGGCCACACGATCGATGGGCATAATCCATGCGGGTATCGCTGGGATGCAACTCGTTAAATAATTTCGAATATCTCTTTTCCTTCGTGCCGCTGTTATTCCAGTACCGGCCCCAAGCTTCTTTGATTCCAGGGCATAACGATTCATGTTTGTGATGGTTGTTGCATCTATTCTCTCTAAAGCCTTTTTCCAAGAACGACGTCGGGCAAGTTCTCGAAGCCTTCTTTCTATTTGATCATCGCAGCGCGTGACGGCACGAAACAAAATCCCGTAATCTTCAACTTCCTTGTTTCCCAATGCATCGCCTAGGCGCTTCCATCTAAAAGCGTCGACAAGTCCCGAAACCTTGCCCAAAACTTCTTGCTCTTCCGTTGTAGTTAAATTCGAATCACACCATTTGGTAAGGGTGGAAATTAAAGTGAAATCCTCTGATGAAAGCTTTCTTACACTCTCAATCAAAGCTAATTTTGTTTCAAATAATTCAACGTGGGATTCAAGAATTGACCTACTCTTAGCGAATGCTTCGGCATTAGATCCCTTGATATCTTTGACATAATTGGCAACGTAGTCTGGCTCGGAACCTTGAAATCCGAATTGAAGTTTCGCTAAGTGGGCATTGAGCTTTGGTTCATACTCCTTAAGCTCATCCACTGCATTAATCGCAAGTGCAGCATCGTAAAGATGCTCTAGATCAAGTGGCTGAGACAGGAACTTATTAGTTTTCGGTAACTTTTTCTTCAAGAAATCTTTAATCGATTTAGTTGAGGCAGCGAATGCTATCGCCATCTCAAGATTCTTCGCTTGCTCTGCTAACCAAATAGTTTTGTCATACCTGCTGGTGGGTGCTACATCCGCGGCAAGCTCAACATCAACCAAGAATGTCCTGAACAATTGATCGAATTGGACAACGGCCCGAATGCGTTCAAAATCGTTTCCTCGGTTTGGAGATTTACCGAGAATCTTCACACTATTAATAACTGGCAACGCGCTTTTCATAAGAGAATTTGCTAGTAGAGGTTTCTTGATTGAACCTGTGGCTGAAGTCTTAAGGGGTCCCCGAGAAGTTACCCTTTGTTTCAGCCCATCTAAAATTGGAATCCATTCTAGATTGGTTTCAGCGCATTCAATTTCTGAAATTTGCCCTATGTGCTCCAAAATAGAATCGAGATTTCCCAAATTCTTGATTGCATTTTCTAGTCGTGAATTGAATGTTGGTTCGCCAAAGGCCAAAGCAGTTCGAATCGCACGCTTACTCCAAGGTGCGTTAGAATTTTCCAAAGAACTTTGCAAATCTATTGCTGGTTCAATTAAATTTACTAGTTGACTCGCATATTCAGGAATCAATTGCCATTCAGGGTCAGACTTTTGTTTCAACGATAGAAGTCGAGTAGCTCTTTGAAAGCTCTTTTCAGGCCAAATTTCCTCTTTGCTTGGTAATTTGGCACTCAATTCAACCTTAAACTGGGATTTCCAAATATTTCTTAATTGTGTAGCGATGTATTCCGCATCCACGGCTGTGAAATTGGGTGCTTCCGCATTTGAATCTGATATTTCTGCGAGCCATGAGAATTCTTCTCGTTGATCAAGGTGAACAAGAGCAAGATGACCTGGGCTTCCTTTAATTCCTTCAATCTCGATAACCACTGTTTCTTCGGACCGCAAGTCAATAATTTCTCTTACATTCTTTGCGCGTTCCTTGTGCAGGGCTTCAATCTGGCCTAACTCTTCTAGTTCAAATTTTTCGAATCCGTCTACAAGCTCCGCGCGATCTTCATGGGCCGAGACGAGAGCATTAACCGCTTTCTGTAAATCATCGTTGTCCTCTTTCCCCCCGCCGAGGCTTGCCACGGCAAGTTCTCTGATTTCCTCAGGCAGTTGCGACCTAACTTCCCGGAGAGCTTGGGGGGTTTGTGCTGCTACCAAAACTCTTTGACCTTTAGCTAGAAAATGGGAGACCATCACAGCGATGGTCCTCGTTTTACCTGTGCCAGGCGGACCTTGAATTATTGTCGCGTTTCTCGAATCAGCACGCTCTAATGCTTTCAACTGTTTTGAATTCAGAGCCAAAGGAAGATATGTCGAGTCATCAATTGAAACTACAGCGCCATCTCCACTCCAATCAGAAGAAGACGTACGCTCACCGTAACCTGGTTCTAATAGGGATTGAAGAGGTGCGGGAATGGCATCAGCTTCTGCAAAAAGTGATTCGAGAGTTTCCAGAAGGTTAATTAGATCCTGTTTTCCGCGTTTTCTTAGGATTAATGAAGGAGCGAGTACAAGACTGTCTCTCTTCTTAAAGTCGACTGGGTCTATGTCGGTAACGATGTCAGCTCTAAACTTATGTGCGAGCTTTATTAATTCTTTCTTTATAACCTCATCAGTGAGATCCTCAACTTTATTAAGTACTTCTCTGACAGCTTCTAAGTCTTCAAGCTCCGGCTTCTTAAAGCCCTGAATCCAATCATCCTCAATCTTGAAATTCGCCGTGTCATCGACGCGGACAAACAATGTTCCAGTCGTCGAATCTAGTTCGATTACGCATGGAATTGTAAAGATGTGTCGATCTATTTCCTTTTCTGTGCCCAGGCCTAGACGAAGACGCCCAATTCCAAGAACAAACTCCCAATCTTGTGATTGATCTCTGATTTGGTCTCTTGTCTCAAAAACAGAGTTATAGAGTTTACGTAATTCAAGATCGTCTTTGGATTTTGTTGCCCACAGTTGCCAGTCTTCAAGCCATGAATTGAATTGCTTGACAAGGTTTGGATGATCCTTCAAATACATCTCAGTCAAAACTTGTTCATCGGACTGATCTGCGAGTTCGATGCTTTCCATGAGTTTCGGCGTTTCAAAAATGAATTCAATATCCCCGTCAATCCAGGGTCCTATCTCAGACGACGGTTGTGGGGGTTCTGGAGGTGTAATTTTTGGAAGTCGTAAAATCGACCCCTTCGTCTCCTTAAACGTTGTAATGCCTAGTTGAACAACTGATGCGATATCTCCGCCCAGTGCTCCCATGGCTCTCAATCCGATTGATCCCCAGAATGCGACGCCGTTCTTTGTGGCTGGCGTTTCGTCCAAGTGATGGACCCAATGCCCGGAAGCGGTTGAGTAAGTCGATATGGATTTAACGGGTTTATTACGTAGGCGAAGCAAATCCTTAAGGAAGCCAAAAAGCGCCCTGGACTCTTCGAGGCTCGAATTTGCCATGCGACGCCTTCCCTTCTCTCCTGTACCGTTTTTTCACTTTCAACACTAGAGACCCGCACCGACAACTTTTCGGGCTGGTGATGGTTCTCTTTGGCGTTATGAACAATCGTAATCTTAAAACATCATTCTGCATACAGAATTAGAGATTTTTCGAAGGCATTCAAATAGTTTGACCATTTAGCCCAGATTTGTACTTCGGAAACAAGACCCCGTTCCATGATTTGTCAGTCACTCTCCGTACTCTTCTTCCCATGAAACAAGACGCCAATAAGTTCATCGCCTACCTAGCCATCATCGCTACTCCCTTTGCTTTGGGAGCCTTCGTCTTGGCCTGGTCCCCTGCTCAGCAATTTAGTAACGAGGATCCTGCAGGTGATGGCTATGTGCCACCGCGCAGTATTGAGCGGTTGGTGGAGAGAACTCAGGAGTCGACGGTGACTGTGTGGTGTGAGCCTGAAGATGACAAGGGTTCGCAGGGAACTGCGTGGGCGATAGAACTGCCAACAACTCAATCAAAGAATTATCCAACGACGTTAATAACAAACCATCATGTGATTGATACCTGTATTGGTGAGGATGAGTCGGTGGAGATTGCGCTTCCGGGTGAGGATCCATCGGTGGCTGTGATTGTGAAGTGGGATAAGGAGAATGATTTAGCGGTACTGGCGACGGGTCGTAAGTTGCCGGCGTTGGAGCTATCGGAGAATGCGCCGTGGCCTGGTTACTGGGTGATGGCGTTGGGTACTGCGGATGGGTATGAGGGATCTGTTTCCTTTGGAAATGTCATCAATTTCTTCAATAACGACATCTTCATTACCAACAATATTTCAAGTGGCAGCAGCGGTGGGCCGCTGATTGATAATGAGGGTTACGTTATTGGCGTGACTTCATGGGGACATAAGGTTCAGCAATACAACGGAGCGATGTCGCTGGATGGATTCTGCGCAAAGATTCTTGAGTGTGAGTATGAGTTCAAGGGCGAGAAGACTTGGTGGGATTACTCGAACTAAAGCTTCTCGGTTGAGTTGCTGATTAGCCCTTATTGGAGCGGAGGCAGCTCCAGCTTTGGTTTATCTGTAGCGCCCTCATTTAGCTCATCCTGGATTGCTTTAATGGTGGCAGGGATACCGTTTTCATAGGAGTACAGGCCCATGGCAAATAGGTGGGCAAAGGTGTAACCATCTTCGGCAGAGAATCTAAGGCCAGATGATTTTTGTCGGTTTGAAACTCCGATGATGAAATCTGTTCGCTCTGGATTTGAAAATGTAGAGAGTATTTTTGCAAATGCCCACTCGGTTGTTGCAATGGGGCCGGCGAAGATAAGTCGTTGATTGGTTAACTTCACCATTCCTTGATCCTTATCCATCTGCATCTCT
>JACCDS011392509.1_pt1 | contig 14074 bp, 10 predicted proteins | sample 7446441 | NCBI WGS metagenome assembly JACCDS01 (sample SAMN15323445, study PRJNA562643) | freshwater metagenome | isolation source: river surface water | place: USA:Blue River Watershed | collected 2017-08-17 | reverse complement strand
GCCACGGTGCGTGGGTGGGGGTGCATCACCTGTTCGGCGGCGATTTGGGTCAGGTCGGCTCCGCGTTCGATCAGGCGGCGCAGGTCGCCGTCGGTGAAGATGCCAATGGGTCGGCCCGCCTCGTCGACCACAGCGGTCGCCCCCAGGCCTTTAGCGCTGATCTCCCGCATCATCTCCGGCAGCGGTGCCGAAGGGAGCACGCGCGGAGCCTCGGCAGCGGGGCGCATCACATCGCTGACCAGGGTGAGGAGTTTGCGGCCCAGGGCACCACCCGGGTGGGAGCGGGCAAAGTCGTCGGCCTTGAAGCCGCGCGCGCTCAGCAGCGCCACGGCCAGCGCGTCACCCATGGCCAGTTGAGCGGTGGTGCTGGCGGTCGGAGCGAGGTTGTGTGGGCAGGCCTCTTTGTCGACCCGTGTGTCGAGCACGACGTCGGCATGGCGGCCCAGGCTGGATTCGGCGCGCCCGGTCATCGCGACCATCGGCACGCCCATGCGCTTGATGAGCGGCAGGATCGCGGTCAGCTCTTCGCTTTCCCCGCTGTTGCTGATGGCCAGCACCACATCGGCCATGGTGATCATGCCCAGGTCGCCATGGCTGGCCTCGGCCGGATGCACGAACATCGCGGGCGTGCCAGTGGATGCCAGTGTGGCGGCAATCTTGCGGCCCACGTGGCCACTTTTGCCCATTCCGGTCACGACCACGCGGCCGCGGCACTCGAGCATGCACCGCACCACGTCCACGAAGCGCTGATCCAGGCGCTGCGCCATGGCGTGCACGGCTTCAGCTTCGATCGTCAGCGCTTCACGGGCCAGTTGCAGGGTGGTTTCGGCGTGAATGGCGAGCGTTTGAGACATCCCTTGAATTATCCGCCAACGGTTGCAGGCGGGTGGAAGTGCGCGCAGGCTCTGGGTGGCCTTTAAGATTGGGGCATGAAGTCTCTGGACATTGCGCTGCTCTACCTGCTGGCCGCCGTGGTCGGGGTGGTGGCCTGCCGCTCTCTCAAGTTGCCGCCCATGCTCGGTTACCTGGCGGTCGGCGTGTTGATCGGCCCGAACGCTTTGGCACTGGCTCAGGACTCGGCAGGCGTGCGCTACCTGGCCGAATTCGGGGTGGTTTTCCTGATGTTTGTCATCGGGCTGGAGTTCAGCCTGCCCAAGTTGCGGTCGATGAAGCAGCACGTGTTCGGCCTGGGCACGGCGCAGGTGGTGCTGACGGTGGTCCTGACCACGCTCGCCTCCCTGGGTTTGGGATGGATATTGCCCCAGTGGTGGCGCATGGAGTGGCAGACGGCGCTGGCGATGGGTGCCGTGATGGCCATGAGCAGCACCGCCATCGTGGTCAAGCTGGTGGCTGACCGTTTGGAACTGGAGAGCGATCACGGCAAGCGGGTGGTGGGTATTTTGCTGTTCCAGGATCTGGCCGTGGTGCCTTTGCTGGTGCTGATCCCTGCCCTCGGCTCCGACCCCGAAAAACTCATGTCTGCTTTGGGACTGGCGATGGTCAAGGCGGTGGTGCTGCTCGGCATTTTGCTCACCGGCGGCCAGAAGGTGATGCGCTGGTGGCTCACCCTGGTGGCCCGACGCAAGAGCGAGGAGCTGTTCATGCTCAACCTGTTGCTGATCACGCTGGGGCTGGCCTGGCTGACCGAACACGCGGGCTTGAGCCTGGCACTGGGGGCGTTCGTGGCCGGCATGTTGATTGCCGAGACCGAGTACAAGCACCAGGTGGAGACCGATATCCGGCCTTTCCACGATGTACTGCTCGGCTTGTTTTTCATCACCATCGGCATGATGCTGGACTGGCGGCTGGTGCTGGAGCGCTGGCCCTTGGTGCTGCTGTTGCTGGTGCTGTCGCTCACCTTCAAGCTCGGGTTGATCGCGGGCCTGACCCGCTTGTTTGGCTCGCCGCCCGGCACCTCGCTGCGCGTGGGTTTGTACCTGGCCCAGGCCGGCGAATTCGGTTTCGTGTTGCTCACCCTGGCCAACCAGAACCGGCTGGTGCCGCCTGAACTGTTCAACCCGGTGCTGGCGTCGATGGTGATCTCCATGTTGCTGGCGCCGCTGGTCATCATGGGCAGCAACCGCATCGTCACCCGGCTGGTGGGCAGCGACTGGTTGATGCAGTCGGTGCAGATGACCCAGATCGCGCGCAAGTCCATCGCGGCGGACAAACACGTCATCATCTGCGGCTATGGACGCTGTGGTCAGAATCTGGCGCGCATGCTGGAAACCGAGCACATGCCCTACATGGCGCTGGACCTGGACCCGGACCGGGTGCGTCACGCCGCCGCTGCCGGTCATTCCGTGGTGTTCGGTGACGCGGCCCGCCTGCAGGCGCTGATGGCGGCCGGCCTGAGTCGCGCCAGCGCAGTGGTGGTGACGTACCTGGACACTGCCAGTGCCCTCAAGGTGTTGCACCATGTGCGCGACCACGCGCCGAGCGTGCCGGTGGTGGTGCGCACCGTGGACGACCAGGACATCGACAAATTGCAGGCGGCGGGTGCTGCCGAAGTGGTGCCCGAAGCCATCGAGGCCAGTCTGATGCTGGCCAGCCATGCGCTGGCTTTGGTGGGGGTGCCGATCCGGCGCGTGTTGCGTCGGGTGCAGGAACAGCGCGAGGCGCGCTACAGCTTGCTGCGGGGGTATTTCCACGGTGCCGACGACAGCACGATCGAGGAGCTGTACCAAGAACGGCTGACCACCGTGGTGTTGCCGCCAGCCGGCAAGACGGTCGGCTCGCGTTTGGCCGACCTGGCTTTGCACGCCATGGGCGTACAGGTGGTGAGCGTGCGGCGAGCCGGCGGTAAAACGGTGCCGCTGGACGATGACTTGCGATTGCTGGGTGGCGATACCCTGGTGTTGTCTGGTACGCCCGAAGTGCTTGCACTGGCCGAGGACAAATTGGTCAGCGGCACCTGAAAAACCATGTGCTAAAAATGGAAATCAACGGGCGATCTCAGGCCATCCCCTGACCGTGGCTAAGGTGTGGGCTCCTCGAACTTTCCGGAGACTCCCGATGCTGAATCGCCGCCACGTGCTGACCGCCGGTATTGCCGGTACCGCCGCCCTGACCCTATCCTCTGTCTGGTCCCAGAACGCCCCCAATCTGGGCGCGCCGGACCTGCCCGCACCGGGTTTCCGCAAAGTCAAGATCGGTGACATCGAGGTGGTGGCCCTGAACGACGGGGCTGTGCGCCGGCCGCTGGGCGATGAATTTGTGCGCAATGCCCCGCTGGAGCAGGTCCAGGCCTTGTTGGCGAGCCAGAGCTTGCCGACGCAGTACGTGGACATTCCTTTCACGCCGCTGCTGGTGGTTTCGGCCGGGCAGCGTTTCCTGATCGACACCGGCTTTGCCGACAACGGTCCACCGACCACCGGCCGCCTGCTGGCGAACCTGGCCGCTGCGGGCTACAGCGCAGGCGACATTGATCACGTCATTTTGAGCCACTACCACGGCGACCACATCAACGGCTTGCGCAACAAGGCGGGCGGCTGGGTGTTCCCCAAAGCCAAGGTGCATGTGCCGGCCCCCGAGCACGCGCACTGGATGAGCGACGAACGCATGAACGCTGCTGCCCCGGCCGCCCGTGGCGGGTTCGAGAACGCGCGCCGTGTCATCGGCGCATTGCCGGCCGATCGACTCGCTGTTTTCGAACCTGGGGCCGAGCTGGCGCCTGGCATCGCCTCCATGGCGGCTTACGGCCACACCCCGGGCATGAGCATCTTCAAGGTCAGCTCGCAAGGCCAGTCGCTGCTGTACGTGGCTGACGTGACCAACGTGCCATCGTTGTTCGCCCGCAGCCCGGATTGGGCGGTCACCTTTGACATGGATGCCGAAATGGCCCGGCAGACGCGGCGTCGGATTTTCGACATGGCGGTCAAGGACAAGATGACCGTGGCCGGCTTCCACTTCCCTTTCCCTGCCATGGGCAAGCTGGAACCCATGGGCAACGGCTACGCCTTCAAACCGCTGGGCTGACCCATAATCCCGGGCATGGATACCGCCGAATACCTGAAATCTCACATTCGCACCGTGCCCGACTGGCCCGCCCCGGGCGTGCAGTTCCGCGACATCACGCCTTTGTTGCAGGACCCGAAGGTGTTTCGCGTGCTGATCGACACCTTCGTGCACCGCTACATGGACCGGGCCCTGCGGCCAGACGTGGTGGCGGGGCTGGATGCGCGCGGGTTCATCATCGGCTCGGTGCTGGCTTACGAGCTGGGGGTGGGCTTCGTGCCCATCCGCAAAAAGGGCAAGCTGCCCTTCACCACGGTCGCGGAAACTTACGAGCTGGAGTACGGCAGCGCCACGGTGGAATTGCACACCGATGCGGTCAAGCCCGGTGACAAGGTGCTGCTCATCGACGACCTGATCGCGACCGGCGGTACGATGATGGCAGGGCGTCGCCTGCTGGAAAAACTGGGTGCCGTGGTGACCGAAGGCGCTGCCATTGTGGACCTGCCAGAACTGGGTGGTAGCCAGCGCTTGAAGGACAGTGGCTTGCCCCTGTTTACCCTGGTGGGTTTCGAGGGGCACTGAGCGCCGCTGTTACGCTCAGTTGAGGTCCCCGAGCTGGGTCTCGCTGAGCGGAGCAAAGCGTTTGCTTTCTTGGCGAGTCATCGGGCGGGTAGGCTCGAAGCCGCGCGGCGTGTCGTGGCCTGTAGGCGTCTCGAGGGCGCGGTGCAGTGCCGCCAGTTCGTCGTGCTCCACGGGGTCGGCGGGCGTTGCGGTGGCAGCCGGTTCAGGGCGCGCGGGCGCCCCAGCGGCCAGTGGGTCACCCAGCAGCCGCCAGTACACCGCCCGCACCTCCAGTTGCAGCCTTTCTTCGGCCAACTGTTGCAGTTCGCTTTCCAGATTGAGCGTGCCACCGGGTACGCCATCCAGCGCCGTACTTTCAATGTCAATCAACACCAGGTGGCTGGCGCCGTCGTGATCGAGCGTCAGCACCTTGAACTTGTAGCTGCCCGACAGCACCCCCGCCCGTATCATGTTTTCCCGAACCACGGTGTAGAGCTGTTCGCGCCGGACCGCGCGCGTGCTGCGGCGGTCTTCCTGTCGGCGTTCGTCGTGCCTGGGGTGGTGCGCCTTGTCTGGCGTCTGGGCCGTGGGTGCACTGGGCCACCAGCGCTGCCACCAGCGGCGCCAGGCCGAGGTGATCGGCCGAGAGGAAGGTTGTGGAGCGCGTGCCATGGCGTTGTTGGTCCGTGTTTACACCAATTGTGCATCCAGTGGCGGCGGTTTTAGTCGATACTGCCAGCAAATGAACGGTGCAGCCGATGCCGTGTCGCCCTCCAGGCTTGTCGTACCATGAGCCATGTCAAGGAAAGCCGGTGAAAAATGAACGACATTATTGGGCTGAGGGGTGGTTTCGTGCTGCTGACGCGGCCGCGATGCTGTCGTGAATGTTTGTCAAAATCTGAATTTTGATGGGGTCATATGAGCAACATGCTGTCTCAATCCGGTGCATCGTCGACCAGAAGTACCGCATCTGGGTCGTCGGCGGGCAATGCCGAGTTCCTCACTTTCCGTCTGGGGGCCGAGGAGTACGGGATCGACATCCTGCGTGTGCAGGAAATCCGTTCATTCGAAGAGCCGACCCGCATCGCCAACGCGCCGTCGTTCATCAAAGGTGTGGTCAATCTGCGCGGCGTGATCGTGCCGGTGGTGGACCTGCGCATCAAGCTCGGATGTGAAAAGGTGGAGTACAACAGCTTCACCGTGGTGATCGTGCTCAACATCAAGGGTCGGGTGGTGGGCGCGGTGGTCGATTCGGTGTCCGACGTGCTGGAACTGGCCCGCGACAGCATCAAACCAGCGCCCGAAATGTCTAGCGCCGCCGTGGACACGGTGTTTGTCACCGGCATCGCGAGCGTGGGTGAGCGAATGTTGATCCTGATGGACATTGAGTCGTTGATGAGCAGCCCGGACATGGGCTTGATGGACGCTTCGGCATCCTGACCCGTCTGCGTGGTCGTGGTGGGTACCTCGCTGCTGGCTGAGGTACCAGATGCCGACGTTCTAGGAGGCTTTTATGGGATTGTTGTCTTTCATGCGCGCGTTCACCATCCGGCTGCGGATGGTGGGCGCGATCGCGGTGGTACTGGTGCTGTTGCTGGTGGTGGGTGGAGCCGGGTTGTGGGGCATGTCCCGCATGCAGGCGTTCAACCACGACTTTGTGGAGCATTCGTTCGCCGAGTCGGTCGCGCTGGGGCAGTTGCAGGTCGGGCTGGGTGAGATGCGCCGCTATGAGCGCGACATGATCATCAACTACGAAAAGCCCGATCGCCTGAAAGTGGCCCGGGCGAGCTGGGAAAAAGCCTGGAAAGACACGCAGACCCGGCTGAGCGCCATGCAGGAAGGCGAGGCCGACGACGACAACGCCTTGGCGCAGGAGATAGGCCGGCAACTGGAGGTCTATGTTCGTGCGGTGGAGCCTGTAGCCCGCCAGCTTGAGGCTCAAGCCTACGATTCGGCCACCACGGCCAACCTGTTCCTGCGCGATGCCCATGCCGCATTCGAAAAGGTCGATGCCACGATGGCCCAGCTCGACGAAGTGCTCGACAAAGAGGTGCGTGCCGCTTACGAAGAAGCCGAGTCCACCTCATCCATCATCGTGTGGGTCTTCATTGGCGTGGTCGCGGCAGCCGCCCTGATCGTGGTGCCGACCACCCTGGCCAACATGCAAAGCATTTGCCGGCCGCTGGAGCAGGCTCAAGGGCTGGCGGTGGCCATTGCCCGCGGGGATCTAACCACCCGCCCCGACGTGCGCGGTGCCGACGAGTTGGCCGAGCTGATGCGCTGTCTGGTGGACATGCAGTCCTCGCTGTCGCGGACGGTCGGTGAAGTGCGCGCGGCGGCTGACAGCATCCGGCAGGCCAGTTTGGAAATTGCCAGTGGCAATCAGGACCTGAGCAACCGCACCGAGCAGACGGCCAACAACCTCCAGCAGGCCGCCAGCCGGATGGAGCAGATCACAGAAACGGTGCGTCAGTCCAGCGATGCGGCTCAGTCGGCCAGCCAGATGGCCCGCGACAACTCGGTGGTGGCCCGCAAGGGGGGCGAGGTGGTGGGCCAGGTGGTCAGCACCATGGATCAGATCAACCAGAGCAGCCAGAAGATCCACGACATCATTGGCGTGATCGATGGCATCGCGTTCCAGACCAATATCCTGGCGCTGAATGCCGCGGTGGAAGCCGCACGCGCCGGGGAAGCGGGGCGAGGCTTTGCGGTGGTGGCCGGAGAGGTGCGCAGTCTGGCCCAGCGCAGCGCCGAGGCCGCCCGCGAAATCAAGTCTCTCATCAGCGCCAGCGTGGAGCGCGTGGATGCCGGAACCCAGTTGGTGCACCAGGCCGGCGCCACCATTCGCGACATTGTGAATAACGCCGAGAAGGTGTCCTCGTTCATCGCAGACATCACGTCGGCCACGGGCGAACAGGCGCAGGGCTTGGCCGAAATCAACGGGTCGGTCGGCCAGCTCGATCAGGTCACGCAGCAGAATGCTGCGCTGGTGGAGCAAAGTGCTGCAGCGGCTGACAGCCTGCGCGACCAGGCTCAGCGCCTGGCCGATCTGGTGGCGGTGTTCCGTTTGATGCAGGGCGATGCAGGCCATGCGCCACTGATGCCCGCAGCCACGCGGGGTCACGCTCAGGGGTCGGCATACGGTGGCCCGGAACGCAGGCAGCATCCCAGAGACTGATTTTTCTCCAATCAATCAACCAACCGCACACCGAACGTACAACATGAATCTCACCAATCTTCGCATCGGTACTCGTCTGGGGGTGGCCTTCTCGGTTGTCCTGGTGTTGGTGGTCGTTGTGGTGGGCTTCGCAATCCTGGAGCTCCGCGTCCTGCTGAACGACCTCAACCGGGTGGTCGTGATGGAGCGGCGTGTCGCGCTCACCGAACAGTGGGCAGCCAGCACCCGCCTGAACGTCAACCGGGTGATGGCGATTGCCAAGTCGGGCAATGCGCCAGAGGTCGAGGCCTACTTCAGCCCGCTGATCGCCCAGACCACTCAGCGCATCAACGACTTGCAAAAGACATTGGAAGCGGAGATCACCTCCGACGAAGGCAAGGCTTTGCTGGCGAAAGTGGCGCAGTTGCGGACCGATTACATCGCGGCGCGCAAGCAGTACTTCGACACGCTCAAGTCTGGTGATGTGGCCGGCGCCGATCAACTCTTGAATGCCCGACTGTTGCTCGTCGCCAACGCCTACATGGCCTCGCAGGAAGAGTTGGCGAAATTGCAACACCGCTTTGTGGATGAGTTTTCCACCGCAGCGACCAGCGATGTAGATCGAGCCATCATGGTCGAGCTGGGGTTGCTGGTGGTGGCTTTGTTGATTGGTGTGGTCGTGGCGGTCTCTATCACACGCTCGATCACCCGCCCCTTGCGCGAGGCGGTGCAATTCGCCGATGCGATTGCGCATGGCGATCTTACCCGCCGGATGGCGGTGAGCCGCCAGGATGAATTTGGCAGCTTGCTGCGGGCGCTGATGGAGATGCAGAACGGCTTGTTGCGCGTGATCGGCCAGATACGCGAGGCCAGTGATGGGATTTCGCAGGCTTCCAGCGAAATCGCCAGCGGCAATCTGGACCTGAGTGGCCGAACCGAGCAGGCCGCCAGCAACCTGGAGGAAACCGCCGCCAGCATGGAAGAATTGACCTCCACCGTTCGCCAGAGTGCCGACTCCGCCCGTCAGGCCAACCAGTTGGCTTCGAGTGCCGCCGGGGTGGCTCAAAAAGGCGGTGCGGTGGTTGGTCAGGTGGTGCAGACCATGGACGACATCACCCAGTCCAGTCAACGCATCAGCGACATCATCAGCGTGATCGATGGCATCGCGTTCCAGACCAACATCCTGGCCTTGAACGCGGCGGTCGAAGCCGCGCGTGCCGGTGAACAGGGGCGCGGTTTTGCCGTGGTGGCTGGCGAAGTGCGCACGCTGGCCCAGCGCAGTGCCCAGGCGGCCAAGGAAATCAAAGACCTCATCAATGCCAGTGTGGAGCGAGTCCAGGACGGCAGCCGCCTGGTTCAGGATGCGGGCAGCACGATGAACGAAATCGTCAGCAGCGTGCAGCGCGTGACCGACATCATCGGCGAGATTTCCGCCGCTGCCGCAGAGCAGAGTGAAGGCATCGAGCAGGTCAACGTGGCGGTGAGTCAGCTCGATCAGATGACGCAGCAAAACGCGGCTCTGGTGGAGCAAAGTTCGGCCGCGTCCGAAAGCCTCCGCGATCAGGCTGGGCGGTTGTCGCAGGCGATTGCTGCCTTCCGCACCGGAGATGCGCAGACTTTGACGCCGGTGGTTCAGCGTGCACCGGTCAGGCGTCCGGCCCCGCCACGCCCAGCGGCGCCCCGTCCTGCCGAAGCCAGTCTGCCGTCGCCCAGGCCGCATGCAGCGGCGCAGGCCAAAGCCATTCCGGCCAAGCCAGCGTCCAAGCCCCCGGCAGCGTCGGTATCGCCCACGGCGCCCAGAGCAGCCGCACCCAAACCGTTGGCCCGTCCTGCGCCCAAGCCGGCCGAGAACGCCGAGGGTGATTGGGAAAGTTTCTGATTCCCATGAGCGATCGCTTGCCCCCGACCGTGCTGGACGCTGCCCTGACCCTTGACCAGGTCGGCGGGCAGTGGCGGCAGCACATCCTGCCCGCCTTGCACCGATACATCAGCATCCCGGCCAAGTCGCCGGCGTTCGATCGGGATTGGGCCGCCCATGGCCACATCGACACCGTGCTGCGAGAGGCTGCCGATTGGGTGTTGTCCCAAAAGGTGTCTGGCTTGCAACTGGAGGTCATTCGTCTGGAAACGCCGGACGGTCGACCGCGCACGCCGGTGCTGTTTTTTGAGTTGCCGGCCAGCGCCGGGCGCGACGGGACGCCGGCGCCCGTCAGCGGCCAGACGGTGTTGATGTACGGGCACCTGGACAAGCAGCCCGAGTTCAACGGCTGGCGCAGCGACCTGGGGCCATGGACGCCGAAGCTGGTGGACGACAAGCTCTACGGGCGGGGTGGCGCAGACGATGGTTACGCCATCTTCGCCAGCATCGCCGCCATTCAGACCCTGAAAGCCCAGGGCGCGGCCCACCCCCGCATCGTCGGCTTGATCGAAACCTGCGAAGAGAGTGGTTCCCACGATTTGTTGCCTTATGTGGATGCCTTGCGCGACCGCCTGGGCGATGTGGGTCTGGTGGTGTGCCTGGACAGCGGTGCCGGCAACTACGACCAGCTCTGGCTCACCACCAGCCTGCGCGGCATGGCCAGCGGGGTGCTGAAGGTCGAGGTATTGACCGAAGGCGTTCACTCGGGTGACGCTTCAGGTTTGGTTCCGTCCAGCTTTCGCATCATGCGCCAGGTGCTGGATCGACTGGAAGACAGCCGCACCGGCCGTCTGCTGCCGGAGCGTTTTCATTGCGAAGTGCCTGCCGAGCGGATGGCGCAGGCACAAGCCACCGCCGCCATATTGGGCGACGAGGTTTACAGACGTTTCCCCTGGGCCCACCACGACTGTGGTGGCGCGACCTTGTTTGCATTGCCCACCACCACCGATCCGGTGGAGGCGCTCATCAACCGCACGTGGCGGCCCACCTTGAGCGTGACGGGTGCTGACGGTTTCCCCACTTTGCAGAACGCCGGGAATGTGTTGCGGCCTTACACCGCATTCAAGCTCAGCTTGCGCTTGCCACCCCTGGTGGATGCCGCCCAGGCGGTCCAAGACCTGAAAACGCTGCTCGAAGACAACGCCCCTTACCAGGCCAAAGTGACGTTCGAGCCCGAGGGTGCGGCCACGGGCTGGAACGCGCCAGAGACAGCGCCGTGGTTCGAGCAAGCCCTGCACACTGCCAGCCGCGCGCAGTTTGGTGCGGGCTGTGGTTTCATTGGCCAGGGTGGCACCATTCCGCTCATGAACATGTTGAGCCAGGGCTTTCCCAAGGCTCAGATGATGGTGTGTGGCGTGCTGGGGCCCAAAAGCAATGCCCACGGACCCAACGAATTTTTGCACGTTCCTTTTGCGCAACGCCTCACGGCTGCGGTGGCCGAGGTGATCGCGCGCATGCCCTGAGGCACCGTCGAGCCTCAGGGTTTGCCCAATCCGTTCCCGGCCCGCCGCCGCTGGGCAGCCAGCCACATCAGCGCCACACCGGTCAGGGCTACCGGTACGGTGGATCCGATGTTGAGCAACGTCCAGCCTTGGGTGGTGACCAGCGCACCCGATGCGAAGGACGTGACAGCCATGGTGGCAAAGACCCAGAAGTTGATGGCGGCCTGGGCTTTGTCTTTCTCTTCGGGTCGGTAGGCTTGCATCGCCAGGGTGGTGCTGCCGGTGAACAGGAAATTCCCGCCCACGCCCAGCAGGAACAGTGCCACCAGGCACTGGTGCAAGTCCTGCCCGGACAAGGCGATGGCAATGCAGACCCCGTTCAGCGCCACCCCCACCCCCATCACCTGCAAGACGCCAAAGCGCTTGATTAGGTGTCCGGTGAAAAATCCCGGTGCGAACATGCCGATCACGTGCCATTCCAGCACCAGTGCTGCGTCCGAGAACGGCATGCCGCACATTTGCATCGCCAGTGGCGTGGCCGCCATCAGCAGATTCATGACTCCATAACCCAGCGCAGCGCCCAAGGTGGCGACGATGAACACCGGCTGGCGCATGATTTCTCCCAGCGGGCGACCTGTACCGGTTCCGGCTTTTTTCGGTGGCTCCGGTGGGAACTTGATGCCTCCGATGATTCCCATGGATAACAGCGCCACCACGGCCAGCGCCAGGTAGGCGCCGAGGAACGGCACATTCAAGGCGTCTCGGGCGTGGTTGGCCAGGTTGGGTCCTGCGATGGCCCCGATCAGCCCGCCTGCCAGCACCAGCGACACCGCCTTTTCCCGAAATGCGGCGGTGGCCAGTTCGCCAGCGGCAAAGCGGTAGAGCTGTCCGTTGGCGCTGTAATAACCGGCCACCACCGTGGCCAGCACCAGCAGCCAGAAGCTGCTCACATACAGCGCTGCAGCGCACAACAGGGCCGATGCCATGGCAACCATCAAACCCATCTGGAACGACACTTTGCGACCCCAGCGGGCCTGGCTGCGCGCCACCAACCCGGTGGACAAAGCGCCGCCCACCACATAGCCCATCACGGGCAGGGTGGCCATCCAGCCCAGCGGCGCGAGGCTCAGACCCACCAGACCATTGATGGCGATGAAGACCACGTTGTTGGTCAGGAACAGGCCTTGAGCGGCGGCCAGCAGCCAGAGGTTCTTGTTCATAAGGGTTTGTCTATAGCGGAATCATAAGCCCTTTATTGATACAGACAGGGGTATGTAAGGCCTTGCATTCGCCAAAGTCATCCCCACTCTCTAAAATCTTTTCCACATTTCTTTTCAGTCTCGCTCACGAAGGGCCCCCATGGTTCCCCATCTCGTCACGGCCCTGACCGGCCCGATCAACGAACTCGAACAACGCATCCTCGAGTCCACGCCCGTCATCGAGCGCTGGTTCCGCCTGGAGTGGATGGAGCACACGCCGCCTTTTTACAGCTCGGTGGACATTCGCAATGCCGGCTTCAAGCTGGCGCCGGTGGACACCAACCTCTACCCAGGCGGCTGGAACAACCTGACGCCCGAAATGCTGCCGTTGGCGGTGCAGGCGGCCATGGCCGCGATCGAGAAAATCTGCCCCGAGGCCAAGAACCTGCTGCTGATTCCCGAGAATCACACCCGCAACATGTTCTATTTGATGAACCTGGCGCAGTTGCAGAAAATCTTCTATCAGGCCGGGCTCAATGTGCGCCTGGGTTCAATGAACCCCGAGATCAAAGAACCGACCATCTTCGACCTGCCCAACGGCGAGCAGGTCACGCTGGAGCCGCTGATTCGGGACAAGCGCCGCCTGGGTCTCAAGCACTTCGATCCCTGCACCATACTGGTCAACAACGACCTGAGCGCGGGCGTGCCCGGCATCCTGGAAGACCTGCACGAGCAGTACCTGCTGCCGCCGCTGCACGCCGGCTGGCACGTGCGCAAGAAGAGTCACCACTTTCGTGCGTACGAAGAGGTGGCCAAACGCTTTGGCAAGCTGCTGGGCATGGACCCTTGGCTCATCAATCCCATGTTCAACCACTGCGGCGAAGTCAACTTCGCCGAAGGCACAGGCATGGAGTGCCTGCAGACCAACGTGGATGCACTGCTGACCCGCATCAAGAAAAAATACAAGGAATATGGCATCCACGAGAAGCCGTTCGTCGTCGTCAAGGCCGACAACGGCACCTACGGCATGGGCATCATGACGGTGCGTGATGCCAAGGAACTCGACACACTGAACCGCAAGACCAAGAACAAGATGGCCGTGATCAAGGACGGCCAGCAAGTCTCGGACGTGATCATCCAGGAAGGTGTGCTGACCAATGAGCGTGTGAACGATGCAGTGGCCGAGCCTGTGGTCTACATGATGGACCGCTACGTGGTGGGGGGCTTTTACCGGGTGCACGCAGACCGCGGGGTGGATGAGAACCTCAATGCCCCTGGGGCCAGTTTTGTGCCGCTGGCGTTCGAAAAGAGCGCCCAGCAGCCCCAGCCCGGCCAGAAGCCGGGTGCCAGCGTGCCCAACCGTTTTTACATGTACGGCGTGATCGGCCGTCTGGCCATGTTGGCGGCCAGTTATGAGCTGGAAGCCACAGACCCGGAAGCTGAAGATTACGAGTGAGTCATTTTTAAGCGCAAAATAGCGGCCTCACAACTGCTGGGGTGGCTGTGATGGTCGCCCCCTGCCAATCTTGGCTTCCAGCAAATCTTCACTTGGTGCCCTCACCCTGAGTGCCATCGGTGTCGTCTACGGCGACATCGGTACCAGCGTCCTCTACGCAGTCAAAGAGGTCTTCAACTCCGGGCATGTCGATTTCACGCACGACAACATCTACGGCGTGCTGTCGATTTTTGTTTGGACGTTGACGGTCATCATCTCGCTGAAATACGTGACGCTGGTGTTGCGCGCCGACAACCGGGGCGAGGGCGGCCTGGTGGCGATGCTGGCCCTGGCCGCTGAATCGGTGAAAGACCGGCCGGTGCTGCGGCGCCGGTTGCTGCTGGT
>JACCDS010471532.1_pt1 | contig 14076 bp, 21 predicted proteins | sample 7446441 | NCBI WGS metagenome assembly JACCDS01 (sample SAMN15323445, study PRJNA562643) | freshwater metagenome | isolation source: river surface water | place: USA:Blue River Watershed | collected 2017-08-17 | reverse complement strand
CGCCAGAACGCGGTGTCCGCCAGTGCGACGCCGTCGTCGGCCTCGCATCGCACATGCACCTCAACGGGTCCTCCGGGAGTCTCTCGACGCACGCGGGCGAACTCGATTTCCTTCTTGGCTCCGAACTCCCCTGTGTCGAAGGCCTGGCCACTGGACAACGCATCTTCCAGCGCCGCCTGGTGTTCCGGGTAGAGGTCGGTCAGCCCCCAGTGCGCGGCGTAGACGCCAGGCAAGTCGGCGAAAGGTTGTCGGACCTCCGGCGCAGCCACGAACTGCTCGATGCGACTCAGGTGCAAGGTGGGGTCCTGCAGTCGCCCCTTGGGCTCAAGCAAAAGGCCCAGGCGCCGCGCGCGCACCATCAGCTCGCCGACCACCCAGGCGACAACGTCCTTGGCGGGAACCAGCGGGCGATGCAGCGCGTCCGAGTCGTCCTCGAACAGCGCCAACAACAAGGGGCCGGGCTCCGCCGGCTCCAACGGGGTCACGAGATAGCCGCTCTCGACGCGGCGAAGCTTGAAGCGCTCGACGTGCTTCGAAGTTGAGTCCAAGATTTTCTCCATCTGCTGCCTTCACCGGCGCAGCCTGGAGAACCGCTCACGCGTCGGTCCAAGATAGAGGGCAGCCCGAACCCGAGTGTTGCCTGTGGCACCTCAGTGCTTCTGCCTTGTCTCCCGCAGCACGCACCGGGTCCAGGCCCGGCTTAAACCACTGCGGCCGGCTTCACGCCGGGGAAATCAAAGGGTCTTCACGAAGCAGGCGAACGGGTCACCTGCGGGAACGAACACTGAACTCTCCTGTCATGGTCCGAGTCTCGATTGTACGAGGCAGGCTGCGCCCTTGAAACGCTTCAGGCCGACGCCCGAATGTTGCGGAACGTCAGGTTGATGCGCTCGCCGCGCACCGACGGCTCCTTGGGCACGCGGTGCTGCCACTCGCGCTGCGTACGCCCCTTCATGACCAGCAGGCTGCCGTTGGACAGGGGCAGCGAGAGCTGCGAGCTCGTTTTCTTGTGACGAAACTCGAAGGTGCGGGTGTCGCCGAAGCTCAGCGAAGCGATGACGGGCTCGTCCCCGAGCTCCGGCTCGTCGTCCGAGTGCCAGCCGATGCTGTCGTCTCCGCCGCGGTAGCGGTTGAGCAGCACGCTGTTGAAGGTGAGGCCGAGCTGGTCTTCAAGCATGTCGCGCAGCTCGGCCACCGTTGGGGTCCAGGGCACCGGCACGTTGCGGATGCCCGAGTAGACGTATTCGGCGTCCGGCTCTCCTTGCCAGCAGGTCAGTCGCGGCAGTGCGATGTTCTTGCCCGCGATGGTCATGTGGTCCTGCTTCCAGGGCACTTCCTGCATCAGGTCGGCCATCATCATGCAGGCGGTTGGCTGGTCGACCCAGCGCGGGTGCCAATCGTGCTCCGGCGCCGGGCAATCGTCGAAAAGGTCGAACATGACCGTCAGGCGATGGTCTTGCCGAGGATGACCTCGAGCTTGTCGAGCATCCGGTTCATGCGCACGGTGTTGAGCTGGCGCAGCTCGGCCAAAGGCTTCCATTCCGCGCCGTGGACTTCTTCCAGCTGCGGCGTGAGCTCGCCTTCTTCGGCCACGGCCAGGAAGACGAAATCATGGTGAGAGTGCGGGCCCTCGGACTTGCGCGGCTGCTCGGGGATGTAGTGGGTGTCGATGTCGAGCGGCAAGTCCCTCAGCGTGCACCAGGGGTGCAGGGTCGCCGCGACGCCAGTCTCTTCCTCGACTTCGCGCGATGCGGAAGTCCACAGGCTGCCCGGCAGTTCGTAGTGGCCACCCGGCTGGAGCCACTTGTCGTAGAGGCGATGTCGGATGAGCAGCGCCTTGGTCGCATCAGCGTTGAGCACGAGTGCGCTGGTGGTGATGTGGGCCAGCATGTTCGAGCGCAGCAAGGCCGCACCCTTGTCGGCAGGCAGCTGCTCGCGCAGCAGGGTCAACAGCGGGGTTTCGGCAGGGAATTGCGCCAGGTAGCGGGCCACCGCGTCCGCGATGTCCGGAACCATGGCGTCAAGAACGGAGAGAGGTGCAAGGGTGTCCATTACTTTGTGTAGTGCTCAAGTTTAGGCTCATTTTACCTCAACGCCGCCTTTAACTCCAGTAGTTTAGTTTGCCCAGGCTAAAATCAGATGTGCTACACGAATTGTGCCCGGCGGTTCGGGTCAAAGGAGTTATCTCAGCCTGCTGGCAAAGGGCCAGCTTCCGTCGTTGACCCTCATCTGCCCCGAGTGACCAGGGAGGTTCGTCTTGTCCTCGTCACTCGCCAGAAAGGAGCTCGCAATGAAGCTAGCCAAACTTCAGTCCCAGCTCAAGGCCTCGCTGCTCGTCTTGGCGCTCGCCATGGGCGCGAACAGCTGCCTCGCCCAGGACGCTTTGTTGCTGGAGCGAACGCCACTGGCCGCTTCCGAGACCAACCCGGCGCGTGCCACCGAGAAAGCTTCCATGACCAGCTACATCATGGAGACCTTCGGCAAGTCCAAGGCCCTGGCACTTCGCATTGTCAACACGGTCTACCGGGAAGCGGCCAGCCACAATGTGTCGCCACTGCTTGCCCTTGCCATCATCGAGAAGGAATCCGGCTTTCAGCCTGAAGCTGTCAACCCGTCAGGTGCGACCGGCCTCATGCAGGTCATCCGCCGCTTTCACCTCGACAAGCTGAAGAACGAACCGCATCCGAAGGCGTTGCAGCACCCTGAGACCAACATTCGCGTCGGTGTCGCGGTGCTCAAGGACTACCTGACGCTGAGCGGTGGTGACGTACGCCGCGCATTGACGCAGTATTCGGGAGGCGCGCGCACGTACGCATCGCAGGTTCAATCGGTCGAAGGCCGATTGACCAAGTTGGTGCAGGAAGAACAGAAGCGCGCCAATCGAGCCCGTCGCTTGTATGCCCCCGACAGCCTTCTGCCGGAGTGGTGTCAACCCGACGAAGAGCCCGTGGCAGGAGAAGCACGCTGAAGGCCGGTCACCCTGTTTAGAAGCATCGACAGAGAGCTGTTGGTGTGCTAAAATAAGACTTTAGATTTGTCATCAACGTGAACCCCATTCGCATCATCGGACCCTCTGACCTGCAAGCAGTCCAGCGCGCCGGCACGCAGGTCGTCTGGACGGTGTCGCATGCGAAGGACGACTGGCAACGCGAGTTGTCTCCCTTCTTCCTGGGTCCGGTTGCGCTGTACGACGGCCTCGAATCAGTGTGCATGGAAAACGCCTGGCAGTACGCCAAGTGCTACGCCGAGCACGCGGATGCCGAAGGCAACCCGACCGAAGCCTACTGGGAGTGGGCCCGCAAGGGCTGGTCCAAGCCTGCCGTGCGCTATCCGATGGGCAAGGGAGCCAAGCCGCTGTACCTGCTGTGGCACGGCGAGCACCTGAGCTACGTCGAGGCGCGACGACGCGTCTACTGGCCGCTCTACCGCGATGCGGTCAAGCGCACAGGCGGTTTTGCGCGGCTGAAGGCTCTGCATGCCGCTGGCCCGGTGGTGCTGTTCGATTTCGACGGCTACGACCACGAGCGCATGGGCCTGACGCTGCACCAGGTCTCGCATCACACGTCCAAACCGATGGGCCACGCCTTTGTGCTCAAGGCCATGCTGATGTACGGCGACGACATTGACCCTCACCAGCTGCAGGCGCTCGAGACCGAACAGGCACGAGCCCTCCAAGCACTTCAACCCGAGCAGGGCAGCCTTTTCTGAGGCTGCCAGCCAACATCAACCACGGGAACCTCATGACTGCACAAGCCACCCCACAAGCCGCTGAAACCGCGGCCCCCGCTTCCCTCGTCCTCGCCCGCTTCTTCTGGGACTGCGGCCGCATGGGGCACGTTGAAGGCCTCTTCGTCACCACCCGTGAGACGCTCGCCGCGTCCTACGGCAAGCGCGTCTACTTCGGCGAAATCCTGGGCAAGCATTCCGAGGTCGACGGCACGCTCGACGAAGGCGATATCACCATCGTCACCGACGACCAGGCGTTCATCGGCAAGCTGGTCGAGTACATCGGCTCGAGCGTCAGCGGCTACAACCCGCTGAGCTACATGCAAGGCGAGGACGAGTGAGCCCGACATGACACAGGTCTTGCCCGTCATCCACTACCAGACCATCCGCCAGGCCCTGGACAACGCGGCGCTCGTCGCGCGTTGCGGCTGCCCGGGCCTGTTCCTCATTTCGATGGAAGGCGAAGACGACGAGCTCGACCAGGCCTGCATCTCCGTCAAGGGCAACTTTCCGCAGCTGCGCGTCGGTGCGAACTTCCTCACCCAAAGCGCAGAAGCCGCGCTGCAACGCAGCCTCGACCTGGGCCTGGACGCTACTTGGACCGACAAGCCAGGCGTGACCAGCTTTGGTGCCAACGAAGCAGCCCTGCGCATCTCCGCCGTACTGCGCCAGCATCCGCAGCATCAGTTCTTCGGTTCGGTCGCGTTCAAGTATCAGGCGCCCGAGCGCTTCCCGCCTCAGGCGGCCGTTGCCGCGGCCAACCTCGGCATGGTTGCCACCACCAGCGGTGCGGCCACCGGCGTCGCCGCCGATGTCGACAAGTTGCGCGCGATGAAGGCCGCACTCGGAGACCATCCGTTGGCGCTGGCCAGCGGCGTGTCGCCGGACAATGCGAGCCAGTTCGTGCCGTACGTGGATTTCTTCCTCGTGTCCACGCACATCAGCGAAACACCGGATTCGCCGATGCTGAGCGAAGCCAAGCTGCGCGCGTTGCTGAAGGTCTGCGCCAAATCGTAAACATTTAAGCTCAGGCATTCACTTTAAGAACTGTCTGTGCTATACTGTGTTCATCGTTGTAATTCCTCTGGAATTGACGTGTGTCGGCAAAGGGGTTCGACTCCCCTCACCTCCACCATGAGTACATTCTGACGTATCGCTGGATTTTAGTGTACTGATGATGGGGGTGAACTGGTCTCGACGGCGCTCGAAGAAGAAGGCGGCAACGCAGGCGGGTGACTTCCTGGCAAGAGAACTTCGGTTCTTGAGCAAACAGCGCAAAACTATATTCGCCAACGATAGCGAATTCCGCATGGCCGCCTAAGGCCCGGCGAGGTCTGGCAGAACCTTGTCACCCAATCTGCTGTAGCCGGTCCTCGGACCGGTTGCAGGTGCCCCGAGACACGCAAGTGCTCGGGGCATTCGCTTCTCTAGGACACACAAGCCATGACTGCTCACGACAACTCGGCGCCCTTCACCACCTCGGAACCCGGCTTCCTGGTCGACTCCGCGTGTGGTCGCCAGTGGTTCGTGCCGCTGACTGCTGTGGGCCAGGACTATGCCGAGTTCCTGATGCAAGCAGACCATCTCGACGCTGCCGCTGCGGCAGCGAAGGTGCAGGAGAACGAAGAGTTCCTGCCGACGTGGTTCGCCGAGCAAATCAACGACTTCGCGACCATCGAACGGCTGGGCCGCTTGGTGCGGACCTCGACACTCTTCAAGACCAAGCAGGCGCTGGACCGCCGCCGTGGCTCCTACCGCCGCGACTACACAGAACTGAACATTCCCGCGCCGGCTCACTGAACCAGCGCGCTACCTTCAAAGGATTCACCGTGACTGCAATCAATCCCGCCCAGCGCGGAGCTCGACAGCACGAAAAGCGCACCGTGGTGGACAACCGCCAGGCGCGTCATCTGTACTTCATCGAAGACACCTTCGAAGCCGGCATCATGCTGCAAGGCTGGGAGGTCAAGGCCATCCTGGCTGGCCAGGCCACCTTCAATGGCGGCTCTGCCTTCGTCAAGCTCATCGACGGCGAGGCCTTCCTCGACGCGCTGACCATCACTGCCCTGCCCCAGGCCCGCAAGGGTCTGTTGGTGGACCTGCAGCCCAACCGGCTGCGCAAGCTGCTGCTGAACAAGACCGAGCTGAAGAAGCTCGAGCGACGCGTGGCCGAGCGCGGCTACACGGTCGTGCCGCTGGCCCTGACTTACGGGGGCAAGCTCAAGGTCGAAATCGGCCTTGCCAAGGGCAAGAAGCTCGCCGACAAGCGCGACACCGTGAAGGCTCGCGACCAGCAACGCGAGATGGCTCGCGAGCTGAAGGCCGCCTGATGTCGGTGCCGCTCGACGCCCTCGTCCAGCAAGCCGCCGAGGCCGTGGACTGGGCCGACGGCCTGGTCATTGCCGCCGGCGCTGGCATGGGCGTGGACTCGGGCCTGCCTGACTTCCGCGGTAACGACGGCTTCTGGAAGGCCTACCCTGCCCTGGGCCGTGCGGGCCTGAACTTCATGGCCGCAGCCTCTCCTCAGACCTTCGCCACGCACCCGACGCTCGCTTGGGGCTTCTACGGTCACCGGCTGGCGCTGTACCGCGCGACCGCGCCGCACGCGGGCTTCTGGCTGCTGCAGGACTGGGCTCGCCGCAAGCCTCACGGCAGTTTCGTCTTCACGAGCAACGTCGACGGCCAGTTCCAGAAGGCCGGCTTCGACGAGGCGCGGGTGGCCGAGTGCCACGGCTCCATCCATCACCTGCAGTGCACACGTCCCTGCGGGGCGGACATCTGGGACGCCCGCGAGTTCGAGCCCCAGGTCGACATCGAGTCTTGTCAGCTGCAGAACCCGACCCCTCGCTGCCCGCACTGCGGTGCCTTGGCACGGCCCAACATCCTGATGTTCGGCGACGCACACTGGCTCAGCCAACGCGCGGAAGCTCAAGAGCGTCGGCTCGACACTTGGCTGCGGACAGTCGAACGCCCCGTCGTCCTCGAACTCGGTGCTGGCGTGCACGTGACCACGGTGCGACGGTTCAGCGAGCGCATCGTGGCGCGCGGGGGCAAGCTGGTGCGCATCAACCCGCGGGACGTGGGCACGGAGGCTGGCGTCGGGATTTCACTCGGTGCACTCGCTGGCCTCCAACGCATCGCACAGCGCCTCTAAAAGCTGAGCACTGGCACTGCGCATCGACTTGCTCTAAAATAGAGCAACGTAACTTTAGAAGAGCAACATGCGCACCCTCACCCAACTTCGCGAACGCATCGCCTTGCGCGAGAGACGTCAACTGTTGCTCAAATGTCTGGGCGCACCCGCTTCCGTTCTTCAGCTGGAAGCAGACATCACCGAGAGCCTGCGACAGCAGCACGAACAGCGTGCGCAACGCATGCAGTCGTTCTTCCAGGCGGGGGTGTCCGGCTGTTGACAGCTTCGGCGAGTCGGCTCCGCCGGGCCAGCTGATTGCCGTAGAACCAGCCTTACGCCTTGGTGGAATCGGCCTTCTTCTGCCGGCGCGCAAACTCGCGACCCGCCATGAAGCAGACCGCCGAGGGCGTGCCCGGGATGACGTGCGCGGAGCGCTTCGGGCCGGTGAACTCGAACTTGCCGCTGTAGCCGTCCCAGAACGCGCAGCGATGACCGGCACCGCGGTGCTGGGCGCCTTTGTAGTACATCTCGCTCGTCGGGTCCTCTGCCAGCGCCAGCATCGTGACGTAGATTTTCTGCAGCGACGCGTCCTTATAGCGCGGCGCCGGTGTCTTGCCTGAAGGTGTGGGTGCAATCGCAGAAGGCATCTCAGCTCTCCATGGGCTGCAGCGCGACGAACTCGTCTTCGTCGTAGAAGTCGTCGTGGACCTCATGGAACGCACCATAGGTCTCCAGAAGCTTTTGCACCTCGGCAGGCGTCAGGGCCCGGCGCAGCAGCCGGAACAGCTCATCTCGCGTGAGCACCAGGTCGACATCACAGGTGCGGTAGCCGTAACCCGGCTCGCCGCTGAGCACGCTCGTGCCGACGGGCTCCGCCAGAGCCAGCTCCTGTTTGTAGCCCACCATGGCCGCGCGGTTCGGGTCCATGGTCCAGACGCCCAGGCGGTCACGCACCTCGATTTGCAGCACATGCAGCCCGGTGTCGGTGCGGTTCTTCGGCGGGTACTTGTTGCTGTAGACGTGCGGTTCCATGGGTTCTCCTCGAGGAGCGATTATAGCGGCACAGGGCTCTAAAGTCACGTTTTAGAGTCGGCTAAGACAAGGCACTACACGGACCTGATACCAGGAGTGTTCCGTGTTTCCCTATGACCGCGACGCGTTCTACGCGTTCTTCAACATGCCGACGCCCAACGGGGGCAGCCAGGCTCATTGTCTCGACGAGCTCGGAGCCTTAACCCTTGCGCTGCAGGCCGCGCTGGTGCAGTGCCCCGCCGAGCAGGTTCAGGCCCTGCTGCAGCGCGAGATGGCCTCGATGTTGCGCTCGCTGAGCAAGGTGCGTCGCGCACCGGGGCAGGCCGTGCAACTGGAGGAAGAAGCGGGTTTCGGCGCCACGCCGGGCCGCTGGCACATTCTGCCGGGCGAGCCCTCGTCCTGCCCGCTGTGCGGCAATCCCGCCTGCCAGGAGTGGCCCACGCTGGCCCGTGTCGCCGAAGACGGTTCGGTCACCGACGAGCTCGCCTATCACGTGAGCGAGTGCGAGATGTCGGACGACACGCGGAAGGGTGCGTCGAACGACTCTTCCAGCGAGAAGGCGACTGACTGAGATGCGCGCCTTGAGCATCCGCCAGCCCTGGGCCTGGCTCATCCTGCATGCGGGCAAGACCATCGAAAACCGCACTTGGACCACGCGCTACCGCGGCCGCATCCTCATCCACGCGGGCCAACAAATCAACCGCGACGCTTACGCCTGGATTGCCGAACACTTCCCTCACGTTCGGCTGCCTGCTCCGTCCGAGCTGCAACGCGGTGGGTTCGTGGGCTCGGTCGACATCATCGACTGCTTTGCCAAGGACGACGCCCACGCCGCGAAGGCCTCCGGCTGGTACATGGGCGAGTCTGGGCTGGTCCTGAGGGACCCTCGACCTGGCCATTTCGTGGCCGCACCTGGCAAGCTGAGCCTCTACACCGTCGACGACGCGGTGAGCCGAGCCGTGCACCCCGAAGACTCGGAAGGGCAGGCCGCGTGAGCGAGTTGAAGCGCCCGCCGGCGCGCGAAGAGGTGCTGGGCTGGCCAGTGTTCCCACTCCTGGGCCTGGCCGATATCGACGTCCCACGCACCCGTGAAGCGTGCGAGCAAGCTGCGGTACATCTGCTCAACGAGAGTGTCCTGGGCTTCGACACCGAGGTGCGGCCCACCTTTCATGCTGGCGCCGCGCCGCGCGGACCGGATGTGGTCCAGTTCGCCACGGGCACCCGCGCATGGGTTTTCCAGCTGAATGTGCCGGGCGCTGACGAGGCCGTGCGGCGGGTACTGAACGCCTCGACCGTCCTGAAGGTCGGCTTTGACCTGACCCATGACCAGGCACAACTTCAGCTTCGCCTGCGCACAGTGGCCAAGCCCCTGCTCGACCTGGACACCGTGTTCCACCGACAGGGCTACCAGCGTACGCTGGGCGTGAAGTCGGCCATCGCACTGCTCTTCGGCAAGCGGCTGATGAAGTCGAAGAAGACGACGACCTCGAACTGGTCGGTACGACAGCTGGAGTCCCGGCAGGTGCTCTATGCGGCCAACGACGCCTACGCTGCCTGGGTGGTGTGGAATGCACTGGACCGAACCGACACCCTTGGGATGGAGTGGGCTACCGGCTTACCCCCGGTGCGGGACCCTGCCTGAAGGGCGAACCACAGCTCCCCCCTTCAGCGCGCCAGCATCGGAAAGAGGCCCTTGACGCCGGTGGCCATCATCTCCATGGCGATGGCCGCCAGCAGGAATCCGCCGACCCGCTCAAGCACGTTGAGCGCGGCGTCCGAGAACAGCTTCTGCGTGCGCGCGGCGAATTCGAGCACCGCCCAGGTGACAAGCGCGGCAACCAGCGGCGGCAACACGATGTGCAGCAGGTCCGCCGCCTGATGGAACTCTGACGTCGCCATCACATAGGAGAGCGCAGCCGGGCCCACCAGCAACGGGATGCCCATGGGCACCAGGGAGGCCTGGCTGGCTGCCGCAGAGGACTGGTCTGGCGTGAGTTTGACGGCCTGCTCCTTGGCCACCACCATCGCCATGGCGACCACGAATGCGATGACGCCGCCGGCGAGCTGCATGGAGGCAAGCGACACGCCCATGAAACTGAGCACGTGCAGGCCGATGAGACCGCCGGTGAGCAGGCCGATGCCCACGGTCAGCCCCAGCATGCGTGCAAACGCGATGCGAGCTTCGCGAGCCATGTGCGCGGTCGCCGCCACGAAGAGCGGCGCCGCCAGGAACGGGTCGACCAAAGCGGTCAGGGTGAGGGTCTTCTTGAGGAGGTATCCGAGGTCCATGGGGGCACCTTGTGCAGGGCTGGGATGCACCGTGTAGCGGCGCCTTTTAAGCGCGAAAGCCGCCCAAAGCAAAGCCGCTGCGGGAAAGCAGCGGCTGAGAAGGAAACGTGCGATGGAGCGGTGATTACTGGTCGATGCCCAGAGCCTTGCGTTCGCTCGGCGAGAGCTTGCTCAAGGCCTGTTCCTTGACCCGGGAGGCCTCGGCTTCAGCCGCCTCGTGGGCGCGGGCTTCTTGCAGTTCCTGTTCGATGACCGTGCTGCGACGAAAGACGCTCGACTTGCCCTGCTGCTCGGAGTAGTTCCGGGTGGTCGTCGACGTGTCGCCGCAGCGGGCGATGAAGAAGCTGTCGGCCTGGTAGCCGCGGTTGACGAACTTCACCTGACAGCCGTCGATGTCCCCCAAGTCGCTCACCGAGGGCTTCTGACGCAGCGCAGCGGCGCGTTCATCATCACCACAGGCGCTCAACGCCAGCGTGCTCAGCGCGAGCAGCGCGACAGACAAGGTGCGGGTGGAGCGGAAAGTGAATTTCATGGTTGTCCTCTTAAAAGTTGATTGCACTAGCCCCGTATAGGAATCGGGTCCGATTTCAGGCCGCGTGCGGTACCATGAGAGGATGACCATCCTGAAAGACTTCCTGCTGACCGGCACGCCGTTTCGTGGACTCATCCTGCAGGCGGAGTTCGCCCTGTGCGCCTACGTGGGTGTGCCTGAAGACCACTGGCTTGCCGACATGGAGGGCCTGGAATTCGACTGCCACTGGGGAGTGACCTTTCGGGGTGCAGGAGGGGACGGCGTCCGCCCCGCAGGCTGGTACTGGTATGGCTGGGACTACGCGCATGCCGGGGACTTCGTCCAGGTGCCGCCAGAACTGCTCGAGCACTTCAAGGCGCACGGCCTCAAGCCACCTTTTCAGGGAGGCAAGAAGTGGACGTTGGAGGAAGTCGAGCATGACATCGTCGACGCTGCAGTCGAGCTCCAAGCCGCGATGGACCGTGCGACCAATGCGGCGCAGGCTGTGACCGGTTCGCACTCCGATGAACCCTAAAGCGACTTTAGAAGTGGACTGAAAGTAGTGTATCGGCTATAATGAGTGTCTTTAAGGCACACTCAATTTCTCGAACCGGTTCTCTCGCCGGTCAAGCCGATACCCATGACCGACGCCAACTTTCACCTGCTGCTCGTCGACGGATTGAACGTCGTTCGTCGCGTCTACGAAGCCAACCCTGCACCTGACTCCGACGACAAGGCCAAGGGCGCCATCAAGTCCTCGGTGAGCTCCCTGCGCCGCGCGCTGCGCGAGCTGGACCCGACGCACGCCCTGCTTGCGTTCGACGCCGGCGGTCATACGTGGCGTCATGACCTCTACGACCAGTACCGGCTCGGCCGAAAGCCGATGCCCGAACCGCTGCGCAACGCCCTGCCAACCCTGTATGAGCAGCTGGGCAACGACGGCTGGGCCATGCGCTGCATCAACGGCGTGGAAGCCGACGACGTCATCGTCACCGCGGCCCATCGCGTGCAAGGCAAGCCGTTCAAGGTGACCGTGCTGTCCACCGACAAGGACCTGCTGGTGCTGCTGATGCTGGCGGGCGTCCAGGTGCGCGACCACTTCAAGCCCGAATGGCGAGACATCGCCTGGTGCGAAAAGAAGTTCGGCGTGGGCCCGGCGCTGCTGGCCGACTATCTGGCGTTGATGGGCGACGCGGTCGACGGCATCCCCGGGGTGGAGGGCGTCGGGCAGAAGACGGCAGCCAAGCTGCTGCTGGAGCACGGTAGCCTCGAGGCCGTCCTGCAAGCGGCCGAATCCGGTCATGCCAGCACCAAGGGCAAGTTGGGCGAGAAGCTGCGCAGCCAGGCAGCCATGGCTCGGCTGTCGCGCCAGCTGGTGGGATTCAAGACCGACATCGACCTGGGCATCAACAGCTGCACCGAACTGCGCGTGCCGGTGTTCGCTTGAGCGCCCGATAAAGCCTGTTCCGATACAGATTTGGTCCCGTCCGTAGTCCGCCCACAGGGTAGCCGGTGAGGACTTCGCTCCTCTACCTGCCATGTACAACGTCTACTACCTCTTCCTCGACATCGACGGCGTCCTGCAAACGCCATCGCTGGGTGACTTCATCGAGATGGAGCACGAGGGCACGCTGGCCGCTTGGCTGCTCGAACAGCCCAACGTGTCGGTGGTGCTGACCAGCTCGCACCGCGAAGGCTTGACGCTCGAGCAGCTCAAGGCGCGCTTCAGCCCCGCCGTGGCCCAGCGCATCGTCGGCATGACGGCGCAGTCTCCCCTGGGCCGCGCGTATGGCGGCCGCCAGCGCGAAATCGAAGCCTGGATGAAGACTGCTCCGGTTCCGAACGCGCCGTGGGTCGCCGTCGACGATGAACCTCTGCTGTTTGACCAGCCGTGCGGGCGCCTCGTGCACACGCACCCCTGGACGGGGTTGCTGCCCGAGAGCCTGGACGAAGCGTGGAGCATCCTGACCGGCAAGCTGCTCGAACGCAAGCCCGCGACAACTCCTCGCCCAGCGGCCGCGCAAAAACAGCCTGCACTGGCGTCTGCGGCCGAGAAGCTGTCACACCTGCAGTCCGTCAAGGTCGAAGGCGCTGCCCCTCGGGCTCAGCGTCACGGCGCGACCAACGCCGGCTCGTCCACCTCTGCGCCCTCACAAGGCTGGTTCGCCCGTACGTTGGCACGCCTGGGCCTCTGAAAACAAGTTTCGACATGCTCCGCGACCCTCAAGCCGACCCCAACCAGTGCGCAAGCTACTTTCACCTGCCCGAACTTCTTGAAGGGCGGCTGGCCAAGCAGCTGAATTCCATCGTCACCAAGCGCTACGCCAACGCCGTGATGGCGGCGCTGACGATGCCCGAGGGTGACGGCCGCCAGGCCGTACTGAAGGCGCTATCGTCCGCGGTGGGGGTGCACCTCAGCAACGCAGACCTGCGTGAAGACAAGAACCGGCTGACCCAGCGTTTGGCCGCCGAGATGCCAGAAGCCCAAGTACTGGAAACCGAGGGCCACAAGGTCCAAGTTTTCCTGCGCGCCATCGAAGGCGCGTTCAAGAAGGCGTGGGACGCCGACAAGGCGCGTGGCATGGACATGGCCAAGACGTCGATGGCCTGGTTCGAGCACGAGATGCTCACCTACTTCGGAGCCACCCGAGCAGCCCTGCGCGTGATGCAGACTGCAGGTGCGCCGCGGACCTCCAAAGAGTCCAAAGACTCGGCCTGACGCACAGCCTTCCCGGGTACGCCCCTGGCGGCCCGTCGCCACGGGCGGGACCCCAGATTGCGGGGGACGTCGAGAACGCTCGACCAGTCGGAGAGGGCGCTGAGCTCGTCGTTGGCACGGGCCTTGACACGGCCTGCTGCGGCATCGACTTTGCGAACCACGATGCCGGCGGGCACCGCGGGAAAGGGTGCGCCCAGCGACAACCCATGGCTGCTCACTGGCCAAAGGCGTGGGCCAACGTCGCAAACACCGCCAAGACGGCGCCTGCGACAGCCCTCAGAGGCCTCGTGCCTCAGTGCAAGAGGCGGGGCGTACCCGACGCCTCGTCCGAACCCCCACTGGTCGCGTCTCGCAGCAATTCACCCGCCACGACGGTGACATCGCTGCTGGCCAAAAACTCCAACGTCTCCTCGGCACAATCGTCCGGTGCTTCTGACGGAATGGCCAGGAAGCGAAGCGTCCCCAAGAAACTCAACTCGTTTTTGCGGTAGAGCGTCACCTCCATGCCAATCGGCTCGTCGGAAACGGCGCGCAGGTCAGAAGAAGCCAAGACTTCCTGAGCGAAGAGCCCATGCAGGCGCAGCAGTGCCTGCAGCTGTTGGCTGGCGTGCGTTGCACGCATTAACTGGTGAGCTGCTCCAACGTCGGCCCACCAGCCCTGCACTT
>JACCDS010533427.1_pt1 | contig 14081 bp, 11 predicted proteins | sample 7446441 | NCBI WGS metagenome assembly JACCDS01 (sample SAMN15323445, study PRJNA562643) | freshwater metagenome | isolation source: river surface water | place: USA:Blue River Watershed | collected 2017-08-17 | reverse complement strand
TGTCTTCCTGCTACCGCAGCCACAGCACGATAGGGGGCGAGAATTTCTGCGACGGCGACGGCCGCAGCTCATCGCCCGTCTTTGCTGCGCATGATGATGGTTGTCAATTCATACCTTTATTGCTCACTCACTGTGGCAAAAAACTGCGAGCCAGACCGGTGGGTTGGCAAGGGCATCGGTAGAAAGTCCCGCGTTGCCGACATTTTTCTTGTGATGCTTATGGCGGCAGACATGGCATCGCCCTGCTGAATGGAAGCCTTGCCTGCTGCTCTGTAAGTCGCCAACAGGGTCATAGGGGAGGTGCTATGCAAATTTCCTTGTGTGTGCACACAACGCTTGTGTCGACTTATTTTCACCATTGCGTTTGAAAACTACTACTTTGATTTTTATCAACCGAAAAAAATGTCTATCGACTGGTTTTTGATACTTAACGGAAGCCGGAATTGATGGCGCTCAGAGAGATAATTTCACCTCGATTTTTTATTTCATTAAAGGCTAAATAATGAATGTATCCATACTTATAGGCGATGACGTCGAAACTATTGAAGGTGCCAAGGCAAAAAGCCAGACGCTCACCGCGACGGGAACTTTTGATCTATACAGTATTTTTGGCGATGCGATATATTTGCTATACGGAGCGAAGGGCGGCAATGACAAGATTTTCGGTAAGAGTGGCGGTCCAGACGAGATCGCGTCTGTCTCTAACAGACTTTGCGGCGATGGCATCCAGTTAACCATTAGTGCCGGTGGAAATGATAAGATCGTTGGCGGAAATTATGTGGCATTGAATTATCTCTATGGTGATGCTTTGGAGTTGAGCGGAAGTAAGGGCGGTAATGATCAGATAGCTGGCGGGGCGAATGCAGTTAAAAACACTTTGTTTGGTGATGCCTTTGTCATGCGCGACTTTACGGATGAGGACGGTCAGACCTATGTCAGTCGCGGCGGTAACGATGTGCTGACTGGGGGCGCTATGGCATTTAATGACCTGTACGGCGATTCTGAATATATGCTTGGCGGTGTCGGCGGCAACGATGTGCTCGTCGGGGGAGCGTTCGGCTCGCAGAACCGATTGATTGGCGATGCACCGGAAGCCCGTGGGGATGTCGTCGGAGGCAACGACCGTTTGGTCAGTGGGGAAGGTAATGACACGATGTGGGGTGATTTTCGCTATTTATTTATCGCGAATGCCACTCTGGGCCACGATACCTTCGTATTCACAGCGAATAACGGGATAGACGAAATCCGTGACTTCAAAAACGGGGACGATAAAATCGAAATTTCCGGCATGGCCGGAATTGATGATTTTTCCGATCTGTCGATCGCTGTAATCGGCTCAGATACGTACATCTCCTTTGCTGACGGCGGATCGGTCAAGCTGATCGGCGTTGCCGAGGTACAAGCTCAGGATTTCATTTTTTCCTGAGCGTTTCGCGATCTGATGCACTCTTTGCTTCGCGGGTTCGCCGGGCGCCAATGCAACGCGCCGGCGCACCCGCGGTATCACATCACTGCGCCCACCTGCCACGGCACGAACTCCGCCTGGCCATAACCATGTTGTTCGCTCTTGCTGCGCTGGCCTGAAGCAGTGGCAAGCATCAACTCGAAAATACGCCGGCCCACGACCTCGATATCGGCGGTGCCATCGACGATCTCACCGCAGTTGAGATCGATGTCTTCCTGCTGACGCTGCCACAGCGCGCTGTTGGTCGAGAACTTCAGCGACGGTGATGGCGCGCAGCCATACGCGCTGCCACGGCCGGTGGTGAAGCAGATCATGTTCGCTCCGCCGGCCACCTGGCCGGTTGCGCTGACCGGGTCATAGCCGGGAGTATCCATGAAGACAAAGCCGCGCGTCGTCACGGGTTCTGCGTATTCGAACACGTCATGCAGATTACCGGTGCCGCCCTTGGCGACCGCACCGAGCGATTTTTCAAGAATGGTTGTCAGGCCGCCTGCTTTGTTGCCCGGCGACGGGTTGTTGTCCATCTCGCCGCCGTTCATCGCGGTGTATTTCTCCCACCATCGGATGCGCTCGACCAGTTTCTCGCCGATCTCGCGCGACACCGCACGGCGCGTCAGCAGATGTTCGGCGCCATACACTTCCGGCGTCTCGGAGAGGATCGCCGTGCCGCCGTGCGCCACCAGCAAATCGACCGCTACGCCCAGTGCCGGGTTGGCGCTGATGCCGGAATAGCCGTCGGAGCCGCCGCATTGCAGCCCGACGGTCAGGTGCGACGCATCGCAGGGCTCGCGCTGGCAGTCGTTGGCCTGGGCCAGCATCTCCTCAACGATCTTCACGCCCTTGGCAATCGTGGACGCGGTACCGCCGCTGTCCTGAATGTTGAAAGTGCGCAGCAGCGGACCTTCCGACAGATGGCTGTCGTCCAGCCAGGCGGCGATCTGGTTAGTCTCGCAGCCGAGGCCGATCACGAGCACGCCGGCAAAGTGCGGATGGCGCGCATAGCCCGACAACGTGCGGCGCAGCAGTTGCATGCCGAGCCCGCTGTGGTCCATGCCGCAGCCAGTACCGTGAGTCAGCGCCACGACGCCGTCGATCTGCTCGAAGGGTGCCAGCGCTTGCGGGTGGGTACGACGCGAAAAATGCTCAGCGATGCCGCGCGCCACGGTGGCCGAGCAGTTCACCGTCGACAAAATGCCGATGTAGTTGCGCGTGGCGACTTGTCCGTTCCAGCGGCGATAGCCCATGAACTCGGCCTTTTGCCGTGGCGCTTCCGGGCGCACGTCGGCGCAGAACGCGTAGTCGCGCGCGAAGCTGCCTTTGTCTTCGCCGATGGTGCAGTTATGCACGTGCACATGTTCGCCCGCCTGAATTGCGCGGCTGGCAAAGCCGATGATCTGGTTGTAGCGGCGAATCGGTTCGCCAGCGGCGATATCGCGCGTTGCCACCTTGTGGCCGGCCGGGATCAGGCCGCGCGCGGTCACGCCCTCAATGGCGCTGCCACCGATCAGTTGCGTGCGCGCGATCACGACGTCGTCATTCGAATGCAGGCGGATGTAAGGGGATGTGGCTGTCATGATGTCTCCAAAAGGGCAGCACGCCGGCAGCAGTAGCGGGGGTGTCGCTCGGCGCTGAATTTTTTGGGCAGGTTAGCGCGGTGCGACCGGCTCGGGTTTTTGAATGCAAAAGGGGGCATGTACCGGGCGTCGCTGCGCCGTCAGTGCCGGCGTCGTCAGTGCAGGCGATGCAGGTCGCGCAGGTGCAGCGCACGCAGTTGCGGCGCCAGCAGCCAGGCGGCGGCGACGACCAGCAAGGTCATCGAGCCGCCGAAGACAATCGATGGCACCAGTCCCAGCCATTCGGCGGCCAGCCCGCTCTCGAGCGCACCGATTTCATTCGACGAACCGATGAAGAGCCCATTGATCGCCGTGACGCGGCCCTGCATCTGCGGCGGCGTTAGCAATTGCAGGATGGTCTGCCGCAGCACGACCGACACGCCATCAAACACACCGGATGCAAACAGGCACAGCGCCGCCATCCACAGCGAATTCGATAGGCCGAAGCCGATGATGGCGATGCCGAAGCCACCAACCGATAGCAGCAACCACTTGCCGGAATTCTCGTTGACCGGTCGCCTCGTCATCCACAGACCCATGATCACTGAGCCTGCCGCGGGCATGGCACGCAACAGGCCGAGGTTTTCCGGGCTGCCATTGAGCACCTCATGAATGAAGGCGGGCAGCACGCCGACCGCGCCGCCGAACAGCACGGCGAACATATCCAGCGCCATCGCCGCCAGCAGCACTTGGGTGGAGAGCACGAAGCGCAGGCCCTCGCGGATGCTGCCCAGCACTGAGCCGCGCGCGCTGTCGGCCGGCATCTCTTGCACAGGCAGACCCAGCAGAGCGAACGCGGCGGCAGCGGCCAGCACGCCAGTCGCAAGATAGGCTGCGCCAATGCCGACCCAAGCGATCAGCACGCCGCCCACCAGCGGTCCGGACACCAACGCCGTCTGGAAGACAACCGTGCCAATGGCAGTCGCGCGTGTGAGCTCTTCACGCGCGACGATCCTGATCAGCATCGCCGAATAGGACGGTCGTAGCAGCGAGCGCGCGGTGCCGGCCACCGCCATCGCAATGTAGATCGCCGCTGACGACGCATTGCCGGACAGGGCCAGCAGCGCCATCGGCAACGCGATCGCGCCGTAGCAGGCGCAGCCCAGCCAGGCCAGCCGCTTCTTCGGCAGTACGTCGACCGCGTGGCCAGCGAACAGCGACAGCCCGAAATACGGGATCACCTCGGCCAGCCCGATCAGGCCGAGTGCCACCACGTCATGCGTGAGCGCATAGACGTGCCAGCTGGCCGTCACAGTGAGGATCTGATAGGCGAGGGTGATGCCGGCGCGATAGACCGTTAGCCGCCGAAAGGCGGGCGAGATCAGCGTCGGCATCGTGGTCTCCTCTAGCGGCGCACCGGGCGCCGCGCCATCAGCTTGACGATCAGTGCGGCAGCGGCGATCAGTCCGGGGATGGCAATGACGCTGAAGACTTCGCTGAACGACAGCTGCCGCCGCGACAGTTCAGCCACCAGGAAAGAGCCGGCGATGCCACCGAAGCGGCCGACACCCATCATCCAGGCCACGCCGGTGGCGCGTCCTTCGGTCGGGTAATAGCTCGCGGCCAGCGCCGGCAGCGATGACTGCGAGGTATTCATCAGCGCGCCGGCGGTAAACACAACGAACACCAGCCAGCCCACCTGGCCGACCGACTGGCCGATCGCAAACACGGCCACCGAGGTCAGCGCAAAGCCGGCGGCGATCACGCGGTTCGGCTCCACCTTATCCATCAGCAGGCCGAACAGCACCGTGCCGATGCCGCCGAGAGGAAACAGCGAGGCGACCAGCGTCGCGGTTTTCGGATCGAGGCCGGCGTCCTTGAACAGGATCGGCATCCAGTTGATCAGCGCGTAAAAAATCACCAGCCCCATAAAATAGGCGACCCACAGCGCGACCGTGCCCGTCAGATAAGGCCTGGACAGCACCAGGCCGGCGCCGGCCTTGCTGCCGGCCACCGGCGTGGCCGGTGTCACGTCGACCTGGCCGACATCGGTGCCGCGTGGCGCGAGGCGGCGCAGGATCGTGCGTATACGCGCCTCGTTACCAGCGCGCGCAGCCAGGTGGCGGATCGATTCCGGCAGCAGTAGCAAGATCGGCAGCGCCAGTAGCAGCGGTGCGATGCCGCCGGCCAGCAGCACGCTGCGCCAGCCGAAATTCGGGATCATCCAGGCGGCCAGCATGCCGCCGAAGGCGGCGCCGAGCGGAAAGCCGCAGAACATCAGGTTGGTGATGGTGGAGCGCATGCGGTCGGGGCTGTACTCGCTCATGACGGTAACGGCGTTCGGCATTGCCGCGCCCAGGCCGATGCCGGTAATGAAGCGCCACACCGTCAGCGCACTCAGGTCGGCCGCCTGCGCTGACGCCAGACAGGCGCCGCCGAACAGCAGCACTGATACCAGCAGCACGATCTTGCGGCCGAAGCGGTCCGCCAGCGGTCCGGAGGTCAGCGCGCCGACGGCCAGCCCAAACAGGGCCGCCGACAGTACCGGCGCGAGCATCGGCCGCGCGATGCCCCATTCCTGCACCAGCGACGGCGCAATGAAGCCAATGGCCGCCGTGTCGAAACCATCCAGCAGCACGATCAGGAAGCACAGCACAAAGATCAGCCATTGATAGGTGCCGAAGCGCTGTGCGGCGAGAAAGGCGGGAAGGTCGTTGCGCGTGCCTGTCGGCGCGCCGCTGGGTGCGTCCTGGCGATTGTCGGGGGCCATCGTGTCTCCATCGTGCTTTTTTGCGAAGCGCGATTCTACGTGATGCGCCGGCATTATTCAGCGTGTGCGCTCTTGCGACGGAGGATCTGTCTGTATGCGCAGCCGCGGCAGGCAATCGGGACAGACGCGCGCGATATGTGCGATCAGACCTTCGCGGATGCGGCAGCGCAGGTGCCAGGCCTGGTCGGCATTTGCCGCCGACACCAGCACGCGCAGCTGGATCGCCTGCGCGCTGGTGTCCACCACCTGCACCTCGACGAGCCGGCCGTCCCACTCGGGCGCGGCGCGGCAGAGCCGTATGGCCTCGGCGCGGATCAGCGGCACCGGCGCGCGATAGTCCAGCCACAGCGTCACCTGGCCGAGCAGCTCGGCGCTGTGCCGCGTCCAGTTCTGGAACGGGTTTTCGATGAACCACTGCAGCGGCAGGATCAGCCGGCGCTGGTCCCACAGCCCGACCACCACATAGGTGCCGGTGATCTCATCAATGCGGCCCCATTCGTTCTGTACGATCACCACGTCATCAAGCCGTATCGGCTGCGTCAGCGCGATCTGCAGGCCTGCCAGCAGGTTCGACAGGATGGGCTTGGCGGCAAAGCCGGCCGCAATGCCGGCCAGCCCGCCGGCGGCCAGCAGGCTGGTGCCGAGCCGCTGCAAGGCCGGGAAGGTCATCAGCGCCAGGCCGGCGCCCACCACGGCCAGCAGCGCCATGGCCGAGCGCGCCAGTACGCGGGTCTGGGTCTGGATACGGCGCGCTGCGAGGTTGTCCGGCGAGGTCACAGGATGCGCACTGATGAGGGTATCGCGTGCCGCCGCGACCGTGCGCAACAGTCCCCAGGTCAGGGTCGCGACCAGCAGCAGTGAGTTCATGTCGCGCAGTAGGCCGAAGGCGGCATCCGGCTGCGGCAGGTTGCGTAGCAGCGCTTGCAGCAGGAGCAACAAGACCAGCAGCCGCGCCGGCCCGAACGTATAGGTCAGCAGACGCGAGAGGAAAGGAAACGGCCGCACCAGCCGGCCCAGCGCATGATGCGCGAACTGACCGGCGATCCAGATCGCAAACCACAGCCATACGGCCGCCACCAGCAGTGCCGCCCACGGGGAGGCGGCGGCCAGCGCCTGCAAACGGGCGAGGTTGTCGGACAAGGGTCAGTTCATCTGAGCAAGCGGCACAGCACGGACGCTGCGCCACAGGAAGCAGATTAGAGCCCGGCCCGGCCGGGAAGTGCGCTCCGGCCGCGCCTCAGCGCGACTGTGCGTCCTTGCCAGCGGCCGACTTGTCGGTGACGGCGCGTGCCTGCACGCACTCCATCGTGCGCCGCCAGAACTCGACGCCATTGCCGCCATATTCCATCGGCAGGTTCAATATTTGCAGGTGCGCGGCCTCAATATCCTTGAAGCGGATCGGGTTCATCAGCCCGCGCTTTTCCATTTCAAGGTAAGCGGAACAATTTGCCTCGATTTCGGTCAGCTGCGGCTGCTGGGCATGGGCACATTCATGCAGGAACACAAAGTCCCACAGCCCGGCGTTCGACAGCCTTCCGCGCCGGTGCGCGACCGCATCGATATAAATCACCGGCCAGCCGTTGGCGTCGGTACGCACCACGGCCACCGCCTTGCCGAGCTCAGGGTCGCGGTTCTGGATGCTGTCGTACTGCACCCAGTTTTCTTTGGCGGCACCGGTCTTGCCGGCGCGAGTGACGCTGCATTGCATCTCGGTGCCGTCAGACATCGGCAGCGCGTGTACGGACGTTGAAAGACACAAAGCCAGCGACAGCGCAGGCAGCAGCGAGCGGAACATAGGCGACTCCTTCGCACCCGCGCAGGCGGACGCGTCAGTGGAAACCGGCCGTAGGCATGACCAGCCCCCGATGGCAACCCGTTTTGTCGGCGCAGACCGCTGCATTGGCGGTCGCTATAGTGGCCATATCGAAGCGAGCTAACGCCGCGATATCGCATAGCGCACTATCGTAGCGGCAAACCGGACGGCCTGCAGCGTGCCGTTCGGGGTTGCGGGCGCCGGGCGGCGCTGCGGCATCCTCTGGGTCCGTGTCCTGCGGCGCGCCGAGGTGCGCCGTCCGCCGCACGATGGTGCACCGGCACGCCACACCGCCCGGCAGCAAGGCCGGCCAAGAAGCATTAGACTTTGCCTAGCGGAACGCAGGTCATTGTGGCCTGCGCGACTGCGCCGATCGCGTGTGTGACAAAGCGGCGACCGATCGGCGGGACTTAGTTGGGCGAAACGACAGCGACACGACAGCGGCGCAGGAGCGGCATAGCGTGAACCTTCCATCCATCCGAACAGGCATGCGGCGCGCGGCACGGCGCGCCGGTACCCTACTGACCACCGCCGCGGCGCTGTGCGCGCTGCCGGCGCCGGCGCAGGTCGTCGGTGGTGCCGAGGACGCCGACATTGCTGCCCATGCGTTGGTGCGGCCGGCGTCCTTCCCGCCGCAGCTGGTCGCGCGCCTCGACCTCGACGAACCGACACTGGTGGACGTCTTGCTGGATGCGCTGCCCTCCTTGTCGCGCTATCCGCGCCCGCCCGAGCCGCCACGGCTGGTATATCTGCCCACCGCGCAGCTGCGCGCGCAAGCGTGCTCGGTACCTTGTCCGGTACTGGCGTATTACGCGGGCGGCCGCGATATCTTTCTTGACCATAGCCTGAACCCCCTGATCAGCCTGTTCGATCGTTCGATCGTGCTGCATGAAATGGTGCATTACCTGCAGGCCCAGCAGGTCGACGAAATGCGCGCGCTCGACGCGGCCGGTCCGCGCGAGCGTTGCCGCATCTGGTACGCGCGTGAGCACGAGGCCTATGCGATCCAGCAGCGCTTCCTGGCCCTGGTGCACAGCCGCGCAAATGCGGGACGCGTGCCCGGCCGTTCGAACTGCTGAGTGCGCCTGTTCGGCGGCGGCCTGGCTTCATGCTGCCAAGCGTCAGATCGGTATGACTGATGGATTGAAAATTCGGCCACGATGGCGCGAGCAGTTACCTTGTGGAAACATCGAATTCATGATGAATATTTGGAAAAGGGCGCGTATATTGCCTGAAAAGGCAATGGGATTTTTGGCGGAATAAGTACATCATTGGTGCTATACCGATATTTATTTTGTCGCGTTGTACCGGCCTGCCGTCACGCTTCCAGGGCGGACCGGAGCGACTGCGGCCCGACAATAACAATATGTTAAAAAAGATTACTGTCGATCGCCTGCGCCCGGGCATGTACCTGCATGAAGTGTGCTGCTCCTGGCTGGACAACCCTTTCTGGCGCAGCAAGTTCCTGTTGACTGATCCGAAGGATCTCGAACTGCTGAGGGGCAGCGGCGTTCGCAATGTCTGGATCGATGCCCGCAAAGGCGCCGACGTTGCGGGCGGCGAGGCAAGCGAAGTCGCCGACGAGGACGCGCACCGCGCAGAGGTGCTCGCGCAGCGCCGCCGGCCCCCTCCCGTCAGAGCGACGTTCGACGAAGAGGCTAAGCGTGCCGCCAAAATCTGCGCGAAGGGCAAGCAGGCCGTGATGGTGATGTTCCAGGAGGCGCGCATGGGCCGCGCGGTCGAAGCGGAACAGGCTCACGCGCTCGTCGAAGAGATTTCCGACTCGGTGCTGCGCAACCGGGGCGTACTGATCAGCCTCGCCCGCCTGAAGACGGCTGACGACTACACCTACATGCATTCGGTCGCGGTATGCGCGCTGATGATCGCGCTGGCGCGCCAGCTCGGGCTCGATGAAGAGCAGACCTACGAGGCCGGCATGGCAGGGTTGCTGCACGACGTCGGCAAGATGGCGATCCCGCTCGAGATTCTCAACAAGCCCGGCAAGCTGACCGACGAAGAATTCGAGGTGGTTCGACAGCACACTGTCGAGGGCCACAAGATCCTGCTGGCGTCGCCGGGCGTCAGCGACGCCACCCGCGACGTCTGTCTGCATCACCATGAAAAAATGGATGGCCGCGGCTATCCCGACCGGCTCGACGGACCGCAGATCAGCCTGTTTGCGCGCATGGGCGCGGTCTGCGATGTGTATGACGCGATCACCTCCAACCGTCCGTACAAGGCCGGCTGGGATCCGGCCGAGTCGCTCAAGCGCATGGCCTCCTGGGGGCCGGAGCAATTTGATCCGGTGGTGTTCCAGGCCTTCGTCAGGAGCGTGGGCATTTATCCGGTCGGTTCTTTCGTGCGGCTGGAATCCGGCCGGCTCGGCGTCGTGGTGGAGCAGGGCGAGCGGTCGCTGTTGCAGCCCAAGATCAAGGTGTTCTTTTCGACCAAGTCACTGACCTACATCGCGGCAGAATTGCTCGACTTGGCATCGCCCTCGTGCCGTGATGCGATCGCCAGCCGTGAAGATCCTTCCAAGTGGGGCATCCAAGACACCGACCGCTTCTGGGCCGAGTGCGCGTGACAGATCGCGGACCAGGCTAATCGAGGCCGGCCGCGCCGCGACAGTCGCGCGGCGATAGCCCAAAGCGCGCCTTGAACGCGCGGCTGAAGTGGGACAGGTCGCTGAATCCCCAACGGAAGGCAATATCCGCCACGCGCTGCGCACTGGCACAGGGCTTCTTCAGGTCGTCGCGGCAGCGGTCCAGCCGCCGGTTCCACACATAGCGCATCAGTGAGGTCTGTTCGGCGTTGAACAGCCGGTTCAGGTAACGCGGCGACATTCCCAGCCGGGACGCAATACGCGCGGCATCGAGACAAGGGTCGCCGAGGTTGGCGTCAATGAGCATCTTCGCGCGCAGCAGCGCGGTATCGCGCTCGCTGCCCGTCGCCTCGTCTTGCTTGAGGTCGAACGCCAGCGTCGAGCCGATCATATTCAGTGCGTGCTGCGACAGTGCAGCCAATTCATGCTCGCGCAGCTTCGGAAACTGGATCGCGATCGCCTGCAGGAAGCTGCGCAGCACCGCGCCCGCAGGCGAGGCCGGCAGCAATTTACAAGCCGTCAGCCCCTGCATGCCCGGCACTTGCCGGTTCAATGCCGAGCGCGGAATGCTCATGACCAGTTCGCTCCATTCGCCGCCAAAGTCGAGCCGGTGCGGCCGGGCGCCGTCGTAGATCGCTAAGTCGCCTGCGTGCAGCTCGACCTGTCGCTGGTCTTGCTGCATGCGCTGCGTGCCTGACAGCATCAGCACTGCGAAATAACAATCTTCATAACTCTCGCGCGCGTCGCGGTGCAGCCGCTGCACCGATTGCGCGGACGCCTGCACGCGGGTCAGGCGCATCGCGTCGGTCAGGCTCGACTGCATCCACCCATGAAAATCCGGATCGGCCGGTGCGGCGATCTGCACATCGGCGAACAGCCTCAGCACCATTTCCCGCCAATAGTCGACGCGCTCGTTGTCGCGCACTTCGTCGGTGTCGAGGACAACGACGTTTCGTGACGAAGTCAGGCCGGGGGAGAGTCGGTTCGTAGAGGGCACGTGGTTCCCCTTGTAGAAAAATAGGGAGGCGCTACGGCAGCAAGTCATCTGATTGGCACCTGGCTGGCAGTGTGCCAAAAAGTAATCTAAATCAGCACTATTGATGCGTCAACCGTGCGTCAACCAAACCGGCCTGGGCCAGTGGGTCCGCTGCTGCGGTGCGGCATGCCAGCCGGGCGTTCAGGGCCCCGCCCTTGGAATCAAGTGGCAGTTCCTCTGCAGTCAACACGCGCGCGCAGTGCATGCCTAGACTTGTTTTCGGTCGAATAACCCTATCGATATCGGAGACAGCGATGACACAAAAAACGATCACTGTATTTGGCGCCTGCCCGCACGATTGTCCTGACACCTGCTCGATCGTTGCCACCGTCGAGAACGGCCGCGTGATCGGCGTGCAGGGCAACCCCGATCATCCTTACACCGCCGGCCGTCTGTGCGTGAAGGTCAATCACTATGAAGAACGCGTGCACAGTCCGGATCGCGTGCTGTACCCGCTGCGGCGCGTCGGCGCCAAGGGCGAGGGGCGCTTCGAGCGCATCAGCTGGGACGAGGCGCTGAAGACCATCGGTACGCGCTGGCGCGAGCTGATCGCCGCGCACGGTCCGCAGGTGATCCAGCCGTACAGCTATCTCGGTACACAGGGAACGATCAACGGGCTGAATGTCGGCGATCCGTTCTTCAACAAGCTCGGCGCGGCGATCTCCGAGCGTACGTTCTGCGACTCGGGCGCCTGCACCGGCTACATCATGACGCTCGGTCCCACCGCCGCGCTGGATCCGGAAAGCCTCGTGCATTCGCGCTGCATCCTGCTGTGGGCCTGTAACCCGATGAGCACCAATGTGCACCTGTGGCCGTATATCGCCGAGGCGCAAAAGCGCGGCGCGAAGGTGATCGTGATCGACCCGGTGCGCACCCGCTCGGCGCAGGCGGCCGACGTGCACCTGGCGCTGCGGCCGGGCACCGATTCGGCGCTCGCGCTGGGCATGATCCATGTGATCGTCCGCGACAACCTGGTCGACCATGACTATGTCGCCAAGTACACCGTCGGTTTTGACGCATTGGCCAGGCGCGCGCAAGACTATCCGCCGGCGCGGGTGGCGGAGATCACCGGACTGTCGGCCGCGCAGGTCGAGCAGCTCGCGCATGATTTTGCGAAGTCGCAGCCGTCGGCGATCCGCATCGGCGTGGCGATCGAGCGCAACGGCAACGGCGGGCAGGCGGTGCGTGCGCTGTCGTCATTGCCGGCGCTGGTGGGCGCTTTCCGCAAGCCCGGCGGCGGCATCTTGCAATTGCCGCTGTGGGCCTTCCCGATCCGCTGGGACAAACTCATGAGGCCAGAATGGATCACGCCCGGTACGCCGGTGCGCAACCAGTGGAAGATCGGCCAGGACCTGCTCGCATCCGATGGCAATGGGCCGATCATTCGCTCGCTGTTCGTCTACAACGCCAATCCGATGGTGGTCGCGCCCGAACAGTCGCTGATCCGCCAGGGACTGATGCGCGACGACCTCTTCACCGTGGTCAGCGAGCATTTCATTACCGATACCGCGCGCTTCGCCGATATCGTGCTGCCGGCGACGACGCAGGCCGAACAGCTGGACCTGATGTTCTCCTGGGGGCATTTCTACATCACGATGAACCAGCCATGGATCGCGCCGCTGGGCGAGGCGGTGCCGAATACCGAGCTGTTCCGACGTCTCGCACGTGAAATGGGCATGGACGATCCGCAGTTCTCGCTGACCGACGAGGAGCTGGCCAGGCAGTCGTACGATTGGAGTGCGCCCGCGCTGCAGGGCATCACCTTTGACAGCCTGAAAGAAAAAGGCTGGGCGCGCCTGAACCTGCCGGACGCGGCGAATTACACGCCGCATGCCGAGGGTGGCTTTCCCACGCCGTCGGGCAAGGTGGAGTTCGAGGCGTCGATGGCGGCCGGCGGCAATTTCGTGCTGGGCGTGTTCCGACAGGGCAGCGAGGAATTCCAGGATGGCAGTCCGGTCGATTCGCTGCCGTCATGGTCACCGCCGGTGGTGGACAAGCAGCGGCCGCTGACCATGATCTCGCCGAAGTCCCATGCCTTCCTGAATTCCGGCTACGGCAACATGAACCGGCAGCTGTCGCATGCCGGGCAGCAGCAGGTGTCTATCCATCCGAAGGATGCAGCGATGCGCGGCATCAGCCAAGGCCAGAAAGTCGCCGTCAGCAGCAGCGCCGGCAGCTTCCATGCGATCGCGTTCGTCACCGACGACGTTGCGCCCGGCGTGGTGCAGTCGCCCATGGGCTACTGGGGCTCAGGGCAGGGCGGCGGCGCGACCGTGAATGCCGCCAATCCGGCACGTTACGGCGACCTCGGACGCTCACCGGCGTTCTCGGACACCCGCGTCGAGATTTCCCCCCTTGCCTGAGGACTGCCATGCCCCATGTCGTGACCGACCGCTGTGAACGTTGCCGTTATACCGAGTGTGTCTCGGTCTGTCCGGTCGAGTGTTTTCATGCGGATGATCAGCGGTTGTATATCGATCCTGCCGTCTGCATCGATTGCGGCGCCTGTGTGCCGAAATGCCCGGTGAAGGCGATCGCCGACGAGTTTGACCTGACGGACGCCGATCGGCCATCGATCGCGCTGAATGCGCAGCGTAGCCTCGCGCTGCCGCTGATCACGCAGCGCCAGCCGCCGCTCGCATCGGCCGAGCAGCGCCGTATCGAGCTCGGCTGCTGACGCTGGCGCGCGCATGACTGCCATCGCTATCGTTGGCGCCGGCCCGGCGGGCTTTTATGCGGCCGAGGCGCTGTTGCAGGCCGATGCGACGCTGCAGGTGCATCTGTATGACCGCCAGCCGGTGCCGTTCGGGCTGACGAGGTTTGGCATCGCGCCCGACCATCA
>JACCDS011358222.1_pt1 | contig 14086 bp, 13 predicted proteins | sample 7446441 | NCBI WGS metagenome assembly JACCDS01 (sample SAMN15323445, study PRJNA562643) | freshwater metagenome | isolation source: river surface water | place: USA:Blue River Watershed | collected 2017-08-17 | reverse complement strand
CGCAGGACGGGCACTGGCCCGACCACTTGTTGCTGACGCCGCCGCACTCGGTGCAGGTGTAGTTGGTCTTTGCCTTGGCCATTATGTGTCCTGCACCTCGCCCCGCACCTCGCGCCGCACGCGCGGCGCGATCGCACACATCAGCTCATAGCCGATGGTGTCCGCGGCGCTGGCCACTTCGTCGATGGGCAGGCCTTCGCCCCACAGCGTGACGCTGCTGCCGACGCGCGCGGCCGGCACCGGCGTGAGGTCGACGCTCAGCATGTCCATCGAGACGCGGCCCAGCAAACGGGTGCGCACGCCGTCGACCAGCACCGGCGTGCCGGTCGGCGCATGTCGCGGATAGCCGTCCGCATAGCCGCAGGCCACCACGCCGATGCGCATCGGTTCCTGCGCGCAGAACAGGCTGCCGTAGCCGACGCTGTCGCCGGGCTGCAGGTCCTGTACCGAGATCAGTTCGCTGCGCAGTGTCATGGCCGGCTTCAGGCCGTGCTGCTCCGGCGAGCCGCCGCCGGGCATGCCGCCGTACAGCATCACGCCCGGGCGGATCCAGTCGCAGCGCAGGCCCGCCGATTCCAGCAGCAGCGCGGCCGAGTTGGATACGCTGATTTCGGCGTCCAGCCCGGCGGTGCAGTCGAGGAAGCGCTGCATCTGCAGCAGCGGCGTGAGCGCCGCCGTCGGGTTTTCGGCGTTGGCAAAATGCGTGAGCAGCGACATCCGTGCCACGGCGGGCAGCGCCTGCAGCGTGCGGAACACTTCCTGCACGCGCGACGGATGAAAGCCGAGACGGTTCATGCCGGAATTGACTTTCAGGTGAACCGACAGCGCCGCAGGGCCGGCTTCGGCGAGCATGGCCAGCTGTTCGTCATGATGCACGACGATGTCGAGCCGGTAATCACGAACGACGGCCAGTTCGGCGCGGTCAAACATGCCTTCCATCAGCAGGATGGGCTTGTCCCAGCCCATGTCGCGCAGGGCGACGGCACGATCGATCTCGACCAGCGCCAGGCCATCGGCCGCCGCGAATCCGCGCAGCGCGTTGTGCAGGCCGTGGCCATAGGCATCGGCCTTCACCACTGCCCACGCCCTCGCTTCCGGCATCCTGGCTTTGGCCACCGCGAGATTGGCTCGCATTGCATCGAGATCGGTAACGGCAACAAGCGGACGGGACATCGGCGGCGACAACCGGGAGCAGATGGAAAGACCCGCATTTTACCGGAGCCGGCGCTCGCCGCCCGCCTTCCGGGGGCTGCGTTTGCATTTCATGGTATAAAGCATGCCGCCAGCCACACCGCAAGAGAATCATTTGAATGAATCGCGGCTTTTACACCATCATGGCAGCGCAGTTTTTTTCGTCGCTGGCCGATAACGCACTGCTCATCGTCGCCATATCCGTGCTGGTGTCTCTCCAGTCGCCGGACTGGATGACCCCGATGCTGAAGTTGTTTTTCGTGCTGTCCTATGTGGCTCTTGCGCCTTTCGTCGGCGCTTTCGCCGATGCCTACCCGAAAGGCCGCGTGATGTTCATCACCAATCTGGTGAAAATCACCGGTTGCCTGATGATGTTCTTCAGCGTGCACCCCTTGCTCGCCTATGCGGTCGTCGGTTTCGGTGCCGCCGCCTATTCGCCGGCCAAGTACGGCATCCTGACCGAACTGCTGCCCCCCGAAAAGCTGGTGATGGCCAACGGCTGGATCGAGGGGCTGACGGTGCTGTCCATCATCCTCGGTACCGTGCTCGGCGGCGCGCTCGTCAGCGCGCGCTTTGCTGCGGCGATCACCGACATGCTGCCGGTGAATTCCTTCGAGTTGAGTCTGTCGCTTGAGATCGCCCTCGGCCTCGTGATGCTGGCCTATGTGGCAGCGGCAGCCTTCAACCTGAAAATCCCGCAGACGAATGCACATTACCCACGGCAGGAACACGGCCCGTGGCGTCTGGTGCTCGATTTTTCTCATTGCTTCATGGCGCTGTGGCGCGACCGACTGGGCCAGATTTCGCTGGCAGTCACCTCGCTGTTCTGGGGCGCCGGCGCCACCCTGCAGTTCATCGTGCTGAAATGGGCCGCAGCCGTGCTAGGCATGCCGCTGGCGCAGGCGGCCGTGCTGCAAGGCGTAGTCGCGTTCGGCGTCGCGTTCGGTGCGATGGGCGCCGCGCGCCGCGTGCCACTGAAGAAATCGCTGGGCGTGATGCCCATGGGCTTTGCGATGGGCCTCATCGTCTGCGCAATGGCGGTGGTGGGATCGGTTCAGGTGGCCTACCCGCTGCTGGTGCTGGTCGGCGCGCTGTCGGGTTATTTCGTCGTGCCCATGAATGCGCTCCTGCAGCACCGTGGCCATGTGCTAATGAGCGCAGGCCATTCGATTGCGGTACAGAATTTCAGCGAGAACCTGTCCATCCTGCTGATGCTCGCGCTGTATGCACTGCTGGTGAAGTTTGACGTCCACGTGAATGTCGTCATCGTGCTGTTCGGTCTGTTCGTCTCGGCGATCATGTGGCTGGTGATGCGCCGGCATGCCAGCAATCAGCGCGAGTATGACTCGCTGCATCTGATCGGCGAGCAGAAGCACTTCGGCACCTGAGGCCGGTCCCGCGGCCAGCTCAGGTACCGAACCGTTCGCAGGCCTCGGCCGGCCACCGGTCCGGCACCACAAATCCTCGTTCCGATTCCAGCCATTCGTCGCCGTGCCGTTCCAGCGCGGCGACCATCACCGGCATCGGGTCGCGCCCGAATCCCTGCCGCAAGGCCTCGGCCAGCTGCGACGCCGAATGCGCTTCACTGTCTTTCAGCCGTGCCGGCGCCATCCACGCGATGCGAGGAATGATCGCCGCCCTTTCGCCGACATGCGATACCAGTTCGTTGAGCGTGCACCACCAGCCACGACAGTGCTGCGGCGACACGCCGGCTTGCAGCATGGGCGGCACTTCGCCGCGCCGGTAAAACAGCCAGCCTTTCATCAGCGCCTGCGCGAGCGCCAGCGGCTGCGGCAGCACGGCTTGCGCGGCTGGATGGTTGCCGAGCAGGAGCTGGCGATCGAGGGTCTTGCGGATTTTGTTTCCGAGTGTGTCGGACAGGTTCGGCCCGACAAAGTAGTCGGCCTGCTGCACGCAGGCCAGCGCGGGATCGTCCGACCACAACAGGTAGAACTTGGTCGCGAATTCCCAGTGCAGCAGCGCGTCGCCGCGGCGCAGCAGGAAGTCGAACTCGCCGACCGTGGTGTCCTTGCCGGCATGGACCTGCAGCCCGTGCGCAGCGAGGATGCCGAGATGGTCGAAATACCAGGCCAGCAGGTTTTCGGCGTAGCGGCCCAGCCGTGTCAGCGGATGCACAGCGAGGAAGGCTTCCAGCGGCCCGGGCGCTGCCTCGAGTTGCAGCAGCCAGTCGCGCGCGTCGTCGGCGGCATGCGGTGGCAGTTGTGCGATCCGGCCTTGCCAGCGCGGTGCGTCGGCGTCGAGCAGGTCGGGTGAGTCGAGCAGCCAGGCCAGCGCGCGCACATGCGGGTTGCGCAGCGCTTCCCAGCGCAGGTGGAAGCGCGCCTGGAAGCGGGCGTCAGCGGCCATCGGCCAGGCGCTTCGCGACGCACAGGTCGCGCCAGGTCTTGGCCTTGTCGACCGGCTTGCGCAGCAGGTAGGCGGGATGATAGGTGATGACGAGCGGAATGCCCGCGTACTCGCGCGGCTGGCCACGCAGGCTGGCCAGTGCCGTGTTGTCATCCAGCCCGAGCAGCGACACGGCCGCGGTCTTGCCGAGTGCGACGATCACGTCCGGACGGATCAATGCGACCTGCCGCTGCAAATAAGGCAGGCAGGCCGCCACCTCGTCGGGAGTCGGCGGGCGGTCGCGACCGTCGGGACCGACGGGCCGGCATTTGACGATGTTGGCGATATAGGTATTCGCGCCACGCGCGAGCCCGAGGGCACGCAGCATGTTGTCGAGCAGCTTGCCGGCCGGGCCGACGAAAGGTTCACCCTGCATATCCTCGTTGCGACCCGGGCCTTCGCCCACGAAGAGCCAGCGCGCAGTGCGGTCGCCCACGCCGGGCACCGCGTGATGACGACCCTCGCACAGCCGGCAGCGGGTACAGGCTTGGATCGATGCCTCCAGCGTCTCCCAGTCCATCGCGCCGATGTCGGCGGCCAGCGTCGGCGCATGCGCAGCGGGCGCGGCCTGTGCCGCGCTCTCCGGCGCGTACCCGGGCGGTGCCGACATCGCGTCATCCGGATCGGGCTCGTACGTCACAACGGCCGCAGCAGCAGGTGCCGCACCCGCGCGGCGCACCCACACCGGCCCGAGCCCCATCTGCTGCAGCCGGTTCAGCTTCGGCGAATTCATGCGCGCTCCGACGCCAGTTCGAGCCGCATCACGATCGCGTCTTCGCGCGATTGCCCGGCGGCCGGGTAGTAATTCCTGCGCAGTCCGATCTGCGTGAAACCGATGTGCCGGTAGATCGACAGCGCGTTCTGGTTTGACGGCCGCACTTCAAGCAGCACGGCGGCAATGCCGGCCTCGCGCGTCAGTGCGCAGACCTTGTCGAGCAACTGGCGGCCGATGCCGCACCCCTGCAAGTCGGGGCGAACGGTGACGTTCAGCAGGTGCATGTCATCGACAGCAGGCATCAGCAGGAAGTAGCCGGCCAGCCGGCCGTCGGTCTCGCGCGCCACCCACGCGAGATAGCCGCTGGCCAGCGAATCGAGGAAATTGCCGCGCGTCCAGGGAAACGGATAGGCATCGTGCTCCACACGGGATACTTCGTCGATGTCGTTCGCGCGCATCGGCGAAAACAGCAGCGACGCAAGATAGCGCGCCGGCCCTTGGGGCAGCGAGCTCATGCGCCCGCCCCGGCCGCTGCCTTGGCGCTTGCCGCTGCCACGCGCTCGCGGGTGGTCAGTGCGACCTTGTGGCGCAGGTAGAGCGGCTGTGCATCGCGCGCGTCGACCCCATCGCCGCGCACAAAGCTGGCGGCGGCCAGCTGCGCGATTGCCGTTGCGTGCGGGACGATGTCGGGCCAGCGCGACAACGCACCGAGAGGCGCGAAGTCGTCCGGGTAAGCGAGCAGCGCGTTGCCGCAGACCGCCGGACGGCTGTCGCCAGGATGGTCATCGGCACGCACATCGGACGCCTTCGCCAGCGCGGGCTCGACCACCACCTGCCATGCGCCGTCAAAGCGGTAGCGGGCCCAATACACTTCGCCCATGCGGGCGTCGAGCACCGCGATGATGTCGTCGCCGGCGCCGGCTTCGCGCGCGGACTCGGCCATCGCCAGCAGCGTGACCACCGGCACGGCCTTGCGCTGCGTGCCGACGGCGAGTCCCTGCACCAGCCCGCAGGCCGTGCGCACGCCCGTGAACGAACCGGGGCCGCAGCCGAACGCTAGGGCATCGACATCCGCGAGCGCGAGGCCGGCGTCGGCGAGCAACTGTTGCAGCATGGGCAGCACCGTCGCCGAATGAGTCTGGACGCCGGCGGACTCGCTGGCATGGCGTCGGCCGCGATGCATCAGCGCGACCGATGCCAGTTCAGTGGACGTTTCGATCGCGAGGATTGTGGGAGTGGAAGAAGGCATGGCCGCCATTTTACCAAGCGCGCCATCGGGTAGAATCCTTGCATGAGCTCACTTTTCCTTGTGCCGGAGAATTTTTCCCGGCTGGCGGCCGCGCTCGATGCGGGACAATGGGTTGTGGCCTGCCTGTGTGCGGGCTGGTGCGACGTGTGCAAGCAATACCGCGCCGGTTTCGAGGCGCTGGCCGCCGAATTTCCGGACGCGCAATTTGTCTGGATCGACATCGAAGATCAGGCCGACCTCGTCGGTGATCTCGACGTCGAGAACTTCCCGACCCTCCTGATGCAGCGCGACGACATCGTCGCGTTCTACGGCACGATGCTGCCGGAGCCGCGCCAGGTGGCACGCCTGCTGGCGGCGCAGAGGGAGCGCAGCGACGACGAGCTGCGCCGCGAAGCCGCCGCTTCGGCCGAGCGACAGCAGTGGCAGCGCGAGTGCAACCTGCGCACGATGCTCGAGGAAATCGGCTCCTGACCCGAGTGCCGGGCGTCGCCGCCTGGCTTCACGCCAGCGAAAGCGGCAGGCTGCGCAGGCGCCGACCGGTCAGTCGGAATACGGCATTGGCCACTGCCGGCGCAACCGGCGGCGTCGCCGGTTCGCCCATGCCTTCCGGCGATGCACTGCTCGGCATGATCATCACGTCCACCTGCGGCATCTGCCAGCTTCGCAGCATCGGGTAGGTCGCAAAGTTCGTCTGCCGCACGCGCCCGTGCTCGCTGTCGATGCGCTCGTACAGCGCCGCCGACAGGCCCATGCAGACCGCGGACTCCACCTGCTGGCGCACACCCTCCGGATGCACGGCCATGCCGCAGTCGACCGCGCAACTGATCCGGTGCACACGAATGCGTCCGTCTTCCACCGACACTTCCGCAACCTGCGCGACGATGCTGCCGAAGGCTTCGTGCAGTGCGACGCCGTGCGCCCGCCCTGCCGATGGCTGGCCGGCCAATGCCACGGCCGCCTCCAGCACGGCGCGGTGGCGCGGCTGGCCCTTCAGCAGACTGCGGCGAAACCCGACCGGATCGGCGCCGACGGCATCGGCCAGTTCATCGATGAAGCACTCCTTGAAAAAGGCATTGTGCGAATGGCCGACCGAACGCCATGGCCCCAGCGGCAACGGCCCGTCGACGGTCACATGGGCGATGCGCTGGTTCGGAATCGCGTAGGGGTGGTCGAACAGGCCTTCGACGGTCGTCCGGTCCGGTCCGGCCTGCGGCAGGCCGAAGGCGCGATGCAGCAGCTGCTGTACCGGCGCGCCGGAGGCAGAAACCGATTCGAGCGCCACCACGCGTCCGGCGGCATCGAGCTGCGCAGACAATCGCGCAGCTGCTGCCGGCCGATAGAAATCATGAGCAAAATCCTGCGCTCTCGTCCACATCAGCTGCACCGGCGGGCCGGCCAGCGCGCGGGCAATGGCCGCCGCTTGCGCGACCATGTCGCAGTCGAGGCGCCGGCCAAACCCGCCGCCGAGCCGGGTCACATGCAGTGCGACCGCGTCCTCTGGCACACCGGCAGCACGCGCGGCAACCGTGACCGCGACCGAAGGCGCCTGCGTCGGCGCCCACAGCGTGAGTTGGCCGTCTTGCAGGCGCGCAGTGCAGTTCACCGGCTCCAGCGCGGCATGGGCGAGGTAAGGCGCGCTGTAGTCGGCGACGACACGCCGGTGGCCTTCCGCGCTGCGGGTGTCGCCGCGACGGTGGAAGACAACGCCGTCGCCGTCCAGCGCACGGCGCAGCGCGGCCGTCGCGTCTTCGTCGCTCGCTTGGGTACGGGGTGCCTGCTGCCAGCGGACCTTCAGCCTGTCGAGCGCCTGCAGAGCGGTCCAGCGCGTGGTGGCGACAATGGCCACCGCCTCCGGCGTGCCGGAACGATCGGCGGCAAGCGGCAACAGCCGGACGATCCCGGGCAGGCCAGCCAGAGATTGCGGATCCCACGACACCCGCTTTCCCCCGATCACCGGGGACATCGCGACCGTCGCATACAGCAGGCCCGGCAAGCGGATGTCCATGCCGAATCGGGCGCTGCCATTGACGGTGGCCGGACTCTCGAGGCGAGCGGCATCGCGCCCAAGCAGACGGAATTCGCGCGTCGCTTTTAGTCTGAATGGGACATCGCCCACGCTTGCCGCGCGTCGTGCCAGCTCGCCGTAGCCCAGCACCCGGCCGTCCGCCTGCAGCACGCGGCCGGCGTCCGTGCGGCATGTTTCCACCGGCACGCCCCACGCAGCCGCGGCGGCGGCCAGCAGTCGCGCGCGCGCCGCCGCGCCGGCTTCGCGCAGCGGCAGCCAGCTGTCCTTGACGCTCGATGACCCGCCGGTGACGACGATGCCCAGCTCGCGCATCAGCTTGCGCGTGAGCCAGCGTGTACTGCGGGCGAGCGCGCCGTTGTCGTCGGAGCGAAAGGGCAAGCCATCGGCTGCCATCGTGATGTCGCCGTAGATCGCCTGCAATGGCGACTGCACCACGTCGATCTCCGACAGCGGCACGTCCAGCTCCTCGGCGGCCAGCATCGCCAGCGCGGTCGTGACGCCCTGCCCCATCTCGCTCTTGGCCAGCATCACGCCGACGCGCCCGCTGTCGGCGACGCTGATCCAGCCGTTCAGCGCAATGGCCGGCGACCCGATCGCGCGGGTATCCGGCCCGTGCAGCCGCTGCCGTGGCGGCAGCAGGCACCAGCCCACCACGAAGGCGCCGGCGGCACCCAGTCCGCTCAGCAGCAGCCGCCGGCGCGACCGCCGCCGCTCGCCTGTGTCGGCATTTCCCATCGATTCTCCCCTGCGGGCCGCCGCCCGCTTTTTCGTGGCATCCTAACCTGAACTTCCGGAACGGGGCCGCCATGACCGAAAGCTTCTTCCAGTCCTTCATCCTGCTGCTGCTCGTCACCGATCCCTTCGGTAACGTGCCCCTGTTCGTCAGTGCGTTGCGCCGGGTCGCGCCGGAGCGGCGCAACCTCGTCGTCGTGCGCGAGTGCCTGATCGCGTTTGCGTTGCTGCTGGCCTTCATGTTCATCGGTCGCCCTTTCCTTGACGCGCTGCAGTTGAGCGAGATCTCCCTGCGGATAGGCGGCGGCGTGATCCTGTTCCTGATTGCGCTGCGGATGGTCTTTCCGCAGCCGGGCGGGATCTTCGGCGATGCGGTGGAAAATGCAACCGAGCCGCTGATCGTGCCCTTGGCCATTCCGGCGCTCGCCGGCCCGTCCGCGCTGGTCACGGTATTGCTGTTCTCGTCGCAGGCGCAGATGGCCATGTGGCTGTATGTCGCCGTCATCTCGCTGGTAGCGGTGGTCTGGCTGCTGGTGCTGTTGTCGGCTGAGCGGCTGCAGCGCGTACTCGGTGACCCGGTCGTGACGGCATTCGAGCGGCTGATGGGGCTGATCCTGACCGCCATTGCCATCGAAATGCTGCTGGCCGGCGTGCGCGCCTATGTCGGATCTTTTTAACCAAAAAGTTGCATAAGCTAAGATTAAAATCCGTTTATCATTGCGATTTGGTTATAAATCCGCGCGCATGGACCAGTTCAAGCAGATTTCCACCTTTGTTGACGTGGCTTCGCGCGGAAGTCTGTCAGCTGCCGCGCGTGCCGAAGGCATCGCGCCAGCCGTGATCGGCCGCCGCCTCGACGCGCTTGAGGCACGGCTGGGCGTCAAGCTGCTGCAGCGGACCACGCGCAAGATTGCGCTGACCAACGAAGGACTCGCCTTCCTCGAAAATTGCCAGCGTATCCTGCATGACCTTGAAAATGCCGAAGCCGAGGTGTCCGAGCGCAGCGCGCGCCCGAGCGGGCATTTGTCGGTGTCGGCACCGGCGGGATTCGGCCGCCAGCATGTCGCGCCGCTGATTCCCTCTTTCCTCGCCGAGCATCGCGATGTCACGCTGACGCTGAACCTGAACGACCGGGTGGTCGACCTGATCGGCGAAGGCGTCGATGTCGCGATCCGTATCGCCGACCTGTCCGATTCCAGCCTGGTCGGCATCAAGCTGGCGGACAATCGGCGAGTGGTGGTCGGTGCGCCTGATTATTTCAAGCGCCATGGTCGCCCGCTGGCGCCGGATGAACTGTCGCGGCACAACTGCCTCGCTTTTTCCAGTGCCGGCAGCCAGCGCGGCTGGACTTTCCGGCAGAACGGCAAGAATGTGACCATCAAGGTGAGCGGCAACATGGGGTGCAACGACGGCGCGGTCCTGCATGACTGGGCGCTTGCCGGCCGCGGGCTCGCATGGCGGTCGATGTGGGAAGTCGGCACCGAGATCGAATCAGGCCAGTTGCAGACCGTGCTCGATGAATTCTCTGCGCCGGGCAATGACATCTATGCGGTATTTGCGCAGCGGCAGCACTTGCCATTGCGGATACGCGCATTTGTCGATTTCTTGCGGCGCGCATTTGCGCAACCGGATTACTGGCGCAAGTCTTAGCGCCTGTCTCGTTAGGTCGCTGGCTGCGTTGCGAGCACCTTTCCGAACGTCTGTACTGTCTGCGGTGCTGTCGGCTTGCCATCGAACTAACGAGACAGCTTCTTAGCTGGCGTAATGCCCACCGGTCATTCGTTCGCCCGCCCGCTGGCGGCGTTGCCAGGTCCGTGACGGTCATTGCTCAGGACAGCGCAGCTGCTGGCCTGTCATCACCTGAGGTGGCAGTCTTTCACACACATGAGATTTTTTCAGGTGGGGAGTGTAGTGCCGGCAGGTTGGCGCGCGCGAATTTGGCAGGAACAGCTACAGCAGGAGGCCGGTGACACAAATTCGTGACCGGAAAACAAAAATCCCCGCCGGGGCAGGGATTCGAGCGTCACGATCGCAGAGCGATCGGGGAAGCTGTCAGATCGGCTTGATGTTTGCCGCCTGCAGGCCCTTCGGGCCGTTCACCACGTCAAACTCAACCTTCTGGCCTTCAGCCAGCGACTTGAAGCCCGACGACTGGATAGCGGAGAAGTGAGCGAACAGATCGCCACCGCCGCCTTCCGGGGTGATGAAGCCAAAGCCTTTTGCGTCATTGAACCATTTAACAGTACCAGTTGCCATTGCGTTTCCTTTCAGTGGGTCATTTATGAACGACCCTGGTTAAGGCGGAAAATCCGCCGGACGACCGTCTCAACCAAGTAAGGAATTACAGCCTGATACTGCACCGCTACTACCTGAGCCTCAACGTCGCTCGAATTATACTTGAGAAGATTCGACGTACTAAAAATTTCATCAATTTTTTGAGCCATCTCCAAATCGCCAGATTTTCAGACGTCACCGCATTGACCATCGCTAAATACACCGTTCCAAGCTCGGACATACGTCAAGCTGTCAAATCGCATATAGTTCCGGGACGCAAGAACAGAACATGCACATGAAATTCGACGTCGCCATCGTCGGCAGCGGCCTAGCAGGCCTGTCTGTCGCACTGCATCTCGCGCAAAAGCGCAAAGTCGTCATCGTTTCCAAACGCGCGCTGCGCGACGGGGCCAGCGACTGGGCCCAGGGCGGCATTGCCGCAGTGCTGGACTCGCACGACAGCCATGACCAGCATGTCAACGATACGCTGGTCGCTGGTGCCGGACTGTGCGACGAAACGGCGACTCGCCACATCGTCTCGCATGGCCGCGAGGCCATCGAATGGCTGATCTCCCAGGGCGTGCCGTTCACGCGCGACAGCGAGGCGGAGCTGGGTTTCCACCTGACGCGTGAGGGCGGCCACAGTCAGCGCCGCATCATCCATGCGGCCGACGCGACTGGGCATGCGGTGCAGGTGACGCTCGAAGAGAAAGTCCGCCGGCACCCGAACATCACGCTGCTCGAGCGGCACATGGCGATCGACCTGATTACCTCGGATAAGCTCGGCATTCGCAATGGTGCGCCGCACTGTTACGGCTTGTACGTACAGGACGTGAAGAGCGGCAAGGTGCAGACGATCTCGGCCGAACAGACCGTGCTGGCGACCGGCGGCGCGGGCAAGGTCTACCTGTACACGACCAACCCGGATACCGCGACCGGCGACGGCATTGCGATGGCCTGGCGCGCCGGCTGCCGGGTCGCGAACATGGAATTCATCCAGTTCCACCCGACCTGCCTGTACCATCCGTACGCCAAATCCTTCCTGATTACCGAGGCGGTGCGCGGCGAAGGCGGTCTGCTGAAGCTGCCGGCGACGGCCGGTGCAGCGGCCGGCCAGCGATTCATGCCGGCGCATGACGACCGCGGCGAACTGGCGCCGCGCGACATTGTCGCGCGCGCGATCGACTATGAAATGAAGAAGCGCGGTCTCGACTATGTCGACCTCGACATCAGTCATCAGCCGCCGGAGTTCCTGAAAGAGCACTTCCCGACCATCTATGCGCGCTGCCTCGAGCTGGGCATCGACATCACCAAACAGCCGATACCGATCGTGCCGGCCACCCACTACACCTGCGGCGGCATCGTCACCGACCTGCACGGACGCACTGATATCCAGGGCCTGTATGCGGTCGGCGAAACCGCTTACACCGGGCTGCACGGCGCGAACCGGCTGGCCAGCAACTCGCTGCTGGAGTGCGTCGTGCTCGGCCGCGCAGCCGCAACGGACATCGAGCTGCAGCCCAAGCCGAAGCTGCCGTCGCTGCCGGCATGGGACGAAAGCCGCGTGACCGACGCCGACGAGGAAGTCGTGATCACGCAGAACTGGGACGAATTGCGGCGGGCGATGTGGAGCTTCGTCGGCATCGTGCGCACCACCAAGCGGCTCGAGCGAGCGCAGCACCGTATCCGGCTGCTGAAGCAGGAGATCGACGAGTACTACGCAAACTTCCGTATCACGCGCGACCTGCTGGAGCTGCGCAATCTGGTCGAAGTGGCCTCGCTAATCGTCAACAGCGCCATGCTGCGGCGCGAGAGCCGGGGGCTGCACTACAGTCTCGATTATCCGTATACCTTGCCGAAGGCTGTGCCGACGGTGCTCTCCCCGGAGCGCAAGAAGCAAGTTTGAAAAAAAACGGCGTGGCATGCCCGCAAGGCAAGCCACGCCCGGACGGCATGCGCCAGCCGCAGATCAGGTATACGTACTCCGATGGTCGAGGTCCCTCCTGATCATCATCGACAGTTCGTGGGCGTCACCGGACAGGCACCATGTCCGGAATTTTTCGATGGCTTGTTTTGAGCCCAGTTCCGCGTCCAGTAGGAAGCCACTTTGAACGGCTGCCGTCAGATAGCCTTGCAGCTGGCCGCTCATCTGCGGCATCTGGTGCATCATCCGCACCAGTGCCTTGAGCAAACGAAGCTCGTCGGCACGGCAGACCGTTTCCAGCTTCGACCAGTGCCGACAGGATTTTGGCAGGCTGTTGAAGAAGTCACTCAACAGGGTCACCAGGCGCTTGCCTGCAGCTGCGGCAACCCTCGGGCCGGAATTGGACAGCAGCATCAGCACGCAGCGATCAAATGAACGATGGGCGAAGATGCTGAAGTCGCTCAGCGCAGCATGCCATTGCACCGGAATCAATTGGTCGATCTCGAACAGCACGTCCATCCGCGCTTCATTGGTTCCGTCGATCTGAATTGCGGTCAATTCCTCCAGGAGGTAGGTCAGTTCATGGAAGGCCAGCGCCTTGAGCCCGACCGGCAGGTTGAGCACCACCTCCATGAAATCTTCGGCGAAATGCCGGTGCCCGACGGCCAGCATCACATTGAAGTCGCCACCGCTGGCCACGCCGAAGCAGTCCGCAACCAGGCGCTTGAGGGCCATGCGCTCGGCGAGGCTGAAGGCCCAGCCTCTCTCTCCTTCGCCCACTGGCAATGCGTATTTCGAATTCGCCACCGCCTGCATCAACTGGGCTTTTGTCGATGACTGCAAGCGTGCGCCTGCGCGAATGAGCAGCATCATCGGCAATGCCGAATGATCAGGGCAAGGCGTGGTCTTGGGCAACGTGGACAGCACGGCCGCGAACGCGCTCAGCGACAGCACGGGCGCGAAGTGCTCGGCGATATCGAGTACGCGCAAGGCGGGACAGGTGAACCGCAGCGCCTGCGACAGCTTGGCATTGCAGACGTGTTCAGGCGCGAGCCAGCCTGCGTCCAACAGGAGTGCCCGGAAATACTGGTTCGTGGTTCCCCATGATCGCACCGACGGCACATAGGCCGTTGCCTTCGACGGTGCTTGCGCGAGCTCCAAGGCAATGAGCTGATGAGTATCCCGAGGGAGCGACTGCAGGCTGTACATGGCTTTCATCTCTTTGGTGATATTGAGAGCGCCCTTAGTAACAGCAAGGGTCGTCTTGATTCATGCCGCGCACAGGTGGTCGATTTGACACACCATGAAAAAGGCGTGCCGTAAGGGCACGCCTGTTGTGTTGCAGGGCCGGACTTCCAGTGTGGCCGGGAGTATTAACTTAGAACAGCATCGAAGACATTCGCTCCCCAAAGCCGTTATCGACTTTCGAGCACCAGTTCTTGAACAGTCTCAGCGCAGTGGTATTGCGCAATTCCTGCTTTGTGAGCAAGCCGCAGCGAACGAGTTCCGTGCGATATAAATCCCGGCTTGGGCCTTTGCGCAGATGCTCGTGCACTGTTCGCAGCAGAT
>JACCDS010182602.1_pt1 | contig 14088 bp, 10 predicted proteins | sample 7446441 | NCBI WGS metagenome assembly JACCDS01 (sample SAMN15323445, study PRJNA562643) | freshwater metagenome | isolation source: river surface water | place: USA:Blue River Watershed | collected 2017-08-17 | reverse complement strand
CGGTGCTGGCGCCGACCGGCATGCAGGCAGACGCACTGTCCACCGCCTGCATGGTGCTGGGCATGGAAAAGTCACTGCAGCTGTCGGCCAGTCTGCCGCATGTGGATGTACTGTGCATCGCCAAGTCGGGCGAGCTGCGCAAAAGCGCCGGCTTCCCGGACACCAGCGCCGCATAAGCCGCGCTAAGCGTCGCCGCCCACCGGCGGCAGTGCCGTGCCGCAGGCGCGGCAATAGCGGTCAGCGAGACCCAGATCCGGCTCATGGCAGTGCTGACAGTCACGCAACCCGGGCACGACCATCGTCGAGCGGCGCGAAGTCAGTTCGGCGCTGATGATCCCCGTCGGCACGGCCAGCGTGCCCCAGCCGATCATCATCATCATTGACGCAATTGCACGACCGAGATCGGTCTTCGGCACCAGATCGCCGAAGCCCACCGTCGTCACCGCAGTGATCGCCCAGTAAATCGCGGTCGGAATGCTGGTGAAGCCATTGCCGGGCCCTTCAACGACATACATCGTCGTCCCGAGCAGCACCACGACCAGCATCACGAACGACAGGAACACCAGGATCTTGCGCCGCGCCGCGCGTAGCGCACCGAGCAGCACGCTGTACTCGTTCATGTAAGGCACCAGCTTCAGCACCCGGAACACGCGCAGCAGGCGCAACACGCGCACATCCATCAGCACATAGGCGTCCGGCACAAAGATGGCGACATAGTTAGGCAACACGGCCAGTAAATCGATCACGCCAAACAAGCTCGTTACATAGCGCATCGGCCGCTGTACACAGACCAGCCTCAACAGATATTCGGCGGTGAAGAGCAACGTGAACCCCCATTCGAACGCATCGAACATCCCGCCCCAGCGCTGCGCGATCGAAGCAACGCTGTCGAGCAGCACGATGGTCACACTGAGGGCGATCGCGATAATCAGCCCGAGATCGAACAGCCGACCAGACCGCGTATCGGTCTCGAAAATGATGTTGTAGGCGCGCTCGCGCCAGCCGGATTCCGGCTTGCCATACGGATGCGACGCTGCGTGCGAGGTGAGCTGTGGTTCAGGATGGGTTGCCATGACGCTGCGAAAAATGGGTGTGCTCGCGGAATGTCTGCCGCAGTTCGAGCATACCACCCACGTTGAGCCACACCCCTGTGCGCCGGCGCCGCTGCACGCTTGATCTGCGTCTGTGGCGGTCCGGGACACGACAAGGTCGGGGAACTCGCGCAAATGCCGCGCAGCCTAATTGGCTTCCTGATGACGGAGAGCGGCATGCACGGGCAAGCGGCCAGATACGGTGAAGCGAGAATGCGGCCTGGCACTGCGTCCGGCCTGGCCGATGCACTGGGCTGGTTCAGCGTGGGGTTTGGCTTGGCCGCGCTGCTGCGTCCGCGTTCTGTATGGCGCGCAGCCGGCATCGATGGCGGGCCACGGGTAACCCGCATGGTGCGCGCTATCGGGGTACGCGAGCTGACCACCGGCGCTGGCCTGCTGCGGAGGCCGCAGCAGACCGGCTGGCTGTGGGCGCGCGCGATCGGCGATGTCATCGATCTGGGCTTGCTTACGGCCGCCGGCCGGCAGCCGCGCAGCCGCAGCGACCGCATTGCCATCGCGTCGGCGCTGGGGGCGGGCATTACCGTGCTGGATATGCTGAGCGCATGGGACAGACACAGGCAGGCACCGCGCAGTCAAACCTTGTCAGCGTCCCCGCCCGGCACGATCCATGTGCGGCAGTCGCTGAATATTAATCGCTCTCCCGAGGACTGCTATCGCTTCTGGCGGGACTTCCAGAATTTCCCGAATTTCATGCAGCATGTCGATGAAGTCCGCATGCTCGACGCGACCCGCTCGCACTGGACGGTACGCGCGCCGCTTGGACGGCAAGTGGAATGGACGGCCGAACTGGTCAGCGACATACCCGCACAGCAGCTCGGCTGGCGCACGCTGGACGATGCTGCCATCGCGCATGCCGGCGTGGTGCGCTTCGCGCCTGGCACCGGTGGGCGTGGCACACGCGTGCAGGTAGACCTGGACTATGCGGCGCCGTTGGGCAAGGCTGGCATGCGGTTGGCTCAGTGGTTCGGCGAAGAGCCGTCGCTACAGGTCGCACAAGACCTGCGGCGCTTCAAACAGCTGATCGAGACCGGCGAAATACCGACGACGACCGGGCAGCCCGCTGGTCGCCGTAGCCTGCTGATGCGGCCACTGCACAGGGAGCGAGCCGAATGAAAGCGAACGTCTGGCACGGCAAGAACGACTTGCGGGTCGAACACGTTCCCGATCCGCGCATTTTGAATCCGCGCGATGCGATCGTGAAGATCACGTCGACCGCGATCTGCGGCTCCGATCTGCACTTGTATGACGGCTATGTGCCCACCATGGAAGCCGGCGATATTCTCGGCCATGAATTCATGGGCGAAGTGGTCGAGACCGGGCCGGCCGTGCGCAACCTCCGCGCGGGCGACCGTGTCGTCGTACCTTTCACCATCGCCTGCGGCGGCTGCTTCTTTTGCGCGCAGCAGCAGCATTCACTCTGCGAGAACTCGAATCCGAACCTGTGGATGGCCGAAAAAATGTGGGGGCATTCGCCGGCAGGCATCTTCGGCTACTCGCACCTGACAGGCGGCTATGCGGGCGGACAGGCGCAGTATGCGCGCGTGCCCTACGCCGATGTCGGGCCGATAAAGGTCGACGACGATCTGACTGACGATCAGGTACTGTTCCTGTCCGACATTTTGCCGACGGGCTGGATGGCGGCTGAAAACTGCAACATCCAGCCTGGCGACACGGTGGCCGTCTGGGGCTGTGGCCCGGTCGGACAATTTGCGATCCAGAGTGCCTATTTGCAGGGTGCGGAACGGGTGATTGCGATCGACCGCTTTCCTGAGCGGCTGCAGATGACCACCGACTGGTCCCGTGCTGAGGCGATCGACTACACCACTTGCGACGTATCTGACGCGTTGCGCGACATGACCGGCGGCCGCGGCCCGGATGCGTGCATCGACGCGGTCGGCATGGAAGCACACGATACCGGGCCGATGGCCGCTTACGACCGCATCAAGCAAATGATGCGGCTGGAGACTGACCGGCCGCCGGTTTTAAGGCAGGTATTGCGCGCCTGCCGCAACGGCGGCACCGTATCGGTGCCGGGCGTGTATGGCGGCTTTGTCGACAAGCTGCCATTCGGTTCGCTGATGAACCGCTCGTTGACCCTGAAGACGGGGCAGACCCACGTTCAACGCTACATGCAGCCGCTGCTCGAGCGTATTCGCAAAGGCGACTTCGATCCGCAGCGGCTGATTACCCACAGGATGCATCTCGACGATGCACCACAGGCTTATCGGATGTTTCGTGACAAACAGGATGGGTGTGTGAAGGTGGTGCTGAAGCCTTGGCTGCATTAGCGGAGGTAACCGCGCTCGATGGCAATACAAGCCAGACTGCAATGCGAAATGGTAGTTTTTACATTCGTGCCGCAAAATTCGCCGCCCGCTGGGCGGCGATAAAATGCTGCGCGCCGGTAGATAAACGAACTTTCATTGACCAAAATAAGCAAAATCAACCGCCATAAACCGCTCATCTGCGAAACCGGGACGGGCCTTACCGTCTTTCGATTTCAGCATTTTCTTGAATAATTTCGTCCAAAGTTTGCCAATCCAGTTGTACATTGAGGATCATTTTTGCATTTAAAATGCGAGGATTAAACTCTCCTCGCCGCATGTCATTTACATCGAATTCCATTTCCATTTGATTTATTTTCACCGGAATGGCGGATTTGGCACTTGACGCCTTCGCCAGAGGCAATTGCTGCTGCCGATTATCATTTTTCGATAAATTTTCTTTTTTATAATTTCCTCTAAAATTGATAGCGGTCAAACTCATTCCCGGCATTCTTGACTCTACACGAATGATACATTTTTCCTCTCCGTCTTTGTGAACCAGGTTAGCAGCCATAATTCTTGACTCTTTATAAATCTCAGGCTGTGCGGAAAAATGAACATCCACCCAACTATGACCTGTCGAAGTACACATGCTAGCGAAAGAAGCGAAGGTTGTCTGATGCAAATAATGAGATGCAACCTTAGCAATGCTTTCATCACCGAAAAATTTGATGAATTGCTCCAACCATTTATTTCTCGAGTTGTTCACCCGTTTATCATGTTCATCTTTAGTCTCTGATGCATTCGGATTACAATTTTCCATTTCGTCAGTGACCGCTTTCATTGTCAAATCTGCTACGCCATTTTTTTCGAAAATGGGCGGATAGCGATAAAAGTCCCGCCCGAATTGTTCCTCTAATTTTTGAGTCAGCGGATAATTTTTTATCTCGATCGGGTTGGTCATGGTCGGATATTTTTTCACATCTTTCTGGAGCGCAGTCAACATCTGAATTTCAGTCGTTGAAAGGTTCCCAGGGTCATGAAAAATCATCCCCTCATGAACACAATCGATAATTATGGGATCCGGTACGTGTTGCTGAATTAAATTTAATGATTCCAAACGGGCATTGATCGAAGCTGCAGCGTCGCCAATCGATTTTCCTTTGCCAATTTCCTGGAGAACTGCGATCGCCGCACTGATTTCGGTTTTTTTCGGCAGATTATTTGGAATTTGCTTGTTGCGTAGCAGATCTTCTTTGAATGCACCGAACTCGTAAAATTCGAATCCAACCTCGGACAATCTGTCACATATTTCTTTTGCGAACGACGGCGATTCTCGCAAATCCATCTTGGGCAATTCAGCCTGAACTAACTGCAATGCTCCCAGGCGCGGCCCGATCAAGTCAGCAAGTTCAGACGCCGGCGATCCTTGTTTTAGCTCCGGGAGCATGGCAAGCGCCAAACTGATTTCGGCCTTTTTAGACAACGTACGCGGAAACTGTGGGTTAAGAAGCAGCTGCCGTTTGAAGTCTGTAAATTCCCTAAAACTGCAATTCAGATTGCGCAACACAACATCAACTTCTTGTGTCAACGACGAGGCTTCCTCCGGGCTAAGCTGGTAAATGGTGACAAGATTGCGCTGCATTGCCTCAAGCGACTGAATGTGATCGAACTGAGGCGTACCCGGTGAACGATTGTGCTTGCCTTGGTGAATTTCAGAAGCATTTGAATTCGAGCCAACGCAATATGAATCAGCAGATTTTTCGGCGGTTACACTCTGGATTTTTAGATCGGCATGCTTCAATATGTCGAGGGCTATATCACTCCATTCCAAAGTCAGATTATTAAAATTGCCAGACCGCTCTAGTTGGCGGAATATCTCAACATTTTTAGAAAATTTCTCTTGCACATCTGCGGAGGCATACTCGACTTCGCTTTCCATTTTTTTTAATAAAGTGATCATTCGACTGGCACGGTCAACACTGTCGCAAAATTTTTGTTTTGCGGAATAGACAATTTTGCCTACCAGATTTTCCGGCTTTTCAAGCGCATAAATATTTCCCTCGGCACTCACCTTTATTCTTTGATTATTTTGATGGGCACTCTTCATGATGACGAGGGCTTCAAGCGCAGTTTGCGCGGATGTGGGTTCAGCAGACGTACGGATCATGTTTTTTGTCTCAGATGTGTTGTGTGGAAATTTCTTGATGCACCAAGAATTCGGTGGATAGCGACCAAGCGCTTGTTCCGCTCGCTCATCGAACGCTGAGGGTGATTGCCCGAACTACGGGTCCTATCGACGCGGAAAACGTGACCGGCGATTTGAGGGTCTCCTTGGCCGCCACGATGGCTGTGTTCAGCTTCAGAGACGTGGTTCGGGAGAAGTAAAAGATGCGTATTACGAAGCCGGATCGGCTTGATTGATGGCTACAGGCTGATAGCGCTGACAAATGCACAAGGCCGCGCATGCGCGGCCTTCTTCTTGCCTGAATGACTTCATGGCGTGTACTCCGCCGGATCGATCAGGCTGAGTACACGTGCCGCATATCAGAAGCCGTATTTCAGTCCGACAGTCCAGGAGTCAACCGTCAGGTCTTCGGATACTTTGCCGAAGTACTGATATTCGGCAGTAACTGCGATCTGCTTCGAGAAGTTATACGCCGCGCCAACGCCAATCATTGGTTTAGCTTTGGTTTCGCTTTCGGTTATGCGAAGCACTTGCGCAGGTGCACCCGGCGTCGGACCGGGGATGGTGCCGGTGATGTTCATCTTGCTGTGGTTGACCGCAATTCCCAGTTTGCCGAACAGCGAAAAACTCTCGTTCAGCGGCAGCGTACCGACTGCCGCAGCGTACAGCGACTCCGTGCGCGCCGACACACGCGTGTCAATGCCTACCATGTTCTCGTTGCCCGACACCTTGCCAAAATTGATGTAACCGAGCTCATAGCCCCAGTTTTCCGACAACGATTGGCCGAAGGCCAGCGAAAACGCCGTCTTGCGCTCGCTGTCGCCCGGCACTTTGTATTGTCCCTGGCCAACACCCACCTTTACGTAGCTTTCTTCCGCTTGCACAGCCCACGGTGCGTACAGCGCTGCCACAGCAAGTACTGCAAAGAATGATTTTTTCATCTGCTCTTCCGTTCCTAGAAATAAAGATGCGATTTCTCTGCCCGGTACCGGACAGCGGACGCGATTCTAGGGAGCGGCTAGCGGTTTTTTGAGGGGTGAGGTTGCGGGAAAATGACAGCGTCCACGGCGATAAGCCGCGGACACCAGCACTAGCGCGATAACAAGTAGACGACCCTGCGGCCAGGCCATGATGAACTCGCCTGACCGCAACGAGGATAAGGACAAAGTCAGAACAGATACTTGACGCCCACCGTCACCAAATCGATGTTCGCTGAGCGACCACTGCTTTTGCCGACATTATTAAAGTGGGCGTAGTCGAGATCCGCCGACCACTCGGGCATGAATTGCCAGCTGAGCCCGACGCCGATCAGTGGAGCAAGGCGTTTGTCGTCATCGTTGTAGCGAACGCCGGCAACGCTGCCCGACCATTCATTCCAGTGATACGACACACCGATTTTTCCGTACACCGAGAACTGCTGTTGCAGCGGATAGCGGCCGATAACGGCGGCGAACAGCGCCTGCGACTTGGCGTTCAGTGTATCGACGCCGCTGCGGTAATGCGCCTTGCCAAAATTGAGGTAGCCGACTTCAGCATCGAAATTCGGATGAAAGCGCATGCCATAAGCCAGCGATGCCGCGGCATCATTTTCATTGCCCCACTCATCGATATCGGAGCGTGCATTGCCAACGGCGAGCTTCACATAGCTTGGCGGCGTCTGCTGTGCGGTGGCAACGGAGGGCAACGACACGGTCGCAGCCAATGCTGCGGCAAACATTCCATACGATAGCGGCAAACGTCTGAGCATGATGGTTCCTGTTGAGTAGACGAGGGAGACAAGAGAACGTCGTGTCCCGACGGGACGGGCGGATTCTACGAAACGGCAGTGCGCATGACTTGCCATTGTCTACACAGTGCGACGCCCTTTTGTCACCCGTTTGACCTTGACCAATCGCTGGTTACCCTCTGTCGCCAAACCACCTCCAAGCTGACCAATATCATCTCGGCCGACGAAAGAATTCAGTATGCGTCTTCCCACGCCGTCGATAAGCGCGCTGCGCACTGGATCAGGCCCACCATGCTGTAGGTCTGCGGGAAATTGCCCCACATCTCACGACCATCGAGCGACACATCTTCGGACATCAGCCCCAGATGATTACGGCGCGACAGCACGCGCTCGAACATTTGCCGCGCACGCGCCTTCTCGCCGCTGCGCGCAAGGGCCATGATCCACCACAGCGTACAGACCGTGAAGGCGGCGTCGGGCTGACCGAAATCATCGGCCTCGTCATAGCGCAGCAAGAAGTCGCCGCGCTGCAGCCGCCGCTCGACCGCGCGCAGCGTACCGATGAAGCGGGGATCGTCGGGCGCCAGGAACTGGAATTCGCCCATCAGCAGCAGGCTGGCGTCGAGCCGGTCGCCGCCGAAAGTCGATACAAAACTCCCCATCGACGGATTCCATGCGCCATTGACGATGGCACGCCGGATATCCTCGGCCTTGGCTGCCCAGCGCTGGGCACTGTGCGGCAGCTTCAGGCGCATGGCGATCGACGACAGCCGGTCGCAGGCGGCCCAGCACATCAGTACGGAAAACGTATGCACACGGCGAGTCCCGCGCAATTCCCAGATGCCGGCATCCGGTTGTAGGGCACTGCGCACCGCCTGTTCGCCAAGCCTCTCCAGATCGGCGAACATATGGCGCCCCGCCGGCCGCTCCAGACGGCTGTCGAAGAAGGCGTGCGTGCTGGCCAGAATGGCAGCACCGAACACATCGTTCTGCACCTGGCTCCAGGCGAGGTTGCCGACCCGTACCGGGCCCATGCCGCGATAGCCATCCAGCCCGGGCGCGATCCACTCGTCGAGCGCGGTCTCGCGGCGGATGCCATATACCGGCTGCAGCGGCATATCGCGCGAGTCCGCAATGATATTCAGGATGTACTCAAGATAGTGCTGCATCGTCGCCGTCACGCCGAGCTGGTTCAGTGCATTCACGACGAAATAGGCATCGCGCAGCCAGCAATAGCGGTAATCCCAGTTGCGGCCGCTGCCGGGCGATTCTGGGATCGAGGTCGTCACCGCCGCGACGATCGCGCCGGTATCGTCGAAGGCGTTCAGCTTCAGGGTGATCGCCGAGCGGATCACCACGTCCTGCCACTCGAAAGGAATCGCCAGATTGCGCACCCAGCGATGCCAATAGGACGAGGTGGACTCATAAAAGCTGCGGCCCAGCTCACGCGGCGCGCCGTCGACAGTCTCGTCTGGCCCCATCAGCAGCGTGACGCTGTCGTGCAGGAAGAACAGGCGCTCTTCCGTCAGCGCCGTTACCGAAGCATCGGTCGTCACGCGCATCGACTGTGCGGCGCCGTAATACGTCACGTGGTGCGCGCCACAGCGGGCCGCAGCGCGTGCCTGACCGTAACTGATCGCCGGCCGTACGCGCAGGCCGATGCGCGGGCGGCCGGCCACGCGCCTGATCACCCTCACCAGCATCGCCGGCGCGAACATGCGGCCGTGCAGATAAAAGCGCGGCGCGAAATCGGTCACGTCGATCACATTGCCCGCTGTGTCCTGCAGGCGCGTTTGCAGGATGGCGGAATTGCGCTGGTAGAACTGGCGCACGGTGTGACTGCCGTCGAACAGCAAATCGATGAATCCGAATGCATCAGCCGCCTGGTTTTTTTCGTCTGAACGCAGCAGGCTGCAGCACAGCGGATTGCTGTCGAAATGCGGATAGCACCACCAGACAATGCGCGCACTGGTGTCGATCAGGGCACTGGTGCGTGAATTGCCGATCAGACCAAGGTCGAGGCTGTTCATCACTACGGCAGCGGCTCACGCCCGGACACGCAACGCAGCAACACATCGAGCAAGGGGATGATGGCGTCATGATTGTCGATATGCCAGCGTGCGGCCGTCGCCACGCCGGCGCCGACACGCACCGTGAATAGCGCCGGCTCGTCGAGCCGGAAGACGTCTTCGTCAGTCACATCATCGCCGACGTACAGCGCCGCTTCGCGTTTCGTGAAGCGCAGCAGCTGGCGCACGGCCTCGCCTTTGTCGCCGCGTCCGCCAGGCAGCAGGCTGAAGATGCATTTACCGGGAATGACGCGCGGCGCCGGCTGCAACTGACTGAACAGCGCCGACAGCCCCGCCATGGCCTGTGCATGATCGCGCGCCTGCAAGTAATGCAGCGATAGCGAATAGCGTTTGTCCTCCAGCCAGATCGCCGGATCGATGCCGGCAAGGCGCGGCGCCAGCCAGGCCTTCCAGTCGCGGCATGCGGCCAGGAGCGCGCCATGCCGGCGCCGGTCGCCGGGCACACCCTCCAAGCCGTGATTGCCGATCAGGTAGTCCGGCGCAAAACCGAGCCGCTCACGCATATCGGCCAGCGAGCGGCCGGTGACGATCCCCACCGGGACATACCGCTGCAAGGCCTGTAGCCGCTGGCGCACCGCTGGCGGCAGCAGGACGGCGGCAGGATCCGGTGCCAGCGGCGCCAGCGTGCCGTCAAAATCGAACAGGCACAGCGGCGCACGGGCTGCAAAGGCACACAGCGCCTGCCAGCCATTGTCGCTTAGCGGCTCGCTCATGAGGCGCGGCGCAACGCCTGACGGCTGTGCGAGTGGATTTTCTCCGTCACGCGCTGGCGCCGCCGCAGCCGCGCGGCATCCAGCAGCATCAAACCCGCCCAGCGATACACATTGAAGTCACGCACGCGGCTGCGCATGCTGCGCATGCGCTCGCGCTGTTCGGCCTCGGGCATCCGCAGCGCTCGGTACAGCGCCTGTGCGCCCTGCTCAATGTGGTAAGGGTTGATGATCAGCGCCTCATGCAGCTCGCGCGCCGCGCCGGTGAACTGCGACAGAATAAGCACGCCCAGCTCATCGTCACGCGCGGCGATGAATTCCTTCGCAACGAGGTTCATGCCGTCGTGCAGGCTGGTCACCAGGCAGACGTCGGCTGCGCGATAACACTGCGCCAGCTGATCCTCGTCGAAATGCTCGATGCGCAGAAGAACCGGCGGCGCGACCGGATTGGCGTGCTTCAGGTTGATCGACGCCGCCAGCTTGCGCACGCGCGCCTCGAGGCTCTGGTATTCATCGAGCGATGAACGGCTAGGTGCGGCCACCTGCAAAAGCGAGAAGCGGCCGGCCATCTCCGGGTGCAGATCGAGCATGCGCTCGACTGCCTGCAGCCGCTCGACAATGCCCTTGGTGTAGTCCAGCCGGTCGACGCCGAGCGCCAGCTGGTGCAGCGGCGGCAGCGCCAGCGTTTCGCGCAGCGCCTGGCGGCAGCGCACCACATCCAGCGGCGTATCCGGTTCGGGCCATGCGATCGAGATCGGGTACGGCTCGACCTGGGTCAGTTCGCCGCCGTAGGACACCGTCGACGCGTCATACTCGATGCGGGTCTCCAGATAGCGGTCAACGGTCTCCAGAAAATTCTTGCAATGAAACGGCGTATGAAAGCCGAGCAGCGTATTGCCGAGCAGGCCAGCCAGCAGCTCTTCGCGCCAAGGGCAGATGCCGAAGGATTCCGGGTTCGGCCACGGTATGTGCCAGAACATGATGATGGTCGCCTTGGGCAACCGCTCGCGCACCATGCGCGGCAACAACGCGAAGTGATAGTCCTGCACCAGCACGACCGGATCGTCGCTGTGCGCCTCGGCCACCACCGCATCGGCGAAGCGCTGATTGACGGCCACGTACTGGTCCCAGTCGGAGGTGCGGAACACCGGTCGCACATGGGCCATATGGCATAGCGGCCACAGACCTTCGTTGGAGAAGCCGTAGTAATAGCCACGCTCTTCATCGTTGCTGAGCCAGACGCGGCGCAGCGTATATGCCGGCCGTTTTGGCGGTACTGGCACGCGATCGTGCGCATCGACGGTCACGCGGTCGGCCGAGCCGCTGCCATGGGCGATCCAGGTGCCGGAGCAGGCGCGCATCACCGGCTCGACCGCCGTCACCAGGCCGCTCGCCGGGCGCCGCACTACGATGCCGTGCTCGCCCTGCTCGTGAATATACGGCTCGCGGTTCGACACCACCAGGACCTGGTCGCCGGCCAGCTCGTCATGCAGCAATGAACGCAGCTTGTCCGGCGTCCACATCTGCGGCGAGTGCTGCTGCGTGCGGCGCTCCAGATTCATTTCATGCAGCAGTGCGCGCAGGTCGCTGACCAGTGGTCGGAATTCCGGCGGCGCGGCGCCGGACATGCCAAGCGCCCCCGAATCGCGCCGCACCAGGGTCTTCAGCGACTGCATCCAGCCCTGCCAGCCCCAGTACGCAATCCACGATCCCAGCGCAGAGATGACGACGAACATCAGCAGAAAGATCGCCAGCAAATAATTGCGGAACTCATCTGTGCGCCGCTGGATGAAGCCCGTCTCCTGCGCAATCAGCAGCTTACCGAGGACGATTCCGTCCTGCTCCAGCGGCGTTCCCATCACGCGCAGGCCAGTGGGCACGCGCCCCTGGCAACTCAGGCCGGCGGGATAGGCGCTGCTGTGATAAAGCAGCCGCCCGGACGGATCGCAGAAGGCGATCGCATTGACATGCGTATCGCTGATGCTGCGGTCGAACAGGGCGCGCATGGCCTGTGCGTCCTGCAGGCCAACCAGATCCAGCGCCGGTTCGCGCAGCGTGCGCGCCAGCAACTGCGAGCGGGCATCGAGGTCGCGCAGGAACCAGCGCTGTGTCAGCTCGTCGACCAGCGGCAACATGACGAGCGCGAAGGCGCCCAACACAAATGCCAGCGGAAAAATAAAACGCAATGAAAGCTGAAATGGACGCATCCGCCTGCTCGACAAGTGCCGCCCCAACGCCGGGAGACACCGGATGAATAAGGCACGGCAACAAGCAGCCGCAGGGTCAATGAAATTGACCGTGTTTCAATGCGCACGGTTCCGCAAGTGCTGCCTGCGCAATCAGGAAGGGAAGGTTAGAACGTCCGCAGACCGTCCAGATCGAGCACCCTGAGCCCCCGGTAGTCGAGCTTCAGCAGGCCGGCGCGTTCGAGCACCTGCAGCGCCTGGTTGGCGCGCTGCCGCGACATGCTGCACAGATAGCCCAGCTCTTCCTGCGAGATCTGCAGCTCGGTGCCGCCGGCAGGATTCAGGTCGCGGTTGAACAGCGACGCGATGCAGCGTGCGACGCGCGCGTCGGCGTCGAGACTACGATCGACCTCAATCAGGGAGATGAAGAGCCCGAGCCGCGCGTTCAGCTGGTTCAGCAGGAAACGATTGAATGCGATGCTATTGTCGAGCAGCCAGTTGAAGGTTGCACGCGGCATGAACGCGACATGGCTGTCACGCAGCGCCACGACGTCATACAGTCGGCCGCCAGTCTTCAGCAACGAGCCCTCGCCAAACCAGCCGCCGGCCAGCATGCCGGTGAAGGTCACGGCCTTGCCTTGCGGCGAGACGCTGCTCATTTTCAACAGGCCGTCAGTGACCCCCATCCAGTAATCCACCGGATCGCCCTTGCGGCACACATAGGTACCGGCCTCGAAGAAGCGTTCGATGGTGTCACGCTCGACGCGCGCCCGCTGTTCCGGGGTGAGGGCATCGGCCCAGACAGTCTGGGCCAATGACTCCGCCAGCGTAGGCCTGGTGATCACGGTCATCGTATGGTGCGGCGCAAGATGGAAAAATGAGGGATTGTCTGCCGGATGACACTCGGAAACCCGGTAGGTGTTTATGATTGTACGAAAACCCGGACGCTTACGTCCGGGAAAACGATAAAACCAATGGATAGCCATGGTGGAGACAGACACCCGGCCGGCGGATACCTTCCCCCGGCTATTGCTGCAGCATGCACAGACGCGGCCTTCACGGCCGGCGTTCCGCGAAAAAGATCTCGGTATCTGGCAGACCACGACGTGGGCGCAGGCCGCCGATGAAGTGCGCCGGCTCGCTTGCGGGCTGGCGGAGCTAGGCTTTCGGCGCGGAATGAACCTCGCGATCGTCGGCGACAACCGGCCGCGCCTGTACATGGCGATGGCGGCCGCGCAGGCACTCGGCGGCGTTGCCGTGCCGCTGTACCAGGACGCGCCGGCCGCCGACATGGCCTATGTGCTGGAGAACGCGCGCATCGATTTTGCGGTGGTCGAAGACCAGGAGCAGGTCGACAAGCTGATGGAAGCGCGCGCGACCGTGCCTGGCCTGTCGCACATTATTTATGACGATCCGCGCGGGCTGCGCAATTACGCGCAGCCCGGCCTGCATTCGTATGAAGGCGTGCAGGCGCTCGGTGCTACGCACGACCGCGACCATCCGGATTTCTTCGTCGATGAAATCAACGCCGCCGGCACCGATGACATCGCCGTCATGTTGTACACCTCCGGCACGACCGGCAAGCCCAAAGGCGTGTGCCACTCGCACCGCGCGCTGATCGCTACCGGCAATACACTGGCCGAGTTCGATGGTCTGGGGCCGGACGATGACGTACTCTGCTATCTGCCGCTGGCCTGGGTCGGCGACTTCCTGTATTCATTTGTGCTGTCGCACATCGTCGGCTTCTGCCTGAACTGCCCGGAATCGCCGGCCACCGTCGGCACCGACCTGCGCGAAATCGGCCCGACCTAT
>JACCDS010129447.1_pt1 | contig 14093 bp, 9 predicted proteins | sample 7446441 | NCBI WGS metagenome assembly JACCDS01 (sample SAMN15323445, study PRJNA562643) | freshwater metagenome | isolation source: river surface water | place: USA:Blue River Watershed | collected 2017-08-17 | reverse complement strand
TTATCACACATCCTTCATACGATTCTAAAAAATCCTCCAAAACCGTCAACGTTTTAATATCCAAATCATTGGTAGGCTCATCCAAAATCAGAAAATTGGGGGCTTCCATCAAAATGGTCAAAAGGAACAATCTACGACGTTCTCCTCCACTTAATTTATTTACAAAATCAAATTGTTTATCATAATCGAAACCAAACTGTAAAAGCATTTGAGAAGCCGTTAGCTTATTTCCATTTGCCATTGGAATCCAATCCGCAACATCTCTAATTACATCTATAACCTTTTTGCTCTCATCCACCTTTATTCCCTGCTGACTGTAATAACCAATTTTAACAGTATCCCCCAAAACAACTTTTCCGGAATCCAGGGGTTCACTTCCCATGATAATATTGAGCAAGGTGGATTTACCCACTCCATTTGGACCAATTATTCCCACCTTTTCTTTGTTCTTGAAAACATAGCTAAAATCATCCAATACCCTTAAATGTTCAAATGCCTTTCCAACGTGATGAAGTTCCAATATTTTGGAACCCATTCGCTCCATTCGCATGGTCATTTTAACTTCCAATTGAGTGCGTTGACTTCTGATTTTTTCCTCCAAATCATTAAAAGATTCTACTCGACTCTTACTTTTTGTACTTCGAGCTTTAGGCATTCTTCTCACCCACTCCAATTCCCTTCGAAACAAGTTTTTATCTTTTTCCAATTCACTTGCGGCATTTGCTTCTCTTTCTGCTTTGTTTTGAACATAATAAGCATAATTACCTTTATAATGATACACAGTACCGTTATCAATTTCAATAATTGAATTACACACACGATCCAAAAAATAACGATCATGCGTTACCAAAAACAAAGTCAAATCCCTTTGAGACAAAAAGCCTTCTAACCACTCAATCATTTCCAAATCCAAATGGTTCGTGGGTTCATCCATAATTAAGAAATCAGGTTGAGATAATAACACTTTCGCCAATGCAACACGCTTTCTTTGTCCACCACTTAAACTTCCTGCCAATTGATTAAAATTAGAAATCTTCAGTTGCGATAGAACCTGCTTCACCTTACTTTCATAATCCCAAGCGTTCAATAAATTCATTTGCTCTGTGGCATTTTCCAAAAAGCCCATCACTTCTTCACTGCTATCGCCGGATTCAACCATTTCGATTACGTGCTCATACCTTCGAACTACTTTACTTATCTCATTCTCTTCCAGTAAAATATTATCGATTACAGAAAGATCATTAAGCAATTCAGGCTCTTGTGGTAAATAACCCACTTTGATTTCTTTTCGGATGATTGCCTTCCCTTCGTTAGGACTTTCTTGACCCATAATGATCGACAAAAGCGTACTCTTCCCTTGGCCGTTTCCAGCTACCAATGCCACCTTTTCTCCAGCTTGAATTCCAAATGTTACATTTTTCAACACTGGCTTGTCGTGCCACACTTTTGTTAAATTTTCAATCGATAAATAGTTCATGAATAACGAATAGAACATCAAATTTACGCACAGTTATTGAACAGCTAACCAAATACTACAAAAAGTAGGGTAAATTTGAGTAAATGAAAATTGAGATTTGGTCTGATGTGATGTGTCCCTTTTGCTATATGGGTAAAAAGCAATTAGAAAAAGCACTTGATCGCTTTTCGGGAAATGGTAACGTAGAAATTGTTTGGAAGAGCTTTGAACTCAATCCTGACATCAAACACAAACCGAATTACAGTATTCAACAATACCTTTCTGAAATTAAAGGTATGGATATTGAAACGGTAAAACACATGAATCAAAAGCTCAAAGCCCAAGGGGAAGAATTGGGCATTGAGTTCAATTTTGAAACGGCACAAGTGAGCAATTCAAGAAAAGCGCATATGCTCATCCATATCGCACAGAAACAGAATAAAGCTACTATTTTTAAAGAAAACCTATTTCATTCCTACTTCACTCTAGGCGAAAATGTAGAGGATGAAGCGGTATTAATTAGACTAGCCAAGGAGGTGGGTGTTGATTTAAGCTCTTATACGAACCCATTTGAAGATAAAACTATTCTCGACGAAATCCTAATTGACCAATATCAAGCTCAACAAGTTGGAGCTAGAGGCGTTCCATTTTTTGTATTTAACGAAGCCTATTCACTCAGTGGTGCACACGGCGAAGAAACCATCCTCAAAGTTCTTGAGACCGTAAAAATCAAATCAGGAGAATAGTTAGTCCTGCAAGATTTAAAGGCGATTCCGATTTAATTTAGCTTCTATCGGAATCGCCTCTTAGATGATAAAATTCCTCAGTCAATCAGGTTTGCAAAACTCCCGGATTATATTTTTCAACCGGAGCATTATTTGCCGCTTCTATCCCCATAGAAATCCATGTTCTAGTTTCTAATGGATTGATAATGGCATCTACCCAAAGCCTCGAAGCTGCATAATACGGTGTCGTTCCGTTATCGTATTTTCCTTTGATTTTATCTAAAAGTTCTTTTTCCGCTTCGGGGGATATTTGCTCGCCCTTGCCTAATAATCGTGCTTTTTCAATTTGAAGTAGTGTGTTAGCAGCTTGGTCACCTCCCATAACGGCAATTTTTGCCGACGGCCAAGCAACTATCAAGCGAGGATCATATGCTTTACCGCACATGGCATAGTTCCCCGCACCATAACTATTTCCAACTACAATCGTAAATTTCGGAACCGTACTGTTGGCCATTGCCATTACCATCTTAGCACCGTCTTTGATAATTCCACCATGTTCACTGCGACTACCCACCATAAAACCGGTAACATCTTGTAAAAACACCAATGGGATTTTTTTCTGATTGCAGTTCATTATAAATCGCGCTGCCTTATCTGCACTATCCGAATAAATAACACCGCCAAACTGCATTTCTCCTTTACTATTTTTTACTACCTCACGATTGTTTGCAACTATACCCACAGCCCAACCATTTATGCGAGCATATCCACACATTATAGTTCTACCATAATCTTCTTTGTACTGCTCAAACTCTGAATTATCAACTAAACGCTCAATTAACTCAACTGTTTGATAGGGTTTTGCGCGATCGTCAGGCAATATTCCGAATATCTCTTTTGCATCTTTTTTGGGGGATGCAGGAGCTACTCGATCGAACCCCGCTTTTTCTTGACTACCCAACTTGTTCATAATATACTTTATACGATCTAAACAAGCTTGATCATTGGGAAACTTATCATCAATCACACCCGAAATTTCGGTTTGAGTTACCGCCCCTCCCAAAGTCTCATTATCAACGTTCTCACCGATAGCCGCTTTCACTAAATAGCTTCCAGCTAGGAATATGCTTCCATTCCCCTCTACAATCAATGCCTCATCACTCATAATAGGTAAGTACGCACCACCAGCAACACAACTTCCCATTACCGCAGCAATTTGAGTAATTCCCATTGAGCTCATCTTGGCGTTGTTTCTAAACATTCTTCCAAAATGTTCTTTATCTGCGAAAATTTCATCTTGCATGGGGAGAAAGACACCGGCACTATCAACCAAATAAACAATAGGCAAGCGATTCTCCATGGCTATTTCTTGGGCCCGAAGATTCTTTTTGCCAGTGATCGGAAACCAAGCCCCAGCTTTTACTGTGGCATCATTTGCTACAATTACGCACTGACGTCCAGACACATAACCTATTCCAGCAACTACACCACCGGCAGGACAACCGCCGTACTCAGGATACATTTCATAACCTGCAAACTCACCAATTTCAATCCATTGAGTATTTGCATCACGAAGATAATCAACACGCTCGCGAGCCAATAATTTGCCTTTTTCTTTTTGTTTTGCAGCAGCTTTTTCTCCTCCACCAGTACGAATTTTAACCAATTTTGATTTTACCGCATCCCACAACTGCTTGTTAAAATCTTCGTTTTTATTGAATTGTAAATCCTGTTTCAACATCATTTCAAATTTAAGGCAAAGTTTCTGTTTAATCCGTTTTTTAAAGGTTTACATATTGTAAACTGAATAAAATTCTAGTTAATAACCCCAATATTCCAGTGCACCTTAGCTTATTCACAATTGCAGTGATTACCCGCATTTACATATATGTTTCATCAACATAATTCTACGTAATTAACATTTATTCCGTCAAAATGTTAATAACTCCAACTTTTTTTCGTATCTTTGCACCGCAATTGTTTACGAGTGGGAACTAAATCCAGTTCGAATCTATACAAAATTGATTCCAACGCTAATTTTTCTGCTTCAAAGCGTTTGCCCGTAAGAAATTATTATTAAATGACATTATTTAACGAGCTGGGGCTTGCGCCTCAATTGCTGTCCGCTGTTGAACAACAGGGTTACAGCCACCCAACAGCAATCCAAGAAGCTGCTATTCCTATTATTTTGAGAAACGCAGACCTTTTTGCAACCGCACCTACTGGAACCGGTAAAACCGCCGCTTTCGCCATGCCAATTATCCAAAAAATTATTGAAAATCCTCAAAAGGAAATTCACTCATTAATTTTGGCTCCAACACGCGAATTAGCGCACCAAATTGCTGACAATTTCACCGCTTATGCTAGCGACACACATCTGAAAATCACCCTTATTTACGGTGGAGTTCCTCAATTTAGACAAGTTGACAAATTAAAACGTGGTACACACGTAGTAATTGCTACCCCAGGTAGATTGCTTGATCTAATCAACCAAGGTCACGTCAAACTACACAAAGTTCAAACCTTTGTATTGGATGAATGTGATCGTATGTTAGACATGGGTTTCATCGACGATATTCGCAAAATTGGCAAATATCTTGAAAATCAAACCAAACAAACCTTACTTTTCTCAGCAACTGCTTCTCCTGAAATTCGCTTCCTTGCACAGGAATTATTGAATAATCCAGAAAAAGTAGATATCCTCCCAACTGAAAGCCAAAAACCTAAAATCAAACAATGGTTATTTGCTGTTGGACAAAAAAACAAAGAAGAATTACTTCTTCAACTTTTGGAAGATCAGCAAATCGATTCCATGTTGGTGTTCACCAAAACAAAAATTGGTGCAGATCGCTTAGTTGAAACGTTGAGAGATAACGAACATTCAGCTGTTGCCATTCACGGAGATAAAAGCCAACGCGAACGTTCAAGAAACTTAGATATTTTCAAATCAGGTCGCGCACGTTTACTAGTTGCTACTGACGTCGCAGCTCGTGGTGTTGATATTTCCGCTTTAAACTATGTAGTGAATTTCGACATGCCCGAGGATGCTGAAACTTACACGCACCGTATTGGTCGTACAGGTAGAGCAGGCACTGAAGGTTTGGCAATGTCATTCTGTAGTGCAGGTGAAAAGAAACTTTTGGATCAAGTAACCAAAGTTTTTGGAAATGACACACTGCTTGAAATGGAACACGATTTCAGAATTGAACTTCCTGAAGGTAGAGTTGGTGGTGGAAAATCACGTTCATCTTCTCGCGGTAATTCCCGCAACTTTGATCGTCGTGATTCAAAGGATAGAAGAGACAGATTCGGTCGCCCAGAAAGAAATAGAAACGATCACAAAGATCCTAGCGCTAGAGCTGCTTCTGAAAGCAACCGTTCTTCAGATGCAAATCGTGCTCCTTCCGAAGGAAGACAATTTGGAACCAGAGATAATTCTAGTTACCGCGGACAATCTTCTTCAAGAAATAATTCTTCTTCCGGAAATGGAAGAGGGTTTGGACGTTCAAACGATTCTGGTAGAAGTAATTCTGGATCAGATTCACAAGGACGTGGAGGAAGAGGTTTCGGTGCCAGTTCTTCTCAAAGATCAAGTGAAAGAGGCGGATCTAATTCAGGTGGATACAGCCAAGGATCTAGTCGCTCAGGCGAATTCAGAGGTAGATCAAATGATTCTAGAGGGAATTCAGGCGAATCTAGAGGAAGATCTAGCGAGTCTAGAGGGAATTCCAATGACTTTAGAGGGAAATCTAGTGATTCTCGAGGAGCTAGTAAATCATTTGGCGGTCCTAAGAGTTCTTCTGCCTATGGTGATCAAAAACCGCGTAACAAACGTGTTAGAGATTTCTAAATAAATTAAAAATTATTTATACGATGCCCTTGAAAATTCAAGGGCATTTTTTTTGAACTTAAATCAAACTAATCACATACAAACTGCAATTGGAATCTTCACGCTAAGATTCAACTAATGTCTAGCGGATTCCTCTATTGTTCTGCAGATTAAACAATTTTCCAATTTATGACCACGAGCAGGACAATATTGACGTCCATAGAAAATAATTTGCAGGTGCAATTTATTCCACGTTTCTTTTGGAAATAAGCGTTTTAAATCCTTCTCGGTTTGCTCTACACTCTTTCCATTGGTAAGTTTCCAGCGCTCTGCTAATCGATGTATGTGGGTATCTACGGGGAACGCAGGCACACCAAATGCTTGACTCATTACAACACTCGCTGTTTTGTGCCCAACACCTGGAAGTGCTTCTAACTCCTCAAACGAATTCGGAACCTGTCCATTGTAATTATCCACTAAAATTTTACTTAGATTCCAAATGGCTTTACTCTTAAAAGGCGATAATCCACAAGGTTTAATAATTGCCCGTATTTCATCGATACTTAACAATATCATATTGTGAGGATTATTCGCTCGTTCAAATAAAAAGGGAGTAATCTTGTTCACGCGTTCATCGGTACATTGCGCGCTCAACAGCACTGCTATCAAAAGAGTATATGGATCACTGTGATCCAATGGAATTGGCGTTTCGGGATATAATTGCTCCAAAGTTGTAGCAATAAAGTCAACCCGTTCTTTTTTCTTCATCATGAATTAAACTTTTTCCGTTTACATTCTATAAATTTCTCTTTTGTCTTCTATAAAAATTCGTCTTCTCTTAAAAGAATTCCAAAAGTTCAGAATCTGACAAATTAGGAAATACCTTTCGTAAATTACTCAAATTTAAATCTTGTCCCACTAAATTTAAATCAGCAGATACAAGGGCTTCTCCATTCAGTGCCATTTCGAATTGTTGAATTACCCCATCGCTTATGTGCATTTCAATTGCAATAGAACCAGTTTTGGTTTCAAACATACGAGTATGAATGTATTTAGGACTATAACCAACAATCCATTTTTCAGTCTCAAATTTTTCCTTTTGCAGTACTCTAATTTGCGCAACCTCTTCTGTGGTTAACTCACCGTACTGCATCCCCCAAAAACGCTCAAATCCCGCTTTAAAAAGATCCAAAAAGGATTCTACAGGTCCCAAATTTTTAAATTCACTTATATTTATTACCTCGGAACGATTACTTGGAACGGATTTGCCGATATAAGTACCTTTTGAACGAATAGATTGATTCAATGATTTCAAATCCGAATTATACAACAACGTTCCATGATGTAATAAACGCATGCCTTTTTGGTAGATATGCTGAGCATTTCCACTGATTTTAAGGCCATTAAGCAATAAATCATCCCGATGCGAATAAGTAGTCGGTATTCCCAGGTCCAAAAGAACTTGCCTCACTGGCTCCAAAAATTGTTTGTAATTGATTGCTTTTTCGATTCCCTCATTCAAATTTTTAATGAATGTAAAGTTGATGTTTCCTAGGTCATGAAAAACAGTTCCACCACCACTTAAACGTCTAGCAATATCAATTTGATTTTCTTTACAAAATCGAAAATTGGCTTCGGCACAAACATTTTGATGCTTGCCGCACACAACCGCTTTCTCGCTTCTCCAAATCATCATTACATCCTCGTTACAATGATGCAAGAGATGTGATTCCGCCGCTAGATTAAAGTACGGATTCAGATTATCGGAAAGTATCAGTCTCAAAGCTTTAAACTTTCAGGTGTTTTTCTACGCAAAACAAAATTCTGTCCTAGATAAACCTTTCTTACCATTTCATCAGCAGCAAGCTCCTCAGCTGTTCCCTGTTTAAGTAATTTTCCCTCAAACAATAGATACGCACGATCAGTAATACTTAAGGTTTCTTGAACATTGTGATCGGTAATTAAAATTCCAATATTCTTCTCTTTCAACTTAGAAACAATTGCCTGAATATCTTCAACAGCAATTGGATCAACACCAGCAAATGGCTCATCCAAAAGAATAAAACTCGGATCTGTTGCCAAAGCACGAGCTATTTCCGTTCTACGACGTTCACCACCGCTCAAAACCTTCCCCAAGTTCTTCCGAACCCTACCCAATCCAAACTCTTCAATTAAACTTTCTAGTTTATCTTTTTGTTCTTTGGGGGATAGTTTAGTTATCTCTAAAATCGCCTTTATGTTATCTTCCACACTCAATTCGCGAAATACAGATGCCTCCTGAGGAAGATAACCCAAACCTTTTCGAGCGCGACGATACATAGGTAAGTGCGTAATTTCTTCATCGTTCAAGAATATCTTCCCCGTATCAGGCTTTACAAGACCAACAAACATATAAAATGTAGTGGTTTTACCTGCTCCATTTGGACCTAAAAGACCCACAATTTCACCGGTATTCACCTCAACGGAAACGTCATTAACTACGCGTTTTGACCCGTATTGTTTGATTAGATTTTCTGAACTTAAACGCATGAAGATACCTTCGAAATTAATATTTTATCACCGGAAAACAATGTCATATCCAATCCAAAAATACAATTAGAAGTTCATTCCAATCAGAACCAGAATTTGAAACGTGTTTTATTTTGAATGACCAAAGAATCGTTGTATCTTTGCGGTAGGGCGATACGGCCAGCTCCCTGTCAACTCCCCCAGGTCCGGAAGGAAGCAAGGGTAACAGGTTGTAGCGGCGCGATATCGCCTTTTTTTATTGCTTATTTCCAAGAGTCAATAATATCGGAAACCTTTACACCTTCCGCCTCTGCTTTAAAATTCAATACGATTCGATGTCCCATTACCCAATAGGCAACAGCTCTAACATCTTCAATATCAACTGAGAACTTACCGTGCATCAAAGCATGACATTTAGCTCCGTTGATTAAATTTTGTCCAGCGCGTGGACCAGCACCGAAAGCTAAATAAGCATTACTCAATTGATTTGCACCAGCCGTATTAGGTCGGCTCTTTTGAACCAATTTTACCACGTATTCAAATACAGCATCGGTCACAGGGACTTCCTTTACCAAACTTTGGTATCGAATAATTTCTTCTGCATTTAATATCGGTTTTACTGTAACCGATTTTGGTTGCGTAGTTTGCTTTAAAACCTGGACCTCCTGGTCAAAACTGGGATAATCCAAATTCACCTGATACATAAAACGGTCTAATTGTGCCTCGGGTAAAGGATAAGTACCCTCTTGTTCGATGGGGTTTTGCGTTGCCAAAACAAAAAAAGGATTGGGTAAATTGTAGTTCTTACCTGCCGCTGTTACTTGTCTCTCCTGCATTGCCTCCAAAAGAGCACTCTGGGTCTTGGGAGGAGTTCTATTAATCTCATCGGCGAGCAACAAATTCGTAAAAATTGGACCTTTTAAAAATCGAAATTGGCGTTGTTCATCCAAAATCTCAGAACCCACAATATCGCTAGGCATCAAATCTGGAGTAAACTGAACACGATTAAAATCCAAATCCAATACTGTTGAAATGGTTTTAACTAATAACGTTTTAGCCAAACCTGGAACTCCCACCATAAGAACGTGTCCATGGCAAAACAGTGCATTTATTAAAGCTTCAACTGTTTGTTCTTGCCCAACAATCACTTTAGAAACTTCTGATTTTAACTCAGAAATTTTACCTTCAAAGCCACGTGCCAATTCAACTGAATTCATATAATAATTCTCCGAATAATTTATTCATTTTCCCATTTCAACAAATCATTACAAGCAGCATCTCGCGCATAAATTTTAATGTATGTGCGCTTTCTATGTTTTTCAACCCACTTATCAATGGTTTTCTGCTTCTTCTCAGATTCAGCCTCCATTTGAATTCTGCTGTAATCTTGTATCAAATTTGCTTGATGGGGAGCAATAAACGTTTTCAAATACAAAATACGGTACATGATTCGACCATCAGGCGTTTGGGTAACTGCAGGTTTGGAATATTCTCCCGGTTTTAGCTTTTCAACGATCTGCTTTACATCGGTTGGAAGAGCTTCAAATAATGTTTTCTGCATTCCGGTTGATTCATCGGTCAAAAAACCACAATATCCTTGATTGCCAAGTTTCTCCGATGAGTACTTTTTAACCGCGGTACACCAATCCATTTCCCCTGTACTTAAAACTTGATATATAGAATCTGCCCTATTGGCTGCAATTAAATAATCGTCAGAAGTGTTCTCCGGACGAATCAAAATGTGAGCAGCTATGACTCTTTCGCCTTTTCTCTTAATCAATTTCATTAAGTGATAACCGAAATCTGATTTAAATACAGGACTTAAACTGTCCTCTTTAAGCTTAAAAGCCATTCTTTCAAACTGTGGAACCATTTCACCACGACCAAATTCGGGTAATAATCCGCCCTGATTCTTAGAACCCGGATCCATCGAATATAGGCGTGCCAATTTTTCAAACGACTCACCCTTTAAAATTCTCTTTCTCAACTGTTCTAATTGATCCATAGCAAAATCAGTAGATACTTGAGAAATGGGTAATTCTACTAACAATTGTGCGACTTCGACCTCGGTAGGAATTACAGGTAAACTATCTTCAGGTATTCGTTTGTAAAACTCTTGTACTTCCTTTGGGCTAATTCGAATATTACCGGTGATTTTTTGTTGCATTTCTTGGGAAAGTAGCTGTTCGCGCATTTTAGGACGAATTTCTTCTTTAAATTCCTGTATGGTTTTTCCTAAATATTTCTCCAAATCAGATAAACTCCCCGCCTGTCTCTGAAAATTACGAATACGATTATCTATTTCGGCCTCCACTCGATCATCTGGAATGGGTAAACTATCGATTTCCGCTTGACTTAACATCAGTTTCCTTACGATTAACTGCTCCAAAACATAACAGTAAATTTTCTGACTGTCTGGTAGCACTTGACCTCGAGCAATTTGAACTTTTTCTGTTTCATAATCACTGGCCAAAATAACTTTTTCACCCACTACAGCCAAGATTCCATCCACAAATTTAGGCGGCAACGCCGGCCCCTGTTGTGCCGTTAATTGACTCGTAAATGATGTTAAGGCAACTAAAAAGAACGTTATTGTTCTTAATAGGAAACCAATTGCTTTTATTTCAAATTTCATCCAACCAAGTTTTAGCGAGAAATCAACTTCCCTTTGATATTATTTAATGCCTCTGAATTGACTTTTACTGAGTATTTGGATTCTAACTCTTGGATCCACATTTTTTCTAATTCCTCCTGATATTTTGAGGCAACCGGCCCTCTGGTTTCCTCCAAAGTTTTTGGACCAGCAGGTAAAAATTCTTTCACCTTTACAACCACCCAATCATCACCAATTTTACCCAAATTGAACACTTTGTTTTTGGCTTTTTTCATCTTTTCATCAGAGAATACTCTTACTAATGCTTGTCTTTGAGGAAACAATGTAGTATCTGATAATTGATATTTACCTATACGATAATTGAAATCCAATAATGCCTTTTGAGTATGTTCTTTCTTGATATCTTCGGGGGATATACCCTTTTTCACCTGCTTAAATACCTTTTTATTCATTTTATCATCCACACTAAAATAGAATTCTACATGGAATCGATTATCCCACTGATATTCCGATACGTGCTGTTGATAGTATTTCTCCAGACCCACAGAATCCATATTGGCTTTATTCCAAACTTTCTCCTGCATGCGATTAAACATCAATATTCCTTCGCGATACTCTTGATAAATATCTCTAAACTCTACTGACTTCTCCTCCAAATGTTCATTTTGATATGAAACACAAACGTTGCTCACCCATTCATTGAATCGATCGTCAACGTAAACATCTGTTGAGGTATTAATAGACTTTTTGTTCGCAATTAAATGAGTCACAAACTCATCTACTGTGTGATCCTCACCACCCAATTGAACTAAAACTAAATCTCTAAATTTGAATTTACGTTTAGCAATTGTTATCTCTTCTGGTAGTGTTTCGTAATTAACGTTTCCTCTGTAAATCGCAGAATCCTTCATCATCAAACCTACAACGGGTAATTTAATCGCGGTGTACACATCGGCACCATCAACAGAATTCACTTTAAATCTATCGTCTTCTTTAATTCGTTTAACTAGTGCATCAACCGAAATTTGAGAACGTTGATTTTGTTGAACCTTAGTTTTCAAAGTTGGCTTCATTTGATCAAAGGAACTCAATGGTCTTAAACCTTCTCTCTGTAGAATATGCCAGCCATAATTTGTTTTAAACACTTCAGTGTAATCTCCATCTTTTTTCAATTCAAAAGCCTTTCCAACCCACATTTGGCGCTCCAAATCGCCAATAAATTGTGTAGTATTGACCCAGTCAACAATTCCACCATTGTATTTACTGCTGTAATCTTCACTGTGCAAACGAGCCATACTTTCAAACGTTTCTTGACCCGTTTTAATCTTTTCAAAAATTTCACGAATCATTTTCTCACCCTCTTCCACGCTGTGGTTTGAATTTGCACCGGTGCGAACTAATATATGACGTAATTTGATATCTCCAGGATTGGGTCGTTTATCTTCAACTCGTAAAATATGAAAGCCAAAATCCGTTCTAAAGACTTTGGAAATTCCACCTACAGGAGTATTATATACTTCATTTTCAAATTCATATACCACTTGAAGCGCTGTCAAATAACCCAAATTTCCACCACTGTTTTTTGTTCCTGGATCTTCAGAATCTGAAGCTGCAAATTGGGCAAAATTATCTGGAGATGGATTGCGTAATAAAGCGGCATGGATTTCATTCATTCGTTTAGTTACCTTTTCAACCAAAGCTTGATTTGCATTTCTAGGACATGCCATCAAAATGTGAGAAACCTTTACTTCGCTTTTCATACGATCATAAGCTTCTTCAATCAGTTGTTGAGTAACATTTCTATCATATAAATAATTCTTAGCCAATTGGTCACGATACATGGCTAGCTCTTGTTTGTAATCTTCCATTGTATCTTTCCCCGATTCAACCGCATCTTGAATTTTCATTTTGAATCGAATGTATAACTTCAAATATTCATCAATATCTTTCGCTGTTACTGGCTTTTCTTTTAAATTCAAGTTCTTTAAAAACTGACGTTCAAACTCCCCTTGGCTAACAACAATTGGAAGCTTTCCTGTTTTAGATTCAACCGTAAAGATCCAAGCATCATTAGCGGGTTTAATATCGCTTGAGGATGTCAATTCAACTTGAACATCAGATTTACTTGCTCCTTGAGCATTTGACTCATTCATTAACAAACCATTTACTACTGAAAAAAAGACTGCTAAAGTATATATCGACTTCTTCATATGTATTTATTATTTCTTTACTTTTTACTTTTATTTACTCAAATTTGATGTTACTGTTCATTGCTACAAATCAATCATGAATGAATGCTGTTCTTCCTGCGAATTTCTTCAATCCCAAAATATGTTCACCATTCAACCTGTAACAGCAAAATTCATTTCTTTTGATTAACTCATGCAAAATTCACACATATTCAAACAGAATGGTAAATTCTCTCAAAAAGCAAAAATAAAGAATCTGATTGAACAATTGTTGTAAATATACCTTCTCAAAATTACTTATAGCGCTGAATAGCAGCCCATAATACATCCTTCAACTCAACCAAACCTTGTTGGGTTACACTACTGAAAAAATGCAAATCAATGCCAGGCATTTCACGTTTGATTTCTTCCTTTAATTCCTCATCCAAAAGCTCAGATTTACTGATTGCTACAATTTTATCTTTGAGTACCAACTCCTTGCTAAAGGCCTCCAATTCATTGACCAATGTTTTGTATTCAGCCAGATGATCTTTACTATCTGCAGGAATCAAAAGAAGCAATACCGCATTTCGTTCAATGTGCTTAAGAAATCGATGACCTAATCCTTTACCCTCATGTGCACCTTCAATAATTCCCGGAATATCGGCCATTACAAAACTCTTAAAATCGCGATATCCTACTACGCCTAAATTTGGAACCAACGTAGTAAATGGATAATCCGCTATTTCCGGTTTTGCAGCACTAACAACACTCAACAAAGTACTCTTACCTG
>JACCDS012120034.1_pt1 | contig 14095 bp, 6 predicted proteins | sample 7446441 | NCBI WGS metagenome assembly JACCDS01 (sample SAMN15323445, study PRJNA562643) | freshwater metagenome | isolation source: river surface water | place: USA:Blue River Watershed | collected 2017-08-17 | reverse complement strand
GGTCTACAGCTGCGCCGGCGCCCCCCTGTTCGGGCCCGACGGCCGCTGCGTGGGCATGCTCGACCTCACCGGCGTGGAAGCCGCCGAGCGCCCCGAGCTGCGCCACCTGGCCACGCACGCCGCGCGCCGCATCGAAAACGCCCTGCTGCTGCAGCGCCCGCACCGCCTGCTGCTGCGCCTGAACTGGCCCGGCATGCCGCTGGGCGACGACGCCGACGGCCTGCTCACGCTGGATGCCGACGGCCAGGTGATGGCCGCCAACCGCGCCGCCCGCCAGCTGCTGCCCATGCTGGGCGGCCCGCAGCACGCGCTGCACAGCCGCGACCTCTTCGCCCTGCCCTGGGAGCTGCTGTTCGACGCGGCCCGCCAGGGCCATACGGTCGACGTACCGCTGTGGTCCGGCCTGCGCCTGCAGGCGCGCGCCGAACTGGCGGGCCGCGGCCCCGCGGTGACCCCGCGCACCGCCGGCGCCACCACCGCCACCCTGCCCCTGCGTGATGTCGAGACCAGCCTGATCCGCAAGGCCGTGCAGGACGCGCGCGGCAACGTGGCCCAGGCCGCCCGCAACCTGGGCATCAGCCGCGCCACGGTCTACCGCAAGCTCGGCGCCAGCGCCTCCAGGCGCGGCTGAGCCGGGCTACAGCGCCGCCTGACTCATCCGCGCGCGCCCATTCAGCCCTCAGTCAGCGCCGGTTTCGTAAAATCACCCCATGCCCTTCCCCAAGCTGCCTTTCGGCAAACCGGGCGCACTGCCGGCGCTGCACACCGCAGGCGCCGACGCGCCTTTTGATGCCCTGGCCGAACGCGCGCTGATCGCCGAAACCCTGCTGGGCAGCGCGGCGCGCCTGATGACGGTGCGCGGTGAACTGGAGCTGGTGCGTGGCGTGTGCGAAGCCATGTGCGAGGTGAGCCAGCACATCCGCCTGGCCTGGACCTGGTTTGGCGAGGAAAACACCGACACCATACGCCCCCAGGCCTTTGCCGGCAGCGCCAGCGCCTATGCCGCCGGCCTGACCATCCGGCGCAATACGCTGACCGAACTCGGCCCGGCCTTTAGCACCCTGCGCGGCGACGCGCCCGAGGAATTCCGCGTCTCGCGCTGGTCGCTGTTCGGCCCCTGGCGCGAGGTGGCGCAGAGCCACGGCGTGCGCAGCGTGATGGCCGTGCCGCTGAAGTCCAGCATTGCCGGCATGGGCGGCATCTTCGTGATCTATGCCGACCGCGAGGACTATTTCCGCGACGTGGGCGAGGGCCTGTTCCAGGCGCTGGGCGAGCTGTTCTCCTCGGTGATGACGGCCTCGGCCGAACGCGCCGCGCTGGAGCAGGCCGCCAACCACGACGCGCTCACCGGCGTGCTCAACCGCCACGCTCTGCCCATCCTGGAGCGGCGCATGGTGCGCCGTTCGCTGTTCGACCCGCAATCCTTCCTGCTGCTGATCGACGTGGACCACTTCAAGTCCATCAACGACACCCTGGGCCACGCCAAGGGCGACGACGTGCTCATCAGCATCGCTGCCGCGCTGCGCCAGGCGCTGCGGCGCGACGACAGCGTCATGCGCTGGGGTGGTGAAGAGTTCCTGGTCTGCCTGCCCCACATCCAGCGCGAGGACGCGCTGCGCGTGGCCGAGAAGTTGCGCGTGGCGATTGCCAGCATCGCCGGCCCCATGGCCGTGACGGCCTCCATTGGCGTAACCGAGGTGCTGGCCGACCGCGCCCTCGCCGCCTCCATCGAGATCGCCGACCAGGCCATGCTCGAGGCCAAGACCGCCGGGCGCAACCGTATCGTCTACCGGGCCTGAGATTTGCGCTGCATCAAGCCAGGTACGGCAAGCGGTTGACACGGCCTGCGGCAAGTGCCACAAAGGCAAACGGACGTGCAGCGCTCCTGCCTTGACGCACGGACGGAAAGGACCTTCCTATGCAGCGCCGAATGCCCTCCCTCTTCGCCTCGGTCTCGGCCGGGCTCGTGCTGGGTGCCTGCGCCCAGACCCCCGCGGAACACCCCCAGCACCATCCCGCTGGCCAATCGCCGGCCGCGGCCGCCCGCAGCACCCCGGAGCACAGCATGCAGAGCATGGACCGGCACATGAAAGCCATGCAGGACATGCACGCGCGCATGGCGGCGGCCAAGACGCCAGAAGAACGCCAGGCCCTGATGGCCGAGCACAGCAAGCTCATGCAGGACGGCATGGCCATGATGGGCGGCATGCAAGGCATGGGCGGCATGGGCTCCGGTGGCGCAGCGAGCGACACGGCCCCGCGTATGCAGATGATGGAAAAGCGCATGGAGATGATGCAGTCCATGATGCAGATGATGATGGACCGCCTGCCCCCCGCCGCTCCCGCCGCCAGGTAGGCGCGCCCGGTTTGGCCCGCCATGAGCAGCCCGCACGACCCGCACGCGCACCATCACCCGCCCCCGGCGGCGGCCGCCGTGGCCGTGCCGCCGGCCGCGCCCGGCACGGTCTACACCTGCCCCATGCACCCGGAGATCCGGCAGGACCATCCGGGCAACTGCCCCAAGTGCGGCATGACACTCGAGCCGCTCCTGCCCGCGCTGGACGACGACGACAACCCCGAGCTCCGTGATTTCCAGCGCCGGTTCTGGTGGACCCTGCCCCTGACCGTGGTGGTCACCGTGCTGGCCATGGTCGGGCACCCGCTGGCCCTCATGGACGCCACCACCCAGACCTGGGTGGAGTTCATCCTGTCGCTGCCCATCGTGCTGTGGGCCGGTGCGCCCTTCTTCGTGCGCGGCTGGCAGTCGGTGCTGAACCGCAGCCCGAACATGTGGACACTCATCGGCTTGGGCACGGGCGCCGCCTTTGTCTACAGCGTGCTGGCCACCGTGGCGCCGCAGCTCTTCCCGGCCTCCTTTGTTTCCATGGGGCGCATCGGCGTCTATTTCGAGGCCGCGGCCGTCATCATTTCGCTGACCCTGCTGGGCCAGCTGCTCGAACTCAAGGCACGCTCGCAGACCTCGGCCGCCATCAAGTCCCTGCTGGGCCTGGCGCCCAAGACCGCCCGGCGCATCCGCAGCGACGGCAGCGAAGAAGACGTGCCGCTGGCGCACGTCCACGTCGGTGATCTGCTGCGCATCCGCCCCGGTGAGAAGGTGCCGGTCGACGGCATCGTGACCGAGGGCAGCAGCGCCCTGGACGAATCCATGCTCACCGGCGAACCGCTGCCGGTGACCAAACGCGCTGGCGACAAGCTCATCGGCGCCACCATGAACACCAGTGGTGCGCTGGTGATGCGCTCGGAGCGTGTGGGCTCGGCCACCGTGCTGGCGCAGATCGTGCAGATGGTGGCCCAGGCGCAACGCTCGCGCGCGCCCCTGCAGCGCATGGCCGATCGGGTGGCCGGTTATTTCGTGCTGGTGGTCGTTGCCATCGCCGGGCTGACCCTGCTGGCCTGGGGCCTGTGGGGGCCCGAGCCGCGCTGGGTCTACGGCATGATCAACGCCGTGGCGGTGCTCATCATCGCCTGCCCCTGTGCGCTGGGCCTGGCCACACCCATGTCCATCATGGTCGCCAGCGGCCGGGGCGCCACCCACGGCGTGCTGTTCCGCGATGCCGCCGCGATCGAGAAATTCTGCGAGATCGACACCCTCATCATCGACAAGACCGGCACCCTGACCGAAGGCCGCCCGGCCTTCGAGCGCGCCATCGCCGCCCCTGGGTTCACCGACGACGAGGTGCTGCGCCTGGCCGCCAGCCTGGACCAGGGCAGCGAACACCCGCTGGCCGCCGCCATCGTGCAGGCCGCGCGCACGCGTGGCCTGGCGCTGACCACACCCGAACAGTTCGAATCCAGCTCGGGCATCGGTGTGCGCGGCACGGTGGGCGGGCGGGCCCTCGTCCTGGGCAACACCGCCCTGATGCAACAGGCCGGCGTCGCGGTGGACACCCTCAGCGCCCCGGCCGAAAGCCTGCGCGCCGAAGGCGCCAGCGTGATGGTCCTGGCCGTGGACGGCAGGCTCGCCGGCCTGCTGGCGGTGTCCGACCCCATCAAGCCCAGCACCCCCGAGGCCCTGGCCACGCTCAAGGCCGCGGGCCTGCGCATCGTCATGGCCACCGGCGACGGGCTCACCACGGCGCGGGCCGTGGGCACGCGGCTGGGCATCGACGAAGTGCACGGCGAAGTCAAGCCGGCCGACAAGCTGGCGCTGGTCGATCGGCTTCAGCGCGAAGGGCGTGTGGTGGCCATGGCGGGCGACGGCATCAACGATGCCCCGGCCCTGGCCCAGGCCGACGTGGGCGTGGCCATGGGCACCGGCACCGACGTGGCCATGAACAGCGCGCAGGTCACCCTGGTCAAGGGCGATCTGCGCGGCATCGCGGTGGCGCGGCTGCTGTCGGTCGACACCGTGCGCAACATGAAGCAGAACCTGATGTTCGCGTTTCTCTACAACGCGCTGGGCATCCCGGTGGCCGCGGGCCTGCTGTACCCGCTGACCGGCTGGCTGCTCTCACCGATGATCGCCGCGCTGGCCATGAGCCTGAGCTCGGCCTCGGTCATCAGCAACGCCCTGCGTCTGCGGCACCGCTGAGCAGCGGCTGATCGCTGCGCCGCTGACTTGCGCAGCAGATTCCTGCTCAAGCGCTCAGGCCAGGCCTTCGGCCTTGAGTGCGGCCATCACCGCCGGGCGCTGGGCCACGCGGCCCATATAGGCCGCCAGATTGGGCAGACCGCTGATGTCGATCTTGACGAACTTGGTCCAGCCCACCACGGTGTACATATAGGCGTCGGCCACGCAGAAGTCGGCGCCCATCAGGTAGTCACGGCCGGCCAGTTGCTCGTTCACCCAGGCCAGGCGGCGTTCGATGTTGCCGCGGCACACGTCTTTCCACTCCTGCGGCGCGGAAGAATTGAACAGCGGCGAGAAGGTCTTGTGCAGCTCGGTGCCGATGAAGGTCAGCCAGCTCTGCATCTGGTAACGCGCCGGGCTGCCGTTGGCCGGGGCCAGCTTCTTGGCGGGTTGGAGATCGGCCAGGTACTGCACGATGGCCGGGCCTTCGGTCAGCACGCTGCCGTCGTCGAGCTGCAGCGCCGGCACATAACCCTTGGGGTTGATGGCCAGGAAGTCGCCGCCCGAACCCGTCTTCTTGCCCTTGAGGTCCACCGTCTCGGTCTCGTACTTCAGGCCGAGCTCTTCAAGCACGATGTGGGGGGAGAGGGAACAGGCGCCGGGTTTGAGGAAGAGTTTCATGGGATGGGAGTGGTCAGGAAAATGATGACCGCCAGCGGCGGGACAGGAGCCGTAAGTGTAGGCAATCTGCCGAGGCTTTGCAGGAGCAGGGTGGGTCTTGTGTCTGGCGCGCTAGCGCGCAAAGGCTTGTTCTGCTGGCGGTTGACGGTGCGCGGGGCCAGTAGCTCCTGAGGTGACAGGTTTGCAGCGATTGCAGTCGGTCACCTTGAAATCAGGAGTACCCGGTCTGGGCCAGTTACCGTCATTCGCCAACGACCGGTAACGGGAACCCAGATCAGCTTCACTAGACGCTGACTGACTTGTGTCTACGAAAACGGGTGAAGTCCAAACGACGAAATCGGTAGGGGTATCCTCGAAGCGAACATCCAGAGCTGATAAGGGCGGGCGAGAACGGTTGTGCAACGCAAAGGTCCCTATGGGCAGTTCTTTGGCCGCAGCACTTTCCATAGGTGCAACTTCACTGAGAAATTCGATTCTGAGCAGTACAACACCAGTCGTTTGAAGTGTCGCCGGAAATTAGTAGCCGCGATGCTGTCTTGGCTAGTGAGCTCGCTACTGCCTGGGCTCCAAATCCCATGGAGCCATTTTTGCCTTGGCGCGCCATTCGTCAGGTGGCACCTTCACATTAGTAGCCCCTTTGCGGGCATACAAAATACATTCATTAGCGATTGAGACCGGTGTCGGGGATGGCTCGACGTGCAACATCGCGACCAACTTGCCCTCCAGGTCAGCGAGCGCAGTCGTGACAGCAACTGGTCCGTGCAAACTGTCATTTACGCGCGTCCGAAGTGTCCCAAGATAGGTTTGTGCACTGCCCACGTCAGGGGCGCTATTTGTTGACTTAGCCAGTTCAACGTTGATGCCGACCACGTCAGAGTTGTCGTTCACCCCAATGTATACGGTGCCACCAGAGGTGTTCGCAAAAGCTGCCACTGTCTGCAGCACTTGCTTCAATTTGGAGTTCTCCTTGAGCTGGCCCTGAACGTCCACCCATGCCTTGAATTCGACGTCAACACATTCCCCCTTGGCTATTGCTGCTTTGACCTGAGAAACCATCTCGCTAAGCTGAGACCTCTCTCCCAGGAAACGGCCGTGTTCAGGGCCGAAGCCGACCTGCTCTTGGTGATGCTCATAGACGCGGCCTGAGTCCCCGAGTACAAAAAGCTCCAGACGGTGTGCATCGGTGGGAATTTGCAAGACGGCTCGCCCGCTAGTCACCGGAGCTGCCAACTGTTTGATGCCTGTGGGAGACCAGAAGGCTCCAATCACCTGCAGGTTCTCGGACCCCGCGGCTGTACCTGCGACCTGCAGTTCCAACGTGTCAGCCTCCCACCTGAAGTCGTCTATGAAGCCTCGAGTCTCAGGCAGTAAAAACACCACTTTGCCATTGTTACCGTCAGACGAGCCATGGTGCTGACGCAGGCCAAGCCAGTCCTTGCTTGCTTCATACTGGTCCGGATAGTACGGAGCGCCGGCACGCAATAGGCGCTCATGTGGCATTGGATTGTTGGTCTTCGGGCTGAAGGTGTAGACAGTTCCTGCTTGTTCCATCCAGTAATTGCGAACCCCAACTCTGACGATTTCTGCCTGGGAATATGAGTCAAACTCTACCGACCGCCCTGCGATTGCGAGGCCCGGCAGTGCAAGGCCTTCAATGAAGCTTATGCACTGAGAAGATTCCAAAACATCGCGACAAAGTACTGCATCTTTGTACTCGTAAGTGACTGCTGTAGGGGCTTCAGAACCGTTTTGTATCGGCCGGAGGACGCATCCAAGAATCCTCCACATGCCTGAGCTTTGCTCTCGAACAAGTACGACACAGCGAGTGAATAAGGACCGCTCAGCATGCTCCAACTGCTGTCGCAGCTCTCGGGGAAATTGTTCGGACGAGTGGACTCTAATCATGTTGGTCTTGTGTTTCGGAAGGCGTGAGATGCTGTGAGATGGTCGAGAACGCGGCCAGACGACGTCAACTCGCGACGCGAACAGAGCGGAAGACCTCACTAAGTTGCACAGCAGCTGCGCGTCTGTCGCCCATATCCACGAGCCGGTCGAGTGCTCTCAAGAGCTTCTGCGCCATCGTCAAAGGCATGGGTTGCTGCCGCTCGCTGAAGCGCTGAATTAGCCCCGATAGCCGCGCCGGCAATTGTGTACCGCGCCATCCAGGCGGTGTTCCCTCTCCGACCAAGAGATGCTCAAGGTTGTCGACGAAGTGCTGAACTGGATAGTGCTCGATGCTACTTTCGCAAAGGTCCATCCAGGCGCGGGCAACGAAAGTGACAGACCCGTGGGCGCGCAATATTGGCTCGAAGACTGGAATCACAACCTCAACTTCGGACCAGTTGCGGTTCGCAAAGCGAACTGCCCTACCTGCATACCCGAAATCTGAAAAGAACAGGTGCTTGACGATGCCGACAAAATCCTGTTCTGAGTGCCCGCCATGGCCCGCGTGCCGCCAAGCCTCATAGGCCAGAACCCGCTGCGTAACGACGGACAGCAGTTGCAACGCGACTTGAGGAATCTCCTTGCTGTCCGCAACCTGAGCAATCAAATGACTTGTGAACCATTCAGCGAGACTGGCAAAGGCCTCGTCATTGGCGGCTATAGCAGGTTGCAGGAAACGCCGCGTGCCCTCATCTACAGGCAGCATTAGTGAGATTCGAGCCAAAAAGCGGTAGAGATGACGACGCCACTCATAGTAGTTCGGTCCGTAGGTGTCATCAAGGTCTCTTCGGCTTCTCGCCCACGCAGGCGCGATTCGCTCGACGGTCCACTTGGCCAAGCCCTCGCACCAGTCCAAGAAAAGTGCCACGTGCGCTCGGTCCGCCAATGCGACCTCCAAGGGAATGACCTGCAGAACCTTCTCCAGAAGCGAGGTGTCGACGCGCATTGGATTGGTCCGCCACTCGGTATCTGCAGCGCGACCACGTCGCCGGCGAGCTTGAACAGCCTCGCCTTCAGTAATGGGCAACCAAGGTTCCGGCCACGCCGGAAAAACGCTAGCTACAGGTGCTCCATCTTGGAGACGCTGGAGTTCCTCATTAATGACGCCCTGGATTCTTGCGTAGTGCCGTTCCTCTGCGTCTCCTTCGGGAACATATTTCACCTCGAAGAGTGCAAGCGCCGTAGCTAGTCGCAATGCAGCCCAAGCGATGTCTGGATACTTGGGCCAGGCACCCAGGAAGGAGCCGAATGCTGCTACGGCGATTTCCTCGTAGGGATGGGCGCACAGCTCAGTGAGGAAAGCCTGCAGTGGTTTGATGTCCTCGTCGTCTCCCGCAACCGCGAATAATGCCCCCAGTCCCTTGGTGGCGTAGAGCACCGGATGGTGCATGAGCTTCGCCCTCCGGGTGAAAAACTGTTGCGGCACCTCCGGTGTCCTCGCAGCACGAGCACACACTTCAGCGGCCCATTCGATGTGCGCTTCAGCGTTCTCCAGCAAAAGGATTGCAGCTACACCAGCAACGGCCGATTGCCGTTGATGTGCCAACTCTGTGTGGTCGTGTCCGGTGGCAAAAAGGTCTGCAAGGTCGAGTGCCTTTGCTGCTGTTGCAGCAGCTTCGAGCGTCAGTGACTCCTTCAGCTTACCGTCATCAAAGTAGGAGTAGGCCCAGTTCAAAAGAGTGAGATAACGGCCCATCTCGCTGTGGCGGGTTTGCATTGCCTGAATGTCTTCGCCGGTCGCCTTGGGATTTTCATGAGAGATAACCACCTTGGATTCATCCGGACTGAGCTCAGCGCGATAGTTCTCTCGCTTGCCAAGTTCCGCCCATATCTCCGCCGTTCTCGCGAGGTCCGAACGTACCCCAACGTTCTCTCGCTGCTCAGCGTAGTCAAAAGGCAGGTCTCTCGGGAAGTCTTGGATGGCCGCGGCCGCTTGCTCACCGAGCTCCCCTCCCCTGAGCACCATGAGAGTGCTGAGAGAGCGGATGTCCATACGACGTACCGGCCGTTCGTTGCCTTCCTTCACAGCCAACCCATGAGGTCTGTCCTGCGGTTTGTCGAATCCGATGAGGTTTGCCATCTGCGTCAAGTCCTCGACTTGGCGCTGAATGTCCCAGTGCCAAAGGCGTTGATTTGTGGCGATGGGTAGACTTGCTGCAGAGGTGTGTTGCGCCTGCAGCGCAACAGCAGCGGCAACGGCTAGTGCACCTACGGACTGGTGCCCTTCTAGAACTGCCATCAGGACGTCGTCTACCGAGTTGCCTTTCTCGAGTTCACGAAATGCCCACGCCTCAAGAGCCATCCAGCCTGAGTTAACAGTTGAAGACCCGAAGCTCCCACGGGCACCCCGATAAAGGCGGCTGTCACCCCAGAATACTTGCCTCCCCCACGGGAAATGCATGACGAAGGGGATGGGTGTTCCATCCCTATCGTGGGAGAGCCGATGCAGTTGCCGCCACGACCGAGTCGCGTGGTTGGCGACCTCCCGGACCAGTCTCCTACCCTGGTCCGGTGCTTGCTGCAGCAGCGAATGGAATGGCTCCCTAGTGGGCGCCGCAGGGAAGAAGGAGAAATGGTCGTCGATAGAGAGATGGTCCCACTCCATAAAGCTAAAGCTGTGTGATACCAGGTACTCCCGACCTCGCATCTCCTTCTGCACAACGACAGGAAGGCGCTTGCGCAAGACAAAGAGCGAAAAGTCGGTCAACTCAGCTGGACACGCACGTGAGAGAAATACCGCGTGTGTGAACACAGACTGCACGGCCTGGTGTGGAATACGCTCCAGGAGGCATAAATCGCGGAGATATTGAGTGACCAATGTGCCCTGGGTGAGCGAAGAGTTCAACACCAACGTTCGCAGTGCGGACTCAAGTTCGTCTAAGCCATCCCGCCAGTCCTCGATTTCGGCCCAGACTCCTCGGTCCATAGAAAATTCTTTCTTATGGCGCTGATGCTCAATGTGATACAGCCACGCCAAGCATGTCTGAACAATGCGCATAGAAACCCGATTGCGGTGGTGGGAATATGCGTTCTGCCAAACCTCAAACGCCGCAACTACGTCCGGAATCACACTCGTTGGGATATCCTGCGCGTGGTCCAGAAGCCAATCGCAAAAGCGAGCCCAGGCAGCAACGTCGGAAGGATGTCCCCACATGTCCGCGTACAGCATGCGCTTAGCGAGGTCGAGGTCAGGAGCGTCTGAGCGTTCGAGAATTGCGGAATTCGGCCTCGTCTTTTCAGCCTGATACCAGACGACCACCTTGCGGACTCGCGAGTGTGCAGTGTCGAACATCGCTAGGTCAAACGCGGCGGAGTACTGTGCGAATGTCTCTAAGGAGAACGGCCCAGCCATCCACGCACGTAACCACTGGGAGCGAAGTCCCTGGTTTGTCTCCAATGTGGCCAAGTGCTTGGCCCAGTTCTCGCCATAAGCAAGCTCCATCTGGGAGAGCAGTTCAACGACCCGCCCAAGTGCCGGCGGCTCCCCGACTTCGCGAATGACGTCTGGCCAAGCGTCATCTGCCCGGACCAAATACTGAAGGAAAGCCCATTCAAAGAGGATGTCGTGGGAGAACTGCACGGTGTGTCCGGGCCTGACAGGTCGCACAATTCCATCTGATTCGAACTCGGTGAGTACTTGCGCATCGACATCTGCTACAGGAATTCGTCTTCCCAGCTGATGTGCACCGGCTTTTGCCAATTGCACCAAAGCGTTTTGCCGATAGCCGACACGCGCGGGGTCGGCGCCATAGCCGCCGTGCTTCCACCACAGAGAGGCAAGATCAACCTCAGAGGTTGCTGGTGCATTAGAGGCGTCAACCTCCTTGGCAAGGATGGCGGCAAAGAACGGCCTACGAACGACCGCGCGGACTGAATCGCTGCCGAAAAGAAGGGGCCGTAAAGCTGGCCTGGCTTGCGCTAGCGCCTCAGCCTCGTCATCGTCGAAAGAGTCGATGTTCAGCGTCTGCACTCCGCCAGAGAACAGGAACGGAGGTAGCCAAGTCCGTAGCGGCTCCATTCCCGTGTCGCGCACGGTGGCCACAACACACCAGCCTGACAGTAGCTGCGAGGAATGGATGGTGTTCAGTAGGTCAAGTAGGATGCCTCGGTGTTCGACCTCGACACGGTCAATACCATCGACAAACAGCACACTGGACCCGGACGCGGACAACTCCACCAGGAGCTCCTCCAAGTTGCCGTGCGTCATTCCCGCTTCGGTGGCGTACTGCGCCCACGTGCTCCCCCGCAAACGGTCGGACTTTAGGAAGAGGACAGCGCCAGTGGCGGCAAGCTGTTCGACCGCCGAGCGGAGAACGACAGACTTGCCCACACCGGGCATGCCGCCAATCTGCACAAAACCAGGCGACTTCGCAGCCTCGACCACCGCTTGAACGCTGGTGTCGCGCGGCACACTCAAGCCAGAGATGCTGTTCGTGATTTCGGCAGCGGCAAGTCGGCACTCCTGCTGTATGGCTTGCAGTGCTCCCTGCGCACTAGGCGCCCCAGCGAGCCGGAATGCGCCGTTCAGGCGAGCGACGAGGGTCTTGCGGTCGTACCCTGCGGCGCGACCCTGCGAAACGCGCACCAACGCCAGCAACCGACGCCATAGGTCGTCAGCGCGAAGACGGTCCACTGGAGCCAAAGTGTTGGCAAGGCCAGCAACTACCTGCGCCTCGGTGGGTGAGCCTTCGGTAAGTAAGTCCAGGCGTATGAGGACAAAGTGGCTCAGTAGTTTGTAGGTGGCCCCATCAAGCTCGCCGGACGCCACCTTGGGTGAGAGGATGTCGCGAACCGCCTCGAACTGCGAGAGCTTGTCTCCGGCGGCGCCGTCGGTTTGTAGCTTACGGACAAGCTGCTCCGAGGAGCTTTCTGCCCGCGCCCACTCACAAAGCGTCTCGAAGCTCCTCTTGGCTGCGTCCGAGATTTCGCCGACGATGGCGCCTACCCTGTCCAACGAAACCTGAAAACCGGTGCCCAAGAGCGTTTCGTAAGCGTGCTCAATCGTCTCCCGAAAGTCAGTGTTCGTACTCGCTGAGCTAATTACCAGCTTTCGCTTGACCTGGATGCTGAAAGTTATCGAGACCTGGTCGGCCCCGGATGCAAGGACGATAAGGTCGTCCAGGGGGTGGCCGAACGACCCTTGCTGCACGGAGACATGTCGGACGACGCGGCCCGGCAAGCCTGGCGCCGTGGTCTCGCAGAGCAGTGCTGCTGCGTACACCGAGGCAACAGCATCCTCGAAGCTGAAGCCTTGGCCACCGGTCAGTTCGGGCGAAGTCCCACTCGGCGCTGCTTGCGTTGTGCCTTGGGTCTGCCCACCGTCACTGACTTGGTCTGTCGTCATTGCTAACCATCTCCCTACTTATATGTGTTTGGTTAGAACTTTAATGGCACTCACGTTTTTAGGACAGAACATATTGTCAGAAGACGGCACTAACAAAGGCATTGACGCCAAAAACCGAGTTTTTGCCACGCAGGCGCATAAAGACTGCTCGCGGACGAATGATGCTGGATATACAGGGAAGGCCGATGCATCAGACGGAGGACAGAACTATTTTTCAGCTCATTCACCCGTTTTTGGTGGTTTGGGGACAGAACTATTTATCTCAAAAGCACTAGAACAGAACTTATTGGCACAGGACAGGACTTTATTGTTCGTGACCAGTCACGAACAGCGGCTGCGAGATCTTCAATAATATGCATTTGAACTTTCAAAAACTGGCCCTTCGTCAAAGTCGGCAATCGCTGCACGGTTGCCGATCAATTTGTTCGCACAGCTCGCCGATCCGAACGTCCGCTTCTGAGCGTTGAATTAGGAGGTTGCATATTCCGCTTTGGGTCGGAAGCCACCCCTCGACCGGCTGGCGGCGAGAGGCGGCAACCAGCCTGAAGCCGTCCACCTACCAGAAACTCAGCGCCAGGGCCCCACCCTCGCCCCCGCCGCAATGATCGACGGCGCCGCATTCAGCGCCTCGATGGCAAACCCCGCCGCCTGCTTGTAACGGGCCATGAACTCGTCGCGCTCGGCCTTGGGGATGACGTCGTCGATGTTGTCGAAGACGCCGCCACAGCGTTCGTCCACCAGGCCCAGGATGGCGAAGGGGCCGGAGCCGCGGTTGCGTAGCACCAGGGCCGAGATGTCCTGGCACAGCTTCTGGTCGTAGGCCTGCAGGGCCTGGGCATTCACACCGTGCTGGATCAGGGCGGCGCCCAGCACACGCGTGTCCACGATGGCCTGGCTGGCGCCGGCCGAGCCCACGGGGTACATCACATGCGCCGCATCACCCAGCAGGGCCACACGGCCGTCCACCCAGGTGGGCACGGGGTCGCGGTCGATCATGGGGTACTCGAACACTTCTTTCGCGCCGCGCAGCATGGCGGGCACGTCCAGCCAGTCGTAGTTCCAGCCCTCGAAGTGGTGGATGAAGTCTTGCAGCTGCACGCGGCGGTTCCAGTCGCCCTGGGTCCAGCCGCCCTGGTTGTCCACGGTGATCTCGGCGATCCAGTTGATGGTGGACAGGCCCGTGGCCGGGTCCGGCGGGGAGATGGGGTAGAGCACCACGCGGTGTTTGAGCGAGCCCACGCCCACGAAGGACGCGCCCGTGCGGATGGCCATCCCCGGTGTGGTGCCGCGCCACATGATGGCGCCACCCCACTGGATGGGCGGCTGGGTAGGGTGCATCTGCGCGCGCACGGCCGAGTGCAGGCCGTCAGCGGCGATCAGCAGTTGCCCGGTGACTTCACGCCGCTCGCCGTGCTGTGTTTCCACCAGTGCCGTTACGCCCTGGTCGTCCTGGCGGTAGCCGGTGATGCGGCAGCCGGTCTGCACCGCGTCCACGCCCAGGCGGCGCTGTACTTCACGCAGCAGCAGCATCTGCAGCTGGCCGCGGTGCACCGAATACTGCGGCCACTTGTAGCCGGCCAGCAGGCCGCGCGGCT
>JACCDS010665087.1_pt1 | contig 14101 bp, 10 predicted proteins | sample 7446441 | NCBI WGS metagenome assembly JACCDS01 (sample SAMN15323445, study PRJNA562643) | freshwater metagenome | isolation source: river surface water | place: USA:Blue River Watershed | collected 2017-08-17 | reverse complement strand
GTCCCAAGGAAGTGGTGAATACACTGATTCACGAGTACCAGCATTTCTTAGACATCCGATCAGGTAAAGATGACCGAGCCTATGACAAGGAAATTAAGGAAGTAGGTTACCAAGCTAATAGCTATGAAAAGAAAGCACGCGAAGTCGCCAATCACTGGCAGAAAGCCTGTTTGGAGGAGCTAGAAAAGCGAGGAGTGGTGGGGGAGTAATGAAGCAGGAATCGATTTGCTTGGTTTATTTTAAATAAGGAGATATTTCTAAATAAATCACCCTTCTTGGAGCCGGTATTAAATTAAATATGAACCAATGCATTTAATCTTGGCCGGTTTTTGTGTAGATCTATAGGATTGACAAAAATTTTATTTTTAGTTAGTACTATGAAAAAGAATAGATTAAGTAATGGGGTTAAAATTTTTATTTTAGCTCTTTTTGTTTTTGCTGCAGGTAGTGTAATTGTTTTATATCCCTATCGCTATAGGATCAAAAGTAAAGTAGTGACTTTTTTTAATCGTGAAAAAATAAGAAACCTATCTTCTGCTCCATGTGAATTTTGTAATGAGCTCTTTACTGATGGAGTAGCTGCTCACGAACGTGCATATAAAAACGAGGGTATAAAAAGTCAAAAAGATAGTCGAGGATTAAGAAATTTAGAATCTGTGGGAATTTTAAAGAAAATAACTACAAATGATTACTATTTAGTTCGAGACATGGATCATTCCGATCCATTGTTGTTAACAAAAGCAGTTGATTTATTGAACAATATTGGTAGTGTATACAAAAGTGAAGTTGATAAAGCGGGATTACCATATGTCCCTTTTGAAATAACCAGTGCAACGCGAACCATTGAGTCGGTAAAAAGACTTCAAAAAGGCAATGTGAATGCAATAAAAAATAGTCCGCACCTTAAGGGGAAGACCTTTGATATTGGGTATATTAATTTTGCCGATTACCCTCAGCAAAGGGCTTTATTCATCCAGGTTTTAAAATCTTTTAATGAGGGGAAAAAGTGTTTTGTGAAATTTGAAGTTTCTCAAAAATGCTTTCACGTTACAGCGAATTGATGTGAAAGCGGAATTAAATTTTAGGCAAGGGGAAACTTTGGCTACTGCACACAGAGAGATGCAATGAGGGGTGGTGAAGTAGGTCATAATCATAATCGATTTTTAACTACTTTTGAACCTATATTAAACATGAAAGTTAAAATTATCTTTTTTGTTTTTCAAAAGATTTAATAGTATTCTTGTTTAAGAATACAACTATGTAATAGTTTGGAATATATCATTTTAACAGGTATCAAATGAACACCACCAAAAAAACCCCGCCAATTGTTCAAATAGGAGCTTGGCTACTAAGTCTAATTGTATTTGCCATTGGATTTTGGCATACCCACCTGGGATTGAAAGAAATGAAGCCCTTTGGTTCAGAATGGGGCGGTTTAGCGATTGCAGGGATTGTATTATTACTTATTCTAATTACTTATTGGTATGCGGTGAATGGCAGAAAAATGGCACTTATCTTTTATGTGTTAGGTGGTATTATCTTTTTCGTATGTAACCTAAATTATTTCTACCCTGCCTATTTAGCTAGGCAAATCGTCAAAGAAGAAGCAATTGCTTTAAATGATACGCTTCAGAACTATGCAAATCAGGCCAAATCTTTGCAAAATGATGCCGGATTTGCAAATAAAACCAAGGAGTTGGTAGACTATGAAAACTTAAAATTATTAAAAAGCAAAATTGTAATAGAGGTTAGAGATTTAAAGGGGTGGGGGCCAGAATCCTCCAAATCTTTAACTTCATTCGATAAAATAAGTAGAGAATATGGGTTTCCCGTTGAAAAATTTTCTAATGCAGGAAATATGACTCAGGGAGAACTTTCTGAAATTTACGATAAATACTTAGAGGGAATAGTTCAAAAAGTCTTAGAAACTCTAATGATTAAATCTAAAGATGGAGGAGTAGCAAATGCTTTAACTTTTATAAGAGGAGTAGCTGAACTAGATTCTTTGCAAAAGAATTTTACCAAAGGTTTAAAGGACTCAATCATTCCTGATAATTCAGAAATCAATTTAGAGGATGTGAAAAGTGACCCCCAAATAAATATTCTTCAGAGGTTAGTAACTGGTATAAATGATGCTACCTCAAAAATAAACAAGGCAACCAAACCAGATTCATTTAAATTTCAGGTGTTAGAAGAGTCTCCAAGCAGAACTCTAGGTAGAATTGCAAATACCTTTAAGTCAGTCAAAGACCGGATCACCAAAGTGGATACTTGGGCAATTATAATTCTATGTCTCTTTGTAGATTTGATTGTGCCTTTGGCTATCTACCTGCTTCTCCGTAAAAAAGAGGGTGAGGAAGAGAATACTCCTGCTTACAGCAAGCCAGAGAGATTTTAATCACATTTAAAATTTTGAAAAAAATGACTGAAGAAACTAATAGCGCTCATTCTGAGACACATAAAGCATTACGAAGATCTGGCTTCTTGTCAGAATTGAGTGTTCACGATATTTCCAGGCAGTTTGTAGATTTTGGCAGACAAAATAGGGTGCTTGCAATTCCTATTGGCTTTCCTCAAGCAGGAAAATCCTTGTTGATTTCTTCGCTCATGTATTTTGCAAGAAGAGGAGCTGGAACGCTATTTCGAACGAATCTCAAAAATGATTTTCCTTTTGACAAAGGCCGCCAAACGGCTGAGGACATGATTGACTTTTTTACTGAAGGTAGGCTCTTCAAGTCCACTGAAGAAGGTTCGTTGGATTTGATTGGAATTGATATTACGCCAGTAAAATCAAAATTACCTCCACTTAATCTTGCTTTTCTGGATCTTGCAGGTGAAGATATCAAGAAAATTAGGACCAGTGAGGGGGCTAGTTTTAGTGATAGGATCAATGCGGTTTTCAATGGAATAAAAATCGACAATTCACCCATCATTTTCATTCTAATTACTCCTTTTGAGCCTCCAAGAAAAGATAACGAGACCCAGCAAAATGCGCATGATCGCGAGGATGGACTTCATTATGAGTTTCTCAACTATATACGAGAAAATCAACCTCAATTGCTAATTAATTCCAAATTTTTTGTGGTCGTTTCTCAATGGGATAAAAATCCTAATCAGAGATCGAGCGTTGAGGATTTTATTCGAGAATATAGGCCGTCCATATACAATTATGTAAAAAATTCTACCGTTGTGTGGGGAGAGTATTCTATAGGGCAGATTCTAGAAAGCAAAGGAGAGCAGAATACCATAGTCCAGGAGATTGTACGAATTAATCGTGACTATCCGGATCGTTTTTGGAAGAAGTTGTATCAAATTTGCACCAATAAAAGCCTAGATCAAAAAACCTTTTGGGAAAAATTATTTGGATAAAAAATGAGCATGTACATTGTTTTTTTTGGCAAATCCCAAGACTTTACGAGTATTTATTACGATCGGAATGGTCGGGTTGCCGACTTTAATTTGATCATTCGTGATTTCAGCTTATTGGAGTCCAAGGTTTTTACTGTAGATGATATCAAGAATAAAGAGATTTTATCTCGGTATTTTTTCACATCCCAGGGGCAAGAATACTGTTTGGTTAAATTGTATTCCCTTGCACAGGCGATGAATGGGGCTCGTATTGCAGGAAGTACCTATGGAGTGGGCTTACTTTCTGATCAGGCGATAGATTTTTCAAAAGAAAACCTAGACCTTTTAAGAGCCGCTAAAGACAACTTTGCTAAACTTAGTTTGGATGGGTTAAAGTTTAATAAAAGTAATTTCAAAAACGATACCGACCAGATTTGGCAGAGCCTCTGTGCAAGTCCTAATGGAAGTTTGCTAGATAAAGTCACCACTTTTGAATTAGTTGTTAATCGAAGCCAAGGGCAGACTGTCTTTTTTGCAAAAAACCTTTTTGAAGATGCTATCAAATTAAACCGTCGAATTCTAAAGAAGGATACCGTTTATTTATCCGAGGATTTGGACCATCTCAAAAGAACACAACAGAAATGGGGAAAGGATCAGTTTCCCATTTACCATGAAGAAAATGGAGAGTTTGTCCAGTATGTAGGAGATATTAGAAATGCTTCTCCTAATCACCAAACTCTAAATCCTGAAACTAGGCCAAATGTTTCGCTGGGAGGTGATGAATCAAAGTTGCGATCAGCGTTGAATGATGCAGAATACGCCAATAAGTGCCTAGAAGAAGATTTGGAAAAATTGAAGAAAAAGCAAAAAAGCACAAGCTATATAGTCTATGGTTTGTCTATGCTTGTCTTTTTTCTTCTACTACTCCTGTTTTTTTTTGAGAAAATCTTTCCTAATGAAGTACCCCCTCAACCAAAACCAGTAGCTGTAGAAAATCCAATGAACCAAATTTTGGCAGATAGTGCTGCCCGAATGGAAATGGTGGATTTTCTTGAGAATATTGCCTTTATCTATTCTTTGGATAAAGAGGCTGCTGAGGTAGATGTCAATTTACTTGAAGAAAAGTATCAAGAGATCACAGTTTTTTCATCCCAATTCAATTTTGATATAAAAAACGTGAGAGAGAAATACGTTGAACATAAGGAAAAGCTAAATACTACAGTTCCTGAATTAGCAGATACTGTTAAAAGAAATCAGAAAAAGTAAATCGGCAAGATTAAGTTTTTGGTTTAAAATTTTATGGGAACAAATAATTTTTACAAATACCAAGGGTCCAAGTCTGGAAATGAAGAAACCGGATTTTTTAACACCAAAGGAAGGATAAGTCGTAATGCCTATTTGTTGCGCCTGCTCTTGGTGCTCGGGATTTATCTTGTGAGTTGTCTATTGGTATATGGTGAGGTTTATAAGGAGGAGGATTCTTTTCATCAGTACATACTCCCTTCCTTGCTAATTGTTTTTTTGCTGATTCAGGGAGCCAAGCGCATGCACGACGTAGATCGTACAGGTTGGGCCTTTTTGATCCCTATTTACAACGTTTACTTAAGTCTCCTCCCTGGTACCCCTGGGAATAATTCTTTTGGTGTAGATCCTACACCTCGAGCAACACCACAATACTTTGATGAGCTCGATGCATTTCAGAAAAATAGTTCTGGATCTTTAGGAGATGATGTTCCAAATACACAAGCAACTTATTCTAAACAGGGTAGTCCATTTAAATTACCAGTCAAGCAGGTTCTTTTATTTTTGCTCACAGGGGTACTACTTCTGGCAGTTGTTTTCAGAGAAGACTTGTTTGGAGGAGGTGAAGGAAATTCTGGGGATTCTGATCCAGGTAATACAGAAGAGCAAACAGGTGCGGTAAAAAATGCAGCCCCTACGGACATTTCCTTAAGCTCGTATGAAGTAAACGAGAATAGGAATCCTGGAGAGCAAGTAGGAACCTTCACTGCTACGGATGCAAACGACGATGATTCGCATACCTATGCGCTAGTTTCTGGTCAAGGGGATGCCGATAACGGAAGTTTTGCCATCTCTGGCAAATCACTTACCACTACTCAAAAGTTTGATTTTGAATCCAAAAACAGCTTTACCATTCGGGTTCAGGTAACGGATAAAAGTGGAGCCACTTATGTTAGTTCACTAACTATTCAGATTAGGGATGATGTGAGTGATAACCCAAAATTAGAAAAGCCTAAACCAAAGGGAGTTGATCCAACTCCTCCATCAAAAAAAACCGAAAAATTATTTTATTGTAAGGGAGACGGGAAGCCCATTAAATTGGATCAAGTACAAAATGGGTTCTGTGATTGTCCTGATAAATCAGATGAGCTGCCAGGAACCTGCAAGTGAGACATTTCTTGAGTGATATGAATCGTTTCTTCAGAGATAGTGCTGCCTAATTGCACAATTCTGACAAATAAGAAGCATCTTTTTAATTAAGTTAGAAGTTACTAATTTGATTTAGTGATGTTAAAACAACATACCTTTGACTAGGTAAACATGTGAATAGATTGTTCTTAGAGCAAAAAAATAGCTAATAAGGGCAAATTCTTTTAAACTTTTTATGCGATGATAAAATGGGTATTGGTAGCAGTGTTTTTATTTTTTACTAGTTGTTTGGCATTTTCTCAAACAGAAAAAAAAAGTATTATTCAGGAGAGTTTGGTGCCATCCTTAGGATCAGATAAGTTTTTGTCCAACATTACCGTCCTGAAAAACGGGAAAATTGTCACTTCCTCTAGTATCAAAAATAAAACCAATTGGAATCAAGAAACCATTGCATTAAGTATTGATGAGGACTCTGTTCAATGGAAGTTAATCGATAGTCTTGGCACAAGTTTTCAGATTTCTTATCCAAATGAGTATTCGCTGCATTTGGGTAAGGATAAGAAGGAATTGGAAGAGGAATTGGTTGAAAAGTTACGAAATGCTCCACAAATTGAGGTTGATAGTACCATTACTGTTTCCTTAGATTCTATTATTCGAAAAATAGGGCAAACCAAAGATGGGATTCTATTCAATCAACACTTTGAAAATCAGCTTGGGGAACGGATTCTTAGCAACCAGTTGCACTTTGAATCTATAATTAATTCTTTCATGTATTTAGAGGATAGAAGCTTTCCCTTGAAGTTTGATTTCGTCTTTCATCTGTATGGGAAAAAGCAGGAATTGTTTTCCCTACATCCTAAGGCCTTGCTGTACTCCTTTCCTAATTATGAGTCTTGGACTATTTGGAGTGGTATTCAGGGGAATTTTCTTTTGGTATTGTTTCAACATCCAAATCTAAACTTTCACCACATGTTGAGCTTGAAGTTTGTAGAGGAAAACGGAAAACTAATGGGAGATTTTTATTCGTTCATTCCCAATACGAACGTCTTTGATTTATTTACCAAAAGTGAAGAAAAAGAAGTTTTATTTAAGCTAGACATAAAGAATTAATGGTGTCCATAGTTAGTCTATGACCTGTTCCAATAAGAATTTGACCAAGAATCTGTTATCCATGAATACCTCACGAATCCTTTTGCTTCATCTGACTTTTTTCCTGATCGGAAGTGCCTTAGGTCAGACAAAAACGAATGTGTTTTTCACAAACAGCGACAGAAGTTCTATTCAAATAGAAATGGAGCGATCCATTTCAGGATTGTTGACCGAGCTAAATAATGCATCCGACAACAATAGAGAACCAAGGCTTCAAAATCTACGGGTTACTGAAGAGTGTGCTAGGAGAATTGGGGAACTTTGGGATAATGCAAGTATTTCAAGTCCAGTGAAGACCATCAACGAGGCGCTCCTACTGACGCCTGAATCTAGTACGTTTGGGAGGGGATATCAAGTTCGAAACATCCCATTATCCTTGAAGGGGAAAGACGGTACGGTCGGAAAGGAAATGGGTGTGATAACCATGAATTCGACTGGGGAAATTGTTGCATTTTATTTTGCTGCTGCTGAATTGGATCTCACCTTATTGGAGTGGAATGAAAAGGATGTTATTGAATATTCTCGTAGAAAACGTATCCTAGAAGTAGTGGAGCAATTTAAAACAGCTTACAATAGGAAGGATGTCCAAACCATAGATGATTTCTTTAGTGATTTTGCATTAATTATTGTAGGCCAGGTAGTAAAAAGGGAGGCAAACTCTGATTTTAATAGATTTACTGGAGATAAAGTAATTTATAAGCTTCATGACAAGCAGCAGTATTTACAGCATATAAAAAAGATTTTTTCTAGAAACGAGTTTATTGATGTTAAATTCAATGATATTAAAATCAGTAAACATAGAACATTGCCTGAGATTTATGGTGTTAATCTAATTCAGACTTGGAACAGTCCGTCATACCGAGACATTGGAAACTTATTTTTAATGATAGATTTTAGAGACGAGAAAAACATAAAGATCCATGTGAGGGCTTGGCAACCTTTAGGTCCTGAGAAATTAGATTTATCAAATTTTGAATTTTAAGGAATTATGAAAATTAAATTTTTAGCTCTTCTTTTATTTTTCCCTATTGCGTGTTTTGCTCAACTAAAAACACTTGAAATAAAAGAGAAAACAGGCGTCCCAATTAAGATTTTTAGAGAACCAATTTTGGAAGAGGCTGTTATTGTCTTCATTTATGCGCCGACCCTTGATGATATAAAATTTAAAGCTACTCAGGGATGGATTACTGGTACAGAACCGAAATATGATCAAGAAAAATACAGGTGGGAATTATATCTTCCTATTAATGTAAGAAATGAAATAAGAGTTAATTCCAAGGGGTTTAATGAAGCTACAATAGTGGTCCCTCCTAGTTTAAAAAGTCAAATCTCTTATGAGATGTTTGAAAAAAATTTAAACGTTCCCCCAAAATTGACAATTAGAGCTAATCCTCCTGATGCAAAGATTAGTATATGGTCACATCCTCAAGGAGAAAGAATTGCGGAGGGAACCTTGGTAGCAGGAACCTACGTTGTGGATAGGCTTTCTGCAGGTACCGTCAGGGTATTTCTTGCGAAAGAAGGGTACAGTTCAAAGGATGAGTTGCTGACCTTAAAGAATGGAGATGAATTACAGAAAGACTGGGAGCTTGAGCCCTTAGTTAAACTTGTAGAAATTAAATCTACTCCTTCTGGTGCGAACATCTTTTTGAATGAGCAGCGTGATCAGCCAATTGGAACAACTCCATTTTACAACAATCTTCCAGCCACCACAAAAAAATTGACCATTACAAAAGAGTATTACAAAGACACCACTGTAGTAGTTAATCTTAAGGAAAGAACCAATTTCTCAGTAAACCTATCACAAAAATCAAGTAAGGTAAGGGTGGCTGAGTCAGGGTTATACAAAATTTCGATTAATGATGTATACCTTCCCTTTACTAGTGGCTATTTTACTTATGAAGTTCCCATGGGGGAAAGTAGGAAAATTAAGGTTGAGAGAAAGAATTATAAACCTTTTGAAAAATCTTATCCTTTCGTTAATGAAAATGATAATCTTGAGAAGTTAAAAAGTGAATGGCAAACCCACTTCAAGTTAAATAGTCCAAAGAATACTACTCAGAAGACAGTTTCATTTATTGTTGGGTTAGCAGGAATTGGTTCAGGTCTTTACCTGATGCAATCGGCAAATAAAAATTACGAAGCCTACAAAAACGCCACTAACTCTTCTGAGGCAGCCTCTTTAAGAAAGCAAGTTGAATCGGCAGATCGACTATTTCCAATAGCATTAGGCGTTGGGGGGGTATTTACAGGAATTGGGGTTGTATTTTTAATTAAATAATATTTCTGATTGTTCTATGGATGCTTTGAGAAAGAGATTTACCCGAATTCTTAAGTTGAATTCTATTTTTACTCTAGAGGGCAGTGGTGTGGGGTTTTTACTTTTTGTATTGTTGTTGACTTCATGTCAAGAGCGGGAATTCGCCAATCCTTTTGATCCCCAGGTACCTAAAACCCTTACCACTAGCGTACTTCCATCAGGAGCAGGAAGTATTAATCTATCTCCTTCAGGAAGTAGTTTCAAGACAGATGAGGTAGTAACACTAATTCCTGAGCCGAATCAACATTGGGTTTTTAAAAATTGGGAAGGAGATGCGAGCGGGACTACCAATCCACTCAAGTTGACCATGTCTTCCAATAAGTCAATTGTTGCGATTTTTATTCGGAGAAATTACCCCCTCAATATAACTATGGAAGGTGAAGGAACGGTAGGAGAAAGAGTAGTATTTACCCCTTCTGGAAGAGAATATCCCCACAGTACCATCGTGGAGTTGACCCCAATTCCCAAACAAGGTTGGTTATTCGATGGTTGGTCTGGAGATTTGACTGGGAAGAACGTGCCTCAGAATATTACCATCGACAATCCAAAAACAGTAAAAGCAAAATTTGTTCAACAACAGATATCCAATCTTGCTTGTGCTTCGGCCTTAAATACTGGGAATCTGGTCACTTCCTTGGCTGCGGCAGGGGTAAGCAGTTCCATACCTTATACTACCCTTTCCGGAGGGAGCTATGTAGGGCAATCTGTAAGTTCTACTGGAGTTACTGGTTTGACAGCTACTTTAGCTTCAGGTAATTTTTCACCTGTATCTGGCAATTTAACCTTTACCATCACAGGAACTCCTTCGGGAGCGGGCACGGCAAGTTTTGCCATTTCTATTGGAGGCCAAACGTGTACCTTCACCCGAGTGGTGAATCCTTTAGGGACAATAGCCGGGTTGAATTGTGGAGGGGCTGCAAATAATGGAGCACTTATTTCAGGAGCAGCTGCATCTAATGTTAGTTCCGTTGTGCCGTATACTGGAGGGAATGGAAGTGCTCATCTAGGACAGATCATCGCTTCGACAGGAGTGACCGGGTTGACAGCAACCCTTGCGCCAGGGAATTTTGCCAATGGAAACGGTAACTTGACCTATACAATTTCAGGTACTCCTTCTGCAACGGGTAATGCTACTTTTGCTCTTTCAATTGGAGGTCAGACCTGCAGTTTAACTAGGGTAGTTACCTCATTGACGGGAAGTATTTCCGATCTCAATTGTGGGGCAGCTTCTTCAACAGGGGTATTGAATGGCAACCAACCTGCTTCTGGCGTATCGGGGAGTATACCCTATGCTGGGGGCAATGGGGGGATACATTCAGGATTAAGTGTAACTGGGACTGGGGTAAGTGGGCTAACTCTTACAATAAATCCTGGCAGCTTTGCTAATGGAAATGGCACCCTTGAATACAGCATTTCTGGAACTCCATTTGGTACCGGTAATGTAAGTTTTGCGTTAATTATTGGTGGACGAGCCTGCACGCTAACTCGGGTTGTGAATCAAATTGCAGGAAGCATTAGTGCCTTAAACTGTAGTTCAGCTGCGAATTCAGGAACTTTGGTTGCAGGGATATCAGCTTCTGGAGTTGGAAGTTCTGTCCCATACACTGGAGGAAATGGAGGAGTTTATGCGGGTCAAGTTGTAGGCTCTACCGGAGTAACCGGCTTGACAGCTTCCCTTGCAGGGGGGACCTTTGGGAATGGAAATGGTACGCTTGAATTTACCATTACAGGAACTCCTTCGGGAAGTGGGACGGCTAGTTTTGCACTTAATGTTGGAGGACGTACCTGTACACTTACTAGGGCAGTTATTCAAAACTCGGGCACCATCAGTAATTTGGCCTGTAGTTCAGCAACAAACACAGGCACCCTAACTCAGGGAACAGCAGCCTCTGGAGTCAGTAGCTCGGTTCCTTACACAGGAGGAAATGGAGGTAGCCATTTAGGTCAATCGGTAAGTTCTACCGGCGTAGGTGGTTTGACTGCTACCTTGGCTCCAGGAGCTTTTACAAATAGCTCTGGGTCGTTGACCTATATCATAACAGGAACACCTACTGGAAGTGGGACAGCTAGTTTTGCATTGAGTATTGGAGGACGTACTTGTACGCTTTCAAGGACGGTTGGATCTATTGAAACTTCAATATATCCAGCAAATACGTTCTCTTGCGATGGGGTACTAGCTGCTATTGTTCCAGTGACTAGTCCCGCTACAGGAAAAACTTGGATGGATAGAAACCTAGGCGCATCCAGGGCTGCAACAAGTTCAACTGATTCACAGTCCTATGGTGATTTGTACCAGTGGGGTAGGAGAGCAGATGGACATCAATGTAGAAATTCTGCTACTACGTCAGTCCTAAGCAGTTCAAATACACCTACCCATTCTGATTTTATTCTTGGCTCAAGTACTACTGGTGATTGGCGAAATCCTCAAAATCCAAACTTGTGGCAAGGAGCCTCAGGAGGGACAAACAGCCCTTGCCCTTCCGGATACCGTTTGCCCACTGCAGGGGAATTGAATGCAGAGCTTCAAAGTTGGGGGTCGGCAAAAAACTCTTCAGGCGCATTTTCTTCCCCATTAAAACTACCAAAAGCAGGATCTCGAATTGCTTCGAGTGGGGCTCTGTTTTCTAATGTGGGGAGTTATTGGACTAGTAATGTAGATGGTAACGGTGCAGCTACTTTAGATATTTATGATAATGCAGCAAATACTAATTTTTATACAACAAATAGAGGAGATGGGTCATCCGTTCGTTGTATCAAAAATTAACTGAAAAAGAATCTATACAATCTGCTTTGACTTAATTTATTAGAGCGCATAAGAAATTCAAAGAATACGGATCAAGTTGATCCCGGTGACTGAATAAGTGTAATTTTGGTATCAACTCGCCATTTATCGTAAAAAAACATTGAATTGAGCATAATAAATTGATAACCAAAAGGACTGTTTTCTGCCATTAGAATTCATTAGCTTAAAATCTGAACTGAGACTAAATCAAGACCATGAGTCCTTCAAATCTTTACGACTACAAAGGCATTAAATCTGGCAATGAAGAAACCGGATTTTTCAATACCAAAGGTAGAATCAGTAGAGGTGCCTTTTTCAAAAGATTAGCTTTAGTTTTTCTGGTTTATTTGTGTAGTTCAACAGCTCTCAAAATCGACTTATACTTAGTTTTAGGAGTTAGATTTTATCTGTTTTTTGAAACACTTCACTCCTACTTTCTTCCTTTGGGATTGTTAGCGTTTTTATTCATTCAAGGGGCAAAAAGGATGCATGATATCAATCGCTCTGGATGGATTTTCTTTGTCCCTTTCTATAATATTTACTTAAGCACCCTGCCTGGTGTCATTGGAAATAATAATTATGGAATTGATCCGAAGCCAGGAAAAAATATTACCTACTTTGATGAACTGGAAAAAGAAGGGTCAAGTCAAATTCCTAATGTTGAATCAAAGCCCACCCTTGGCCAGGGGGCCTTTGAACGCTTTTTTGCAAGTAGTAAAGGGCTATACCTTTTGGCTTCTGTATTGGCTTTAGGAATCCTTATGTTAATAAACTTACCTTCAGATTCCATAGATTCTTCGGTTAACGATAATGATTCAATAGTCAACGTTAATGAGTCAGGTTTAGTTAACGAGAAAAAAAGAACTAAACCTGCTCCCCAAGATACTACTCCCCAACCCTTGGTAGAACTACCTGTTTCGGTTTCTGCACCTTCGGATACTCCAAATAAGAATCCTAATCCAGAGGAGTCAAAAAAAACCAATCCTCAAAAAAATGAAAGATCCAGTCCTTCTAATATCATAGATAATTTCGAAAGAATTACTGTGGGCAAACAGGTTTGGATGAAAGGAAATCTTTCGGTTGAAACATTCAGAAATGGGGAAACAATTCCTCATGCAGCTACAATGGATGCTTGGACTCAGGCTGCTGAAAATGGGGTTCCTGCTTGGTGCTATTACGATAATGATCCTAAAAGAGGGAAATTGTACAATTGGTTTGCCGTTAATGATCCACGAGGCTTAGCTCCAAAAGGCTGGCACATTCCCTCAGATTCCGAGTGGGGTCAACTCATTACTACTCTTGGCGGGCCATATGAGGCCTCTCAGACACTAAAACAGGACGAAGGTTTTGATGCTAAGCTTTCTGGTTTCAGAAACCCAAATGGAAAATTTGAAGGAAAGGGAACGGCGGGAAGATGGTGGAGTACTAGCTCTAATAATAGCTCTGGAGCTTTAGGCATTAGATTGCGTTTAATCAATCAGATTTTTAGAGAAGAGTTTGTTAAAGGCCATGGTTTTTCCATACGTGTAATTAAAGATTAATAATTCCTGAAGGGTAAATTTTTTTCTTTGCAAAAGGTGTTTTTTCACATCTCTCATTACTAAAAAGAGGACATTAAAGTGTTGTTTTTATTCACAAATGGATTGCCTCCATGGTAAAAAATGATTAGTCCTGTCTATCAACTAACCAAAAAAGTTTGCGTAAAAGGAAAATTAACTAAATTCAAAAAGCATTTCCTTTTCTAGTTCGCATTTTCAACCAAACCTACTCTTCAAACCTATCCATCCCATGTCCAATCCTACCCCTTCCAAAGCCCTTCATATCGCCCTATGGGTGGTACAAGTTGCCCTTGCCCTCGCCTTTGGCATGATCGGAGTGACCAAATTGACTACTTCTGAGGCGGACCTTATCCAACAATCCGGCGAGCTCATTGAAAAATATGGGGTCGGCTTGATTCGGTTTATCGGTATTTCAGAAGTCCTAGGGGCTCTTGGACTAATTCTGCCTGCTGCCCTGCGTATTCTACCTGTCCTCACTCCGCTGGCATCTCTAGGGCTAGCGATCATCATGGTTCTGGCCACTGCATTGCATGCCTCCAAAGGAGAGCCTAT
>JACCDS010856619.1_pt1 | contig 14104 bp, 10 predicted proteins | sample 7446441 | NCBI WGS metagenome assembly JACCDS01 (sample SAMN15323445, study PRJNA562643) | freshwater metagenome | isolation source: river surface water | place: USA:Blue River Watershed | collected 2017-08-17 | reverse complement strand
TTCTATTATATCAGCACTTCAGTGGTTAGGTATTGAATAGACGTATCTTTTTTGCAGGTTATGGTCCGTTAATAAATGACACCGATGAGTATTATTCTCAGGTTACCTGGGGTAATCAAATTATCCTGGTTCCCTGACTGCTGCCCTTGAAAAGAAAACAGCAGTAGCCTGATTTGGCATGTTTTTTTAACCAAAATGTCGAAGAAGAGAGGTAAACACAATGATTAAAGTATCAAATCTGATCTTGCACCTGGCGCCTTTTTCAGCAGCCAGAGTCTGATAAGATGCTAACGTAAGTCAGTGACCCCGCTGCGAATAAATCTCAAAACCCCTGTTTTGTCATTATCCCTGTGGTTTTAGGGATAATTCTCAGCTAGGGTTAACAACGCTACATTATTAAATAAAACCTTACATCACTCTTTTTATCGTCCTGATTGACACAGCGACCAGCAGGGGCAGTCCTATGCTTAAATCAAGCTACTATTACGTATGTCCTTTTACCCGAGGCGGATGGATAATTCATAAAGAAGGTTGTAGCCAGCTGGATAACAGCCGTGGAAGTGAATTTATCGGTTCACTCTACACCCGGCAACAGGCCTTAACGGTCGCGAAAATCCATCATCCGGATGCGATTCTCTGCACCGCCTGCCTTAGCCCTTTCGTCTGTCCCACTGCCGGGCGGAGTCTGGCATCGCGCAATCGGGCCATGCCGACGCGACATACACCTAAGTCTTCCTGAATATTACGGACGTCAGCGCCGACGTTACGCGCGGCGGAGATATCGGTTTACTGCGCCTGAGGCGTGAGCGCGATATAAAGAAATAATGTGTGAAGGTGAAATAATAATAACCGCGAAGAAGGGTGCACATTATTACCTGGTTAACAGGCGTGACGCTCACGCCTGTTAATATTAACGCCGAAAACTACAGCTTAACGCCGAAAACTACAGCGCTGTGATGATTACGCCTGTTTAGGCTGTCCGTTCGAAGCGGTCAGGCCGCCATCAACCGGCAGATTTGCGCCGGTAATATAACGTGCGTCATCGCTGGCGATAAAGGCAATGGCATCAGCAATATCTTCAGGCTCACCTGCGCGTTTAAGCGGAATGCGGTCATAGAAACGCTCAAGCAGGGCCTGATCGTTTTTCACCGCTTCCGTCAGCTCGGTGAAGGTAAAGCCCGGGCAAATCGCATTCACTCTCACGCCGTCCGCGCCATAATCCATGGCCAGTGACCGGGTGAAGTTGGTAACGGCGCCTTTGGCCGCGTTATAGACGCTCATGCCCCAGTCGCCACCTAATCCTGATACCGACGAAATATTCACCACGTTGCCTTTCGATTTCAGCAGGGCAGGCATAAAGAAGTGCACACAGTGGAATACGCCGTCGAGATCGACGCTCATCAGCTTCTTCCAGTCAGCGGGTTCGATCTCGTGGATGCGTCCCTGAACGATAATCCCGGCATTGTTAACCAGCACGTCCATGCGGCCATATTTTTCTTCAACGCGCGCGGCCAGCGCTTTTACCTGATCGGCCTCAGCCACGTCGCAGGCCGCTGCCATATGGCCATCGCCGGGCAACTGTGCCAGGACTTTTTGCAGCTTATCCTGATTACGGCCAACCAACACGACAGATGCGCCTTCTTGTGCGAAGCGTTTGGCGCTTGCTTCACCAATTCCTGATCCGGCTCCTGTCACTACAACGATTTTACCTGTAAATCTGGACATTTTGCCTCCTTAATGGCGTCGCTTACTGTTTTAACCCTGTTCAGCCTGGCAGCCCTGCGGCCCAGGTCAAGCGCAACGGTACCGGATGCGTATTGTTTAACCGTTACGCATCCGGTTCGCGCCGCGCCGGGCGTCCTTAAGGCCTTCTGAACAGCGCCATACTGCGGCCTTCCAGTTCAAAGTCCTTCTCTTTGGTGATCACCATCCCGTGTTTGCTGGTATCGCTGGTGGTCAGTTCCAGCACCCAGCCGCCCTCACCGAACTGAGGGATCTGGAAGGGCACATTACCTTCAAACGGGTTGATGAGCATCAGCACGTCATACCAGACGCCATCCTGATGTTGCAGATCGGGTCGGCCGATGTAGACACCGAGCGTTGAACCTTCGTCCCACTGCTCAGCCTGCTGCAGGCCGCCGCCGGCATTGAACCACTTGATTTCCATCCCGTCGCGCCAGCTTTCACGCCGTAACAGCGGCTGGGTTTTGCGCAGTGAAATCACATGACGGGTGAATTCACGCAGGGCTTCGGCCGAAGCGGGCAGGTTATCCCAGTGAACCCATGAAATTTCACTGTCCTGGCAGTACCCGTTGTTATTTCCCATCTGGCTGCGGCCAAACTCATCGCCTGCCAGCAGCATCGGGGTGCCGTGGGAGAAAAACAGCGTGGCCAGGAAGTTACGTTTCTGGCGCTCGCGAACGGCGTTAATGCCTTCGTCGTCAGTGGGGCCTTCCACGCCATAGTTATAAGACCGGTTATCGTTGTGACCGTCGTTGTTGTCTTCACCATTGTCGGCGTTGTGCTTCTCGTTGTAGGACACCAGGTCGTTCAACGTAAAGCCATCGTGCGCGGTGATAAAGTTAACGCTGGCCCAGGGACGACGTCCGCGCTGATCGTACAGATCGCCAGAGCCAAGCAGACGGGCGGCAAAATCGGTCGGGACATTGTTTCCTTTCCAGTAATCGCGCACGGTATCGCGATACTGATCGTTCCACTCCGCCCAGCCCGGTGGAAAGCCGCCGACCTGATAACCACCAGGGCCAATGTCCCAGGGCTCACCGATCAGTTTTAAGCGTGAAAGCAGGGGATCCTGCGTAATGGCGTCAAAGAAGCCGCCGCGGGGATCGAAGCCTTCCGGTTCACGGCCCAGAATGGTGCCAAGATCGAAACGGAAACCATCGATATGCATAGAGTCCGCCCAGTAGCGCAGTGAATCCGTCACCATCTGTAACACACGCGGATGAGAGGTGTTTACGGTGTTTCCTGTGCCGGTATCGTTAATGTAATAGCGATGCTGATCGGGTAAGGTGCGGTAATAAGAGAAGTTATCAATACCTTTAAAGGACAGCGTTGGCCCCAGTTCATTGCCTTCCGCGGTATGGTTATAAACCACGTCAAGGATCACCTCAATGCCCGCGTCGTGGAAGGCGCGGACCATATCCCGGAAACCCTGAATGCCTCGCGGACCAAAATAGCGTGTCGCCGGAGAAAAAAAGTTCAGCGAGTTATAACCCCAGAAATTTTTCAGCCCTTTATCCAGCAGGTGCTGATCGTCCGGAAACCAGTGCACCGGTAACAGTTCGACGGAGGTAATACCCAGGCTCTTGATATAGCCCACCGTGGACTGATGACTCATGCCGTCGTAAGTCCCGCGCATTTCAGGCGGCAGCGCCATGTTCAACTGGGTAAAGCCTTTCACATGCGTTTCATAGACGATCGTTTCAGACCAGGGAACCTGCGGGCGGTTTTGGTCCTGCCAGTCAAATTCGTTGGGGTCGATCACGCGACATTTTGGCGTGAAGGGGGCGCTGTCGCGATCGTCGAACGTCAGATCTTTGTCTTCGTGATACAGGTCATAAGCGAAGTGCGCCTCATTCCATGCGATGTCCCCGGCCAGTTCGCGGGCATAGGGATCGACAAGGAGTTTATTCGGGTTAAACCGATGGCCGTTTTCCGGATCGTAAGGACCGTAAACGCGATAGCCATAGAGCGCGCCGGGCTGCAAGCCGGGCACGTAACCGTGCCAAATCTCATGTGTGAACTCGGGCAAATCCAGTCTGGCTATTTCATTTTTTCCGCTTGGGTCATAAAGACACAGCTCCACGCGTTCTGCATGGGCAGAAAACAGCGCAAAGTTTACGCCTTTGCCATCAAAGTTCGCCCCAAGTTGCTGGCCCGATCCCGACGTAATTTCAAAACGATGATTTGACATCTGTCCCTCTCAATTAACGAACCCCGTTACGGTGTTTCAATCCATGTACTGACCTGCTTTCAGCAAGCTAACAATGCCAGTGCCCAGTAGTTATTTAACGTTTCCAGCGAAATACGGTCGGTCAGGTCGATCGTTTCGCCGCTCAGCACATTGCGATAACGGCGATGTGCCAGTTCATCCGGCAGCACGATCTCGGTGGCGGCCCAGTGCGTCGCTGGGGGCGCTTCCAGCTTGAGCTGCGCGTCGAACACAAGTCGGGATGTCACCACAATAATGGCCTCACTGCCCTGGGTTCGCGCAAACGCCAGCAGTCTGTCGGACTGCGCGCCCTCAGCCGTAAGCGGCAGATAACTGCCCCGGGCAAAGAGTTCAGGCCTGTCCCGGCGTAAATTGAGCAGCGCCAGGGTGGCAAGCTGGTTAACCTGACCGCTGAGCCAGCTATCATGGCTACCGGGCAGGGCCGTCGTGGCAGAACGTAACATCGCTTCCAGGGCGGCATAATCCGGTTCGCGTCGGTTATCAGGATCGACCAGGCTGAAGTCCAGTGCTTCGCTTCCCTGATACACATCCGGCACCCCGGGCGCGGTCAGCTTAATGACTCTCTGGCTCAGGCTGTTCACCAGGCCGGCACGGATAAAGGGTTGCAGCGCCTCAACGAAATCCTGCAGGAAAGGCTGATTTGCAGGTGAGAGCAGGTGACGCGCGTAGCCCAGCACGGCCTGCTCGTACGCGGTGTTGTTCTCGGTCCAGTCAGTGCGCAGTTTGGCTTCACGCAGGGCTTTTTCGACATAGCCTGCGAAGCGTTCGGCAAGGGCATCCAGCCCCGCACTGTCCCGGGGATCTAAGGTGGGCGGCCAGACACCGGCGAGCGCCTGATACAGCATCCACTCCACGGATGGTTCCGGCGCAGGGCCGTCCTCAAGGGCACCCACGGCCTGGCGATTGAGTTCGCGCCAGCGCGCCACGTTCTCGGCCCAGCGCTGGGGGGCTTCCGTCAACGTGTAAAGCCGCGCGCGCGCGTCTTCGCCTCGCTTGGTATCATGCGTCGAGCTGGCGGAAAGGGCGTCCGGCTGACGCGCAAGACGCGTTGCCATCTCATGGTGAAACTGCTGCGGGGAAAACTGCGTCTGTAAGGGTTCCGCGCCCACCTCATTTAACGCCAGCGCGCTGTTCTGTCGGTAAAACAGCGTGTCTTCGATGGATTTCGCCATCAGCGGACCGGTGAGCTGCTGGAAGCGGGTCCGGAAGCTGTTCGCCAGCGCGGTGGACTGGCTGGCGACGTCGCCCTGCATGATCTGCAGCAGGAAATCGAGCATGTGGCTGTCAGGTGCATGTTCCGACGCCCTGACGCCGTCAGCGACGGCCTGAAGACGTTGTTGGTCGTTGGCAGGCAGGCCGTGCGCATTGCCGTAGGTTCGATAGACCGGGAACGCCACCAGCAGTTCGCGCAGTGCGCTGCGGAGCCGCTCGGGATCAATCGCGATGTGTTCCCCCTCGGCAATGGCGCTGGCCAGGTCCATCAGGCGCGAAAATTCCCCGGCAAAATTGCGATCTGCCATCAGGCATTTTGCCTTACGAAGTTCGTCGTCCATCTGCACGACCTGGCCGCTGACGCTTTCACAGGCCTGGCGGAGGGCGTTGAGAGAGTGATTATCAACCAGCACATGCGACAGCGCGGCGATAAACTCATAGCCTGTGGTGCCGGAAATTGGCCAGTCGCTGGGGATCTGCTCGCCTTCACCCAGGATTTTCTCAACGGTGATATAACATGCCTCGCCGGCCTCGCGACGCAACTGCGTCAGATAACCTTTAGGATCGGCCAGTCCGTCAACGTGATCGACGCGCAGGCCGTCAACCGCGCCGCTGTGGACCAGTTCCAGAATAAGCCGGTGCGCATCCCTGAAGACGGTGGGATCTTCAACCCGTACGCCAACCAGCCCGGTCACCTCAAAAAAGCGGCGGTAGGAGAGGTCCCGTGCGGCATCGCGCCACGACATCAGCCGCCAGGGCTGCTGTTGATGCAATGCATCCAGCCCGGCTTTGCTGCGCAGCTGGAGCACGGCTTCTTCCTGTCCCTGCCAGCTTTCCGGCGTAAGCGGATAGTAACTTTCAAAATAGGCCAGCGCAGGCTTGCCGGTCTGGGGATCGCGTTTAACGGCAAGGTCGCCGTTCTCCAGAACGGTATCAATATCATCACCCAGAAACGGCAGCGTCAGACGGCGTGACCAGTCGATGTCGAAGTAGTCGGCATAGCGACTGTCTTTACCGTGTTCAAGCACGTCGTGCCACCAGCCGTTCTCCAGCGATGCCGCCATGTGGTTGGGGACGATATCAATGATAAGCCCCAGTCCGGCCTGTTTTAACGTGCTGACCAGACGATCAAACCCCGCGCGTCCGCCAATCGCCGGGTCGATTTCATTAACGTCGGTCACGTCATAACCGTGAGTGGAGTCACGGGTGGCGGTAAAGATCGGTGAGGCATAGAGATGGCTGATCCCCATTTTTTTCAGATAGGGCACCAGCGCTGCAGCGCGATCGAAGGTCATGCCATTGCGGAACTGAATACGGTAGGTGGCGGTTGGAATGCTCATTTAGGTTCTCCGGCAGCCAGACGAACAACGATCGCGTTTTGAGGGAGCGCATCGGTGGATTCTGGCCAGGCGAAGATTGTCTCGCCCGGCATCGCCGGCAGGGCGCGATCCTGTTCGCCGATGTTGAATGCCATTGATAACGTGCCCGCCGGGAAACGCCAGCTCACGGCAACAAATCCCTCTGCGGTGTCCAGTACCTTTCCGCTGTTTCCACCCGCCGTCGCCAGCAGCGGCACAATATGCTGCTGCCGGAGTGCCAGCAGTGAGCGGGTCAGCTTCAGCCAGCGTTTTCCTTCTTCGCTCTCCAGCTTGCTCCAGTCCAGTTTTGAACGGGTAAAGGTCGCTTCATCGTTAGGATCGGGAACGCTCTCGCCCTCATGACCGGCATGTCCTTCAAACTCTTTCGCCCGGCCTTCCCGCACGGCTTTCGCCAGATCGCCATGGAAATCTGTAAAGAACAGGAAAGGATGGGTTTCGCCGTACTCTTCCCCCATGAACAACAAAGGGATATGGGGCGACAGCAGCAACGTTGCCAGCAGCACCTGAGTACGTTCGGCACCGGCCAGAGAAATCAGCCTTTCTCCCTGCGCACGGTTGCCAGTCTGATCGTGGTTCTGGATAAAGTCCACGAAGGCCACCGGCGGCTGTCCGGTACTGTCAACACCGCGCGCTTCACCAGACTGCACTGAGACCTCGCCCTGGTAGACAAACCCTTCAGCCAGCGCGCGTGCCACACGTTTTTCCGGCCGATCGGCAAAATCTTTGTAATAGGCATGCGTTTCACCTGTGGCAAACACATGAACGGCATTATGAAAGTCATCATTCCATTCGCCGGTGAACAGTGGGGCGGTGCCATCTTCCGCTCTGGGATGCAGGAAAATCACGTTGCGACAGTCTTCGGTGGTGAGATGGATCTGGCGCTCGGGAATATCTGCGCGAATGCGTTCAGCGATTTCGATCAAAACAGGCGTGTCGGAAACGTCTTCAATCTGGTCGATGGCATCGAAGCGCAGGCCGTCCAGGTGGTATTCCTGCAGCCAGTAGAGCGGGGCTTCAACAATATAACGTCGCACCGCATCCACATCATAGGCAATGCCGGCGCCCCATGGCGTCATCCGGTCTTTATGGAAGAAGTCTGGTGACAGCAAGGGCAGATAATTCCCTTCCGGGCCGAAGTGGTTAAGCACGATGTCCAGAACAACCGCCATGCCATAGCCATGAGCCGCGTCAATAAACGCTTTAAAGTCATCGGGCGTTCCGTAAGCGGCATGTGGCGCGTACAGGAGCACGCCATCGTAGCCCCAACCGCGCTGCCCGCCAAACTGAGAAACGGGCATGACTTCAATCATGGTAATGCCGGTTTCCGCCAGATAAGGCAGTTTCTTTATCGCAGCCTGGAACGTGCCTTCTTCGGTGAAGGTGCCCATATGCATTTCATAAACCACGCTTTCCTGCCACGGGCGGCCTTGCCAGGTGGTGTTCTGCCAGCGGTAGTGAGCAGGATCGACGACCAGAGACGGGCCGTTAACGTCATTCTGTTGCGCGCGTGAAGCGGGATCGGGAATCACCGTGCCATCGTTCAGCACAAAGTTATAGGTTGCCCCCGCCTGTACATCGCTGACCTGCAGCTCAAACCAGCCGTCTCCGGCGGGCGTCATGGCAAGATCTTTATCCGAAAGTCGTAAACTAACCTGCTGTTGACCCGTTGCCCAGACGCGGAAACGCACGTTGCCATCGGCCAGATATTCGCTTCCCCAACTCTTAAAAAAAGATGTAGATACCATTCCGTTGCCTCTTTAACCAGAAAGTACGCAATAAGCACCACCACGCTATCGGTAAGCCGATGATGCGAATGCAAAATGATGTTAGCGAGATCAGGAGCCCGGGAGGTCGGTGCGCCTTAACAGCCTTTCCCCGTGCCATTATTCAGATATTGTTATGTGTAATACCGCATGAGGCACCCGGCAGTGCCTGCTTCACACAACACTCTCAACAAATAATCATAGACCAGGTTCCAACATTTACTGCCGCCGCGCGCAATGTACCCTGTGGCTTTTCCCCCAGCGAGGCCGGGCTGTCCGATGAGCCCGGCCTCCATTTGCCTCTGCACAGGGGAAATCAGAAAAAGAGCACGGGCATCAGGCAGAAAAAAACCGCCTTTAACAGCGGTTTTGACGCAAACAGACCAGGTGGACGCCCATTCTGCGTGCGTTTAAGGTGTCAGCCCTCCCGTGGCAGGGCGGGCTGCTCCTGTCATCAGGCCGGAATGGATTCGGCCTTCTGGCTACGCGACCAGACGCGGTGTTCTGCCATCGCAGCAGTAAAATCATTCATCAGCGCGATTTCAGCATTATCGGCTTCCACGATGCCTTCCTCCTGCTGATTTTCATCCAGATCAAACTGCGCTTTGAAACGGCGTGCTTCACCACTCAGGCCAATGACTTTCAAATGTTTGTAAGCCTCCAGCAGGAAGTAGCGTGCATCTCCGCTTTTCAGCAGGGCATCAACGTTACCGTCGGGGACGATCACCGCATCAAAGGTCAGCGAAGGTAGCCCGTTAAACGTGGCATCGATCGGCAACAAAGAACCATCGTCCGCGCTGACCTGGCCCATATGCGCCGCCAGCAGTTTGGTGTGCACGCCAGCAGCGGTGAGATGCTGCAGAATAGCCAATACGTCGTCGGCTTTTACGCCTTCGCTCAGCAGCAGCGCGACCTGACGGCCTTTGATGTCGGCATCGGGAATGGCATACAGGCTCAGGCTGTCATCGCGCTGCAGGCCATTGACGTCTTTTGGCGGGGCGGTGTTGAGCTGCTCATCGCTGAGATCAATCCCGAGGTTGGCGGCCACCCCTTGGGCCAGTTTGACATCGATGCGCAACAGATGGTCCACCACGCGTTCACGGATGTAAGGGCGGGCCACCTTACTCAGCTCAAAAGAGTAGGCGGCAATGATGTGCTGCTGTTCAATGTCAGTCTGGCTGTTCCAGAACAAACGCGGCTGGGCATAATACTCACCAAACGAGGGGCTACGTTCGCGAACTTTGTGGCCTTCAACGCGCTCCTGATAGCTTTCGAAACCGCCCCCTTTTGCGGCAGGCGGTGTTTCCCGTGGCCAGTTGTCGTTGATAGAGTTGGGTTCGTAGTTGGCCGGATTCGTATCAATATCCATCCGGTGCATGCCCTGGCGCTGGAAATTGTGGTACGGGCAAACCGGGCGGTTGATCGGGATTTCGTGGAAGTTTGGCCCACCGAGGCGGCTGATTTGCGTATCGGTGTAGGAGAACAGACGGCCCTGTAACAGCGGATCGTTAGAAAAATCGAGTCCCGGGACGAGATGTCCTGGATGAAAGGCAACCTGTTCCGTTTCAGCAAAGAAGTTATCCGGATTGCGGTTCAGCACCATTTTGCCGACGCGCACGACGGGCACCAGCGCTTCCGGAATCAGCTTGGTGGCGTCCAGAATATCGAAGTCGAACCGGAACTCATCTTCTTCCGGGATCATCTGCAGGCCAAGCTCAAATTCCGGGAAATCTCCCGCTTCAATCGCTTCCCACAGATCGCGGCGGTGGAAGTCGGGGTCGCGACCGGTCAGCTTCTGGGATTCATCCCACAGCAGCGAGGCTTTGCCTGCCAGCGGTTTCCAGTGGAAACGAACAAATGTCGCTTTGCCTTCATCGTTAATCAGGCGGAAGGTATGAATGCCAAACCCCTCCATCGTGCGGTAGCTGCGCGGAATACCCCGGTCAGACATCGCCCAGATCACGTTGTGCAGGGTTTCAGGCTGTAGCGAGACATAGTCCCAAAACGTGTCGTGAGCACTCTGTCCCTGAGGGATTTCATTATGCGGCTCAGGCTTTACCGCATGTACAAAATCGGGAAACTTGTGGGCGTCCTGTATAAAGAACACCGGTGTGTTGTTACCGACCAGGTCGAAAACGCCTTCATCGGTGTAGAACTTGGTAGCAAAACCACGAATATCACGCACCGTATCCGCTGACCCCGCGCCGCCCTGGACCGTCGAGAAGCGCACAAATACTGGCGTGATCTGCTCTGGCTCACTCAGGAAGTGCGCCTTAGTTACATCCTTTAGTGAGCAGTAGGGCTGAAAGTAGCCGTGGGCGGCTGAACCGCGCGCATGCACGATGCGCTCCGGAATGCGCTCATGGTCAAAATGCGTGATTTTCTCCCGCATGATGAAGTCTTCAAGCAGCGTCGGCCCACGTGAGCCGGCGCGTAATGTGTTCTGATCATTTGCAATACGGGTGCCCTGATTGGTCGTCAGCGGGCTGTCCGTTCCGTTTTTACGGTTCGCTTCCAGTTGATCGAGTTTCGTGCTGTGCGTGTCGGGTGCTTTAAGGCTACCCGGCGCGGTGGGTTTTTTACCCGGCGGCGTCGGTTCGGCTGGGGGTTGATGTGAACCCTCTTTAGGTGCCAGCGAGCCCAGTCCGGGTTGTGAGGATTCCGGACCCGTTGTGGGGGCTGGGTGATTCAGAGGATTATTCTTTTTCTCATTCGACATGACACGTTGCTCCAGCTTTTTTTTACTACTTGAGGTGCCAGTAAATATAGAACAACTTAATTAATAAGCTTATAAATATTGCGTTTAATGGCGCTGGTAAAATAATTATCGGATGGCGTAACGCAAAATCAGGGAGATATTAAGAAAGGAGAAAATAATTTAATGATGAAACTAAATGGTTATTTAAGCGTGGCGGTGGTGATTTAATATATTGATATTTATCGGTTTGTTATTTATTAGTCGGGGAGGTTATTGTGTATTGATGGCGTGAAGCTGTTTTATCAAACCAGGCCTTTTCTGAAAATGCGGGGATTAAGTCGGTTACGCTTCGCTAAAGTCGGCTGAGTTTTATTTTTTCCGTTGCGCTTATTAACGCGCAAGCGAAGCCGATATTATCCGTGAGCAATCGGTATTTAAACATGGGGATCGTTATCCTTAACGGGAATAACAGGCAGGGGTGAGAAAGGGTGAAAATCGCCAGTCCATGGCGTATTACCTCCTTAAGGCGCCTTACTCAGATCTACTTAGAGGTGCGACGGCTGTTTTTGCCTCCTTTCCGACCGGCCTCCCTGGCTCTTTCAGGATCGTTTTTGAAATTACCTCCGCTGGCTTTGCCTCCTGCACTGCCCGCTTCACTGGCTCGCTCAGGATCGTTGGCAAAATTACCGGCACCACCTCTGTATTTCTGTTGTGTCATAGACAAGACCTCATATCAGGGTTCCTTAGATAAGAAGGACTAGCTAGTCACAGCGGTAAGTTTAGTTCTGATACGAAATTATGCCACTTTGTCATCCCTTGTTCCTGGTCGAAATCTAAGGGTATTTACTTGTAAAATCAGTGAATAAATTCTGCCCGCAGACTAAACAGGTCGGGCGCCGCAATGTGCTGTTATACGTCATCCGTTACACTCTGCCCGTCAGTGCGAAATTATTGGTAAAATAAAGCATTAACTTATTGAAAGTTATGCTCTAAATGGCGAAATTTGAATTAGCTGTTACACTTTCTGAATACCGTTCAGGAGTGTTTATGAAATTAGGCTTTGCATGTAAGTACTTAAACGAACAGGGCAAGCAATATTTTCCCTTCCGCGCGACCACGCGTACCCGTTTTCTCGGTCTGGATGAGGCCCAGCGCACCGCGCTGATTTACGAGATTTCAAAGACAAATTTGCAGAACCTGTATCTGACGCTGGAAGCTATTGCGGCACTGCCAGAGGCGTTAAGGATGATGCGCATTGGCAGTGATTTACTGCCGCTGTATACGGTGCCGCAGGCAAAGCCGTTATTTGCAACGTTTTTACCCGAGCTGTATCCGCTGTTCGCCCGCTGCGGCGAGCTGGCGCGGACGCATCATATCCGGCTGTCATTCCACCCGGGACAGTACAGCGTGCTGGCGTCGGATAATCCTGATGTCGTGTCACGTGCCTTAGAGGATGTGGAATATCATGCTCTCTGTGCCTGCCTGATGGGCTACGGCAAAACCTTTCAGGACTTTAAAATCAACATTCATATGAATGGCAAACTCGGGTTTGAAGGGTTCAGGCAGGCATTTCAGCGGCTCAGCCCCGAAGCCCGGCTGATGCTGACGGTGGAGAACGATGAGATATCGTGTTCGCTGGATGATGTGCTGCAGGCCCGGTCGCTTTGCCCTGTGGTGCTGGATATTCATCATCACTGGGTTAAAGAGAATCAGTTTATTCAGGCCAGTGATGCAAGGATGGCGCAGATTATCGACTCCTGGCGCGGCGTACGCCCGGTGATGCACTACTCGATTTCGCAGGAGGGAATTATTCCGGCCGAAGGCTTTCCGGACCAGCAGGATCTCAGTGTGCCGAAAACCAAACTGCGTGCGCATTCTGATTACTATTTCAATGCCACGCTCAACGGCTGGGCCTTGTCCTTCGGCGACTTCGATATCATGTGTGAGGTAAAAATGAAAAACCTGGCGCGTGAACAACTGTATGACTGGGGCAGGCGTAATAGCCTGATTACCTGAGACGTGCCCGTTGCGGGTCTGAAGTGACGTCAGCGGCGGGCACCGGCTTACCCGGCCAGCAGCCCGCAGTGGCTGTTGCGCTTTGATCGCGACGGTCGCAGCGCGATCGGGAATGCCAGAAAATCGTTCAGGCCGGTATCCTTTGTCTGAGGATAACGCCGCGTAGCCAGCACCTGACCTGTTGCTTCGGCGATAACCTCTGCCAGCAGATCCCATTGGCTAAGGGCGCATATCAAAAGGCCTGCCGTTCGCCTTGACGGGCAGGGCCGATGAGAGGATCCGGGATGGGTTTCTGCCGCCAGCCAGTGTGTCCTTCGCTGGCGTTTCCCGGCTGACAGCCTAAGGAAGGTGGCGGTTCCTCTTCGTACAGCTTGATGAGTGACGAAACATGCTTCTCCCGGACGTGATTAAACCCAACGGCAGGAAAATTCACAGAAACGGGCGAAAGCTAACGCGCGACGAGCAGGGTTATCACGCCCTCTTGCTCAACTATTGTCGTGAAAAGATTGCCAGACAGGCATAAAAAAGCCCCTGAATCAGGGGCAAATTTTTAGGGAAGGCAAAGCGTCCTTGCTAAGTAGCGTGTCATCACAACAAAATTAAAAACGAGCCTCGCCCGGCGTACGCTGAAGCACAATCTCCAGGGCCTGACGATAGATATCCTGTTTGGTCGCGTCGGTTTCGCTTTCCAGTTTATGGATTAAGCCCAGCACCATATCTTTTTCAGAAACGTGTGCTTTAAAGGCCGCGAGTTCTGACCAGGTCTCTGCAATCACATCTTTTTCACTGGTGAAATGCTCACCCGCATTCATGAAATATTCAGAAATCTGAGACTCGGTATTGGTTGTCGTTTGCATAGTAGCCTCAAAATCGTGGAAACCGTTTCTGCCCATGGCAGAGAAAAATTTTGCATCTGAAGGTGGAAATCCACTCACCTTCAGATGCGGTGCAAGGCACCTTTCGTTACAAGTGACTTAACATCACGCCGTAAAGTTATACAAAAAAATTACCTTTGTACAATTTTTTGCGAAAAAAAATCGGTGGTCGGAGGAGTTTTTTCACC
>JACCDS011569305.1_pt1 | contig 14105 bp, 10 predicted proteins | sample 7446441 | NCBI WGS metagenome assembly JACCDS01 (sample SAMN15323445, study PRJNA562643) | freshwater metagenome | isolation source: river surface water | place: USA:Blue River Watershed | collected 2017-08-17 | reverse complement strand
CCAGCGCATCGACCTGATCCTGCATCAGCGCGATCAGAGGAGAAATAACGACGCCACAGCCCGCGCGCAGCAAGGAAGGAATCTGGTAGCACAGCGACTTGCCGCCACCGGTCGGCATCAGCACCAGGGCGTCACCACCGGCGGCAATCAGCTCGATGATCTCGGCTTGCTCGCCCCGAAAAGCGGGATAACCAAACACGCTCTGCAGCACATGCAGCGCACGCGCGCGCAAGTTTTCCGTCATTCGCTGGCTCAGTCTCTTGTCAGCCGATTATTCGGCCCAGACGACCCAGCCAGTCGATGCGGTAAGCAGCACCAGCAGGCCGAACACGATCCGGTACCAGGCAAACACGGTGAAATCATGCGTACTGATGAAACGCAGCAGCCAGCGCACGCACAGGAAGGCTGAGACAAAGGCCGCGAACGCACCCACCCCGAACATCGGCAAATCGGCGGCCGACAGCAGCGCACGCTCCTTGTAAAGCGAATACACGGTAGCGCCAAACAGTGTCGGTATCGCGAGGAAGAAGGAGAATTCGGTGGCGGCGCGGCGCGACAGGCCGAACGCCATCGCGCCGATGATGGAGGCGCCGGAGCGGCTGGTGCCGGGAATCAGCGCGAAGCACTGCGCCAGGCCGACTTTGAGTGCATCAAGCGCACTCATGTCCTCGACCTCCTCGACACGCGGCCTGACGATGCGGCGATTGCGCCGCTCGACCACCAGGATGATCAAGGCGCCAATGATGAACGCGAGCGCGACCGGAACCGGGGCGAACAGATGCTGCTTGATCGCCTTGCCAAAGATCAGGCCAAGTACGACGGCCGGCAGGAAAGCCACCAGCAGGTTGACGACGAAGCGACGTGCGGCGATGTCGCGCCGGAAGTCCCGTGCGACAGTGAAGATCTTGAAGCGGTACTCCCAACAGACCGCGAGCATGGCGCCGGCCTGGATCACGATCTCGAAGACCTTGACTTTCTCACCGGTGAAATCGAGCAGGCTGCCCGCCAGAATCAGGTGTCCGGTGGACGAGATGGGCAAAAATTCCGTCAGTCCTTCGACGATACCCATCAGGACAACTTTAATCAGCAGGGAAATTTCCATTCAGGACAGCGGCAGGGGTGAGCGCGGGTTGTCGGCAGGCCACCACCTGCGCTTGCAGCTGCAGGAATGGACTATTTTGCCGGCTCGAAGCTTACCACGAGGCTGTTGCGTCGGGTCGTGATTCGGGTGGGATGGAAGCGCTGGCCCAGCACGGTGAATGCGTCTGGCGCAAAGCTGTACAGCACCATGTTGTCGAGCAAATCTTCGGCCAGCAGCATGCCCAGTTTTCCGATCTTGCCATTGCCGCTATTGGCAAGCGTGCCCAGGCTGTCAAGCCGGGGCTCGGCCAGAACAATGGCACGGCGCTTCGGGTCAATGCGCAAGCGGCCCGATACCTGCATGCGGCCTTCCAGCGGTTTCTTCATCAGCGGGGGCAGCACGGCGGCGTCGAACGCGGCGACCAGTCGGTCATTTTCCGGATCCAGCGACAGCCGCGGCTGGCTCAGCGTGACGTCAAACAACTCGAGGTAGCGATTGTTTACCGGGAAGCGCTTGTCGATCTCGCGCTGTAATCGGGTCAGCGGCACCTCGACCTCCTGCATCGGCAGCAGCTGCGCGCAGCCGCCCAGCAGCTGGGTCAGCAGGAGCGTTAACAGGAACAAGCTTCTTTTTAGCAAGGGCATGGGAATGCTCCGTTTCAGGCCGAGGTGAGCGCCTCCAGCCGTTTGAGATAAATCATCGCCTGTTCACGGGTCTCCCCGCACATCTCGGACGATGGCTGCAGACTCGCACACACTGGCGGACGGGAAGCCTGCCCAAACAGTCGGCAACCCAGGCGCTCATCGAGTTGTATACAGCGCACACCGGCGGGCTTCCCGTCCGGCATGCCGGGAATCGGGGACGAGATCGACGGCGCGATGCAGCAGGCGGCGCAGGCGGGCCGACAGTCGAAACGATGGGATGGCGTGTTCATTCAGGCATAACTCTAGCCGAATTGCCGCTCATGCTCGTCACGCTGGCGCACAGAAAAAAATAAGCCCACCGGACCAACGGTGGGCTGCAGGGACAAGTTCAGGAAAATTACTGCAGATTACGGGCCGCCGCGACGCTGCCCGGCTATCCCAGTATCGGTGCCGGTAGCGGTGCCGCTGTCGTCGCTGACCCCGGTGCCACCGCTTAGCGTATTACCTGTGTCGGCACCGCTCAATTCCGTGCTCGACGTGTCGTCGGCCTGCTGCGACGCGCGCGCGCCCCCGAACGTGAGGCCTGGGTCGACCGGTGCGCCGGCGTCCTGGTCCTGATCCTCGGCCTCCTCGAAAGGGTTCGCCGGCATCGGCAAATTCAACCGCTTGAGCGTGGCAGCCATCTCGGGCAGGAAATCCTGGCGGGCGTTGTCGAGATGATTCAATACATCGGCCGGCACGGTGGTTTTGGCGAGCTTCGCGTTGTGCGGCAGGGCGTACCAGGTCTGGGCGCGAAGGATGCATGCGGCAATCGGGTCGCGCCTGAAATTATCGAACCCACGGGCAGAGCCGCTGACCACCGCCTCCTTCAGGTACTGGTAAAACGCGAAATCCAGTGTATCCAGGCTGCAGGCTTTCGCGATGCTGTCAACCAGTTTGGCCCTTTCGTTTTTTCGCTGCATGTCCTTCATCTTTGCTGTCTTTTCCACCTCCTTTGCCTTTTCGCTCGACGCCACTCTGGCGCGCGGACTCATGGCCAGCCCGGCCGTACCGCCGCCCATGGAGCGCAAGCTTTTATCCTTGCCCAGGACCGACGACGCGGGGAGTTCGAGCTTTAGCATGCTGCCCTTGGTCACCAGACTCTTGCGACCGGCCAGCCGCTCGACATAGCCCTTTTGCTCGGAGGTTTGTGCCGGCTGCGTAATCAGCACGTCTGCGATAAAGTCGTCGATCTTCTGTGCGATATAGGCATTCAGGTAGGCAGTCATTCGTTTATAGCGATCGGTATCCGGAAACTGGCTGCCAATCTTGTTGACCCAAATCGGCATGATCGAACGGGTGGACAGGAAATTCACAATCGCATTGTGGCGCGCATGGAACAAATCGCCAGGCTTGCCGCTGCCCGACTGCTTGAACCACAGGATGATCTCCTTGTCGATCGCGAGCAGCAAACGCTTCATCGCGTCAGGCATTGCGGAGGAGGCAAAGCTGCGCTGCTTGCCGCAAAATTTGTCCAGAAACGGGGTGACCACCGGTGTCATCAGGTCCGCGACCTCGGGATCACGGACATACTGTCCCGGCGTCTTGTTGTCACAGAGTTCATTCACCGGGTCGGCCACCTTGTCGAACTCGCGGATCATCTCTTTCAGGATCTGACCGTATTCGGGCGTATCCAGCGTTGCGCGCATGAAGGGACCGCAAATCTGGTCGATGACGTTAACATCGAAGGGCTTGCCGACCGATGCCTGGTACCCGACGATCTTCAGCCCGCAACGCAGGATGTCCCGGGTTTTCGCTTCGGTCAATTTGGCCTGACGCCCATCGCTTTCGACAGCGACCAGTAATTTGCCCAGGCTCTCCGGACTGAGCCTGCCTTCGCTTTGCAGCCCTACCGCGAGGATTGCCGCAATATCGGGCGATAGTGACGACCCGTCCAGCAAACGATTAGTCGACGTGCTTGCCGCCGGCTTTGCGACCGCAGCCGCAGTATTCGTGGCTGGCGTGGTATTGGCAAGATCCGCCGTCGTCGTCGTTATCGTGGCGGTCGGTGCAGCGCTGGTCGTCGTCGTAGTGGTAGTCGTAGTAGTAGTGGTGGTAGTCGTGGCCGGGGCGGTGGTTGCAGCGCCGTGACTTCCGATGCGTGGAGAACCGATGGACGCCATATCGCGGGAGTATGCGCGCGGCGACAGTATCGGCGCGCTGTGCTGGCTCGCCGGTTGCTGCGGATGACTGAGCTTGACTGCGGTCCAGGCGCTGGCAATGGGTTGTGTGTCCCTGGCGTGCGCGGTCAGCACGGGTGTCACCGGAGTACTGCGTGATAATGACTTTTCCTTGTCATTCCCGGTGCCGGTCGTGGCGTTGAGCGATGCCTTCTCGCCGCTCGTCTCCAGGTTACTGCGCGATGGACTCCTGCCAAGTGGGGATGATGGCGTGCTCATGATTGACTTGTCCTGTCTGATGATGGGTTGAACGTGACGAAACCGTCCCCGATGGCGGCGGGATGCCCGTGCATTAATGTGAAAATGGGAGAGACGTCTCGGATTATTGAGTGCAGTAATCCTTATTATTTGCCGTGATTGGTGGCCGCAATCCAATTACCGGTTCCGGTGATCGATGCAGCACTCAGCGTGCCGGAAGGGAATTGCTTGACGTGTTCTCCCTGCACAACCTATATTAATGACCCACCGGTTAGTAACCACCGCCCCGCCCTCATGCCAATTGCCGACGCCCGCAATAAGCCCCGCTGGGAACGCCGCAAGGATGCGCGTCCCCAGGAATTGCTTGCGGCCGCGCTCGACTTGTTCGTCGAGCGCGGTTATGCCGCCACCCGGCTGGATGAAGTGGCGGCATGCGCTGGCGTGTCGAAAGGCACGCTGTACCTGTATTTCGAGAACAAGGAAGAGCTGTTCAAGGCCGTTGTGCGCGAAAACATGGTGGCGCAGCTTGCCGATGCCGAGGGATTGATCGCCCGATTCGAAGGCCATACCAGCGACCTGCTGCGCACCTGCATCTGGAACTGGTGGGAGCGGATAGGAGCGACTAAATTGTCAGGAATTTCTAAGCTGATGATTGCAGAATCAGGCAATTTCCCAGATGTTGCTCGCTTTTATCATGAAGAAGTCGTGTCGCGCGGCGAAGCGCTGATCCGGCGCATCATCGAGCGTGGCATTGCACTGGATGAGTTCAGGCCGGTCGATCCGGTCACCGCGACCCGCGTGATCATCGCGCCGGTAATGATGCTGATGATGTGGCGCCACTCGCGCCATTCCTGTCATCTTGAGCCAATCGAGGCGCACGCCTTCCTTGACTGCCTGATGGACCTGCTCACGCGTGGCTTCGAGGCTCACCCCAACCTTCTGCCTAAATAAACTGATGGCCACACGGACCCGCAAAATCGTCATCGCCGCTGTCGCGCTCGCCGCCATGGCGACCGGCGCCTACCATCTGCTGCAACCTCGAACGCCGGCACCGGCAACGTCGGCACCGGCCACCCGCCCGACCGCAGCCCTTGAGTTCCTGCCACGGGAAATCGTCAGCGTCGAGCCGGTCGAGCTGCGCCAGGTGCTGCAACTGTCAGGTTCGCTGCGCGCGGTCGACCTGGCCACCGTCAAGGCCCGGGTCGCCGGCGACGTGCGTGAGGTGCTGGTGCGTGAAGGCGAGCCGGTACGCGCCGGCCAGGTGGTCGTGCGCCTGGACAGCGCAGAATACGAGGCGCGCGTGGCGCAGGCGCGCGGCAACCTGAACAATGTACGCGCACAGCTTGCCATCGCGGCCAAGACACGGGAAAACAACATGGCGCTGGTCGACAAGGGCTTCATTTCGCGCAACGCACTCGATAATTCCGAAAACCAGTACGCAGCGGCGCGCGCCTCGGTTGATGCCGCGCAGGGGGCGCTCGACCTCGTGACGAAGTCGCTCAGCGATACCGTGCTGCGCGCACCGATCGCCGGGCTGGTATCGGTGCGCCATGTGCAACCCGGTGAAAAAGTCGCGGCCGACAGCAAGCTGCTGGAGATCGTGAACCTGCAGAAGCTGGAGCTCGAGGCCGCGGTGCCAGCCAGCGACATTGGGCGGGTGGCGATCGGCCAGCCGGTCGAGCTGCGCGTCGAGGGACAGCCCGCGCCATTCGAAGGCAAGGTGGTCCGCATCAATCCCGCAACCCAGTCCGGCTCGCGCTCGGTGCCGGTCTATGTGCAGTTGGCCAATACGCAGAATCAGCTGCGCGTCGGCATGTTCGCCGAGGGGCAACTGGTGCTCGCCAGCCGGCCCGGCGTGCTGGCACTGCCCCCGGGCGCGCTGCGCAGCGACGGCGGCAACAGCTATGTATTCGTCATCGACGGCGGCAAGGTCGCGCGGCGGCCGGTGACGCCGGGCGCCAGCGGCCTGGCCGGCGCGGAGCGCCGGGTGGAGATCCTGTCGGGCCTGGCGGCAGGCGCCCAGGTGATCCGCAGCGATATGGGCAACCTGCAATCCGGCTCGCCGGCGCGTATTGCGCCGGTCGCTGCCGGCGGCAAATAAGCGGAACGCCCCCAGATGTGGTTCACACGGATCAGCATCGGCAATCCTGTCCTGGCGACGATGATGATGCTCGCCTTCATCGTGCTCGGCCTGTTCTCTTACCAGCGGCTGCGCGTCGACCAGTTCCCGGACGTGAGCTTTCCTGTCGTGGTGGTGCAGACCGAGTATCCGGACGCGGCGCCGGAGACCGTCGAGACCGACATCACGCGCAAAGTCGAGGAAGCGGTGAATACGATCAGCGGCATCAATGCGCTGACATCACGCTCGTACGAAGGCCTGTCGGTCGTCATCATCGAGTTCAAGCTGACGGTCAATCCGGTCCAGGCAGCGCAGGACGTGCGCGAGAAGGTCGCGCTGGTCAGGGCGGCTTTCCGCCGTGAGGTGAAGGAACCGCGCGTCACGCGCTATGACCCGGCTGACCGGCCGATATTCTCCATTGCAGTGACGAACGACCCCGGCAAGGGCCGCTACAGCATGCGCGAGCTGACCGCTATCGCCGACGAGCTGGTGAAGAAGCGGCTGGAAACTGTGCGCGGGGTCGGTTCGGTCGCGCTGGTCGGCGGCGTGCGTCGTGAGATCCAGGTCTATGTGAAGCCGGCTGCCATGGAAGCGCTGGGCGTGGGCATCGACGAGTTGATGGCTGCACTGCGCAACGAAAATCAGGAGCTGCCCGCCGGGTCGCTGCGTACTCCCTCGAACGAACTACTGGTGCAGGTGCAGGGTCGGGTCATGCGTCCGGAGGACTTTGCACGGATCGTCGTGGCGCGGCGCGGCGGACAGTCGGTTCTGCTTGGCCAGGTCGCCGATATCGTCGACAGCGAGCAGGAGCAGGAGAGCCTGGCATTGTTCAATGGCCGCCGCACCCTCGCGCTCGACATCGTGAAAGCACAGGGACAGAACACCATCGAGGTGGTCGACGGTCTGCAGCAAGTCCTCCGCGAGCTGCAACCGACGCTGGATGCGCTACATCCCGGCGCGAGGCTTGAAGTGATCAAGGACGGTTCGCGCCAGATCCGTGTCGGCGTCGAGAACGTGCGTCGCACCCTGATCGAGGGCGCGTTGCTGACTGTGCTGATCGTGTTCCTGTTCCTGAATTCGTGGCGCTCCACCATCATCACCGGCCTGACCCTGCCGGTATCGCTGATCGGCACCTTCCTGTTCATGGACATGTTCGGCTTTACGATCAACATGCTGACGCTGATGGCGATGTCACTCTGCGTGGGCCTGCTGATCGACGATGCGATCGTGGTACGCGAGAACATCGTCCGCCATGCGGGAATGAGCGTGAATGGCCGCCTGAAGGCGCCGCGCATCGCCGCGCTGGAGGGCACCGCGGAGATCGGACTGGCGGTGCTGGCTACCACCTTCTCCATCGTCGCCGTGTTCCTGCCGGTCGGCTTCATGGGCGGCATCATCGGCCGCTTTTTCCACCAGTTCGGCATCACCGTGGCCGCTGCGGTGCTGATTTCGATGTTCGTCTCGTTCACGCTCGACCCGATGCTGTCGTCGGTGTGGAACGATCCGGAAGCGCACGGCCAGCATCCGCGCAGCGGCTGGTACGCGCACACGATTGGCCGCGTCTTGGCGCGCTTCGAGCGGCTGGTGCAGTGGCTGTCCGTGCAATACCAATCGGCGCTGACATGGTCGCTGCGGCACCGCGTCGCGACGCTGGCACTCGCGATCGCCACCTTCATCGCCGGCCTCGCTATTCCGGCGTCCGGGTTGATCGGCACCGAATTCGTGCCGCAGGCGGATTATTCGGAAACCGGCGTGATGTTCAATACGCCGGTCGGCTCCTCGCTTGAATTCACCGAAAGCAAGGCGCGCCAGGTCGAAGCGGCGCTGCGCCGGCTGCCGGAAGTGCGCGACCTCTACACCACCATCAATACCGGTGCCACACAAGGCAAGAACTATGCGACGGTCTACGCGCGCCTGTTGCCGCGCAGCGAGCGCAAGCGCAGCACGCGCGAGCTGAACCAGCCGCTGCGCGACTCGCTCGCCGGCATCCCGGGCATCACCATCACGCACGTCGGCACACTCGATGGCGTGGGCGGCGACAACAAGCAAATCCGCCTGTCCATCCTCGGCCCCGACCTGACGCAGCTCGGCAAGCTGTCGGCCGACGCGATCGCGCGGATCCGCGCGATCCCCGGCGTGGTCGACCTCGAATCCAGCCTGAAGCCGGAAAAGCCTGCGATCTGGATCGAGCCACGTCGCGAGCTGGCGGCCGACCTCGGCATCGGCGTCGCGCAGATCGGCAACACGCTGCGGCCGCTGCTGGCCGGCGACCCCACCAGCAGCTGGCGTGCGCCAAATGACGAAAGCTATGACGTGACTGTACGGCTGGCGCCATCGGATCGTCGCGATATCGGTGACCTGTCCAAACTGATGCTGGCCAGCACGCAATTCAACGCCGACGGCAGTCCGAAGATGGTACCGCTGCGGCAAATCGCGAATATCACGCAGGCCACCGGCGCGAATCAGATCAATCGCCGTGATCTCAACCGTGAGGTTGAGCTGTCGGCCAACGTGGTCGGCCGCTCGGCCGGACAAGTCAGCGCGGAAATCCGCAAGGTGCTGGAAAGCATGCAGCTGCAGCCCGGCTATCGCTACCAGGTCGGCGGCGCAACCAAAAACATGCAGGAATCATTCGGCTATGCGCTGCAGGCGCTGCTGCTGGCAATCGTTTTCATCTACATGATCCTGGCATCGCAGTTCGGCAGCTTCCTGCAGCCGATCGCGATCATGTCGGCGCTGCCGCTGACCCTGATCGGCGTCTTCCTGTCGCTGATGATCTTCCGGTCAACACTCAATCTGTTCTCGATCATCGGCTTCGTGATGCTGATGGGGCTGGTCACGAAGAATGCCATCCTGCTGGTCGACTTCGCTAATCAAGCACGCCGGCAGGGCATGGAGCGCGGCGCGGCCTTGCTGGAAGCCGCGCATGTGCGGCTGCGTCCCATCCTGATGACCACGCTGGCGATGGTGTTCGGCATGGTGCCGCTCGCACTCGGCCTCGGCGAAGGTTCGGAGCAGCGCGCGCCGATGGGCCAGGCCGTCATCGGCGGCATCATCACCTCATCGATACTGACGCTGGTGGTGGTGCCCGTGATCTACACCTGGCTCGATGATTTCGCCAATTGGACACGCAGAAAACTGGGGCTCACTGCCGCCGCAACGACTGCGCCAGACAGCCCGCCGGCCCTCCCTGGCGCGGCCGGGAACGACCGGGCCGTTTGATAATATCGCCTCTTTTTCCATCCCTCTTTTTCCATCCCTCTTTTCACCGACACCATGAATCTCGAACAAGCCCGCCTCAACATGATCGAGCAGCAGATCCGCACGTGGGACGTGCTGGACAACGACGTGCTGCAGACGCTGGTTGCCGTCCGCCGCGAAGCTTTCGTGCCGCCGGCCTACCAGAGCCTGGCCTTCGTCGATGCCGAGATTCCGCTGCCGTGCGCGCAGAACATGCTGTCGCCGAAGCTGGAGGCACGCCTGCTGCAAGAGGCGAAACTGGGGCAGGACGAACTGGTACTCGAGATCGGCGCCGGCTCCGGCTACATGGCCGCACTGCTCGCGCAGCATGCGCGCCACGTGGTGACGGTCGAGATCGAGCCTGAACTGAAAGCGCTGGCCGAGAAGAACCTCAAGTCATACGGTGTAGGCAATGTCAGCGTCGAGCTGGGCGACGGCGCGCGCGGCTGGGGCGGCCACGGCAAGCAATCCGCACCCTACGATGTGATCCTGCTGTCCGGCTCAGTGCCGATCCTGCCCGACGCTTTCCTGACGCAACTACGCGTTGGCGGGCGCCTGCTGGCTGTGATCGGCGAGGCACCGGCGATGTCGGCCTGCATCGTGACCCGCACTACGCAAGACGCCTGGGACACGCAAAAACTGTTCGAGACCAGCATTACCCCGCTGCGCAATGCAGCGCGCCCTTCGTCATTCCGTTTCTGAGGCAGCCATGCAACAGATGACGCCTGCCGAATTGGCCGCCTGGCTGGCCGACGACCAGCGGCCACAGCCGCTGCTGCTCGACGTGCGCGAGCCGTGGGAATTCCAGACCTGCCATATCGCCGGCTCGCTGCCGATACCGATGGCGGCCGTGCCCGCGCGGCAAGAGGAACTCGATCCGGCCCGGCCGGTGGTCTGCATTTGTCACCACGGCTCGCGCAGCATGGCGGTCGCCGCCTTCCTGGAGCGCGCCGGCTTTGAACACGTGATCAATCTGGCCGGCGGCATCCACGGCTGGGCAGTACAGGTCGACGGCAGCATGCCGACCTACTGAGCGCCTGTCCCGGCAGGCATCCGGGTTTGTCCCGATGTATCGACTTCTACGAGGAAAAAAGCATGCGAAAGACTCCCCTTGCGACATTGCTGACCGCGCTGCTGCTGTCGGCGAATGCATCGGCGCTGGACCTGCTGCAGGCCTATAAGGACGCGCAGGCGTACGACAGCCAGTTCGCCAGCGCCCGGCTGCAACGCGATGCCACGCGCGAACGCCAGGTACAGGCACGCGCCGGACTGCTACCGCAAGTGGGCCTGAACGCGGCGGTCAACCGGATAGACGGCGATGCCAGCCTGGCCCAGGGCAGCATCCCGATCGGCTACACCGCCGACAGCTACCAGCTGCAGCTGCGACAGCCGCTGTACAACCTGGGCAGCCTGACCGCCTATGACCAGGGCAAGCTGCAGAGCACCGCCGGCGATGCCCAGTTCGAGCAGGCACGCGTCGATCTGACCTTGCGCGTCGCACAGGCCTATTTCGACGTACTGACGGCACTGGACACGATCGGCTTCATCCAGGCCCAAAAGGCCGCGATCAGCGAGCAGCTGGCGTCCGCCAAGCGTAATTTCCAGGTGGGCACCGCCACGATTACCGACACCCATGAAGCGCAGGCGCGTTACGACCTCGCGCTGGCCCAGGAGATCGCGGCGCAGAACGAGTTCGCGGTCAAGCGCCACGCGCTGGCGCAAATCATCGGCAAGGAGGCCGGCGAACCCAAGGGCCTGAAGCCCGGCGTGAAGATCGTCGCGCCTGAGCCGGCATCGATCGACCGCTGGGTGCAGCAAGCCGAAGCGGGCAACCTCGGTGTGGTCGCGCAGGGCATTGCCGCCGAAATCGCGACGCTGGACATCAAGCGCGCGCGCGCCGGCCACCATCCGACCCTCGACGCAGTGGCAAGCCACGGACGACAAAAAAGCTTCTTCACTTCGCCGATCACTACCACCACCACGACCATCGGGGTGCAACTGACCGTGCCGATTTTCACCGGCTTTGCGACCAGTAGCCAGGTGACCCAGGCAGTGGCGCTGGAGGAAAAGGCACGCGCCGACCTCGATACCGCGCGCCGCAATGCGGCACAGGGTGCGCGCAGCGCCTTCCTTGGCGTGCAAAGCGGTCTGTCGCAGGTACGCGCGCTGGAGGCTGCCGAAGCGTCCAGCAAGCTGGCGCTGGACGCCAACAAGCTTGGCTACGATGTCGGCGTGCGCATCAACATCGATGTGCTGAACGCGCAGCAGCAGCTGTACTCGACCCGTCGCGACCTCGCGCGTGCGCGCTACGACACGCTGCTGGCCGGACTGAAGCTCAAAGCGGCAGCCGGAACGCTGGCCGAAACCGACCTGACCGAACTGAACACCTTGCTGGATACGCGCTGAAGCGACGCTTAACCAATTTAAAAGCAGCAAGTGATGCGTGCGCGAGCACGCCGCTTTATCGTTGTGTGTTTTTCTGGGGTGGCGGCAAGCGCCCCCTCGATTCCCGGGCCCTGTGCCCTGCCCCGAGCCGCCGGCGACGCCACGTTCGCGGACGACTGATTTTTTTTGGTGCGAATACCTATGAATACCTATAAAACTGCACGCAAACTCGTTATTCCCGGCATCGTGCTGGCGCTTGCCGGCTGTGGCAAGAAGGAAGACCCGGCCAAGGCGGCCGGCGCCGGCGGACCGCCGCCGGCCATGGTGTCGGTGATCACCGTCGCCGCCGAACCGGTATCCAACATCAGCGAACTGCCGGGCCGGATCGAGGCAGTGCGTACCGCCGAAGTGCGGGCACGCGTCGGCGGCATCGTGCAGAAGCGGCTCTTCACCGAAGGCGGTGAGGTGCGCGCCGGCCAGCCGCTGTACCAGATCGATGCCGCGCCGTTCCAGGCGGCAGCCAACAATGCCGAGGCCGTGCTCGCGCGCGCCGAGGCGAACCTGAGCCTGGCGACCACCAAAGTCAGTCGCTACAAGGGCCTGGTCGAGACGAACGCAATCAGCAAGCAGGAATATGACGACCTGGTCAACGCGCAGAAGCTGGCGACTGCCGACGTGGCCGCTGCGCGCGCGGCGCTCGATGCAGCAAAGCTGAATCTGGCCTACTCAACCATTACCGCCCCGATCTCGGGCCGCATCGGCCGCACGCTGATCACCGAAGGTGCGCTGGTCACGGCGAACGACACGAACGCGCTGGCAGTGATCCACCAGCTCGATCCGATCTACGTGACGCTGACCCAATCGTCAGTCGAGCTGGCGCGCCTGCGCGAGATCATGTCGCAGTCGGGCCAGCATGGCGTGAAGGCCAAGCTGACGCTAGTGACCGAAGACGGCCGTTCCTATCCGCATCCGGGCCAGCTGCTGTTCTCGGAAGCGATGGTCGATCCGCAGTCGAGCTCGGTGGTACTGCGTGCGCAGTTCCCGAACCCGCAACGCACACTGCTGCCGGGCATGTACGTGCGCGTGCGCCTCGAGCAGGGTGTGCGTGCCGGTACGATCACGGTGCCGCAGCAGGCCGTGATGCGCACGGTCGACGGCTCGGTGGTGATGACGGTCGACGGCGCCGGCAAAGTGGTGCCGCAACCGGTCAAGACCGACGGCGCCTACGGCCAGAAATGGATCGTCAGCTCGGGCCTGAAGGAAGGCGACACCGTGATCGTCGAAGGCCTGCAGAAAGCCAAGCCGGGTGCAACCGTCAAGCCAATGCCGTGGCAGCCGGCCGGTGCCGCACCGGCGCAGCCAGCCGCAGCAGCGCCGCAGGCAGCAGCGCCTGCCGCTGCTGCCGCGCAAGAGAAAAAATAAGGAAGGCCCGACATGGCAAAGTTTTTCATTGACCGGCCCGTGTTCGCATGGGTCATCGCACTGTTCATCCTGCTGGCCGGCATCCTTGCGATACCGAACCTGCCGGTGTCGCAGTACCCGACCATTGCACCGCCGACCGTGATCGTCAACGCGACCTACCCGGGCGCATCCGCGCAGACCGTCGACGAGAGCGTCACCAGCCTCATCGAACAGGAGATGAACGGCGCGGAGAACATGCTCTATATCGAGTCGCAAAGCCAGTCCGACGGCGGCTCGCAGGTGTCCGTCACGTTCAAGACCGGCACCAACCCCGAGCTGGCCGCGGTCGACGTGCAGAACCGCCTGAAACGCATCGAAGCGCGACTGCCGCAAGCGGTCGTGCAACAGGGCGTCACGATCACGCGCGCGCGCAGCAACCTGCTGATGTTCGTGAACCTGCGCGCGACCCGCGATGAGATTACGCCGGTTGCGCTCGGTGACTACATCGCGCGCAACGTGATCAACGAGATCAAGCGCGTGCCGGGCGTCGGCGTGGCGCAGCTGTTCGGCACCGAGCGCGCGATGCGCATCTGGGTCGATCCGGACAAGCTGATGGGCCTCAAGCTGACCCCGACCGATGTAGTCAACGCCATCAAGCAGCAGAACGCCCAGTTCTCCGCCGGGATCCTCGGCGACTTGCCGGCGCCGGAGACGCAGCGCATTGCGACTTCGATCATCGTCACCGGCCAGCTGGCCACGCCGGAGGAATTCGGCAACATCGTGCTGCGCGCGCTGCCGGGCGGCGCCACGGTGCGCGT
>JACCDS011168211.1_pt1 | contig 14105 bp, 17 predicted proteins | sample 7446441 | NCBI WGS metagenome assembly JACCDS01 (sample SAMN15323445, study PRJNA562643) | freshwater metagenome | isolation source: river surface water | place: USA:Blue River Watershed | collected 2017-08-17 | reverse complement strand
CTTTCCTGGATGTGACTGAAAACAAGTTGCAATTAAATTCCGCCTCTCTCATAGCGACAGAAATTCGTGAAAAAATCAAGCTAAAAACGGGTTTGAATGCTTCAGCGGGCATCTCCTACAATAAGTTTTTGGCCAAAATAGCCTCAGACCTCAACAAACCCAATGGCCAAGCCATCATCCTTCCCGAGGAGGCAGCAGAATTTTTAGAAAAACTTCCTATAGGTAAGTTTTTCGGGATTGGTAAAGTCACCGCTGAAAAAATGCGGCAGATTGGAATTCATTGTGGGAAGGATTTAAAAGAATATTCCTTGCAGTACTTGGTCAAACGATTTGGAAAAGCGGGTGCACATTATTTTCAAATTGTCCGAGGAATTCATCTTTCAGCCGTACAACCCGACCGAACTCGGAAATCATTGAGCGCAGAAAACACCTTTGAAAAAGATCTTTTTATGCCCCATGAATTGGAGGAACAACTTCAGGCAATCTACCAAGAACTACTTCGTCGGTCCAGAAAAACAGGTATCCGAGGAAGGACAGTCACGCTAAAGATCAAATACAATGATTTTTCACAACAAACTAGAAGCAAAACTTTTGACCGGTTTCCAGAAGATGAACTCCTTTGGCATACTGCTTTGGAGTTATTAAACCAGGAGATCTTAACCAAACCCATTCGCCTTTTGGGATTGGGAGTTTCTAATTTTTTCGAAGGGGATCAGCCAGTCAACATCCCAGAGCAATTGCCAATTCCTTTTTAAATCTCCTTTTTCGAAAAAGGAGATTAATCCTGCCATTTTGTCTGTATTTTCTTAAATTTGTGTTCAAATGCAATCCTTTTTCGTTGCAGCTAGTTAAAGAAGCTTCTGAGATTGCTCAATTACCCTTACGACCACAGTTCCATGGATCTGATCAAAGACATAGACATCTTATCTGCCGAAGAAGCGCAAGTTTCTGATTTTCAAACCACACCAGAAGGAAACACCGGAAAGGCCAAAAAGGTCTACATCGAGAGCTACGGCTGTGCAATGAATTTTTCGGACTCCGAAATCGTCGCTTCCATCATGAAGGACAATGGCTATGATACCACCTCGGATATGAAAAAAGCGGACGTGATTTTTTTAAACACCTGCTCCATCCGAGAAAAAGCCGAACAAACAGTACGAAACCGCCTCACCCACTTCAACGGACTCAAAAGACAGAAGCCGAACATGACCATCGGCGTACTCGGTTGCATGGCCGAGCGACTCAAGGAGAAACTTTTGGAGGAAGAGAAAATCGTAGATCTAGTTGTGGGTCCCGATGCCTACCGTGACCTTCCCAACCTGGTAAATACGGCAGAAGAAGGATTGAAAGCCATCAATACCTTCCTGTCGAGAGAAGAAACCTACGGAGACATTTCGCCTGTACGCCTCAACTCTAATGGAGTGTCTGCCTTTATTTCCATCATGCGTGGCTGTGACAATATGTGCTCTTTCTGCGTCGTGCCATTCACGAGAGGTAGAGAAAGAAGTCGCGATCCTGAATCTATCCTTGCGGAGGCACGGGACTTGGTGTCCAGTGGCTATAAGGAAGTAACCCTACTGGGTCAAAACGTAGACTCCTACAAATGGTCTCCTGAAGAAAACAACAAAGCGCGACTGAACAAAAAAGAGGACGAAGTTACTGAAGTCATAACGTTTGCCCACCTGCTGGAAATGGTGGCTCAGGTAAGCCCTCAACTTCGGGTACGCTTCTCCACCTCCCACCCTAAGGACATCACCGATGAGGTGCTCCATACGATCAAGAAATACGACAACATCTGCAAGTACATCCACCTTCCCGCACAATCGGGAAATGACCGGGTGCTAGAGCTCATGAACCGAACCTACACGCGAGCCTGGTACCTAGACCGAGTACGTGCCATTCGTGAAATTCTAGGAGAAGAGTGCGGCATTTCTTCCGACATGATTGCGGGATTTTGCTCGGAAACCGAAGACGAACACCAAGACACAATCAGTTTGATGGGGCTTGTGAAATACGACTTCTCCTACATGTTTTACTATTCCGAGCGCCCAGGAACACTTGCTGCAAAAAAATATGCGGATGATATTCCGTTAGAAACCAAGAAAAGAAGACTAGCGGAAATTATTGAAAAACAAAGCCAGATTGCTCACGAAAGAAACCGTTTGGATCTTGGAAAAGAACAGGTTATTCTGATTGATGGTACATCAAAAAAATCAAACACAGAATTGAAAGGCAGGAATTCAGCGAACAAGGTGGTTATTGTATCTGGAGATGGCTTAAAGCTCGGGGATTACGTTCGGGTCAGAATTACAGAATGCTCTCCGGCAACGCTCTTTGGTGAGGTACTTGAAATAAACCCTGCTCAGATATGATCACGGCACCGGAAATCCAAAGTGTTAAGCAGCGATTTGGGATCATCGGACATAGTCCTTTGCTTAACCATGCCATTCAGGTGGCCATGCAAGCTTCGCCGACAGAAATGACCGTGTTGATTACTGGGGAAAGTGGCAGTGGAAAAGAGAGCTTTTCAAAAATTATCCACTCCCTATCCTTGCGAAAGCATGGCAAATTCATCGCCATCAACTGTGGCGCAATTCCGGAGGGAACGATTGACTCGGAGTTATTTGGCCACGAAAAAGGGTCCTTTACAGGTGCACATGAGGCTCGGAAAGGGTATTTTGAAGTCACAGATGGAGGATCGATTTTTTTGGATGAAATTGGAGAGATGCCTTTAGGAACCCAAGCAAGGCTTCTTCGGGTCTTGGAAAATGGCGAGTTCATCAAAGTAGGATCCTCTAAAGTTCAAAAAACCAATGTCCGGGTAATCACTGCGACCAATGTCAATTTGATCAAAGCGGTTGAAAAAGGAAAATTCAGAGAAGATCTGTATTACCGATTGAACACTGTACCCATTTTTGTGCCTCCCCTTCGGGAAAGAGGAGAAGATATGGTCCTCCTGTTCAGGAAGTTTACCGGCGATTTCTCTGAAAAATACCATGTGAAGCCTATCACGCTTGATGCAGCAGCACAAGAAGTGTTGCTACGGTATCCATTTCCAGGAAATATTCGACAGCTAAAGAATATTGCCGAGCAGGTCTCCCTTTTAGAAGAACAGCGGGAAGTGGATGCAGTCACGATGTCTCGGTATTTGCCTGAAGTGAGTACCCGTCTCCCCTTGGCGTTTAAAGGAGGCAATTCAGAGTCGACAGATTTTTCCGAAAGAGATATTTTGTACAAAGTCCTTTTTGACATGAAAAAGGACATGAATGAATTAAAAAAGCTTATCCTAGAATCCTATCAAAGTGGTGGAATCAATTCCTCACTAATTCAAAAGCATCAGGGATTATTTGAAGACCTAGAGGCGAGCATCATGCCAAAGGAGATGTCAGAATCTCCGAACCAATTCACCATGCCTTTGCTCCTTGAATCAAAAAACACGGATACTCCTCAGGAAGAAGAATATGAGGACGAAGTTATTGAAGATATTGTGCATGAAGAGGATGACAATTCCCTTTCCTTGGAGCGGAAGGAGAAAGAAATGATCCTCAAGGCATTACGGAAACACAACAATAAAAGAAAGTATGCCGCCAACGACCTCGGGATCTCCGAACGGACGCTCTACAGAAAAATCAAACAATATGATATTGAATAGATCTTGGCTGTTGGTATTTGTCTTAAGCATGGGACTTTCGGCATGTTCCATCAAATACAGCTTTACAGGTACCAACATCAATTACGAGCTGGTAAAATCATTCTCTGTGGAGAATTTTTTCAATGACTCTGGAGGTGGTCCTGCCAACATGGAGCAGCGATTTACCGAAGCATTGAAAGAGTATTACCAGCGGAACACCCAGCTTGAATTAATTCGAAACAATGGCGATCTCCAATTTTCTGGATCCATTGTTCGTTATTCCTTATCCCCCCAAGCCGTCGTTTCTTCTGGTGATCCCAATCTACCCGACCGAGCAGGCCAAATGCGACTCACCATTGCTGTGGAAGTGGAGTACATCAACATGACCAATGAAGAGGAAAACAAAAAACAGACGTTTACCTTTTTCCAAGATTACGATCCTCGTACAGTAACGTTATTGGATGTGGAGAATCAATTGGTTGAAGATATTTTCGAAACAATCATCCAAGATATATTTACGGCCACAGTCGCCAACTGGTAAAATCCGTATATTGAAATCAAATAAATTGCTGTGAACGCATCTCAATTTCTAGAACTCATCCATAAAGCAGATCAGCTGGAAAAAGCAGATTATTTACTGCTTAAGAAGGTTCAAAAAAACTTTCAATTTTTTTATTTGTCCCATGCGCTATCCACAAGATTTGAATTAAAAAATGAAGAAAGTAGCCCGTCACTTCCGCTGGCAGCTGTTACAAGTGTGGACCGAGCATGGCTAAAAAATTGGTTACTCCAACCGCTTGGATCGGGAAAAAAGCAGGAAGAAGGAGGTTCAGGTGAGAAATCAGCCTTGGAAAACAAAGAGGCACACATTAAAGATGCAGGAGCTGATCACCCAGAAAAAGTAAAAGTTAAAAAACGAGAAGCCCCCAAAGACGACTTAATCGAGAGTATCCGAAGAAAAGAGAAGAAAGAAATTTTAGACGTAGAAAAAAGAGCTCAAATTGACCTGATTAAGGAGTTTAGCAAAAAGGAAATCAAGCTTGCCACAATCAAGGAGATTGAAGCAAACAAAAATAATGAGAATTTAGCCAGTGCAAGTACCAGCTTAAACGAAGGATTAATTTCCGAAACTTTTGCTGCTATTCTTCTCAAGCAAGGCAAAAAAGCAATGGCAATCGAAATTTATGAGAAGCTTGCTTTGAAGTTTCCCGAGAAAAGGGCTTACTTTGCGGACTTAATTAAAAAATCACAAGAATAAATTCAATTTTATGTTTACTCTATTAATCAGTGTTATTTTGGTGTTAGCGGTTTTGCTAATCCTAGTGATTTTAGGCCAAAACGCAAAGGGTGGCGCTGGTGCCGCATTTGGTGGAAGTGCTTCACAAATAATGGGGGTAACACGTACAGGTAATGTTTTGGAAAAGGCAACCTGGGTTTTAGCGATTTCTATTCTAGGCTTAGCCCTAGCATCATCCGTGTTCTTTACAAGCAGCCAAGCCAATCAATTTTCATCTCCGAACATTGAGACTGCCAAAGAACAAGTAGTTGCTCCAGCTTTTGGAGATACTCAAAATGCACTTCCTGCAACCGAAGCAGCTCCTGCTGATTCTACGGCAACAAAATAAGTCAAGCCTTACAAAATTAGGAGCCTTACTGCTTAACAGTAAGGCTCTTTTTTTTGGGTTAACTGACACATTGATGGCATCAAAAACTAAAAAGGGAAATTTTGGCAGATAGAATCGCTTTAAAAAATATTTTTTATGTCGGAAAACGAAGTGTTTTGCGTCGATTTGTCAGAATACAGTCAAGTTCAACCCTTGGCATAAGAAGTGCAGGTAGGAGCATGTAAGATTACTATAACCCTTAACATTTTATATCTATGTCAAAAGTGAACATCAAACCTCTTGCAGACCGCGTATTGGTTGAGCCAGCAGCTGCAGAAGAAAAAACTGCTTCCGGTCTTTACATTCCGGACACTGCAAAAGAAAAGCCTCAAAAAGGTATCGTTATTGCAGTAGGCAACGGAAAAAAGGATGAGCCATTGACCGTAAAAGTTGGAGATACCGTTTTGTACGGTAAATATTCCGGCACAGAATTGAGCGTCGATGGAAATGACTACCTCATCATGAGAGAGTCGGATATTTTCGCAATCCTATAATTAGAATAGTACACCCTGAAAAAAACAAAAAAAAATGGCTAAACAACTATTTTTCGATACTGACGCTAGAGATCGTCTCAAAAAAGGCGTCGATGCACTTGCTGATGCAGTAAAAGTAACCCTTGGCCCTAAGGGAAGAAATGTCATCATTGATAAAAAATTTGGTGCCCCAACCATTACGAAAGATGGGGTTTCTGTAGCTAAAGAAATTGAGCTAAAGGAGCCTATCGAAAACATGGGAGCCCAGCTTGTAAAAGAAGTAGCCTCCAAAACTGCTGACCAAGCAGGTGATGGAACTACTACCGCTACCGTATTGACTCAGGCGATCTTTAACGTAGGAATCAAAAACGTAGCTGCTGGTGCAAACCCAATGGATTTGAAGCGTGGCATCGACAAGGCTGTAGCAGCAGTTGTAGCTGAATTGAAGGCCAACTCTAAGCCAATCTCTACTTCTAAAGAAATCGCTCAGGTAGCGACTGTTTCTGCAAACAACGACGAGGAAATCGGCAAAATGATTGCTGATGCCATGGACAAAGTTGGCAAAGACGGTGTCATTACTGTTGAAGAGGCTAAAGGAACTGAAACCGAAGTGAAGACTGTAGAAGGTATGCAGTTTGACAGAGGATACCTCTCCCCTTACTTCGTGACCAACACGGAGAAAATGGAAGTGGAATTGGATCATCCATACATCTTGATCTACGACAAGAAGATTTCTTCCATGAAAGAATTGCTTCCTGTACTTGAGCCAGTAGCTCAGTCTGGAAAGCCGCTTTTGATCATCGCAGAAGATGTTGATGGTGAAGCACTTGCTACCCTTGTAGTAAACAAAATCAGAGGTGCATTGAAAGTAGCAGCTGTGAAGGCTCCTGGGTTCGGTGACCGAAGAAAGGCCATGTTGGAAGATATAGCAATCCTTACAGGTGGAACAGTAATCTCTGAAGAAAGAGGCTTTAAGCTAGAAAATGCTACCCCAGACATGTTGGGAAGAGCAGAGAAAATCAACATCGATAAGGACAACACCACACTTGTAAATGGTGCTGGTGATAAGGGTGCGATCAAAGGCAGAATTGCTGAGATCAAAGCTCAAATCGAAAAAACAACTTCTGACTACGACAGAGAGAAATTGCAAGAGCGCCTTGCTAAACTTTCTGGCGGTGTAGCTATCCTTTACATTGGTGCAGCTACTGAAGTAGAAATGAAGGAAAAGAAAGACCGTGTTGACGATGCCTTGCATGCCACTAGAGCAGCTGTTCAAGAAGGTGTGGTTGTAGGTGGTGGTGTAGCCCTCATTAGAGCTGCTTCTGCCCTTGACAACCTAAAAGGTGCAAACGAAGATCAAGACACTGGTATCAACATTGTTCGCATTGCGATCGAATCTCCTTTGAGAACTATCGTGAGCAACGCCGGTGGTGAGCCTTCCGTAGTCGTGAACAAGATTCGTGACAACAAAGGAAACTTTGGTTACAACGCGAGAACTGACAAATACGAAGACCTAATTAAGGCGGGAGTTATTGACCCAACTAAGGTTACTCGTCTTGCATTGGAAAATGCAGCGTCTATTGCAGCCTTGCTTTTGACTACCGAGTGTGTGGTAGCAGACGTGAAGGAAGAAGGTCCTGCTATGCCTCCAATGGGTGGCGGCGGAATGGGCGGCATGATGTAATTCAAACTGCTTTTACAAAGAAAAAGGAGGTCCAATTGGATCTCCTTTTTTTGTTTAGGTTCGAATGAGTTTAGTGCGTATTCAACCTAGAACAAAAAATGAATTACTTTTTTGATTGTTTTGAAGCTTTGCCAACTTGTAGCCAGTCCGAATTAGGGTTATTTATAGTTTTTCTCCGTTACCTACTGGCACTTTCCACAAACTTAATTGCTTCTTCCGGAGTAAATATTGAAATACTACTATTCTTAAAATCAACGCCATTTCTCGTAACGATTCCGCTAATATTCGGCTTCAATTTGGCACTAAAATATTGCAGTGCATCTTCAAAATCATTGAATTCTGAATTTAATGATTCCTTTATAATGCCTGATGTCGAGTCAATAACTTCAGTCATCTCAATCAAGCTACTCAGTATTCTAACCGTTTCTTTATGTGAGCTTACTTTTCTAACCACATAGTAGATGTTATTATAAGAAACCGCAGACAAATACAATTTGACTTCGCCTTTTACTGAATAATCAAAAAGTCTTCCTGCCAAGGAAGAGAATGGTTTACGATCTGTTAAAAAGTCAATTACACTATTTGTATCCAAAAATAAATGAATCATTTGGCATGTTTTTTAGAAATTGCTTCTGACAATTCCTTCTTGTAATCAAAGTCTTTGGGAAGTTTAATTGAGCCCATTAATTCTTTCACTTTCGGGGAAAAATCCTCACGATTAGCTTCCTTCTGGACTAGAGCTTTCAAGTAGTTCTCAATAAGCGCCGATAAACTTCTGCCATTTTGCTTTGCATACACTTTTGCAGTTTCTATGACCTGTTTTTCTACGGTTAGCGTGAGTTTGGTTGCCATATACGTGTAAATTGATATTCAAATATACGTGTTATTTTTGAGGTAACCTATTGGACTGTGAATATTTTGGGAGCTTGGTGGTTACGTTCTCGGGCTTGGCGAAGTTGGGGGTTTTCACCATCCGCCGCGTCGGATCTACGTAGCACTGAATCTACACTTTTGCCAAACCCGTGTTATCGGCTGTTCATTTATCAGTCATAATGGTTTAAATTTTTCAAATGAGTTTCCATTAAATTTATATGTGCCATTTTCGTGAGTTCCAACCCAAAGGTCGCCATTGTTGTCTTTATAAATTCTGTATAATGTAATGTCTATTGAGTTATTCTGGATTGGGTAATGGGTGACTTCCGTTCCATCATATTTCCAAACACCACTACGATAGGTTACAAACCACAAATTATCATTATTGTCTCTTACTGTTGATAAATACTCAATTAGACCACTGGTATTCTTTCCATCTAAACTGCCTATACTTTCGTGTCTTGTATAAAACTTACTGCTTTTTAAAGTTGTGCTATCATAAACACTATAACGGTTTTCGGTATTAAACCAGAAGTCCCCATTTTTGTCTTCCGCAATTGAACGCACTCCGTTTGCCCCTTCGTTACGAAATTCTGTCACATCTTCTTCGGTAATCCATTCAAATGATTTTCCATCGTATCGGCAAACACCAACAGGGTTTGTACCAAACCAAATATTTCCTTTTTCGTCTTGATAAATACTATAGATTTCAAATGAATTTGGAAGATTAGGAGGTTTTGGTAATGTCAATTCATGAAAAATATTACCATCAAAACGATATACTTTTTCAGTTTGATAAGCATTTCTAAACCACAAATCATCTGATTTAAGTTTCCATTCATTGCTTTGGATTGCAGTAATTGTAGTAAATGATTGTCCGTTGAATTTAACAATTGTAGATTGAGGGTAACAACTAATGAAGTAAATATTGCCTGACTTATCCTCTTTAATCTCATCAACTCTATTTTGGGGCAAGCCGTGTTTTGTTGTATAATTTATCAAAGTCTTACCGTCGTACCTATAAACTCCTGATTCCCAACTACCAAACCAATAAGTATTTTTCTTGTCTTGATAAATCACCATAATGTTCGTTCCAAGTTCTTTTACAGTGTTGCCTTTTACATTTATTTCTTTTATTTGGACAGAATGGTTCTTCGAATTAGAAGTCTGCCCATTACAGGAAGTCAAAATGGATAGAATGCTAAAAAATAAGAGTGTTATTAATTTCATTTCTGTCTGTTTATTGTTTGGTACTGTCGGTCATAGAATAGCCGAAAACTCTCTTACATGAAATACTTTTATCGCTAATTGCCTCTTAACTAGAGGAATAAGCAATAAAATTATTTTGGTTACCTCATGTTGAATTCAACATGCATTGAACCCTGATTTCCTGTTTTTTTATTGGATTATTATAAATCAGCGATTTTGCCAACCTTAGACCAGACCGAATATAAGTGGTACTTACAGTTCGATTAAATTGTCAACTTGGAATTTTAACTTCGGAAGTTCCTTGCAAACAATTGTCCAGATTAATTCATCTGAGATATTGTCGTAACTGTGAATTATCCTATTTCGCGTTGCAATAATATTTTTGGCATTCTCTAGTTGGAAATTGCTGTCAGCTTTCAAAATTCTATTTACAGCCTCACCAATAATTTCAAGGTTTCTTTCTACTGCCTTTTTTGTCTTTACGTCTTTTTGGTATGCAGAGAAGTCTCTTTGATCACCTAAAAATTCATCTATTTCCTCTATGGATTGCTGAATATCCAGCAACCATGTCTTTATACTAATTTCCATAGAGCGGAACCTTAGTGCTTTCTAACTGCTGCCTGAAAAAGCGATTCTTAATAGCCCTCTCTTCCAGCAAATCAACTTGTCGTTTCAATAGGTCCTCAAGTTTTGATTTTAGATTAAAATACAGATCGGTATAAATAAATGGGTCCTTTTCATCAAAATCAACAACTAGATCTATGTCTGAATCAGCCTTGAAATCCTCTCTTGTCACTGAGCCAAAAGCAAAAAGAGTCTTTACTTTGTGCTGTTTACAAAGCTCTTTAATTTGGTTAATCTTTTGATTTTCAATGTGCATGATCGAATTTAAGGAATATCGTGATGTCAAACAATTAATACTATAACGGATTAGGGCTGGGCGGAGTACTGTCACTCGTATCAATAAGCTCAAAAATCAATTCAGTCAATATCTTCACATCACTTTCAATTGTTCCTCGCATATAGCGTTCGAAAACACTTTTGTTATCTGGCGGATTGAGATTTAGGACCAAGTCTTTTTCTAACGCTAACAGTCTCAAAAACTCCCTTTGTGCTCGTCCATTCCCTTCTCTAAAGGGGTGTAAATAATTGACGTTGTCTAAAATTTCTGCCAATTTCTCTGCTAGCAGTTTTTTGTTGCTTTTCGAAATTTTCTTGAACCCAGCCATTAACTGGTCAATGTATCTTAAAGCATTTTCAAAGTGCGAAGTAGGGAAGAACTGCTTACCGTCTTTGCTAATTTCTACTGTCCGCTTTTTTCCTGCCCAACCGTATATGTCTTGAAATAAATTCTAGAATTTCAAAAAGGCTGTCAACTCCCTTGATTTTTATTGGATTTTCGTAAAGTTCTTGAAGTCGCTTGGTTAAAACACCACTCTCAACAAAAAGTAAAACATCGGGGTCTGAAATGTCTTGTAAATTCCTTAAAAGTCCTGTATTCGGGTCTGTGTAGATGAAGTCAGCATCTAGGTATTCATAAGAATTAGACATAGGCTTTTTCTTTGGCAAATGCCACAAGTTCAGGTAATGTTATTTTTCCTAAAACATAGTCTCGAATAATTTCAATGCCTTTTGGAGTCGGTTCATAACCTTCAAACATATTACTCCCCAGGGCGTTTGCAGTGCTTTCTAAGGATTTCAAGTCGGGAAACTTAACTCCCATGATTGTCAAATTACTTCTGTCTATTTCTATTGGGTTGAACATATTTTTAAGCCTAAATGCTAATTCAATTTACAAATTTTTAGGTCAAATCATTCGCTTTCTGACTCTTTAAAATGGCTTAAAACGTTTTATACTAGGTACTGTGGCAGATTTCGGAGTACAAAACTGTCAAACTACCAATTCAATCCCACTCATAAAAAAGCCCAGTTCTTCCACCTTCTTGAAAACAAGAGGTTTCAAGAGCTGGGCGTTGTGATTTTATTTACTTACAGTGTCCTGAATGAACTTTTTCAAGTCTTCTCTGAATAATTTTGCAGAAGGCAAATGCGTGTACATCATGTGGCCTGCCTCGTAATACGTCATCTTGATTCGGTCGGTGGCGGAAGCCGGTAAACCCATGTGAGAAATTGAGTGCTCGACGCCGTGGAAAACAGTAGCCAAATCGTAGTAGCCATTCATGATCAAGACCTCCACGTGTGGATCCTTACTCAAGGCTTCCGCCATGTCAGGAACGGTAGTGACTGCGGCATCTGCACCCCAGAAATTATTTCCTTGGTGCTTCCAATCCCACTTAAACCCTTCTTTGGCATAGGCAGAAGTGGCATACTGCAAGTCCTTACTCACTCCTAAGCTCCCGTGGAAATAATCCAAAAAGCCCATGGTGTAAGCAGGTGAAATGGCATCACTTTGAGGATCCGTAAAGGCCGACATCGCCATCGGGTCCAGATTGATGCCTTTGTAACGTGAATCCAATCGGCCTACAGTCATTCCCTCTTCCCGAAGCAGTTCTTGGTAATATTCTCCTGGAGTGATTCGAAGGTCTGCGCGCTCCCATACCTTGGCTGCAATACCTGTATAGTCTTCCAATTTTGCAGCAATCTCAGTTTTTTCTGTGGCAGCAAGCCGGTTACCTTTAAATAAGGACGGCGCGTATACATTCTCAACAAATTCTCTCACCTCCTGTACAAAAGAGGGAAGATCCTTTCCTTTGTCAGCCACCTTGTTGTGGTACCGGCTGGTAGCTGCTATTGTCGGCAGGTACACGCTATAAGGCAAGTCCTCATTTGGGGCAAAAAACAGGGTGCGCAAGTCAAAAACCGCGGAAACCATGATCACCCCATTCAAGGCGTAGCCCTTGTCCAACAGGTAATTCATCACCCCAGCATTGCGGAAGGTGCCGTAGCTCTCGCCCAAAATGTATTTGGGAGAATTGAGTCGGCCATGCTCCTTCAAAAACTGCATGATAAACAAGCTGGTGCTGCGGATGTCCTGATCTACTCCCCAGAAATCAGCTCCTTTTGCGTCACCAATGGGTACACTAAGGCCTGTTCCCACAGGATCCATCATGACCACATCGGCCACATCGAGGATTGAAAACTCATTGTTGGTTAGCTGGTAAGGTGCTGCAGCATTGTAGTTGGGATCATCCACCACAATTCGCTTCGGACCCATTACCCCCATGTGAAGCCAATAGGAAGAAGATCCCGGACCTCCATTGAATGCAAAGACTATGGGACGGTTTTTCTCTGGGTTTTCTTTGAAGTAGGCAGTAAATCCAAAAAGAGCGATCGGACGATTATTTTCGTCTTTCAACTCCATGGTCCCTGCCTTGGCAAGAAGTGGAATTACTTTTCCGTCCAAGGTTACGGATTGTTTGGACTCCGCCACCTGAGCCTTGGGTAAGGTACTTGTAGAAGCTTCTTTGGTAGTTTGAGCCATACTTATTCCTGATAGGAATAGGAATAGCAGGAAAATGTGTTTTTTCATCGGTTTAACTAGTATTTAGTGAAATGTATTGGGTTTTGACTTGAACTATCTAATCTAAATGCCTTTATGGATACCTAAACTTTCTTCATTGGCTAGAGCGAAATTTATTGCTTGAAATTTTTGCTTTCCTTCACCACATTGATGTCTGGATCTGGGTTGCCCTTCAGCAAGTTAAGGGAATTGCTAGAAAAGTTGCTCTCCGACCTTCAACTGATAGCATCGTTCGTGTAAATGAAAGCCTAGTTTTTCATAAAAAGGGAGCGCGTCTTCCGCAGAAAATAGAATGAGCCTTGCTTCGGGGGCTTGCTCCCTTGCAATTTTTAGAAGCTGGCGTCCTATTCCTTTCCTTTGGTAAGCTTGAGACACTGCCAAATCCGCAATAAAGCTTCGGTAACAATGATCGGATATCCCTCGCAGCAAACCTACCAACAGTCCCTCTGCTCTGGCGGTAACCAGCAGGTTGGATCCAGAAATCATGCGCTCCAGCAGGTTTAGGTCCTCCATCGGTCTCCTTCGGGCCAATCCCGATTCTTCTAAAATGGATATAAATTCGGTTAAGGAAATTTCAGTTTCTAATTGGTAAGAAATCATAATGGGTAATGGTAGTTTGGTAAGTATTTTTGGCTATGTTTGCACCACCTTAAGGAAAAAGCTCCTGGGTACGAGTTCGGAGTGTAGCGTAGCCCGCTATCGCGTCCCCGAAATTTTTCGGGGCAGGCTCCGCAGCAGTGCGGGAAGGTCCCAGGTTCGAATCCCTTAAATAAAAGAAAACAAAAAATACTCAATTAGCAACGGCTAGTTGGATCTATAAAAAAAGTTCGGGGTGTAGCGTAGCCCGGTATCGCGCCACATTTGGGATGTGGAGGTCGTAGGTTCGAATCCTGCCACCCCGACTTATTTAAAATTAAAATCACTTAAAGCCAGCAAATACTTGTTGGCTTTTTTTGTTTCAGGGGTTAGCGTATCGAGGTATCTCGTCCCGCAAGGGTGCGGGAAGGTCGTAGGTTCGAATCCTGCAACCCCGACTTATTTAAAATTAAAATCACTTAAAGCCAGCAAATACTTGTTGGCTTTTTTTGTT
>JACCDS012327950.1_pt1 | contig 14111 bp, 13 predicted proteins | sample 7446441 | NCBI WGS metagenome assembly JACCDS01 (sample SAMN15323445, study PRJNA562643) | freshwater metagenome | isolation source: river surface water | place: USA:Blue River Watershed | collected 2017-08-17 | reverse complement strand
GGGCATACGGGGGCACATTTGGGGGCAGCATTCAGAGAATTGGGGGCACTTCCCCCAATCCGGGGCATCATTCCCCAGCTCGCAGCACTGGTGCCTCACAGGCTCGGCATGAAACCCCCCACCCCCCAAAACTCGCGCACGCAAAAATTTGGTTAAGGGCTCGGTTTACGTTCTAGGACCTCCCGACTTTTGCACCCCCCCCACCTCAGTGCCTTCACTTAACCCCCTAAGGCGAAGCCTTTGAACAGGCAGTGACCACGCCTGAATGAACCCGTGAGGCAAACACCCAGGAAGGACCCGAGAGGGGGCCACCAGATCGGACCGGCCCCCCCAGTCTCGGACTAGAAACCGGACTATTCATCAGCCCATCCGCTGCCGCGCTCACGCGCCCGAAAGTACCCACGTGCCAGGGCATTCGGGAAGGACCCGTAAGGGGGAGGGGGTAGCGCATAACGGGGAGCCGGGACGGACTAGGGCAGGGCCGCCGCCTCGGGCTCCCGTGTTTTTCACTGGGACAAGTGGGAACACTGGGACACCCGCATGGATACTGGGTTTGGGCGTTCCCACTTTGTTCCCAGTCCCGGAGAAAGTGGGAACAAATCATTCCGTAAAAGTGCGTAGCGTGTAGCCCTGCCTCTCCCCCTGGTGTCTGGTGCATTAATGCCACTGCTGTGCAGCGCGGGTGTAGCCCCCACGCCGCCGCCCTACGCGGCCCCGCTTGCCGCTGCCGCAGGGCCTACACGTCCAGCTCGAACAGGGCCGGCGTGATCCGGTAGCACCAGCCCAAGCCCATGCCGGGCAGCCGCTGGCGTGTGTCAAAAGACCGGCCCTTGTCGGGCATCAGACAGCCATGATCCAGCAGCACGCGGGCCACGGTCTTGTAATCGAAGCCTTGGCACACCTCGGCCCGGAATGTCTCGGGCAAAAGGAAGTATTCAAACCGCACACCCTCGCCCATCGTCGGGCTCATGCGTTCCCCGAATTCGCGCTGGTGGTCCGCGTCGGTCTTGATGGGCTTGCCATCCTCGCCCACCATGCGCCGGAACCCGGCCCTGTTCAAGGTCTTTGGGGCGTGATCGTCGGCCGCCCGGTGCCACTGGGTGAAGCGGCCCTCGCCATTCGTTTCCAGGAAGCGCCGCACTTGCCGCAGCATGGCCACCACTTCGCCATTGCCGATGCCGCCGCGTGCTTCAAGCCAGGCATTGAAGCAAGCCCGGGCCGCCCGCTCGCTCTCGCCCACAGCCCAGCCGGTCAAGCCCGCAGCCGTGGCCAGCTCACCCGCTGCGCCCACCAGCGCAAACCGTGCGCCCACGCGTTCAACCTGCCCGCTTGCGGCCTCGGGCACCAGTTGCGCGGCCAGGGCCGCCGCTCGCTTGCGTATGTCTGCCTTGAGGGTGTCCGCGTGCTGGGTCAGCCATTGCAGCCAGGCGCGGCCCGTGGCCCCGTACACGCTGCCCGCTTGCTGTGCGATGTGCTTTGAAAATGCGGCCCCGCCCTCGTGATCGTGCAGGCGCTCAAAGGCCCCCATGCCCGCGCCTGCATCGGCCGGAATGTCCGCCATGCGCACCTCTTGCCCGGTGCGCGTGCGCTTCATGCCCTCGGCCATGTGATCGGCTAGCCCCAGCTCGCCAGCAGAGAGAAACAGCAGCCGCCAGGCCAGGCGCGGCCGGGGCGTTGCGTTGCGGGTCGCTCGGGCCTTGCTCTGTTCGTTCGCCAGCATGTAGGCGCACTCGCCCGCCGTCTTGGGGTCCACCTGTGCCAGTTCATCCAGGATCAGCAGGCAGTCGCTGTGCTGTGCCGCGATGGCCTCCAGGGCGTTATCCGTGGTGCGCCAGCGTTGCAGAAAGCTCGGCCCACCGTACACGCTGGCGGCCACCTTGAGGGCGGTAGTCTTGCCGCTGGAACTGTCGCCCCGAAAGTGAAAGCCCCCGCTCTCCATCCCGGCCGGGCGCAGCAGCGGCCCCGCAAAGGCGCAGGCCACAGAAAACGCAAGGCGCGAATTCCCCACGCACAGCACGCCGATGCGCTCGCGCCATTGCTCGGGCGTGCCCTTCGCCCTGAACGTGTTTTCCATCGCTGTGTCTGACTGGAACACGATGCGCTCGGCATCGTCCCCGATGGTTTCGTGCGGCAGCACAAAGGCGCGGCCGTGCCAGCCTATGCGGTCCGTGCAGCTTGCGAATTGCTCAGGCTGTCGGGTCTGGATGTACTGGGTCAGCAGGTTGCGGGCGCGGGGTGAGGGCGCAATGGCCAGGCCCAGGCCCAGCAGCGCGGCCCGGTACTCGCCACCGTCGCCACTCAGCATGCGGGCGGGCATGGCCCATTGCTTCGCCTTGCCCAGCGGATCGGCAAAGGTCAGCAGGTAGCCCCAGCCGCCGCCGTCCTGGTCGCGTGTGCGGGCCTGTACATCCATGCGGCTGCACACCCATTCGGGCGGCTTGCGCTTGCCGTCCTGGTCTATCCCCATGTGCCACACGCCGGAATCGTCTACCGTGAAGGGATCGAAGGCGCGAGCATCATCAGCGGCTCCGTGGGCGGCTTGAGGCGCGGGCCTGTGGGTATGCCTGCCCCCGCCGTCATTCGCAGCCTGTGCGGCCCGCTGGCCCGCCTGGTGCGCCTCTATCGCGGCCCGCACGATGCGCCCCAGCTCGGCCAGCCCGGCAGCGCCGCCGATGTGCGCGTGCAAATCGTTGAAGTCGCTCCCGCCCTCGGGCAGCCCTTCGGGAAACACGGCCAGCCCTTGCACGGCCCGCGCCGCCGCCGTCGCCTTTGCCCGGCCGGGGTTCGTGCCGCTGCGTGCATGCGTCTGCACGTCATCATCGCCGCACAGCACCAGCAGGGCGGCCGGGTACATTGCCCGCAGCGCCTTGGCAATGTGCGCCAGGTTGCCCGCGTCAAAGGCCACCGCCACGGGGTAGCCCGTGGCCTCGTGCAAGCTGGCGGCCGTGGCGTAGCCCTCGGCCACTAGCAGCACATCGGGGGCAGGCTCCACGCTGCCCAGCATGTGCCACAGGCCGGACTTGCGGCCACCCTTCAAAAACAGCTTGTCCGGTCCATCGCCTTGCGGCTTGCCTGGTGCGATGCGCTGCACGTTCCACAGCTTGCCCGCTGCATCCCGCAGGGGCACCAGCAGCCAGCCATCGGCCCCCACGCGCACGCCATGGCCTTGCACGCCTTTGCGCTCCAGGTAGGCGCAGGCGTGGGCCTCGCTGCCATCCGCCCACAGCGCCGCCGCTTCATCGGCTGCGCGGGCGTGGTCCGCATCGATGCGGGTTTGCTCTTGCCGCTGGCGCTCGGCCCGCTCTTGCTCGCGCCTCGCCAATTCCTCGCGGCTGGGTGGTGCCGGGGGTTGATTGGCTTTCGGCAGCTCGAAGCCGTGTTCTTTGGCCAGGTGCAGCAGCGTGCCGATGCCCACCCCGCCGCCTGCCTTCACGCTGCGCCAGGTGCTGCGCGTGGCCTTCGCGTCATAGCCATCGGGGGCGCTCTGGCTCCAGGTGTCGAACAGGTCAAGGCCCGTGCTGTCCGGGTATTCGTTCTTGATGGCCATGGCCAGCCGCGCCCATTCGTCGCGGGGCAGGCTGGCCGGGATGTGCGCCAGGGCTGCGCGGATCAGCTCGGGCGTGATGTGGGGTTTGGTCATTGGGTCTCGAATAGATCACGCTGGGGCGGATCGCCCGCCAGGTCGTAGTAGGTGACGGGCCGAGATTTGCCGCGTGTATTGGGCAGGTAGTCCCGGCTCTTGACGATGGGGGCGTCCTTGCGGATCAGCTCGGACATGCGCGTAGTGACGCTGCGCACATCGCAAAAACGCTCCAGGTCTGCGCAGCTCGTGCGGCCATGGGCCTTGAGGTAGGCGAGCAAGATTGCGTGCTGATTCATCGCCCACTGCCGGCCGGTTTGCGCTGTAGCCTCGCCAGGTTTTGCCGGGCCAGTCGTCGGGTTTGGCGATTGCCCGCAGCAATGGCGAATTGCAGCACCTCAACATCGAGCGACGTTGCCACCACAGACGCACCGCCCGGCCTGTCGTTGTTTCCGCCGTAGGGCACTTTCGCGACATTGGTGCCGACACGTGCGCCGCTCATTACTTGCCCCCGGTCTTGATGCGCTCGGCAATCCAGGCATCAATCGCTGAGGCGGGCCAGCAGACGGCACGCCGGGACAGTTTCACGGGGACGGGAAATTCGCCCCGCTTCATGGCATCGTAGATGCTCGATTTGCGCAGGCCCACGAGATTTTCTACATCAGGCAGGCGTAACAGGCGCTCAGGCTGCGCCGTCTTGCTCGGATTCGCTTGCGTCACGTTGTTTCCTTTCGGGTTGAACATGCCGCAAGTCTCCGGGCTCGCGCCCGAATCTCGATGGAAGAAACCTCGCTATTTATTCTCAGGTTTTTTCCGGCGACTAAAGCTAGGGAAGGTCGGCCGCCCATTCGCTTGCACCAGCAGATCGGCGATCATTGGAATTTCGTGCGCCGCCTTCCCGAGGAGGTTTCGCTTGAAGTACCGAATTGCGCCTTCCGCTTCAGCGTCTACCCTCGCAGCCTTGAAAAGCTGGTTGCACAGGTCTTCAAAATCTCCGCCACGGCCCAGCTTAATCAAGCCCGATGGTTCGACAGCCGCCCACAATCGAGCGACTTCCATTGCATAGGCTTTCAGTAATGGCCTGGGGCCACCGCTTACCTTCGGGATTTGCTCACGCAGCCATCGCGCGGCTCCTCCAAGTTCCTCAATATTGAGAAAGCCAGGCAAGACAGGATTTCTTTGGGCATCAGGGTCGGCCCACGGCCGCAATGCTTTTTTGCCCAGCAGGTTCAGGGCAATCGCTTCCCGGTGATCGAACGAGCGCAAGACCTTGGAAAGTGCATCGCATAGGGTCGCTGTCTGCTCCAGATCGGCGCGGCGATCATTGGCCGTCTTGATGCAGCTCTTTCCTAGATCTTCAAGCGCAACCAACTGCACGAAGCAAAAGAGCACATCTGCCGCAATTTGCTCTGATAGCCCGAGCTGGGCTACTGCATCCCTCAAGTGCTTCGCCACCTTAGGTTTAATGCCCGCAATCACCCCCTCGCGATCTATATCGCGATGAAGAATAGCGGTCAACGCTGTCGGCGGTATTGGGTCACGCAGCAAGGACAGCAAGGCTTTTACTTCCGCCTCTTTGTTCGGTTTCATTCGCACCCCTTCATGGTGCTGCCTTCATCGGGTGCCAGCGCCAGGCCGGTGAAGGTGTCCGGCTTTTCGCCCACGGGGATCAGCCTCGGGCTAGGCGTGGCAAAACTTCAAACCTTGTCCACTGGCTCCACGTTCTTGCGTGGCCTGCCGCGCTTGCGCTTCACGGGCTGGGCTGGCGTGTCCTCGGGGACACCCCATAGCAGCCCGCATTCGGCCATGCTCAGGGCTTTGCCCGGGGCCACGATCACATGATCCAGCACGCGCACATCGGCATGGGCAAGCGCCCCGCGTATCGAATGCGTCAAGGCTATATCGGCCGTGCTGGGGCTCGTGTTGCCGCTGGGGTGGTTATGGGCCAGCACCACGGCTGCCGCGTTATGCCGCAAGGCGGCTCGCAGGATTTCACGCGGGTAGACACTGGTTTGCGCAAGGGTGCCAAGGAAGTGATTCTCGAAGGCGATTAGCTGGTGCTGGTTATCCAGGTACAGCACCCCGAACACCTCGCGGCTTTCGCAGCCGATGGCCAGTTGCAGATAGTCCTTGACGGCACTTGGGCTGGCCAGTGACTTGCCCGGCTGGCGCAGGTAGCGCCCCAGGATGGACAGGGCCGCATCGATCACGCTGCATTCGTGGGCCGCCAGCTCGTGCCGGTAGGACAGCACGCCATCGCTCAGGCCATAGCAGCCCGCGCCCTCGTGGGCCATGGTCGCCGCGCTCATGGCTGCCCCCTTAGCGTGGTTCGCCCAATTTCGCCGCCCTGTGCAGGGCTCCAGGGGAAGGCCCTCCCGCGCTCGATTCCGGCAAAGTGCAGGGCAAGCCGCATCGGTGTGGCAAGGGTTGACAGCAGAGGGCCGGGGCAGAGTGGAGAGGAATTCATTGTGTGAGAGTGTTCCCACTTTGTTCTCAGTTTGTTCCCACTTTGTTCCCAGTGCCTTGCGGCCTGCAAACCCGCATGATTGCTGGGTTTCCGTGGTTTGTTCCCAGTGTCCCAGCGTTTTGCGGGGAATGGCAGCGGGTGTGCGTTGCGGCTGGCCATGTCAGGCGGCCCGCTGGGGCATCTTCACCACGTTGCCAGCCTTGCGGCCGTCTAGATAGTCGGCCCACCACTGCATCAGCTTTTCCCGCTCTTGCATGTAGGTGGAACGATGGTAGGCGGCCCGCACTTTGTTGCGCTCTTTGTGGGCTAGCTGGCGCTCGATCACGTCGGGATTCCAGCCGCACTCATTGGCCACCGTGGAAAACAGGGCGCGGAAACCGTGGGCGGTCGCGCTGCCCTTGAAGCCCATCCGGGCCAGGGCCGAATTCAGGGTGTTTTCGCTCAGGGGTTTGCTTCGATAGGAGGGGCTGGGAAACACCAGCCCGCCGCCATCGCTGTGCGGCTGCATGGTGCGCAGCACCTCGACAGCCTGCGCGGACAGGGGCACCCGGTGTTCGTGCCGCATCTTCATGCGCTCGGCCGGGATGATCCACAGCGCCGCGTCCAGGTCGAATTCGGGCCAGCGTGCGCCGCGTACCTCGCCCGGCCGCGTGGCGGTCAACAGCACCAGCCGCAGTGCCTGCGCCGTCCGCATGTCGCCCACGTATTCATCCACCTTGCGCAGAAATTCGGGCAAGTCACGATCAGCCATCGCGGCCCGGTGCTGCACCTCGCGGGGCTTGAGGATTTCAGACGGCACAAGGTCAAGCATGGGATTCGACTCGATCCGCTCATGCGTCACGGCCCAGCGGTAAACCGCCTTCACCCGCTGCAACACGCGGGCGGCCAGCTCGCCCGCGCCCCGGGCCTCGATCTTTTTGACGGCCGCCATAAGCTCGCCCGGCTTGATGCTGGCCAGCGGCCGGGAACCCAGCGCCGGGAATATGTCGGCCTCGAACGATGCCAGGATGCGGCCCAGCGTGACGGACTCCCAGCGCGTGCCCTGGTGCTTCATCCAATCGCGGGCCACGGACTCCAGGGTGTTGACGGCCTCGTGTGCTGCCTTGGCTTTGTCGGCCTTGCGCAGTGCGCCCGGATCCTCGCCGGACTGGATCACCTTGCGGGCCGCCGTGGCCTGGTCGCGTGCGTCCTTGAGGCTCACGGCCGGGTACACCCCGAAGGCCAGGCGCTTTTCCTTGCCGCCGTGGCGGTACTTCATGCGCCAGTACCGGCCGCCCGCTGGGGTCAGCTCCAGGTAAAGCCCGCCGCCGTCAAAGTGTTTGCCGGGCTCGGACAGGGTTCGCAGCTTCGCATCGGTCAATTTCATGGGGCATCCTTCGCAGCGTGGGGGCACATTTGGGGGCATTTTCCGCCACCGCACCACAGACAGCAAGGATTCATGCGGGTCGCCGGGCTAAGTTCGTGTGCGGCCCCGGCACCACCTCTTTGGATACCAGCGTCCTTTCGCTCGCGAACCGGCGCGCTTAAAGGCTGACAAAAACCTGCCATCTTGGCGCTCTCAGTCATTGCAACAGGAGGCCTGGGTAAACCCTCGTAGAGGCTTTTTTGAACCTGTGTATTCTGTATACAGAGTTTGATCCATGCCACTCCGTCTCATCCAAATCGAATCGGCCCCGGACCTGGTCGACCAGGTTTATCGCAGCCTGCTGGACGCCATCAGTGATGGCTCGATGGCGCCTGGCGCGCGCATCATGCAGGAAGACATTGCCGCGCAGCTGGCGGTGTCGCGCCAGCCGGTGTTGCAAGCCCTGCGCCTGCTCAAGAAAGACGGTTTTGTGCTGGACGCACCGGGCCGCGGCGTGCTGGTGGCACCGCTGGACGTGGCTGGACTGACGCGGATTTACCAGGTGCGCAGCGCCCTGGACGCACTGGCCGCGCGGCTGGCGGCGCGTGCGCATTTTTCAATGGATCCCCGCCTGATCAGTCAGGGCCGTGCCGCCGCGCGTGGCAGCAGGGTCAAGGCGATGGTGGCGGCTGACGAGAGCTTTCATGCCGCCATTTACGCCGCTTCCGGCAACCCGCTGATTGCCCAGAGCGCCCAACTGCATTGGCACCACATACGCCGCGCCATGGGGGCCGTGCTGCAGGTCTCGACCATGCGCGAATCGATCTGGGACGAGCACGCGGCCATTGCCGATGCCATTTCGCACGGTGACGAAGACCTGGCCGAAACCCTGATTCGCCAGCACGGCGATGACGCCGCCCACAACCTGGCCAGCCTGCTGACCAGCGCCCTTAGCCGTGACAGAACCCGAGGAAACACATCATGAAGCTTGACGCTGAACTCATCGCGCAATTCGACCGCGACGGCTACCTGTTCTTTCCGGGCCATTTCAGCCCCGAAGAAACAGCCAGGCTCGTCGATGCCGTCCCCGAACTCTATGAGCGCCGTGAAGACTACAACGTGCGCGAAAAAGGCAAGGACGCGGTGCGCACCAACTTCGCGGCTCATATGTACAGCGAGCCCTTTGCCAAACTGGCGCGTCACCCACGCATGATCGAGCCGGCGCAAGAGCTGCTGGGCGAGCAGCTCTATATGCACCAGTTCAAGATCAACGGCAAGATGGCCTTTGAAGGTGACGTGTGGCAGTGGCATCAGGACTACGGCACCTGGCTCAACGACGACATGATGCCCACCGAGCGGGCCATGAACATCGCGATTTTTCTGGACGATGTGAGCGAGCACAACGGCCCGTTGATGTTCATCCCCGGCAGCCATAAAAAGGGCGTGCTGGATGCCAGGCACGACCTCACCACCACCAGCTATCCGCTCTGGACGGTGGACAACCACTTGATCCGCCAGCTGGTGCAGCGCGCGGGCGGCAAGAACGGTGGCATCGTCAGCCCCAAAGGCCCGGCCGGCTCGATGATCCTGTTCCATTCCTGCCTGGTGCACGCCTCCGGCTCGAACCTGTCGCCCTTCAACCGCGTGGCGGTGTACCTGAGCCTGTGCGCCGTCAGCAACCACATTCGCCGCCACAAGCGCCCCGAGTACATTGCCCACCGCGACTTCACGCCCATCACCTGCCTGCCCGACGACTGCCTGCTGAAAGATTATCCAGTTGATCTGCCCTGGAAAAACGGCGTGCCCGCCACGGCGCTGCAAACCTCGATGAACGAGATCGAACCCGAACGCAAGGCGGCTTGAGCCAAGCCGGTACGTCATCCATGAACCTCTACACCAAACTCCAGCAACGCGCGGCTGACAACAAGCTCGTGCGCATCGGCCTCATCGGCGCTGGCAAATTCGGCGCCATGTACCTGGCGCAAATCCCCAGAACGCCCGGCGTGCATCTGGTGGCGATTGCCGATCTGTCACCCGACGCGGCCCGCGCCAACCTCGCCCGTGTCGGCTGGAAGCCGGAACAGTGCAACGCGGAATCGGCGCAGGACGCTATTAAAACAGGAGCGACCTGGATCACCGACGACTGGAACGCCGTGGTCACCCACCCGCAGATCGACATCATCGTGGAGTGCACGGGCAACCCGGTGGCCGCCGTGGCGCATTGCCTGCAGGCCTTCGCCCACGGCAAGCACGTCGTCAACGTGACGGTCGAGGCCGATGCCTTTTGCGGCCCGCTGCTGGCGCGCAAGGCGGCGCGGGCCGGCGTGGTGTATTCACTGGCTTTTGGTGACCAGCCGGCGCTGATCTGTGACCTGGTTGACTGGGCACGTACCTGTGGCTTTCCCGTGGTGGCCGCGGGCCGGGGCCACAAGTGGCTGCCGCATTTTTGCGAATCCACGCCGGACACCGTGTGGGGCAACTATGGCCTCACGCCCGAACAGGCCGCACGCGGCGGGCTGAACCCCAAAATGTTCAACAGCTTTCTGGATGGCTCCAAGCCGTCGATTGAATGCACCGCCGTGGCCAATGCCACCGGCCTCACGGTGCCCGGCAATGGCCTGCTCTACCCACCCGCCAGTGTGGAAGACATTCCTTACGTGACGCGGCCCATCGGCGAAGGCGGCGTGCTGGAACGCAAGGGCATGGTGGAGGTGATCTCTTCCCTGGAAGCCGATGGCCGCAAGATCCCCTACGACATCCGCATGGGCGTGTGGGTGACGGTGGAGGCCGAGACCGATTACATCAAGAACTGCTTCGAGGAGTACAACGCCCACACCGATCCGAGCGGGCGCTATTTCACGCTGTACAAACGTTGGCATCTGATCGGGCTGGAGGTGGGTGTCTCGGTGGCATCGGTCGCGTTGCGTGGAGAGCCCACGGGTGTGGCCACCTGCTGGAATGCCGACGTGGTGGCCACCGCCAAAAAGGACTTGAAGCCGGGCGACATGCTGGACGGTGAGGGCGGCTATACGGTGTGGGGCAAGCTGCTGCCCGCCCAGACATCGGTGCAGCTGGGCGGTTCGCAGGACGCGCAAAAAGGCGGTTTGCCTTTGGGTCTGGCGCACCAGGTCAAGGTGGTGCGCGCGGTGAAGAAAGGCCAGAGCCTGAGCTGGGCTGACGTGGCCATGGACACCTCCACCCCCGCTTACAAGATCCGCCAGGAGATGGAAAACATGTTTCTCCCGGCCATGAGGCAGGCGGCTTGACCCCTGCCGGGCTGCGCCTGCCGAAGGGGGCGGAGGCTTTGACAGGCGCGAATCGGACGATCAGTCGAACATGTCGGGTTGCTGCTCGACCAACTGGTTCCAGATGGTCTGGAAGTGCAGCCAGCCCAGGTACTCGCTGCCCACGTGTTCGCGGCTGTAGCGCGCGGCCTCGGGGGTGAGGTGGATGGGCTGGGCGCCGCTGGCCTGCACGACCAGCTGCTGCTTGCAGCAGCGTTCCAGCGCGATGAACCAGAAGGCGGCCGCCTCGATGCTGTGGCGGCTGACGGAGAACAGGCCATGGTTCTGGTGGATGATGGCCTTGCCCTTGCCCAGGGCGCTGGCCACGCGGTGACCGGCTTTCACCTCCACCACCACCTGGCCGGCCTCTTCGCTCACCACCTCGTGCTCTTCGTAGAAAGCGGCGGTGTCCTGGGTGATGGGGTCGAGTTTCCTGCCCAGGGACGCGAAGGCCGTACCGTAGACGGTGTGCGCATGGCACATGGCCAGGATGTCGGGATGCATCTCGTGCACGGCCGCGTGCAGCACGAAGCCGGCGCGGTTGATCGCGTGTTTACCTTCCAGCACCTTGCCGGCGTGGTCGGCCAGCACGAGGTTGGAGACCTTGACCTGCGAGAAGTGGACGCACATGGGGTTGGTCCAGTAGAGCTCGGGATGCTCCGGGTCGCGGATGGTCAGGTGCCCGGCCGAACCGTAGTCGAACTTCTGCAGGGCAAAGGCACGGCAGGCGGCCACCAGGCGCTCCTTGCGGTGGCGGCGTTCGTCGGCGACGTTCTCGAACACCGGGATCTCCGGGTAGATCAGGCCTTTCTGCTCGGGCTGGTAGACCGAGACGCGTTGTTTGGTGTTCGACGGAGCGGCGGTTTTGACTTTCATGTCCATGGCGGGCCTCGATGGGTGGGTGGCGGTGCACGCATGTTCCGGCAAAGCGGCCCGGTTTGACAAGTGATGCCTGTTCATGGAAACATGAACAAAATTCATTCATCAAGTATTTGGATTAATGAGAAAAATACCAAACTTCGTGCTCCTGCGCGCTTTTGAGGCGGCGGCGCGGGTGGAAAGTTTCACCCTGGCGGCTGAAGAGCTGCACCTGACGCAATCGGCCATCAGCCACCAGATCCGTGAGCTGGAAGAGCACTTCGGGCGGCAGCTGTTCCTGCGCCGCCACCGACGGGTGGAGCTGACGCCGGAAGGCCGGCGCCTGCTGGAGACGCTGTCGCGTGTCTTCGACGCGATCGAACTGGCCTGCAAGGAGGTGCAGCTCTCGCCCACGGCCCAGGTGCTGGCGCTGCACTGCTCGCCCAGCTTCGCGGTGAACTGGCTGGGGCCGCGCCTGCCGGCCTTCATGAAGGCGCATGCCGACATCACCATCCGCATGACTTCCAGCTCGGACCCGATCGATCTGGCGCGCCTGAGCGAGCTCGATCTCGCCATCTCCTACGGCGCGCCGCCCCGGCGTGCCGGGGTCACCGTGCTGCCGCTGGGCAAGGAGCGCATCGTGCCCCTGTGTGCGCCGGCGCTGCTGAAAAAAGGCGTGGCGCCGGGCAAACGCATCACCCAGCTGCCCCTGATCGATTCGCCGCTGAGCAAGGCGACCTGGTCCGACTGGTTCCGTCTGAACCGGCTGGAGATGCCGCAGCGCCCCCGCTCCTCCTTCGACCGTGCGGCCCTGGTCATTTCCGCCGCGGTGGACCAGATGGGGGTGGCGCTGGAAAGCACCCGGCTGGCCGAGCGGGCCTTGAAACGCGGTGAGCTGGTGGAGTTGGGCCGGCGCGAGTTCTCGGCCATCGAGCAGGAGACGCATTTCGTCTACTTCCGCTCCGACCAGGAAAACCTGCCCAAGATCGCGCTGTTTCGCGACTGGCTCCTTGAGCAGGTGTTTTAGGGGTCACGCCCTCCGCCCTTCGCGCGCAGACCGTCCGTCACCTGGGGGTAGCGCAGCGCGACCCGCAGTTCGCGTTTCAAGCGCCTGTTGTCCAGGCGGCGCGATTCGCTCATGAAGCTCAGCAGCATGGGCGAGAGCTCCTGCGCCGCCTGCTCGCGTGAGATGCGACGGGGTGCCGGCAGGCCATAGAGGCGGGCGGCCAGGTCGACGTAGTCGCCCATCTTCAGTTGCGTGTCGTCGTTGACGTGGTAGACCCGCTGCGGGGCGCCGCGCCACAGCGCGGCCAGGCAGGCGCGGGCCAGGTCGTCGGCGTGGATGTGGTTGGTGTAGACGTCGTCCTCGGCGCGCAGCACCGGCGTGCCGCGTTGCAGCCGTTCGCGCGGGGTGCCGCCTTCGCGGTCGGGCGCGTAAATGCCGGGGATGCGCAGGATGCTGGTCCGTACCCCCGCGCTGCGGCCGTTGAAGCGCACATGCCGCTCGGCCGCCACGCGCCGGCTTGCGCGGGCCGTGCCGGCCTGCAGGCCGCGTGTTTCGCTGACCCACTCACCGCCGCAGTCGCCATAGACCCCGCTGGTCGAGCCGTAGACCAGGGCGGCCGGTGGCGTGCGCAGGCGCAGTGCACGCAGCAGGGCGCGCGTGCGTGCATCGTCCCTGCCCTCACCGGGCGGTGGGGCCAAGTGCAGCACGCGGTCGGCCAGGCCGGCCAGGCGTCGCAGGGTGGCGGGCTGGTCCAGGTTAGCGCTCAGCGGCGTGATCCCGCGTGCCCGCAGCTCGCCCAGGCGGGAGGGCGTGGAGGTGAGCGCCAGCACCCGCACGCGGGCGGGCAGGGCGGCGGCGGCACGTAGTCCCACGTCACCGCAGCCGACGATCAGCACACGCTGGCGCCGGAAGCGCATGGGCAGCGCGCCCAGAGGGCTTGTCAACACTGGCAAAATTCCTGTCTTTGCATCGAAAAACTGTTCAAGGATAACGAAAAGATGTCGACCCATCAGGTCACCGTGCAGCCCAGCGGCCGCAGTTTCGAGGTTTTACCCGGCGAGGCCATGCTGGCCGCCGCCATCCGTGCCGGTGTCGGCCTGCCTTACGGCTGCAAGGACGGCGCCTGCGGTTCCTGCAAGTGCAAGAAGCTTTCCGGCGCCGTGGTGCACGGCCCGCACCAGAGCAAGGCCCTGAGCGAGGCCGAGGAGGCCGCCGCTTATGTGCTGACTTGCTGCGGCGTGCCGCACAGCGATGTGGTGCTGGAGTCGCGCCAGGTGACCGAGGCCGGCGCCTTCCCGATCAAGAAGATGCCGGTGCGCGTGAACGAGATGACCAAGGTCTCGTCCGACGTGATGCGCCTGGTGCTGCAGTTGCCGGCCAACGACAGCTTCCAGTTCCACGCCGGCCAGTACGTCGAGTTCCTGCTGCGCGACGGTGCGCGGCGCAGCTACTCCATGGCCAACGCGCCGGGCCAGGCCAATGCGCTGGAGCTGCACATTCGCCACATGCCGGGGGGCAAGTTCACCGACCATGTGTTTGGCGCCATGAAGGAAAAGGAAATTCTGCGTATC
>JACCDS012144535.1_pt1 | contig 14115 bp, 16 predicted proteins | sample 7446441 | NCBI WGS metagenome assembly JACCDS01 (sample SAMN15323445, study PRJNA562643) | freshwater metagenome | isolation source: river surface water | place: USA:Blue River Watershed | collected 2017-08-17 | reverse complement strand
GTGCTTTACTATTCGCTATACCGCCGGAGGTATGAGAACGCCGACGGTACACCCCTGCATCCCGTATCCGCAACCTGAAACCTAGGAGTTAAAAATGACTGTTGAACGCTACATCCGCATCATGGCCGGTTTCTTCGTCATGCTGTCGCTGGCCCTGGGCATCGAAGCCAGTCCGATCTTCGTGAGCCCGTGGTTCCTGGCCTTCACCGCCTTCGTCGGTTTCAACCTGTTCCAGTCCGGCATCACCGGTTTCTGCCCCCCGGGTTTCCTGCTGAAGAAGCTGGGCGTGCCCGAAGGCGGCGCCTGCTCCACGAAGTAAGCCAGCCAGCCCATCCCAGGAGTTCACCATGAGCGAGTCCAAGCCCCGCGTCGTGCTGCGCCAGCAGCAGGACTTTCAGTTCGCCATCGACTTCGGTGCCGATCTGCCCCAGCTGATCGGTGACGAGCATCCGCCGCTGGGCCAGGGCCAGGGACCCACGCCCGTGCAGCTGCTGGCGGCCGCCGTGGGCAACTGCCTGTCGGACTCGCTGCTGTTTGCCCTGCGCAAGTTCAAGCAGGCACCCGAACCGATCAGCTGCGAGGTCACGGCGGACGTCGGCCGCAATGCCGACAACCGCCTGCGCGTGCTGGGGCTGGACGTGGCGCTCACCCTGGGCGTGCCGGCGGCCAGCCTGCAGCATCTGGACCGCGCGCTCGAGCAGTTCGAGGCCTTCTGCACCGTGGGCGCCAGCGTGGCCCAGGGCATCCCCCTGCACGTCAGCGTGCGCGACGCCGCAGGCCAGCAACTGAAGTAAGGGAGTGCCTCATGGGCAAGACGACCGCCGTGAAAAAAACCGTCAGCAGCACCGCGGCCGGCTGCGATCCGACCGTGTTGACCGACGCCGACTCGCGCATCGAAATCCTCAACCGCCTGCGCCGCGCCGAAGGCCAGTTGCGCGGCATCCAGCGCATGATCGAGGACGGCGAGAGCTGCCTCAAGATCGGCCAGCAGTTCAGTGCCGTGCGCAAGGCGCTGGACAGCACCTACCTGCGCATGACGGTCTGCTTCATGGCGCAGGAACTCGAAGCGCGCCTCTCGCCTGGTGACGAGCAGAAGGCCGACCTCTCGGCCATGATGAAAGACATGGAAACGCTGCTGGCCCGCATGGGCTGAGCTTGCGGCCCACCGGCACGGGCCCTGGTGCCGGAAAATCCAACTATTAAAGTAGGGTTTCTCTTGACCTTTCCGGTCAGGAGAATGATGATCCTCTTGTGTTTCAATTAAGAAACCATGTTTTACACATGAAACAAAGGAAGCATCATGGCCGTCAGCGCAGAACAGTCCAAGTACGAGTGCCCCCCGGGGATGAATCTTGCAGGTTGGATGAAGAGCCGGGTAGCGACCCGCGCCACCCGTCGTTATGACTGGGACGCGCTGAAGTTCCAGGCGGATCTGGACCCCAAGTATCGCCGCGCGCAGATGCGCTACGTGGGCACCGGCGCCACCGGCGTGGCCAGCGACGAGAACACGGTGCCGGCCGAGCACTTCACCTTTTCCACCATGATCCTGCCCGCGGGTGCCGAAGGCCCGCTGCACATCCATACCGATGTCGAGGAGGTGTTCTTCGTGATGCGCGGGCGGGTTAAGCTGATCGCCGAACTCAACGGCGAGACCTGGGAGATGGAAGCCGGCGAGCGCGACCTGATCTCTTGGCCGGTAGGCGTCTACCGCGGCGTCATCAACATCGGCGACGAAGAGGCGCTGATGTGCGTGATCGTGGGCAACGCCAAGCCCGTCACGCCGACCTATCCGCCCAGCCACCCGCTGGCCAAGGTCAAGCGTTGAAGCCCGCCGCCATCCACAAGGAAACAGCATGAGCGTACTGGGTATCGACGAAATCACCTTCGGCGCGCAGGACCTGCCGCGTTGCCGGCAATTCTTCCTGGACTGGGGCCTGAGCCTGCAGCAGGAGCGCGCGCAGGAGCTGGTGTTCGAATCGCTCAACGGCTGCCGTGTCGTGGTGGCGCACTCTGCCAAGCCCGGCCTGCCCGCCGGCATCGAAGCCGACCCGACCCTGCGCGAAGTAGTCTGGGGCGTCGAGAGCGAGGCCGACCTGCAGCTCTACACCAAGCGCATGCAGGCGCAGCCCGGCTTTGTGCAGCAAGGCGGCCGCGCCGGCTGCACCGACCCCAACGGACTGGCGGTGCGCGTGCAGGTCACGCGCAAACGTGCGCTGGAGCTGGCCTGCGCGCAGCTCAACACCTGGGGCGAGGCCGCGCGCATCAACCAGCCCAGCCCGGCCTACGAGCGTGCCATGCCCATCGAGGTTGGCCACGTGGTCTTTTTCGTGACCGACCTGGCCGCCACGACTCGCTTCTATGAAGAGACGCTGGGTTTCGTGATCTCGGATCGCTACCCCGGGCGTGGCAGCTTCATGCGCTGCGCGCCGCGCGGCGGCCACCATGACCTCTTCCTGCTCCAGCCGCCCGAGCCGCGTCGTGGCCTGAACCACGTCGCGTTCACCGTGCGCGATCTGCACGAGGTCTTCGGCGGTGGCCTGCACATGTCGCGCTGCGGCTGGGACACCGAACTCGGCCCGGGCCGCCACCCGGTCTCCTCCGCCATCTTCTGGTATTTCAACAGCCCGGCCGGCGCGCTGGTGGAGTACTACTCGGACGAGGACGAGCTGACGGCCGAGTGGCAGCCGCGCGAATTCACACCGGGCCCGACGGTTTTCGCCGAATGGGCCATCAAGGGCGGCATCGACGGCAACACGCGCCGTCAGAAGAATGTCGAAGCCCCCAGCGGCAAGTTCATGACCGACAAACCCAAGGCCTGAACCCCAGGCAACGCACCCAAGGAGACAGATGTGCTGAACCGACCCCTTTACAACGAAACGCACCAGAACCGTACGGCCCCTCCCACGGCCTACGAAAGCCTGCTGGGCGACAGCATCGAGCGCGCCTATGCCGCGGGCATCCATGACCTCGAAGGCCTGGTGGCCTATCTCAATGGCGCCGGCCCCGCCGGCCCGAACGGCCAGCCCTGGACGCCAGAGATCTACTGCAAGGAAATGGCGCGCCTGGGCGCCTGAAACAGGAGACAACCCATGAATACCGCTGTCATCAACGTCCAGCTCGATCCCGTCGACGCCGCCCTGGAATCGGGCCTCAAGGACCTGTGGTTCCCGGTCTGCCCTTCCAGCCATCTGAAGGAAAGCCCGATCTCGCTGCGTCGCCTGGGCTACAAGATCGCGCTCTGGCGCGACCAGAGTGGCAAGGCGCATGCCCTGGAAGACCACTGCCCTCACCGTGGCGCGCCGCTGTCCAAGGGCGTGATCCTGGGCGACCGCATCGCCTGTCCCTACCACGGCGTCGAGGTCTGCGCCAACGGCACCGTGGCCCGTGTGCCCGGCAGCCCGGGCTGCAAGCTTGAAGGTGCGCGCGCCACCCGCAGCTTCCACGTGGCTGAATCGAACGGCGCCATCTTCCTGTACAACGCCGCCGCCCCGCACCTGGACACGCCGCCGCCGCTGCAGCTGCCCGAGCAGTTGACTTCGCCCGTGTGGTCGTCCTTCCTGTGCTACGTGGAGTGGGGCTGCGACTACCGCTACGTGATCGACAACGTGATGGACCCCATGCACGGCGCTTACCTGCACAAGCAGTCGCACACCATGAGCGAAGGCGAGATCAGCGCCGATTTCCAGATCCGCGACCTGCCGCAGGGTTTCATCTTCGAGAAGAAGGGCCAGCGCGACGTGAACTTCGACTGGACCGAGTGGCGCGAGAGCGGCAACATCCACACCATGCACCTGGAGATCCCCTACCCCAAGACCGGCGGCCCGGGCGGCAACTTCGCCATCGTCGGCAGCTTTGTGCCATGCGAGAAGAACGTCAGTGGCGTCTTCTTCTGGCGCTGCCGCAAGGTGCAGGGCTGGCAGCGCGACACCTGGCGCTTCCTGTACAAGAACCGGCTGGAGGAGCGCCACTGGAACGTGCTGGAGCAGGACCGCGTGGCCGTCGAGGCCATGGAGCCCAACGCCAACCTGCGCGAGTTCCTCTACCAGCACGACATGGGCATCGTGCGCCTGCGCCGTCAGCTCAAGCGCCTGGCGCAGCAGCAGATTGAGCGCCAGACGGCCCAGGCCTGAGCCGCTGGACCCCGCGCCATGAGCCAGACCCTGAAAGCCTACGTCCACACCCTGCGCTACGAGGCCGAGGACATCATCAGTGTCGAGCTGCGCCCCGTGGCCGGCACGACCTTGCCGCCGTTCACGGCCGGCTCACACATCGACCTGCACCTGCCCAACAGCCTGGTGCGCAGCTACTCGCTGCTCAACCCGGTCGGCGAGACCCAGCGCTACGTGGTGGGGGTGCTGAAGGACAAGGCCAGCCGGGGCGGCTCGCGCTGCGTACACGAGCAGCTGCGCATCGGCATGAAGCTGGACATCAGTGCGCCGCGCAACAACTTCCCGCTCCACGAAGAGGCGGCCCACACCGTGCTGGTGGCCGGTGGCATCGGCGTCACGCCCATCCTGTGCATGGGCCGGCGCCTGCGGCAGCTCGGGCGCTCCTTCGAAGTGCTGTATTTCGCGCGCTCGCGCCAGAGCGCCGCCTTCCAGGAGGACATCGCCGCCTTGGGCGTGCCGGTGCATTGGCATTTCGATGCCGAGGCCGGCGGCCCGCCGGATCTGAAGGCGCTGCTGGCCACACGCGGCGGTCAGGCCGGCACGCACTTCTACGCCTGTGGCCCCGCGGTGATGCTGGACAACTTCGTCAAGACCTGTGAAGACCTGGGCTACGCCGATGCACACATCGAACGCTTCAGCGCCGTCGAGGTGGCCGCATCCAGCGATGCGCGGCAGAGCTACATGGTGGAGCTCAAGCGCACGGGGCGGACCATCCAGGTCACGCCGGGCAAGTCCATACTCCAGACCCTGCTGGACGAAAAGATCCTTGTGGAACACAGCTGTGAAGAGGGCATCTGCGGCGCCTGCGAAACCCGGGTGCTCGATGGTGTGCCCGATCACCGCGACTCGGTGCTCAGCCCGGCCGAGCACGCGGGTAACAAGTCCATGATGGTCTGTGTCTCGGGCTGCAAGTCCGAACGCCTCGTGCTGGACCTGTAGGCCTCAGCTGCCTTCGGAGGCGGCGCACTCGCTGCGCAGCTTGCGCAGCACGGAATAAAGCGTACGGCGCTCCTCGGGACTGAGCTTCAGGATCATGGCCGCCTGGCTACGCCTGGCCTCGGGCATCACCTTTTCATACAGTGTCTGCCCTTTCGGAGTCATGTGGCACACCATGCCCTTGCGTCCGGTCGGGGGCTGCTCCAGCCGCGCCAGCCCGCGCTTGCCCAGCAGCTGCAGCGTGCGGCTGACCTGCGCCTTGTCCGCGGCCGCCTCGGTGACAACGTCGGGAAAAGGCAGGCTGCCCAGATGGGCCAGCACCGACAGGATGCGCCATTCCGAAACCGACAGATCGAAGCGCTCGGCATAAGGCAGGGTGATGGTGCGCCGCAATCCGTTGCTCGTGTGGCTAAACATGGTGGTCAGGAAGTCGTGTACCGACAGTCCCTTGCCGTCGGGGCGCAAATCGTCCCAGGGGCAGGGCGCAGGAGTGATCTTCTTGGGGGGGCTGGCGGTGGGCATGGTGCCATCTTATGGGTAAAACGTAGATTGGCAAACGTTTGTTGACGCATCAACATTATGGCGATAGGATGGCAACGTCTCGATCGGAAACGCACATTTCTGCCCGAACACCCCACCCGCGCCGGAGGTATCCACGCTGGGCCCAGCAAGAGACCTGTACCCCATCAGAGGAGCGAAAGATGAAATTTGATCGTCGACAGTGGATGGCCGTGGCACTGGCTGCCGGTGCCGTGTTCACGGGCAGCGTGTCTGCCCAGACCTATCCTGAAAAAGCCATCACCGTGGTGGTCGGTTATCCGCCGGGCGGCGATACCGATGCCATGGCTCGTCTGTTTGCCGAGAAGCTCTCGCTGCGACTGAAGCAGCCGGTCGTCGTGGACAACCGCCCCGGCGCAGGCGGCACGGTGGGCAACAGCTACGTGGGCAAGGCCAGGGCCGATGGCTACACCCTGTTGTTCACGCCCAATCCTTTCACGACCGCGCCCTTCGTCATGAAGCTCACGGCCGGCAACCACTACGACGTGCTGAACGGCTTCGAGCCCATCATCAAGATGGCCACCCAACCGCTGGTGCTGGTGGCGCATCCGAGCACCGGTGTGAAGAATGTGACCGAGCTGGTGGCCGCCGCCAAGTCCGGCAAGTCGCTGAACTACGCCAGCCCCGGCGCCGGTTCGCCCATGCACGTGGTCGCCGAATGGCTGAACCGCAGCGCCGGTGTGAAGCTGACGCACGTGCCTTACCGCGGCGTGGGCCCGTCGGTCACCGACGTGCTGGGCGGCCACGTCAGCACCGCCTGGGTCACCCTGGGCCCGGTCACCCAGCACTTTGCCACGGGGCGCCTGATCCCCTTGACGATTGCCGATGCCACGCGCTCGGCCCTGGCTCCCGGCATTCCCACGCTGGTGGAGCAGGGCCACAAGGAGGTGGTGGTGGGTGCCTGGAACGGCTTCTTCGCACCCAAGGGCACGCCGCCCGAAGTGGTCAAGCTGCTCAACGCCCATCTCAACGAGATCGTCAAGATGCCGGACGTCGCCGAGAAGATGGCCACCTTCGGCGCCCTGCCGGCCGGTGGCGCACCCGAGGTGCTGGCCAGGACCAACGCGGGTGAGTACGAGAGCATGGGCAAGCTGATCAAGGAATTGGGCGTCACCGCCGAGTGAGTGGCCGCATGAGCGCTTCGACACTGGGCACGGATGTGCCTCAAATCACAGCCCGGGCCAAGGTGTCGGGGCGCGCGCAGTACGCCGGCGACATCAAGCTCGCCGGCATGCTGCACGGCAAGATCCTGCGCAGCCCCTATGCGCACGCGCGCATCGTGTCCATCGACGCCTCGGCAGCGCTGGCGCTGCCGGGTGTCAAAGCCGTGCTCACCGGGGCCGATGCACCCAAGGCCTTGTGGGGTGTGCACAAGAAAGAGCGCGCCATCCTCGCCAGGGGCGAGGTGCGATTCGTCGGCGAAGAAGTGGCGGCCGTGGCCGCGACCAGCGAGGAGATTGCCCGCGACGCACTGGACCTGATCGTGGTCGAGTACGAGGAACTTCCCGCCATCCTGTTGCCGGAAGAGGCGCTGGACAAGGAAGCACCCGGGGTGCACCCGGGCCGCGGCAACATCGCGCACGAAATCCAGTTCGAACGCGGCGACGTGGACGCCGGTTTTGCCCAGGCCGACGTCATCCATGAAGCGAGCTACACCACGCATGCGCAGTACCCTGGCTATCTGGAGCCCATGGCTTCCGTGGCCAGCATCGACGCCGACGGACGCCTGCAGGTGCAGACCTCGACGCAGTCCGTGTTCCTGGCGCGCGCGCGCCTCGCCGCGGCGCTGGAGCTGCCCGTCTCGCAGGTGCGGGTGGTCGCCGCCACCGTCGGCGGCGGTTTCGGCGCCAAGATCGTGGAGGACGACAACCAGCTCATGGCGGGCCTGATGGCACTCAAGACCGGACGTCCGGTGCGCCTGGTCAACAACCGGCTGGAGGATTTCCAGGCCGCCTGCTCCAGCCTGCCGGAGCGCATCACGCTCAAGCTGGGCATGACACGCGAAGGCCTCATCGTGGCCAAGGACGTGAAGATTCTGGCCGACTGCGGCGCCTACTGCGGCCTGACGTCCGAAATCATGCACGTTAGTGCCATGCGCAGCGACAACATGCACCGGCTGCAGAACGTGCGCTCGCATGCGCGGCTGGTCTACACCCATACGCCGCCGCATGGCGCCTTCCGCGGTTTTGGCGGCACGCAGATGCTGTTTGCGCTGAACAGCCACATCGACGCGATGGCGGAACAGCTCGGCCTGGACCCGGCGGACATCCACAAGCGCAATGCGATCGGGCGTGGCGAGACCACGGTGCACGGCTGGAAGGTCGGCAGCACCGGCCTGGTCGAGTGCATCGACCAGTGCACCGAAGCCATGGACTGGGCGGACAAGCGGCGCCGCGCGCAGAGTGGCACGCGCCGGCGCGGGGTAGGGCTGGGTGCGGCCATGCACGTCAGCGGCAACCGTACCATCGGCAACTGGGACGGCTCGACCGTCATGGTCAAGCTCAACGAGGACGGCCGCGCCGTGGTGCACTGCGCCGAAGGCGACATGGGCCAGGGCGCCATGACCATGATTGCGCAGGTGGTGTCGCACGAGCTCAGCCTGCCGCTGGCGCACGTGCAGGTCATGACACCCGACACCGACAGCGCACCCTTCTGCATCGGCTCGCTGGCCTCGCGCGTGACCATCGTCTCGGGCAATGCGGCCATAGTCGCCGCGCGTGCCGCACGCGACCAGGTGTTCGAGGTGGCCGCCACGATGCTGCAGACCACGCCTGGGGCGCTGGAAATCGCCGACGGCCACGTGCGTGTGAAGGCGCAGCCCCAGCAAGGCCGTACGCTGGCCGAGGTCGTGCGTCAGCACATCTGGCGCCACGGCGGCGGCGGCATCCAGGTCACGGGTACCTGGGACGCCCAGACCCAGATGCATGACGACAAGCTCTACGGCAACATCGCGCCGGCCTATTCCTTCGCCGCCCAGGTGGTGGAGGTGGAGGTGGACACCGAGACCGGCCGCGTCACGGTGGTCGACAGCTACGTGGCCGATGACTGCGGCAAGGCCCTCAATCCGCAGGCCGTGCACGGCCAGAGCAACGGCGCGACGGTCCAGGCGTTTGGCTGGGCCTTGTACGAGCAGCTGCAGTTCGAAGGCGGACGGCTGATGAACGGCAACTTCGCCGACTACAACATGCCCACCGCCGACGCCGTGCCCATGCTGCGTGGTGGCCTGGTCGAGTCCAATGAACCCAACGGCCCGTATGGCGCCAAGGGCGCCAGTGAAACAGCCATCCTGCCCGGCGCGCCTGCCATAGCCAATGCGGTCTACGACGCCGTGGGCGTGCGCATCAACGATCTGCCCATCACGCCGGAAAAGGTGCTGGCCGCGCTGCGCGCTGTAAAGGAAACCCGCCATGCTTGACTTCGATTTCCTCGAACCCGGGAGCGTGGCCGAAGCCAGCCGCATGGTGGCAGACCTGGGCGAGGACTGCCGCGTGATCGCCGGAGGTACCGCGCTCATGCTGGCCATGCGCCAGCGCATGCTCACGCCCGGCCATCTCGTCTCTCTGGGTCGGCTGCAGCAGCTGCGCGGCATCCGTGCCGACGAACGGGGCTGGCTGCGCATCGGCGCGCTGACGCTGCACACCGAAGTGGCGGCCTCGCCCCTGGTGCAGAGCCAGTGGCCCATGCTGGCCAGCATGGCCGCGCGGGTGGCCAACCCGCAGGTGCGCAACCAGGGCACCCTTGGCGGCAATCTCTGCTACGCCGACCCGGCCACCGATCCGCCAGGCTGCCTGATGGCGCTCGACGCGCAGGTGGTGCTGTCCGGCTCCAGGGGCGAGCGCGTGCTGCCCATGACCGAATTCCTGGTGGACTACTACACCACCGCGCTGGCGCCCGAGGAACTGCTGACCGAGATTCGCGTGCCGCCGCTGCCCGCTGGCACCACCGGTCTCTACACCCGGCACCTGCGTACCGCGGCCGACCACAGGCCGCTGGTCAGTGTGGCCCTGGTCGCACGTAGCCAGGGCGCGGTCTGCGGCGCCGCGCGGCTGGTGGTCGGCGCCTCCACTCCCATCCCCACCAGGGTGCCGCGCGCCGAGGCTTTCCTGGTCGGCAAGACCGTCACCCCCGAGATCGCGGCACAAGTCGCGGCCATCGTGACCGCCGACATCACGCCGGTGTCGGATGCCCGCGGTGACGCCGACTATCGGCGCGACATGGTGGGCGTGGTCGCGCGCCGCAGCATCGCCAGGCTGTTCGGCCTGGCGCAGGAGTAAGCCATGAGCCAACACCACATCACGCTTACCGTGAACGACGAAGTCATCGAGGTGAGCGTCCCCTCGCGCCGCCTGCTGGCCGACCTGCTGCGCGACGACCTCGCGCTGACCGGCACCAAGCGTGGTTGCGAGACCGGCGTCTGCGGCGCCTGCTCGGTGCTGGTGGACGGCAGGGTGGTCAAGTCCTGTCTCAGCCTGGCCGTGCAGGCCACGGGCAAGCGCATCACCACCATCGAAGGCCTGGCGCAAGGCGAGACGCTGCACCCGCTGCAGGAGAGCTTCATGCAGTGTGGTGGCCTGCAGTGCGGCTACTGCACGCCAGGCATGGTCATGACCTCATGCGCCATGCTGAAGGACAATCCCAAACCGACGGCGGATGAGGTGCGCCACGGACTCAACGGCAATCTGTGCCGTTGCACCGGTTACACCCAGATCGTCGAATCCATCCTGAACGCCGCGGAGAAGATGCGTGGAAATTGAGAAGATCCTGTTGCTCGATGCGCCCCCGGCGCGTGTCTGGGCCCTGCTGCTCGATCCGGTTGCCATGGGGGACTGTGTGCCCGGCATGGAATCGATCCAGGTCCTCAGCGAGGACGAATACGTGGCCGTGATGAAGGTGAAGATCTCCTTCATCAGCGCGCGCTTCAAGCTCAAGACCCGGATCGTCGAGCGCCGGGAGCCGCAGTACCTGCGCGCCGAGGGCACGGGCGAGGACGCCTCGGTGGCCAGCTCGCTCAAGCAGGTCAGCGAGATGTGGCTGGGCGAACGCGAAGGCGGCGGCACCGAACTGCGCATGAAGGTGCAGGTCAACGTGCTGGGCCGCATGGGCACCTTCGGCCTGGGCGTGATGAAGACCAAGGCCGACCGCCTGTGGGACGAATTCGGTGTCAACGCCGCTGCGCGCCTGACGGTGGCGACTTCGCCCTCGGTGGCGGTGTCCGCACCGGTTGTGACCAGCACTGCCGCGACCGTGCCGGTTGCAACGGTTTCAACGCCCGGTGCCACACCACGCAGCCAGCCACCCGCTGTGCCCGCGGGTGCCTTGGTGGCGCCCGCGACCGGGTTCTGGCGCCGCCTGTTCAGTGCCCCGGCCGCGAACGACATCCGCGTCGAAGTCCAGCGCGGCGACACCCGCATCACGGTCAGCTGGCCGGTGCAGGCCGCGCCGGAATGCGCGGCCTGGTTGCGCACCCTGGTATAGCCGGGCGCCTGTTCACGAGTGAGCAGGCCACCCCATGGAAGGGACGCGCCGCGCGCGCGTCCCGGGGGAATCTCAGGCCGCGCCCAGCGGCACGTTCCAGGCGTCGTAGCCGTAGACCCAGTCGGCGTTGCCCTGGCCCTTCATCCACTGGTTGCCGCGCGAGCCGATCTGAATCTTGGCGGTGCGCTCCTTGCGGGTTTCCTCGTAGGCCTGCAGTGCCCGGGCCGCCTGGGCGCGGTCGGTCACGCCGGCGAGACAGCGGCCCAGCACCACGGCATCTTCGATTGCCATGCCGGCGCCCTGCGCCATGAAAGGCAGCATGGGGTGACAGGCGTCGCCCAGCAGCGTGACCGTACCGACCGACCACTGCGGCAGCGGTTCGCGTTCGTAGAGCGCGCTCTTGAGCGTGCTGTCGCAGGCGTCCAGCAGGGCGCGCGCGTCGGGGTGGAAGTCCTTGTAGAAGCTGCGCAGCTCTTGCACGTCGCCCGCGCTGGTCCACGACTCTTCGGTCCAGCTGTCCTGTCCGGTGGTGGCGAAGATGAAGGTCTCCTTGCCCTGGTTCAGCGGGAAGGTCACGATCTGACTTTGCGGATTGGGTCCCCACCACTTGGTGAAGGCCTCGATCTCGGGCACGTTCTTCACGCGCTCGGTGGGCACCACCGAGCGGAAGGACACCACGCCGGTGAAACGCGGGTATTCCTCGCCGAACAGCGCGCTGCGCACGCGCGAGTGGATGCCGTCGGCGCCCACCACCACGTCGAAGCCGGCCGTGCTGCCGTCCTCGAACTGCAGCGTCACGCCGGTCTCGGACTGCGCCAGGGTCTTGAGCCGCTTGCCGAACTGGATCGGCTCAATGGGGAGCTGCTCGGCCAGCGCGGCCAGGATGTCGGCCCGGTGGATGGTGATCTGCGGCGCGCCGTATTGCTGCTCGGCCACGTCGCCCATGCCCAGGCGCGAGGTCTCCTGGCCGGTGTCCCAGTCGCGGCTTATGCGGAAGGTGGGGCGCGCACCCAGGCGGCGGATCGTCGCGCCGGCTCCCAGGCCGTCGATGGCACGCACCACATTGGGCGTGAGGTTGATGTCCGCGCCCACGCGCGAGAAGCCCGGGGCCTGCTCGAACACCGTGACCTGGTGGCCCTGCTGCTTCAGTGCAATCGCAGCGGCCAGGCCGCCCACGCCGCCGCCAGCGATGCCGATACGAAGTTGCCCCATGTTGATTCCTTGTTGTCCGTGATGTCAGAACACGCCGCTGAACGAACCCCCGTCGAGCAGCACGTTCTGGCCATTGATGTAGCCCGCATGCACGCTGCACAGGTAGGCGCAGGTGTGGCCCAGTTCCTCGGCGCGGCCGAAGCGGTGCGCCGGGTGCTTGGCCAGGCGATTGGCGCGGGCCTGCTCGGGGGTGATGCCCTCGCGTTGTGCCTGGGCGGCGAAATTGCCCGCCAGCCGCGCCGTGTCGAAGGTGCCGGGCAGCAGGTTGTTGATGGTCACCCCTTGGGCCACCGTGCTGCGGGCCAGGCCGGCGACAAAACCGGTCAGGCCGCTGCGTGCGCCGTTGGACAGACCCAGGCCGTCCACCGGCGCCTTCACCGCGCTGGAGGTGATGTTGATGATGCGGCCCCAGCCGCGTGCCATCATGCCGTCCACCGTGGCCTTGATGAGCTCGATGGGCGACAGCATGTTGGCGTCCAGCGCCTTGATCCAGGTCTCGCGGTCCCACTGGCGGAAGTCACCCGGGGGCGGGCCGCCGGCGTTGGTGACGACGATGTCGAACTCGGGGTGCGCCGCGAAGATGCGCGCGCGGCCCTCGGCCGTGGTCACGTCGGCGGCCACCCAGTCGACCGCCCCCGACCCCAGTGCGCGCAGCCGCGCGCCGGCATCAGTCAGCGGGCCGGCCGTGCGCGCGACGATGACCGTGTGCACGCCTTCGCGCACCAGCGCTTCGGCGCAGGCATAGCCCAGGCCTGCGCTGGCGCCGCAGACCAGCGCCTTCTTGCCCTTGATTCCCAGATCCATGGGTCCTGTTCCTGTGTTGTGTCAGTCGAGCTTGATGCCACGCGCCTTGATCACGCGCGCCCACTCGGCGGTTTCCTTGCGCATGTAAGCGGCAAACTCCGCCGGCTGCATGAGGCTCTCGCTCATGCCCTGGGCATGGAGCTGCTCGCGCACGGCCGGCTGGTTCAGGATCTCGCGCGCATCGCGGGCGAGCTGCTCCACCACCGCGGCGGGGGTGCCGCCGGGCGCCAGCAGGCCATACCAGGAGGTGGCCACGACGCCTGGGATACCCTGCTCGGCAAAGGTGGGGATCTCGGGAGCCGCCGGGCTCCGCGTGCTGTCGCTGACCGCGAGAGCCACCAGCTTGCCGCTCTGCAGATGCGGCTTGACCACCGGCAGGTTGCTGAACATCAGCGGCACGGTGCCGCTGAGCACGTCGTTGAGCGCCGGTGCCGTGCCCTTGTAGGCGACGTGCAGGATTTCCACATCCGTCTGCGCCTTGAACAGCTCGCCTGCCAGGTGCAGGCTGCTGCCCACGCCGGACGAGGCGTAGGACAGGGTATCGGGTGCCTTCTTCGCCGCCGCCACCAGTTCCTGCACGTTCTTGAACTTCGTGTCCGGATAGGCCACCAGCACGTTGGGCGTCTTGGCCAGCATGGTGATGGCGGCGAAGTCCTTCTCGATGTTGAAGGGGAACTTGGGCATCAGGGTGGGGTTGATGGTCAGGTAGCCCCCGGGGATGACCAGCAGGGTGTGACCGTCCGGCCTGGCGCGTTTGACCTTGTTCTTGCCGATGAAGCCGGCCGCACCGGGCAGGTTCTCGACCACCGCCACCTGGCCATAACGCTTGCTCAGGCCATCGGCCAGGATGCGGGCCAGGGTGTCGATGGGGCCGCCCGGCGGGAAGGGCGCCACCAGGGTGAAGCGCTCCGGGGCCAGGGCCTTCTCGGTCGCGGACTGGGCCAGCGCCAGGCCCGGCATG